>Ga0307943_1001529_pt1 | contig 12241 bp, 11 predicted proteins | sample OrgLakmetagen177_FD_203149 | JGI IMG/M metagenome (GOLD analysis project Ga0307943, IMG submission 203149) | Saline water microbial communities from Organic Lake, Antarctica - #177 | ecosystem: Environmental > Aquatic > Non-marine Saline and Alkaline > Saline | place: Antarctica: Organic Lake... | reverse complement strand
TAGTGTCTGTCCATAATATGGCTCCAAATTTCGGATAATTGCTCCGGAAGTTGGCCAAAAATAGGATTTTCCGTACCGAACACGCCCGAAATTTGTTAAACTGTTATATATTGTTGACATAATACGTATAATCTATTATATTAGCTATAAATATTTTTTGATTGGACATACCAGTCCCATGAACCAACTTTTGTTTGCACGATGGGGTTGGTGTTAACCAAACTGGAACCTGGCTATCACCAGCCGGGTCAGCACCCTGATATTGTAGGCTATTGCGCTCCATAACACTTTGGCTTTAAAATGTTTGTATCCTTTCCAGTTGCAAATGCGCATACTGAAACGGCGTTTATAATTGGAAATGACGGCCTCAATCCCACTGCGCCATTTCTTTAACATCGTTTCCATTTTTTTACTGGTGGCCTGGCTTTTCAAACTGCCCACTACTTTATTGAACACAATGTTTTTAATGCCCGTCTCTTGGGCATAACCTAAGTTTTCATTGCTGGCATAACCACCGTCAACGGCCATATTACGGGGGACATGCCCGTACATTTCTTTTATCCGATCAATGCCTTGCTTGTACTGGGTGGTGTCAGCCGGGTTTCCATCAAGCACCATACAGTCCAAAAGCAGGTTGCTCTTGCCCCCGGTCACTTGCACCTTATGACCAAACTCGACCTCCCGGCCTCCTTTTACGATAATGTCTGTGTGGGACTCATAAATCGAGAATACCTTCTCCGCATTTGGCACTTTCTCCCCCAACAGCTCTTTGCGCTTAGTGATGTCATAGACCTGCCGCATGGTGGAGAGAAAGTTCTTTAGTTCCTCTAAAATAATGAGATCATTTGGATTATAAGCTTTTTTTTTAGGATTTCGAATAACCTGATCCACTTGGTTGATTGCTTTGGTGAACACAATAAGTTGTTTGCGGAACAAATCTACTCGTTTGTCCTTGGATTTGGTATTGTTGATTTTATAATAGTTCTTTTTGGCTGATTTACGGTAATCGCGGAACGACAGCCCTTCGGTCTGCCCGGATAAACGCGCTAATAATCGGTGGCTTTCTTTTATGCAATCCCATACCAGGGCATTGTTGGTCGGGTAATGGATGTTGCTTTTTACCACGGTGGAGTCTGTCCGGATGGAGTCTATATCTTCAAGGCCCTCTTCAATAGCCAAGCGGTTAATACCTATAAGCAGGGTTTGGATTGATTCTGGAGAAATCTTAGAAATATACTTCTGAAATAACTGGAAACTAAATGGCTTCCGTTCGTCAAGTTTGATGAAAGTGGTACAGATACGTGAGTCAGACTGGGCATATTCCAGCCCCCGGTAGTCCAAGCCTTTCAGTTCTTTGTAAAGGGCTGCACGCATAATTTGTTCTACCGTAGGGGTATCCTTCCTGCCGAAATTCAAGGTGGTGGTGCCTTCTGTGATGTCCGCCCGCACATCCTCCCACAACTCTGGGTGTTGTGTTAAGATCGTATCAATCAAGCCAAATTCCGGGTTGCGTGACCAGTCGGGGTGCTCAAACTTTAATTTCAGGTCATTAAAAATCTTCATAACAATATCGTTTTGTTACTCCGAATTTACAAAAAAACATTTTTTTGATATACCGTTTTATTCTATTAGTTTTCAACATTTTATTGTTTATAGACGAACACTAATTAGACATCTTTTGTCATCACGTAATGTGGAGCAATTTTTTTGATATGAGGTTTCAAAACAACGGTGATTTGGAAGATAAGCTGAGTTTCAGTAGTAAATAATTACATAAAGAATAAAAAAACGGGTAAGCTACTTGCATCGCACCGCTACAACCACCTACCCTTGCTACCTTCCGGTCCTGGGGGAGTTCAGCGGGAGCTGGTCGTACAAGACTTACCCGAAGCTGCAAAAGTATAAAAGTTTATGGCCCGGACAAAATTCATGGCTCTTTTTTTAGCATAAAGCTTCTTAATGTTTACATTTGCTCTTAAAACTAATAACAAAGGCATCATGGAAAATCAAGGGAAATCATTAAACGAAAATGCACTCTATTTTGGGGTATTAACAGGTCTGGCACTGATAATCTATTCCTTAGTGTTGTATATTTTCAATCAGTCAGCTAACCAAACGCTGGGATATTTTAGCCTGATTTTTATGGCCATTGGGGTATTTCTTGCGGCTAAAATATTTCGCGATCAATCGCAGGAGGGTTTTATTACCTATGGCAGGGCACTGGGGGTAAGTATCCTCACCGCTTTCTATGCTTCCCTGTTGCTGGCTGTATACATGTATGTGTTTTATAAATTTATTGATCCGGAGGCTATTAAGCCGATGCTGGATGCCGCAGAGCAGGAGATGTACCGGCAGGGGATTGAGGGACAGGAGCTGGATATGGCCCTGAGTATGACAGAGAAATTTATGAAACCGGGTTGGATGGCCGGTATGGCAGTGCTGAGTAATACTTTTTGGGGAACGGTGATTGCTTTGATCACTTCAATTTTTGTGAAAAAGGAACAGAAAATATAGCCGGATGGATGTATCGATGGTGATTCCGCTTTTTAACGAAGAGGAATCTTTAAATGAGTTGGTGGCGTGGATAGATAAAGTGTGCGTCAATAGCAGGTTGCAGTATGAAGTCATCCTTGTGGATGATGGCAGCACAGACAGCTCCTGGTATGTGGTGCAAGACCTCAGTAAAAGATATCAGAACGTGAAGGGGATTAAGTTCAGAAGAAACTATGGCAAATCGGCAGCTTTGAACGTTGGCTTTGAAGCCGCAGAAGGCGAGGTGGTGATTACCATGGATGCCGACCTGCAGGATAATCCTGATGAAATACCAGAGCTCTACAGCATGGTTAAGGAGCAGGGATATCACCTGGTTTCGGGCTGGAAGAAGCAACGAAGGGATCCGCTCAATAAACGGATCCCTTCTAAGTTTTTTAACCGCTTTACGCAGAAAATGTCGGGCATCAAGCTGCACGATTTTAACTGTGGCCTCAAGGCTTATGACAAAGCGGTGGTAAAAAATATTGAAGTGTATGGTGAGATGCACCGTTATATTCCTGTTATAGCTAAATGGAATGGCTTTAACAGGATTGGCGAGATGGTAGTGCGGCACCGCCCCCGCAAGTATGGCGAGACCAAGTTTGGCGTAGAGCGCTTTATGAAGGGATTTCTTGATTTGCTCTCCATCATGTTTATATCTAAATTCGGAAAGCGGCCGATGCACCTCTTCGGCACCCTGGGCACGGCGCTATTTATGGTTGGTTTTGCAATAGCCGTTTACCTGGCTTATGCCAAAGTGCTACTTCACGAATATAATATGACCGAGCGTCCTTTGTTTTACCTGGGATTGCTGAGCATGATTATAGGCAGCCAGCTGTTTATGACCGGGTTTATGGCTGAACTGCTTTCGAGAAACAACCCCGAGAGAAACAGGTATAGCGTGGAGCAGAAAACAGGATTTAAAAGAAACGTAAAAGAGAAAGTATAGCTGTTATGGGAAGAAAGGTATTGTGGGTACAGCCCATCCTTTCCGCGGGGGCATGGCCGATTATAACGAAAGCCTGGCACGTGCCTTTCAGAAAAATGGCGATGAGGTTACCATCATCAATTTCACAACACAGTACCCTTCCTTGTTTTTTCCCGGAAAGACGCAGTATACCAGTGAAGCGGCGCCGGAAGGGCTGCAAAATCTGCGATGCCTCAGTTCGGTAAACCCCTTGTCATGGATAAAGACGGGACTGCGCATCAAAAAGATGCAGCCTGATATTGTAATGATTAATTACTGGCTGCCCCTTATGGCGCCTGCTTTGGGTACGGTGGCGCGCATTGTTAAAAGCAACCGCCATAGCCGCCTCCTGTCGGTGGTGCATAACATGGTGCCCCATGAGAAAAGGCCCGGCGACAGGCTGCTGTCGAAATATTTTATAGCTCCCATAGACGGCTTCCTGACCATGGCACGAAAAGTGTTTACCGACCTCAGGGAGTTTGATAACAAAAAGCCGGTGGTGTTTCATCCACACCCTATCTATGAGCATTATGGCAGGAAAAAGTCTAAAACAGAAGCGCGCAGCAGACTGGGGCTGGATAGTGAAAAGAAGTATTTGCTGTTTTTTGGGTTTATAAGAGATTACAAAGGGCTGGATTTACTGCTGAAGGCTATAAAAGCTGTATCCCGCGAGTTTCCTGAAGTGCAGCTGGTGGTGGCCGGCGAGTTCTATGCTAAAGCGGATTATTACCTGGATTTGATAAAGACACTGGAGATTGAAGATGCCGTTATCCTGAAGACAGAATTTATTCCCAGGGAAGCGGTGGCTGATTATTTCTGTGCGGCAGACCTTGTGGTGCAGCCCTATAAGTCGGCAACACAGAGTGGTGTTACACAAATCGCCTACCATTTTGAGAAACCGATGGTGGTTACCAACGTAGGAGGACTGGGAGAGCTGGTTCCCGACGGCAAAACAGGATTGGTCACCGATACCGAACCGCAGGCTATAGCAAATGCCGTGATAAGATATTTTAACGAAGCCCTTGAGGCTTCTTTTACAGAGAACATGAAAGAGGAGAAGAAGAGGTATTCATGGGCCGGGCTGCTGCACACCCTGGATGAGTTAGATAAAATGGTCATAAAAGGAGGGCAGGATGGTAATAAGAAGTAAAGCCCCTTTACGATTAGGGCTGGCAGGCGGCGGAACGGATGTGGCTCCCTACAGCGATTTGTATGGGGGCGCAGTGCTTAATGCCACTATCAGTCTTTATGCTTATGCTACCATTATTCCGCGCAACGACGACCAAATTATCATGGTCTCGGAGAATGATCGGCAAGTGCAGCAACATATCGCCGGCAGCCCGCTGATAGCCGATGGGTCCTTTGTTTTACACAAGGGGGTGTATAACAAAATACTCCGCTCTTTCAGGAAATATGCCCAAAAGGGTTTTGAGCTTTACACTTACGTAGATGCTCCTCCGGGTAGCGGGCTGGGCACCTCCTCTACGCTTACGGTGGCTATTTTGGGCGCTTTCGCGGAATGGCTACAGCTGCCCCTTGGAGAGTACGATATGGCACATTCAGCCTATGAGATAGAACGCGAGGATTTAGCCATGGCCGGCGGCAAGCAGGATCAGTATGCAGCTACTTTTGGCGGGGTGAACTTTATGGAATTTGGCAGGAATAAAAACGTCATAGTTAACCCGTTGCGCATCAGAAATAATTACCTGAATGAACTTTCTCATAACCTGGTGTTATACTATACGGAAACCAGCCGCCTGTCTTCACAGATTATCGCAGCACAGGCGCAGAATGTAACCAACAACAGTAAAGCTCCCATAGAAGCGATGCACCATCTGAAAAGACAGGCTGTTATGATGAAAGAAGCAGTGCTGAAAGGAGACCTTGACGGAATAGGAAGCATACTGGATTTTGGATGGCGTTATAAGAAACAAATGACCGATAATATTTCGAACAGTAATATCGATAACCTCTATGATGCCGCCATAAGGGCAGGTGCCACCGGTGGAAAAATATCGGGTGCCGGAGGGGGTGGTTTTATGCTTTTCTATTGCCCTTCTATAACGCGGACCGGAGTGATTGAGGCGTTGAAGCAGTATGGGGGCTATGCTACACGCTATGAGTTTGTCGATAAAGGCGTGGTAACATGGACAATAAAGAGTTAAAAATTATGAAAGCAATTAAAGAGGCTATTCAGGCATCTATAAATACAAAATATCTCCTTTTAAAGGATGAATCCCTTTTGTGGGCTATTCAGCAATCGGCAGCAGCGATAGAAAAATGTTTGCGCAATGACGGGAAGGTGCTTTTTTGCGGCAATGGCGGAAGCGCTGCCGATGCCCAGCATCTGGCCGCAGAATTTACCGGAAGGTTTTATTATGATCGCGATCCGTTGTTTGCCGAAGCATTACATGTAAACACCAGCTATCTTACTGCCGTTGGTAACGATTATTCCTTTGGGGAGGTCTACAGCCGCCTTGTGAAAGCTAAAGGACGTCCGGGCGATGTGTTGGTGGGGCTCTCCACTTCAGGAAATTCTGAGAATATTGTGAAGGCTTTTACGGAGGCGCGGGGTGCCGGTATGGTAACTATTGCGCTGACCGGAGAGGGTGGGGGAGAACTTAAAAATATGGCCGGGATCCTGTTGGCTATGCCCTCAACGGATACACCACGCATTCAGGAGGCGCATATCCTGGCAGGTCATATTATTTGTGAGCTGGTGGAGAAGCAAATGTTTCCAAAACCATAATTATGGAAGCTATTATTTTAGCCGGAGGATTAGGAACAAGACTCAGGGAAGAGATTGGGAAGTTGCCCAAACCTATGGCCCCGATTAATGGCAGGCCTTTTATAGCTTATCTGCTAGACTATTTATCATCGCAGGGCGTGAAGCGTGCCACGATGGCGGTAAGCTACCGCTATGATGTACTCATGGACTTTCTGGGCTTCGAGTATCAGGGGATCAAGCTGGAGTACAGCATAGAAGAGGAGCCCCAAGGCACCGGAGGCGCTATCCGCAAAGCACTTCAGAAGACCAAAGCATCGCAGGTATTTATTGTTAACGGCGATACCATGTTCAGGGTGTCGCTGAGCAAAATGAAAACAATGTTTCTTAATCAGGATGCCGATATGGTTATTGGTTTGAAACAAATGGAACATGCAGCGCGTTACGGTACGGTGAATACCGGTGAAGACCACGTTATTACGGGCTTCAGCGAGAGAAGAGCCACAGAGGGAGCCGGAATGATTAACGGAGGTGTGTATTTAGCTAAGAAAGCTTTCCTGATGGAGATTTGTCCGCAGGGTACTTTCTCTTTTGAAAAAGAGATCCTCGAAAAAAAATACAGCCGGTATCGTTTTATAGGGTATAGTAGCGATGCCTTCTTTTTGGATATCGGCGTTCCTTTGGATTATAGACAAGCTCATGCAGCATTTAAGAGATTTAAAGATAGATAGTAATACAGCCTTGTTTCTGGATCGTGACGGCGTTATCAATAAGCGCCTGCCCGGTGATTATGTGAAATCCTGGGAAGCTTTTCATTTTTTACCCGGCGTGCCGGAGGCATTCCGCATTTTTCACCGTTATTTCCTGCGTATCATCATCGTTACCAATCAGCAGGGGATAGGTAAAGGACTGATGACCGAAACTGCATTGCAGAATATTCATCATAATATGCAGGATGTCATTATGCAAAACGGGGGTAGGGTCGATAGGATCTATCACTGTCCTGACCTGGCTTCAACACCCGGCAGCTGCCGCAAGCCGTCGCCCGCTATGGCGTTGCAGGCCCAGAGGGATTTTCCGGAGATAGTCCTGCCCAACGCCATAATGGCAGGAGATACCGAAAGTGATATCGCCTTTGCCAGAAACAGCTCCATGATGGCAGTGTTGGTTTCACCACAAACGTTTGAGTTGAAAAACAAGGGGATGCAACCCGATATTGTGGTAAAAGATTTACTATATTTCGCGCTTAAAATTCAAGAAGCTAATTAGTTTCTGTCTGTAAACTAAGCGTGTTGCGTTCAGAATGGTCAGAATCAAAGCCTGCCCCGCATTTTATCGGGGCAGGCAAAAGTTTTGAACCGCAGTTTCCGCCAGCCGGCGGATTCGAGGATTTAAAATTTGAACAACAACGCAGAGATTGGACATTATAAGCAAACACTAATTTAACTGTTTTACTGTGACGCCATCAACCATTTTTATAAGCTTTCTGATATATACGGTATTGTTATTAACCATATCGTGGGTCACCAGCCGCAATGCCGGCAGCGATGCTTATTTCCTCGGAAACCGCCAGTCGCCATGGTATGTGGTGGCCTACGGGATGATCGGGGCGTCACTTTCCGGGGTCACTTTCATCTCCATTCCCGGCGATGTGGGAGCTACGCAGTTTTCTTATCTGGTTATCGTTATGGGCTACCTGGTAGGCTACTTCGTGATTGCCAATGTGTTGCTGCCACTCTATTACCGGATGAACCTCACCTCCATTTATACGTATCTGGAGCACCGGTTCGGATTCTGGGCTTACAAATCGGGGGCATTCTATTTTCTGGTCTCCCGGTTTATCGGGGCTTCCTTTAGGATGTTCCTGGTAGTAAATGTTTTACAGGTTTTTGTGTTCAGCGCCTGGGGAATCCCCTTCTGGTTCAGCGTTATTTTCTTTATGGGACTGATGATCTTGTACACTTTTCGCGGAGGTATTAAAACCATTGTTTGGACCGATACCTTGCAAACCACCTTTATGTTGCTCACCGTAGTGCTGTCTATATTCCTGATAAAGGATAACCTGGGATTTTCACTCGCCGATTTTGTTGACCGGGTAATAAACAGCGACTACTCCAGGGTGTTTAATACCAGTATTACTGAAAAGACGCATTTTATAAAACAATTTGTCAGCGGGGCATTTATCGCTATTGTTATGACAGGGCTGGATCAGGATATGATGCAGAAAAACCTGAGCTGCCGTACCGTAGGAGAGGCTAAGAAGAACATGTACTGGATGAGCGCGGCCCTGGTGCCGGTAAATATCCTTATCCTTACCCTGGGAGCAGCACTTTTTCTGTTTGCCAACAGCAAAGGGATTGCCATTCCGGAGCGTTCCGACGATTTGTTTCCGCTAATAGCGCTCAGGCATCTTCAGCCTGTTGCCGGTATTGTTTTTATGATCGGTCTGATATCTGCGGCCTATTCCAGTGCCGACAGCGCCCTTACTTCACTGACTACCTCGGTGATGGTGGACTTTTTCAATATCAGAAAACGCGATGATCTGACGGAGAGGCAAAAGACCCGCAAGCGCTACACAGTCCATTTTTTGGTGGCGGCCTTAATAGTGGTTATCATAATTGTATTCAGGGCCATTAACGATGAATCGGTCATATCCCGCCTTTTCACCATTGCAGGATACACCTACGGACCCTTGCTGGGAATGTTCTCTTTTGGAATTATAACCCGGAGCAAAGTCCGAGATAAGTTTATCCCGCTGGTGGTAATATTATCGCCTGTAATATCCTATGCAATAAGCGCCACGTCTGAACAGTGGCTCTTCGGATATAAATTTGGTTTTGAGCTGCTGCTGGTCAACGGAGCATTGACTTTTGCAGGAATGTATTTATTAAGAAAAACTTAACATATAATATCATATATACATATGAACTCCTGATGCATTCAGGCGTTGGTCTTATTTAAAAAAACAAATCATTTTAATATTTAAACCTTTTTCTATTATGCAAAATTTACGATTTAAAGCTCTTGAGATGAGCCTTTCGCGCAAAGTAAAGCACTTTGATGCCCCTGCCCGTGCTTCGGGATATTTCGGAGAGCTCACATTTAACAAAGCCGTAATGAGAGAGTATCTCTCAAATCATTCTTTTAATCGGGTAGTGGATGCCATGGAGAGAGGTACACAGATAGACCGGGAGACCTCGCACCAGGTGGCTGCCTCCATGAAGGCGTGGGCCACGGCAAAAGGAGCTACTCATTACACCCATTGGTTTCACCCTTTAACAGGATCCACTGCCGAGAAACATGACGCGTTTCTGTCGATCCTGCAGGATGGCAGCGCCATAGACCGCTTCAGCGGCGATGAGCTGGTGCAGCAAGAGCCTGATGCCTCCAGCTTCCCCAGCGGCGGGTTGCGCAACACCTTCGAGGCCCGGGGTTATACCGCCTGGGATCCCTCTTCCCCGGCTTTTATTCTCGACCGCACCTTGTGTGTGCCTACTGTTTTTATAGCCTATACCGGCGAGGCGCTGGACTACAAAACGCCGCTAATGAAGGCCCTCAGCGCTGTGGATAGCGCTGCAACTCGCGTGTGTAAGTATTATGACGAAGAGGTGAAAAAGGTAATTTCCACCTTAGGGTGGGAGCAGGAATATTTCCTGGTAGACAGCGCCCTGTATAAGGCACGCCCTGACCTGATGCTAACAGGTAGGTCGGTATTTGGTCATGCTTCCGCTAAAGATCAGCAGCTCTCCGATCATTACTTTGGCAGGATTAATGAGCGCGTGGTCAATTTTATGCAGGAGCTGGAGTATGAATCGCACCGCATGGGGATTCCCGTGAAGACGCGCCATAACGAGGTGGCTCCTAACCAGTTTGAGTGTGCGCCTATCTTTGAGGAGACCAATATCTCCGTAGACCATAACCAGCTGTTTATGCACCTGATGGACCGCGTGGCACAGCGTTATGACCTGACCGTATTATTACACGAAAAGCCGTTTGCAAAGCTGAATGGATCGGGGAAGCATAACAACTGGTCGCTGCAGACAAACCTGGGGCAGAACCTTTTATCACCCGGAAAGACAAAAAAGGAGAACCTGAGGTTTCTCACCTTCCTGGTCAATACAATTAAAGCGGTGCATGATAATGCAGACCTGTTGCGTGGCCATATCGCCTCCGCCAGTAATGACCTTCGGTTAGGGGCCAATGAAGCTCCCCCCGCCATTATCTCCGTATTTATCGGAAACAGGCTCACAAAAATGCTTGATGAGCTGGAGAAAGGGAATGGATGGGTAGACCCCGGCGCCGGCGCCGATAATATCAATATCCCAAAAATCCCGGAAATCTTGCTGGACAATACCGACAGAAACCGGACTTCTCCCTTTGCTTTTACAGGTAACAAGTTCGAATTTAGGGCAGTAGGTTCTTCGGAGAGCTGCTCAAAACCTATGATTATCCTGAACACCATCGTGGCGCAGCAGCTCAACGACTTCGCCGATGAGGTGGATAAGCGCATTTCGCAAGGGGTGGAGAAGCATAAAGCCATTATGGAAACGATTATTGAAGCTATTGGCGCATCGCGGCAGGTCCGGTTCGAAGGGAACAGCTATAGTGATGAATGGGTGACTGAAGCCAAAAAAAGAGGGCTGCCTAACATCAGCGCTACTACCGATGCGTTGAAGACTACTGCTAACGAAAAAAGTGTGGCGCTGTTCGAAAAAGCCGGCGTACTCACAGAAAGGGAGCTGCAGGCACGCTATGCTATCAAGCTGGAGAAATATGTTAAGAAAGTGCAGATAGAAGCCCGCGTTATTGGCGACCTGGCCACTAATCATATCATCCCTACCGCGATACGCTACCAGAATACATTGATAGAAAATGTGAAAGGGCTGCAGGAGGTGCTCGACAACAAAACCTTTTCCAGCCTCGCCAAAAACCAGGTGCACACCATCAAAGAAATCTCTGAGCATATCCAGGAAATTAAGGTCAACGTGCAGGAAATGATTGATGCACGAAAAGCAGCTAACAAGCTGGAAGATGAAGTGGCTGCCGGGGATGCTTATTATGGAAAGGTGATGCCTTATTTCGAAAAAATCAGGTATCATGTGGATAAGCTGGAGCTGTTAGTTGATGACGACCTGTGGCCCCTGCCTAAGTACAGGGAGATGCTGTTTCTGAAGTAACATCTTTCGAATGCATCTCATAAAAAAGCCTTGCAATCTTTGCAGGGCTTTTTTTGTAATGATTTCTTCAGGTTTCGCATGTTTTTTAATTCACTGATATTTAATAATATATCAAATTGACTCTTTCATTAAAATTCGTATATCAACCAATTACATTTACCACTCATGAATTATAACCCTCTTTGTTAACCTTTGTGCTCCTTCTTATTATTGCCACAAAATCAGCAATTTTCTGCCACTTCGTTAAATAACCATCGGCGCCTGTCCTGAGACCTCGGGGTTCCATTTTTTTTTGGCACGCTGATAAAGCGGATTTCCAAGCGCGGATTTCCGCTGATTTTTTTATCCGTGTTGATCCGCGTTGCTTGCATCGGCGTCATCAGCGTTCTGTCCTGAAACCTCAGGGGACCAATATTTTTCTTTTGTTCTCATACACTTTTCGAATGAATTCTGGTTTTTTGCCAAAATTCAAAAGTAAGCCAACTTCTATATTCGTGCCTCTAAGATAATTAATTAATTGTGCTTCAAATTCGTTTGCCATAAAATCGGCAGCTTTTAGTTCCAATATAACCAAATTATTTACAATAAGGTCAGCATAATACTCTCCTACTTCATAGGTTTTATAGTTTACTTTAATCTGCTTTTGTGCGTCTACCTTAAATCCTCTTGATTTTAATTCGATAAATAAGGCATTCTGATAAACTTTTTCCAGGAATCCATATCCTAACTCATTATAGACGTCAAAATAGGCTTTAAGTATTCTATCGGTTAAGTCTTTGTGTAAAAGTTCCATATCGTATATTTTAATCCATGCTCAATCCGCGCTGCTTGCATCCGCGT
>Ga0307943_1001516_pt1 | contig 12321 bp, 18 predicted proteins | sample OrgLakmetagen177_FD_203149 | JGI IMG/M metagenome (GOLD analysis project Ga0307943, IMG submission 203149) | Saline water microbial communities from Organic Lake, Antarctica - #177 | ecosystem: Environmental > Aquatic > Non-marine Saline and Alkaline > Saline | place: Antarctica: Organic Lake... | reverse complement strand
GAATGTGTGTGTGTGTGCGTGTGTGTGTGTGTGTGTGTGCGTGTGTTTGTGCGTGTGTTCGTGAATGCATGTGTGAATGCGTGTGTGTGTGCGTGCGTGTGTGCGTGCGTGTGTGTGTGTGCGTGCGTGTGCGTGCGTGCGTGCGTGCGTGCGTGGGTGGGTGGGTGCGTGCGTGCGTGCGTGTGTGCGTGCGTGCGTGCGTGTGTGCGTGCGTGCGTGCGTGCGTGCGTGCGTGCGTGCGTGCGTGTGTGTGCGTGTGTGTGTGTGTGTGTGTATGTGTATGTGGACACGAAATAGCCCATCTCATACCGTGTCCCCTCCTGCTGAAGCGGCCACTGATATGAAGCTCCTGGTTCTGTTCCTGTGCTGTGGAAGAAAGTGGCAAGATGCAAAAGAGCCTCCCCCCTGCTCACAAGCTATTTTTTTTGGGGTGGCTCTCATCCTGCCGACTGTGGGCTTGCATCCAAATTGCACGCTGCAATTATTGGCCCAAACACTAGTCCTGCTACTCAGGCTGCACAGCATGGCGTAACCCTCGTTAAAAATAACACGCAAAAAATACTTTAGATAACGGTAGGTCGAAACCCTGGAAAATAATCGTCTTGCCCCACTACTCCCTCAAATTAATTCAAGGTATCAAATTAAACATCATGCCATCCGATTTGGAGCTGCAAATCGCAGCGGAGTTGTTCCCCGGCAAACCAGCCGGTTTTCCATTTAACGCGAACGAGGAAGCTGATTTTGAGCTTCCTGAGGATGGAGGCAATTATGGCGTCCCAGACGTGGACGAGTCGGAGCTGCAGGAGGCACAAAACGAGCTGCGAGAGGAGACCGGGTTCGGCTCTGTCATCGGTGGGTGCATGGGGACGATGGGGTTGTACTTTCAGAGCCGCTGCTGCCATCAAGCCTGGATTTATCCGGTGAGGGAGTGCGGCTGTGTCGATCCATGCCAAATTGGTTGTTTGGTTAGCACTTGCCCCCGACCGTCTGTGGAACCCAATGCACACGAAGCATGAATGATGAGCACACAAAGGCTGGCCACCGAGGGGAGAGAGCGACAGCTAGGCTTGCACCCCTGTATCTACAGACACACCTTCACTCCTTCACATCCTGCACACAAGCGGCAGCTCTATGCCTGTGTGTTACCACACTTCACATGCCTGCATAGGGTTGCAAAGTTGTGGCTGGTGCTCGACAGCTTGTAATGCGCGCAGTTTTTTCTTGTCAAGTACACCACTACATGCTGATTGCTGATACTCTCCATCACAGGGCACAGCCTTTTGCGTGGCTTATCACTGTTTACCTTACCATGCGCAGGGAGTAGGGACAACTGTTGTGTCGGCAGCAACAGCAATGAGCGTACACGCGTTTCACGCACGCATACACAGACGAGCATATGAACATCACGCATGCACACGCACGCATGCACACGTACAAATGCACACACACACACTCTCACACACGCACATTCACACATAGTCACGTACACACCTACGCATACACATACATACACACGTACCAGACACATAGACTCATTCATGCGTACACAGAGAATAGTCACAACAATCACGTTGCACATGCAGTCGTCCTCAACCTTCCTGTCGTGCCGAGCGAGAAGTTTGAAAAGCTGCAGGCTGTGATTAAGAAGATTTATGGCAGCATAGGCAGCATCAGAGAAGGTGAGAGGAGGATTTAGTTGTCAACACTGTGGCACTTTCTCGGCCCTGCTCTGGGCAAAGCTGTCTTGAAGTGCAATGGGAGGATCAGCATGAAATGATTCTTGCATATATACACAGGAGGTTTCAACTTGCCTCAAGATGCAAGTGGCAAGACCAAGGGCTTTGCCTTCATCGAGTTTTCAACTCCCCAGGTGCGGCTGCCCGACATTTATTTAGTGAGGTACTTGAAATGAAAATTAGAATAGTTCCGGTTTGCTTGCAAATTTGAGGTGCTGTACACAATCTTTCGGTCTTCATTGCGCTGGACTGTGTCAACATGCATGTACGCAGGAGGCTGTGGCTGCCAGGCAACAAACGGACAAGTACCAGCTGGACAAATCACACGTGTTTTCCGTGCACATGCTGGACGACATTGACAAGTACGCCCGCGCACCCGACACTTACACGCCCCCGGAGCCAAAGCCCTTCAAGACCATGGTGAGGAGTGGAACACTTGCACAACTTGCTCAGTCGGTGCAAGGTCACTTCAGTTTACTAAACAAGCTGAAGGGGAGCGAAGCAGCTGGGCTCTGGAACTCTGAGAACATGCCTGTGTTCCAGCGTGCCTGTGTGTACGCGTGAGTGGATGCATGGAATTGTTTATGTACGTAAGTATGAATGCGAGATGGGTATAGCAATGCTTACAAATGGTTCTTGCATACAGTGCTACATCATTGTGTCCATTTGTTTTTGTCCATCGTCAAGCCTCTCCTTGCACTGTGTCAACAGCTCATGCTCTTGCCAACCCTTGACAACAACTGCAGGAATGACTTGTTCATGCTGTTCTAACCGGATATTATTCCAACCCAACCCCTCATGTTACGAGATCTGGTGCCAATTTGTTTTTCCTTACCGCTCGCAGGACGGGTTGGGCCAGGGAATAACGTACGATGTGTGGGCGGGGCAGGGTCCATTCCACGACTTCTTTCTTACCGCATCCATCCACTCAATTGTGCGCTGTGTGCTAAATGCAGGATGGTTTGTATGACTGGATGACCGACAAGCTGGGCAGGGACCAGTTTGTGATCAGGGCAGGAGACATGTCAGAAGTCTGCTGGAACGACGGAAAGAGGCAGCGGTGTGAGGAGGTGCGTGTGTTCATTTATTTGTGTGTAAGCAAAATGCAGTTACACTCATGTGCCCTGTCTTGTGCGTACTTGGGTCCTTCGCCTACTACTTTGACATAACAAGCGTGCAATTGCCACAGTTCTGAGTCCTCTTCTGTGTACAGGCATGCATTTTGCACGTGTGTGCTGAAATGTAAGGTCTCCAGTACATGACCATCCAAGCTCCTTTTCCTGGCTGTCCCACCACTGATTCCATCCTCCAGGTGTACAAGCGCCAATACTGGACGGAGACATTCGTCCAGTGGTCTCCCCTCGGCACCTACATCACTACACTGCACAGGTGCGCATGGGGCGTTTGTGAAGGTCGAGAGGTGAAGGTACACTAGGGGGAAGGAATCGTCGTATCAGTGTTGGTCTTCCAGCATGCCAGGCAATGCTCCGTTGTTCAAGGCAGCATGTGGATGGCTATTTCAAGCAGACCTCTGACAGATGGACCATGATGAGGTGATGCTGAAATGGTCAAGTGCAGGGCACTTTCCATTTTGAATGGTCGTATTTCAGGTTGTGAGCCCCTTGACACTTCCTCCACATGTCTTCCATCACACGTTGTCCTGACATGCAAATGCGTTCCACACAACACAGGCAAGGTGTGGCCATCTGGGGTGGACCAAACTGGGAGCGTGTGAACCGTTTTGCGCACTCAGGCGTGTGCCTTCTGGAATTCTCTCCAAATGAAAAGTTCATCATCACATACAACAGCCAGGTGCGTGTACGTACAATGTGTGAATGTGAGCGAGTGTGTGCGTGTCTTGTGCCTCGCGCACGCACCAGTCAATAACCGCACAGATAAGGACGTGTTATTGTTTGGTGTTACTTTGTTTGTGTTTGCAGGCTGAAGCAGGAGTCCTGTGTCATTTATCTATGTTTGCAGGGATAAGCTGTTAGTCCTGTAGTTGGATGCCACGAAGTAGGCCAAGTAGTGGCAATCGCTAAAACACGTGTTTACATTCCATTTGGTCACGAAACGTCGGCCTTTTATTACCTGTCAGCCATCATGATTTTCTGCCTTTTTTCACACTGCCTCCAGAAGTCTCAGCTGTGGGGCTCCAATGCATTGGAGACAGTGTGATGGCACAAAGCCTAACAATTGTTGCAAATTACCTGCGTGCAATGTGTGAGAACTAGGCAGTAGGTGCCTGGTGATGTACGCAATCACGAGTCTCCTCTTTCACCTTTGGCGTGCATGTGCAGGAGCCCACCAACCCCCGCGAGTCTGTTTCTGTAAACTTCATTGTGCACGACGTCCGCACTGCTCGCAAGCAACGTGCCTTCCAGGTGTGCGCACTTGCTACTTGGTGGTGCTTTGTAGCTGTCATTGGTTCTGCAGTTTGGCAAGTGCAGCGCGTGTGTGCAGGGTAGGTGTACATTCGAGGTGCAAATGTATGTGCGCGCTTTGATCCTGCCAGGGTCAATCTGAGATGTGCCGATTCCTTTGTATTCGAAATAAATATCTGACTGAGCCTTGAGCAGTACCATACGTTTTCATTGCCCCTGTGAATGTGAGAAACTTCTAGCTAGGCATTCCCCCCCATGATTTCTTTTAATGCTTTGGCGGCATTGCACGATCATTGTAAGCATACCTATCCCTCATCACCAGCGAAAAAATTGCCCTCTCCTAATTCCTGCTCCCTACAGTTTCCATCGCAAGATGGGGCCCTGCCAATGACAATTCCCACAAAAACGCTTCTCCCTCAATTCTAGCTAACATGTCTGCACTTGCTTTCCCTCCCCTCTCACGCGTGCACACACTTGCACACATGTACACGTATGCACGCACACATACACACAGAATTGTTCAGTTCAGGGTTCGGTCAAAAGCCCGGGTTTGCGAACTTGACGCATATTAACGAACCCTAAAAATGCCGTTCGCGAGCTTTTAAAAGTTCGTCAAATTGTATGCCCTTTTTTCGAATTTTGGGGTTCAAAATTGTAGTCAAAAATGCAGGAAAGAGCTTTAGATGCCCGTCAAACGTTGTGATGTTTTGTATACATATTAATTGTATTATATGATGTATATTCAAGACAATTTTCGCGTGTTTTGGACGAGTATGACCACAGAAACCAGCAAAATTCCTCCATTTTCAAAATTGCACGTCGAACTGCTCGAACAGTTTGAGGGTTCTAGAACTTTCCCAAACTTTATTGAACCCTTGCTCCCAAAAAATTGAACTGAACAACCCTACATACACACATTTTATTGCACACAATCACACACCGTGCACCACGTACACACAAAATATGCATACATGCCTACACATGTGCTCACACACACATACACACACAAAGGGCCCTGCTTCTGACTATGCCATTGGCGCCAACCAAGGCCTGGGGGGTGCTCTGAAATGGCCCGTCTTCAAGTGGAGTGGGGGCAAGGACGATGCGTACTTTGCGTGCCTGGGCAAGGGCATCATTAAGGTGTTCAAGACAGTGGACATGCGCATGCTGGAGCCACTCAAGATGGATGGTGTGCATGTGAGTGGGGGGCATGTGGGATTGGCGTCTGGTGTACGTGTGTGTGTGTGTGTGTGTTCCAGGTTGCTTTGTTTGGGGGTATGCAGGTAGGGATGTGGTTGTTGAAGTGGAGTAGGGAGCTTTACCTGTGCAATTGCATGCACTCCCTGTTTGTGGAACAGCAGGAGTACGCAACACCAAGTATCTCCAACACACATGCACACACACTCTCTTGCGAGCAGGACTTCGAGTGGTCTCCTAGCGAGCCCATCCTGGTGGCTTACACTGCTGAGGAGCACAACATGCCTGCGCGCATCGTGCTGGTCATGGTGCCTGAGCGTACAGAGATTAGGCAGAAGAACCTCTTCAATGTGTCAGACGTCAGCATCTTCTGGCACCCACAGGTGAGAGAATCAACCGAAGTGTTGAGGTGGCCATGGGTCTGATTGAGAGTGAGAGCACGTGTCACAACACTAGAGCCATACGCTTTTGGGGGTGTTACCCGTTCTCTTTCTGCACACAAGCAGCCAGTGCTTGGACAAAGAAAGGCTGCTCAGTTATTCCTAGGCAGTCCAAATGCTCAGTTATCTGGTGATTGGCCATCATCTCTCATACAATCACACTGAAAACTGTCAGACAAAACACACTTATGCTCAAGATTGTGGTTATTGCGCTCAGGGTGATTACCTGGCCGTCAAGGTGGATCGCTACACCAAGACCAAGAAGTCTACCTACACAGGCTTCGAGCTCTTCTCCATCAGGGACAAGGTACGGCACAAGCCACGTGTCTTGCAAGATGTGCTGCAATCACCACGTATCTGCATCCTGAAAAAGATCGTGCATAGAAGCAATGAGTCAAGCACTTACACAGAGCGTATTCTGTGCTCACGCAGACAGTTTGGCTGCACGCAGTTCCCTCGTGCCTACACAGGTACAATCGCAAAGGCAGTCTCATGAAAAAATGCACAAATCACGGCATGCACATTTGTCCACACACACCCCTATGCACAGGACATCCCAATGGATGTGCTGGAGCTGCCTAACAAGAGCGAAAAGATTGTGAGCTTTGCATGGGAGCCAAAGGGCCACCGCTTTGCTGTTGTGCACGGAGATGGGCCACGCTTCTCTGTTTCATTCTACAGCATGCGTGACGAGAAGAATCGCCTGGCGCCTCGCCTGCTCGGTGAGTTATCGTGGCTGTATTACTCAGACGCGTGTGTGGCAAGAACAGGACGTATGCAATTTACAATGATGTGGCAGAAAGATGACACGAGTGCACAGAGCGCCTCATAGCTAACAGAAACAGAATCTAGGAATAGACCACTTTTTAGGTGTCCTAGCCACCGTTGCGAAGTGCCAAGTTAATGTTTGTCACATGCGTACACACACACACACACACACACACACGCACACACACACACGCGCACACACACACACACATACACACACACATACGCACACACACCCCTGCACACACTTGTATGCACACGCACACACATCTTGCTCAGGCACCATCTCCAACAAAGCCTGCAACCAAGTGCACTGGTCACCCCAAGGCAAGCACATCGTACTGGCGGGCCTTAAGGGCTTGAACGGTCAGTTGGAGTTCTTCAGTGTGGACGACATGGAGACCATGGCTGCGGCAGAACACTTCATGGCCACAGATGTGGATTGGGACCCCACAGGTGCGTGCTTGCTGTTGTTTCGGTGTGTGTGTGTGTGTAAGTGTGTGTTTGTGTGTGATCTTGGGTGTCAGTGCTTGGTTGGGTATGGCATGGGCCTCGTCCCTCTGTGACCTGACCTTGCAGTGTGCTCATGAATTAAATGAGCACACTGCAATTAAACTGGAAGCAGACTCATTAATTTATGTACAGATCAGCAACAGCATCAAATGTGGGCCTGGCTACACCTGAAACATGTCTCTGGCCAAAGACAAGCATTCATTCCTTCACTGCAGGCCGATACATTGCAACCTCAGTCACCTCCATCCACCAGATGGAGAACGGATTCAACCTATGGTCTTTCCAGGTGGGTTCACCTGATGTCAGCTGCGTCATGTTAAGCAGACAGGCTTCTCTGGGCCTGTTGCTCATTGTAAGCGAGAGCAGAAACGCTCACAAACCGCAGGGCAGTGGTACAGCTTTTAATGGCCAGCGCTTGTTCGATTAAAAGTGATTGTGTTTGTTCATGTTGCCACACTTTTCCCTGGTACACACTGTAACAATCTGTTTTTCCTAACAAAAAGGGCAGAACTGTTGAGCATGACACATACTATAACTGGCCTACAACCCCTCAGCGGCTGTGCAAAGAAAATGTGGATCCCTATTGTATCGCTTTCTGTCGTCATGCTTTTGCGCACAGCTTGGGTCTGGAGCCGAGCTGCGGAATCAGTAATCATGGTGTTTATTAATATTTATGGTGCACTTGCAGGGCAAGCTGTTATACCAGCAATCACGTGAGAGACTATTCCAGTTCAGTTGGCGGCCTCGTCTACCTAGCTTGTTACCCCCAGATCGTGAAGCTGAGATCCAGAAGAACCTCAAGTCCTACTCCAAGAGGTGCGTTGCCTTGCTTGTTCACATTAGCCATGCTGCTCTGGATGCGTCAAACTCAAATACAGAAGGCCACCTGGCTGATGGTCCTGTCTGCAAGCGACTTGGGTTGCTCAAATGAATGATCATGTGTGAGAGGGATGAGTGGTTGTGAATGGATCCGTGTGAAGAGTGAAGTTGGTTGCATTAGACTTGCTAAGTATGGGAATTAAATCAATGGCTCTACACATAATTGTTGTTGACATGCTGCCCGGACTTGCTCCGATTTGGTCACGCATGCACGCGTACACGTGTGTACTTACATGTGTAAGTGTACTTACATGTACTTACTCACATGCTTTCATCTGCAGGTATGACGAGGAGGACGAAGCCCTGCTCATGCAGGCAGACGCAGACGTGCTGCAGGACCGACAGAAGCTGGCGGACGAATGGCAGTCCTTCTGCCAAAGACGAGCAGAGTATGTGGCCCTGCTTGATGGCTTCAAGGCCAGCATGTGAGTACAGACACAAGAAACCTCTCCCTGCTGACATGGTTTTAAGTCCCTTTTGAGCCCTTATCTAGGGGGTGAGGTAAAAGTTAATTATTTCGATCGAGACCACAAGCCTTGTGGATCAACAGGAAGTGCAGAGTTTACAGAACTACATTGAACCTGTATTTTAGGCCTTGCTTCTGATCTTTGACCCTAACCTTATTGCTTGCGCAGGTATGGTCCCCGGTATGCAGAGAAGCCGTTCTCCATCGAGACGGTCACTGTAGAGCAAGTTATTGACACCAAGGAAGAGCCCTTGAACAAGGACAAGCCTTGATAGAAAAGCTGATAGTACCCCATTCTCTACTCCCCCTCCCTCTTCGATATCAAAATATAAAAATTAGGATGCACGTTGTATGTACTCAGCAGATTAAAAACTGGAGCAGGGATCAATATGTGCATTGCAGGTGTGTGAAACGAAATTCTGAGCAAATAAATGTTTACATTTACTTTGGAATTTATGGTTCAAATGATGTGCCCATTGAGGACCTGTCGCAGGTCAGTTTAAACCCTACTTTTGGAATTTAAAAGGCAAGCGTTGCCGCTGTTAAGGTGCAGCAGTCCTAAGTTTAGTTTGGATTACAAAGGCCTCCAGTCTGGCATGGCTGCTCAACCTATAGGTCCCAACAAATAAATAAATCAAAAAGATCGACAGCCAATGAATTTGTAAACCTCTGAGTTACCGTACCAAAATTATATCACCCCGCAAAAATAATGTTTTTGAGGGGTGCGGCTAAGTGCGGACAGAAAATTAAATAAATAATTTTAGGCCTGCCGATTGGTGATAATGGCCTAAATTGGTGAGAATGGCTTTAAAATGGCCTGCGGATTGGATTATAATAAATATTGAAGGGGTTGCGGATTGGTTGCGGAATTGCAAAACTAAATATTTTTTTTTGGGGTGCGGGATGATTAAATTTTTGTACGGTATGTTGAAAAACAAAACCTTTGATATCACCTTCAGAAATATTATCAAATAAATGGTTGAACTGGTGCCGTAAATGTTCGGTGCCCATTGGGAACATGGAAAATGTGTTTCTCATCTTGAATATAATCCCCGTTTTCACACAAACTGCAAACACGTGCACTCCTGTCCGGACTCCTGCCGTATAAACCAGTTTTGCACTTCAACCCATGTCCTCGAATCCTGAACCGAACTACGTTCCTCATGACACTTTTGCTCAGAGCCATCTTCAAATACTCCGGCAAGACAAATGGTGCACGTGCATCAGAGCAGTCCTAAAATCCAAGGCTTTCAGGATTCAGGGAAATGGCTTGAAGTCAAGGCGCTTGCCTGCTGCTCGCAGTGCCAGCAATTAGATAAAAAGAATCATTTAGTTCAAAACGTAATGAAACAATTTGTTGTTGATATAATTAGCAAGCCGCATGCAACCATATTTACTCCGACCCAGCAACCACGCACCAAAAGCCTTGGTCTGCCAATAATTCAAGGAGAGTTGCATGTAATAACCTAGCAGACGGCGCTGCCAATCCGTACCTTCTGGCTATAAATTAAGAGACATACAACCAAACAAACGCGATATATATCTGATTGAATTTGAATACTGCCTGTGGAAACACTTCCCCTACCCAACAAGCAGATTTGGCACGAGAACAACAGAAGCTGCTAATAGCTACCTCGCTTACTCAGACACCGTAAAAACCATTCACACCATCCTGCTAGGAGCAACAGGTGAAAAGTTTAAGCTGGAAAACACCAGCGTGCATTATGGAAAGGCTCTCGTCTAGCGCTCACATTCGCCAGAGCCCCATTGGAAATCGAAAAATGAGAAACAACAGAAACAAGTGAGGATCCGGCGGGTTGTCAGCCATGCGACTCGGCCTACGCCTATCCCTCCTGAAGCCAGCCGCTCTACCAGTAACCCCCCCATCAGATCCCTTATTCTTATCACTGTTGTCGTTGTCAAGTGTATTTTGTGTCTTGTTTTTGTTTAAGCTTTTTATTGCATGGCACCATCTACAGCAGCCACACAAGAAACCCACTCCAAAGCCTCAGGATTAGCGGTCTACATGCCACAGCACTCATGACAAAATCAAGCCTACATGTAATCAGATCTGCAACAAAAATCATGCAGATGAGACGAGATATCGAACACAACCCCCACAGATATCTGTGCAATACTCCTGGTGGGGTGCAGGCTTCTGTCTCTTAACCACCTGATCCCCACTGAAAGTCCCTCTTATGTTTATTCTCCAGGTGGGATGTTGTATGTCTTTGCATTACATTGGGTGGTGCTGCACACAAAACAACATCCTTTCCTAGTATTTATGCCGGTAGTATTTTTCCTTTAATATGATATGATGGCGTATCACAGGGGAGATAGCAAACTCCCTACTACGAGGTTGAAACGAAGCTGAAAGTTGATAAATAAAAAGGGAAGCAAGAGAGGCAGGCTGGAGGCGATGACAGAAAATAGGGGGGACAACCAAGGTGATGAGAAGAAGGGCAAAACGTGTACGAGAAGGTCAAGCACGGGAAAGAAAGAAGGAAGGAAAGCCTGCGTACTTTTTCTATTTTTCCTTTCTTCCTTTTCATGGACCAGCCACCGGAGAGCCAAACATCCCCAGACAGCACCAACCTATAGATCTAGGACAACTTCAACGTGAAATCCACGGACACTAGACCTCAGTGAAAGCAGAGGAGCGCCGCGCAAGAACAGTGCAAAGATATTTGCAGTGCACCAACTTGAAGGAACATTGCCCTCCACACCATCCTTTCGAGAGAGGGCAGCACCATCTAAAACACTCATACGGAAATTTTTGTGTAAATCGTTTTCCCATTCTTCCTTTTATCCAAGCATCATCCATCAGAGCAGAAAAGAAAGGAAAAGGACGCCTTGGTGTAAACACTTCCGGCATTAGGAAAGAACACATTTATGGGTTGAGCCACACAGCATCCCACCGTGTCAGACAAAGAGGAGAAGAAACACAAAGAAAGAGTCTCAGGCCTAAAGTCAGCAAAAAGCAAAAATCCCAGAGCAGTAAAGGAGAAAGCTGGTGATTTGTAGGTTACAAATAATGCGAAAGAAAAGATGGATCCCTCCCAATACAAATACAATGGCGATGCCTGGCTCTACTTTGGCAGCAAAAACCCTATTAGGTTGTACATGTGCTGCTGCTGATTAAGCTTAAATGGCGAAAATAGTTTTTCTGTTTTGTCATCATTGCCAACCACTATCCAACAGAGTAACATCAAGCCAAAAAAACTTCCTTATTCAGACACTAAGGGCTGGCCCGTTCAAAACCCCAATTTTAAGCCTGACCACGCTCTGCTAAATACCGTACTCCCTGACAGGTATCTGCGTAATGTCAAGCTTTGAAAATGTTTCAGGACTAAAATAGGACTGGCCAAAGGCTGAAAAAAAGACCAGCCACGGCAGGAAGAGGGTTGAAGCAGCAAGGAATCCATACAGCGACCATCTTGTGTCTGCATAGACGAAAGAAAGAGGAGAGGTATAGACACAAACCTTTAACGACACAACAAGAACAATAATTGATGCAGAACACAGATTTGGAAGACTGCAGAGGAGATTTTTTGGGAGGAGTGTATGACAGTTATTCCAAGAGCTGACAGGAAGGGAGAAGGAAAGTGTACTGCAGCACAATCGCACAGCACCCCATATCACTCACATCGTGCAAGCACATCATCCTGATTTGTGCGAAAAGATGGCCAGAAAAGCCATACATTAGTGATCCACAAGAAAGGTAGCCCAGCAAAGCCCGCAAAAAAGACTGCATAAGTTGGAGTTTAAGGATTGATTAAACTTGAAGAGCAAAACTGAGGGGAAAGATGCGATGGTAAACCTTTGCACAAATCTGCAACTTGCTTGCTGCTTTGTGGAATGTGCGTGTGCGTGCGTGTGTGTATATGTATGTGTGTATGTGTGCGTGTGTGTATGAGTGTGTATGTGTGTGCGTGTGT
>Ga0307943_1001468_pt1 | contig 12557 bp, 11 predicted proteins | sample OrgLakmetagen177_FD_203149 | JGI IMG/M metagenome (GOLD analysis project Ga0307943, IMG submission 203149) | Saline water microbial communities from Organic Lake, Antarctica - #177 | ecosystem: Environmental > Aquatic > Non-marine Saline and Alkaline > Saline | place: Antarctica: Organic Lake... | reverse complement strand
AGGCGCTCCCGAAACAGGGGCCTTTAAATAAAACGTTTGAACTTGCGGCTATATTCAATACCCTGAGGGAGGTGCAATCGCGCAGTGATTTTCCCGAACTTTACGCCCAACAATAACCAAGGATTGAGTTATGAAGAAGCTAATATTTCTAGCAGTCGCAATACTGCTACCCCTAGCGGGCTGTGTCAGCTCACCGAAACCGCCGTCAATGCCACTCTATGACCGCAGCGCTCATGCAATATTGGCAGACGATTACGCAATTAAGAGGCTCTATGTGCCGGACAATTTCTCATTGGTCGAACGGCAGAATTCAAAGCGGCAAGTGGAGTTTGATTTTGCAGATCAAGACAAAAATGTCCTTACAGTCGTATACACGAAAACTAAGTCAGAGTCTGCCGCAAATTTACTGAAGGCAGATGGCTATGAAATAGATCAGCTAAGAAGCGGGAAGGTCTATTACAAGCTTCACAGGGGCCTTTACTCAGACGATTCGTCATTTGTGCCGGATGGCGCGCCAGCCTGCGCGGCAGGAGTCACCGTTATTAGGCTGGGCGCCGACACAGAGGGACCGGTTGTCGCGGTTTACTTAAAGGGCTGGAGTTGCGACAGAATAGACGACTTCGGTGAGTTTCAGCAAAACAAGCTGAAAAACGAAGCCTACGAGCTGCTGGAGCTGAAATAGACGTGAAAACCGTGATGGGGGTTGCCTTCATTCAGCGCACGGTGCGCGGCATAGGTGCGCAGTGAGACGTGCGCACTGGCCAACAATAATAAGCATTAGAACCTGGCAAGTGGCAGCAAGATTTCAAATTGGTACGCACTCAGCTTGCTTGGGTTTGATAGGGTTGGCATGTTCAGGATTGTTCAGGTTGGAGCGCACCCAGCAAGCTGAGTTTTGCGCCTGGTACGAACTGTTGGTACGAACTCCGTATGCTAAGAATTGCTAAGGTTGGAACCCCATAAAACCACAGGTTCGTTTCCGCCAAAACCTGTAAAAACCTGTAACGAATCCGCCGCACCGAATCAGGCAGAACGCCCCAGAGAACCCGCCAGCAAGCCGTAATCAGAACCCTGCACGGTTTAAAAGGCAATGCAGCCAAAGGCGCTGCAAACAAGCACGGGGCCCCTGGCGTTTTGATAATCGCCGCGAGCCGGGGCAACCACGCGGTAAAAGAGAAGTTTTCGGGTATTCATGCGCCTCACCAGATGAAGTGAATAACCCCACCGCGTCAATCATATAGACCTGTACAACCTGAGCATTGCTGACGGGCCTGTAAGCAATCGCTGACGCCGCTGTAAGACATTACCCACACCGACTGTAAGCCAGCTCTTACACCGCCTGTACGTTATCGCTGACAGCCGTGTAAGCCATTACTGACAACGCCAAACAAAAGGTACTCCCGAACGGGGCCAGCCCACGGGTAACGTGGAGCGCAAAGGCTCACTACATATCAAACTCTGGTAGAGCTGGTTGTAGTGTTACTGTTTGCTAAGCAGCACAGCTAGGGGCTTTACCGCTTTCGGCACCACAACCCTGACGACGAGCAAAAGGACGCTCCCAAGCCTTTATGCCATAAACACTAAGCCATTGGAGCAATGCCTGCTACAACGCCAATCTTTTTGCCAAGCTAGGGTGAGGCATGCCGTTCCAGCGAAAATAAAGACCGCTAATGAACCGACGAAGCCCCATAAAAATAAACCCAAAAATAATCCCGAAGCACAGCTTAATAAATACTCGTACGGCCATATCTGGCGTCACATCTGCTGGACTAGCTATCCAGGTGAAAGCTGGCAGCATGCCAATTATTTGCCAAATAAATATCAACCCAACAATGGCGCGGATTGCCCGAAGTGTAAAAAAAGTGATTTTTTGAACGGAGTTTGGCGGAATTTTGTGAGCATGCGCGCCAGCATTTTCGATTGCCTCAACCGAAGGGCGTGAAAAGAACCAAAGAGATCCACCGACGATCAAAACTCCAATCAACTGTATGACGAGCATCGACGTGTCAACAGTGGCAGTAAAGTTACCTGCCTTGGGTGGGGACAGTAAAAACTGATACCCCATATTATGGATAGTACCTTGGCGGACAAAACGAAAAGGAGGATAAAGAATCATCCCTAACGTGAGGATGACAACACCGAATAAAACCAATTTCTGGGATAATGGCAGATGCCCCCGCCTTTTATCTGGCGTCGATTTAACCTGGTAAGCGTAACTTTGTTTTGCGGGCGTCCCGACTGCAGAAGTCGTATCCGACTGGCTAGGCTTTGCAGTGACTTGCCCCAATAGGCCAGTGTGAAAGCTCAGGGGCTCCCAAGATTTCATTCCTTCTGACCAAATCGATGTATCTAAGTCAATAACATTGGACACATAAAGCTGCCGAAGTTGCCCCGCGTCAACGGGCCCCCGCTGTCCGTCCTTGGTAATGTAATGCCAGCTCGCCATTTTAATTTCCTTATTCTCAGATTCACGACAAACACTCGCCGCAGTGAAGCTGAATGAGTGACCAGTCCAACCGGTTAGCATCGCGTTATTATCAAAGCGACATCCCTTCTGACTCTAGTACAAAAAGCTATTTTCGGAAGTGATGCACACACACAAGCCAAACATTAGCGTTTGATTGCTGGAGCATGGCATCTGGCGGCAAGAATCGCGCTCGATGTAAGCTAAAACGTACACACCTGTAAGCCTGAGGCTACACGCTTGTGAGCCATGACTGACAAGGCCACTGACAGGGGGCTGCTGGCCAGCACGGGGCGCGGAAACCCAAAGGCCGGCACACTAACGGGAGGGGGTAGGTAAATCCTTCCAGTAATGCGCCGCCCGAACGACGGGGGGAGCCTTCTTTTTACATCCACATAATTCACGTTTCACCGGCTGGCGGATCACCCAACCGAGCAGACATCGTTGGCCGTGGGGATGCAGTCGCTTAAATTCGGTTTTGCTGAACTGGCCGCGTGAAAAATCGGCTATTCCAATGGTGTCCGGCGCATACGCTTCTGAGGATTTACCCGCCCCCTCCATTGGCTGGCTACAGATAGGGAGGGGCGTTCTTTTTATAAGTATTTTCCACAACACAAAAAAAGTTTCTGAGCAGCCCGCTATCCATTCGACAACCTGAAACCCCAACAGGGTATAGGCGTTCAGTTGCGGGTATCGTTGTGGGTATAAATTCAAAGACTGTTTTTAATCGCGTTTAAAATCATTTGGTTAATAGATGAATGTGGGGGCAGTACCACCCACCATTTTAGGTTTTTGCAGTACCTCCTCGGAACTCAAAACACCCCGTCACACCGCGCCAAATGGCGCTTTCGGAAAAAACAACGTCCTATCTGTTCCAAACTGTACCGCTAGAATCCGGCACTCGTTGCGGGTATCGTTGTGGGTATCGTTTGGCCATACCCGTTTTTGGCCAGCTTCATACCCACAGTGTGAGCCGCAGCCCATGAGCAAAGCGACCAACAAGCTATCAGCCGCCGCAGTAAAGAACGCCACCACCGAAGGCCAGGCACAACGCAAGCTGGCAGACGGGGAAGGGCTAACCCTTGTTATCCGCCCTGATTCTAAAGTCTGGTGGATGCGCTACCGCTTCAACGGCAAAGAACGCACCTACACGTTGGGCAAGTATCCGGCTGTATCTTTGAAGGATGCCCGCGCCGGACGCGAGGAAGCCAAGCGCCTGATTGCCGAAGGGCAAGACCCCGTAACCCAACGCACCACAAGCAAAGCCGACCGGCTGGACGCCAGCGCCAATACGTTTCAGGCCATAGCCGTGGAATGGCTGGAGACCGTTCACAAAAAAACTGTTGGGCCTACCACCTACCCGAAGAACAAACGCCGCTTTGAAATGCACGCTTTCCCGAAGTTGGGCCGCCGCCCGATTACAGAGATTAGGCCAATGGAAGTGCTGGACGTTCTTCGCATTGTCGAAAACAAAGGGCAGGCCGATAACGCTAACCGGCTGAAAACACTGATTGGCCAAGTATTCCGCTACGCCGTGAGCTTAGGCCGCACCCCGCACGACATAACCGCAGACCTACGCGGACTGCTGGCACCACCGGACGTTAAACACTACCCGGCCATAGTGACCCCTGATGAAATCGCCAAGCTGTTAAAAGAGCTTCACGCCTATTGGGGCCACCCCACTGTTTGCGCCGCCCTGAGAGTTGCGCCATACGTGTTCCTGCGCCCCGGCAACCTGCGGCAAATGCGCTGGAGTGAGATTGATTGGGACGCCGCCACCTGGACAGCCGAAACCACCAAGAACGGGGAGCCGCTTGTAGTTCCACTGGCCAGCCAGGTTGTGGGTATCTTGCGTGAAATGCATACCCTCAACGGCCATGAGATGTGGGTATTCCCGAGTGGACACGGCAGGGGCCGCCCCATGAGCGAGAACACCGTTTCGGCTGCACTGAACCGGATGGGCTTCAAAGGGCTGATGACTGGCCACGGCTTTAGGGCAATGGCCACCACCGTGCTGACAGAGCGCCTAGGCTTTCGCGCCGAAATCATAGAAATGCAAATGGCCCACCGTGTTCGTGACGTTCACGGCAGAGCCTACAACCGCACCACTTGGTTACCAGAGCGCAAAGAGATGATGCAGCAATGGGCCGATTACCTGGACAACCTGAGAACCGGCGGAAACGTGGTGGCTATAGGCCAGACCGCCAGCCAATAGATATGGGGAAAAACGTGTCTCTGAAGATAATTTACAAAATCACATATCCAAACGGAAAAATATATATTGGCAAAGACCTTACCGACAGCATCAATTATTTCGGTAGTGCCAGCAGTAAGCTGATTGCTCAAGATTTCACACGCGCTGAACGGCAACACATGACAATCAAAAAAGAGATATTGCTCGAATCAAATGATGCCGCTGAAGTTAACCGGCGAGAGCCCGAGTTCATCCGAGAGTACCAATCTAACAACCCAAAGATTGGGTATAACCAGTGGCCAAAATTTCGCCCCTGATTACGCTCAATAGTAACCGTTTTGGCCATGCCTATCCCGGCCAGGAGAAAAGCGGGAACCCTAACCGCCTGGCATGGCCTACCATTTCATAGGGGCGCTGAGGGCGCGTAATGGACTCGACAATTCCCACGCCGGAAAGGTTCAGGCAGTACGCCAACACAATCGGGATATTTCTTCAGGAAATGGAGGAGAAAAGCTCCTCTATCTCTTTTGAGACGCTGGAAGAACAGCGAGAAGCCATAGACTGGCTGGCAGTAACCGGCTCCCTTTATCTCGCTGATTTATCAGAAATTGAAAAGCGCCTGGCGACTGAGCTTGAAGACGTTGAAAATTATTTTGATTCAGATCCAGCCTATAACGCAGCCAGTCGGTTTGCCCTGGGCACCAAAGTTAACAGCGTTACACTTGCCAAAGTTACAGACCGCATTATTCGAATAGCTAAGAAACGCCCTTGGCGAAACATTCACTTTTCAATGATTCGGCGTAGGGTCGAAGTAGAGTTGATGTGGAGGCAAGGTCTATCGCTAGTAATCGCTAATTATCTCGATGGAACAAGCTACAAGCTAGCGACTGAAACAAAAGCTACCGCTAACCGGATTGCTGACCTTCTAGCTCGGCTGGAAAGTGAGCTAGAGAGCCTGGAGGCGTCGCAATTGTTAGACAGTGCCTTCTTGCCAGTAATGAATTGGAAAGCCAGGCATGAAATGCAGGGATTGCAGGTATTTTTTCAATCTGATGAGATTCAGAAGAGCTTCAGCTTTAGAAAAGACAGGCACCTTTTAGGCCGAATAACGGCCAGAGAACTGTTGCTTGCCAATAAATGGGCGTTTCATACTGAGTACAAAAAAGTCGCCCTCATACTGATGGGGTCATCTGCATTCAAAACACCTATCGACATTGAAGTTAAAACACTCGAAAGGATATGGGCAAAACGAGACGAACAGCAATGGGCAATTAACGACGCATACCGTGAAGCGCGTGAAGTTCGGAGAATGGGTAGAGACAAAAGACCCCGCAAAAAGCGCCTGCATTCTGACCCCCCTATTCCTAACCCCACACGCTTTACTTTTGGGGACTAACAAGCACAGCAAAACAGCCTTGCTTTGTCGGTTACCGGCTAAACCAACGCTGTAATTATGGCTCCCGTACCACATCGGACAATTACGGGAGTTTATGGCATGACCGCACAAACCAACTACGCACCACTCGACAGAATGTTACGCCGCCCGGAGGTTGAGCAAGTCACCGGCATGGCGCGAACCACCATCTATGACGGTATGGCCGCTGGCACCTTTCCAAAGCCCGTCAAAATAGGCGCACGAGCCGTTGCCTGGCCTGAGTCGGTAATTCGTAACTGGATTGCTGAACGCATGGGAGGTAGTAAGGCATGAAAAAAGCGCCCGCCACCGAAGCAGCAAAGCGCCATACCCACAACCACGGTCATACCCACAACAGCCGCCGTGGCCATACCCACAATGATACCACCGCTGGCGGATACGCTGAACGCTTAGACGCCATACGCGCCGCCCTGCTGAATGCAGGCATAGAGCCTGCAAGCATGGATGCCCTGCTATCGCGGCTGGCTGATGCTGATGGCCAGGTAATCCGAGCCGGAACCGCCAGCAAACCCAACAGCAAAAACCTATGGTTGATTGCTTACCACGACCGGGGCTTACCGTTCGTTGTTGTCGCTGGAGACTGGAGCACCGGAGCCGAAACCAAGTGGGTAGCCGACACCGGGGAAACCCTGAGCGAAGCTGAACGCCGGGAACTGAAACGCCGTTTGGCAGACGCCAGGCAAGCCAGGGAAATAGAGCAGGCCAGCCAATGGGAGCAGGCAGCCACCAGAGCCGCCCGTGTCTGGCGTGATAGCGTTCCAGCCGACCAATGCCACCCGTATTTATTACGCAAGCGCACAGAGCCCCACAGCGCCCGCCAGCGAGGCCGGGAACTTGTATTGCTGCTGACTGACTTCACCGGCAAAGCCTGGAGCCTGCAAACAATTGACGAAGCCGGGGGTAAACGCCTGATGGCTGGAGGCCGCAAGGCCGGTAATTTCATTGTGGTAGGTGGCCCGGACTACCCCGCCCGCGTTCTAATCTGTGAAGGCTACGCCACCGGCTGCACCCTGGCAGAGAGTGACCCCGCCTCGCTTGTATTGGCCGCCGTGGATGCTGGCAACCTTCAGGCCGTGACAACCGGAGCACGTAACCGCTGGCCTACTGCTGACATTGTTGTTTGTGGTGATGATGACCGCCAGACCGAAGGCAACCCCGGAGCCACCAAAGCCCGCGCCGCTGCAATCGCCGCCGGGGCACGTTACGCCCTGCCAGAATGGCCCGTCGATGCACCGCTGCACCTGTCCGACTTCAACGACTTGCACCAGTGGCAAAGGGGGGCTGTATGAGCAATTCAAACCCTGCACCTATAAAAAGTGATGTTACTGGTGTTGTCATTACACCGCTGACACCTGAGCCAGAAGATAATTTCGAGGACGAAAAACAGGCGCAATCAGACAAGATTGTGGTGTTTGTTCAGTCGTCCAATGAGCTGTTCCATGATGACAACGACACTGCTTATGCCCGACACATGGACACCGGAGAAGTTCGTCCGCTGGCGGGTAAGGCATTCCGGCACTGGCTGACTGCTGCTTTCTACGAGCAAAACGAAAAGGCCGTGCGGGATCAGTCGTTACGTGAAGCCCGGATGACACTTGAAGGTATCGCCATGCAGGACTACCGCCCGGTGTATATCCGTGTGGCCAGTATTGACGGTAATCATTATCTGGATCTCGCAGAGCCGGGACAAAGCGCCACTATCTGCCTGATGCCCGGCAAATGGTCGATCCAAGATGCGCCGGTCATGTTCAGCCGGTCTGACAGCTCCCAGGCATTGCCGCGCCCTATTCCCGGTGGCGATATTAACCGGCTATGGAAGATTGCCAACGTGACGCCCAGTCAACAAATTCTGGTTATTGCCTGGCTGGTGGAGTGTCTACGCACAGATACGCCTTTCCCGATTCTGGAAATGTTCGGTGAACAGGGATGCGCGAAATCTACTACACAGACAGCCCTCCGAAGGCTCATTGATCCAAACGCCGCTGACCTGAGATCCGCCCCTAAGTCTGCCGAGGATCTTTACGTTACCGGCGGCACAAATCACTTCATTAGTCTTGAGAATATAAGCCACCTGCCGGCACCGATTCAGGATGCTTTATGCGTCATTGCCACTGGCGGAGGATTCGCTAAGCGCAAGCTATACAGCGACAGTGAAGAAATCGTTATCACCCTAAAGCGACCGGCCATTTTGAACGGCATTGTTGCTGCAATCACTCAACAGGACGCTGTATCACGGGCAATCAGTATCGAGCTGCCGGTGATTACCAATGCCAGCCCGAAGAACAAGTTAGATGCTGAGTATGAAAAGAACCGAGCAAGCATTATCGGCGGTCTGCTGGATATCGCTGCAAAGGCTCTGGAATACCTGCCGGAGATGAGCTTGCCAGCGGATCAGCGCCCGCGCCTGGTTGAGTTCGCCTATCTGGGCATGGCGGTTGCTAAGGCCATGAATCAGCCGCCTGAAACCTTCTTGGAACAATTCAGCGCAGCTCGACAGGACGGGCTAGAGCGAACACTCGACGCCAGCCCCGTAGCAAGTGCAATCAGAGATTGGGCTGAAACCAATCCGGGATTGATCGAAGAACACTCAGCAAAACACTGGCTGAATACATTGGAGGACTACAAACCTCGCGGATGCGATTCATGGCCCAGATCTCCAAAAGGTTTAGGCGATGCAATGCGCCGAGCTGCGCCCGCTCTCCGGCAACTTGGCATTGAATGTAAGTGCCTCGGGAAGATTGGCTCGACGGTCAAATGGTGCATTGGTCAAAGAAAGTCTTCGATTCAAAGTCGTCAATGTCTTGAAGTCGTGCACGAATCAGAAAATCAGCACGACTTGACGACTTCCACGACTTCATATCAGAGAGTTTCTTTAGGTGAAGGCCAAAGCTCCGACAAAAAGAGAGTTTTCTAATGGGCGCTATCGACTACCTGCACCAGCATGGCCTCAACGCTGAAAACCTGTCTGGCGATCAGATTGCTGTCTGGCCCGAGATCTCAATCACTCCTGAAATCGAAAGCTGGATCATTCAGCACAAACAGGAATTGATCGCAGAGTTACGGCAACAGCAAAACCCTGATGCCCTGCTGGCGGACATTGCCGTAATGCTTCAGGCCAGCCCCGGCCAGTTACGGGCCCTGCTGAGCACAGACGACATTCAGGACATAGCCGATGGGGCGAACAGCCGGGCCTATATGCTGGATTACTTTCGACTGATGCGGGCTGATGGAAAGCTGCCAGTTTGCACAGAGCCACCGCAGAGCCAGATGGACAGTGCCAAGGCATAGAGGCCATTGCACGAGGTCATGATTAAACACGTTATGGCCTGCACCGCTTGCCGTGCCCCACAGGGCCGGTATTGCAACGAGGGGGCAGACTTGCGCCGGGCGTATCGGGATGCCCACCAAAGCGCCACCAGCCCGTTAGGAGTTGAGAAAACTTGAAACTAAAAAGCCTGTTACCAGAGAGAGCCGCACTTATGAGCCGAAATCCCCGCAAGTTTCGAGAACCTGTCCGCCTTATCGTTTCTATCGAAGCCCAAACCGTGGCCGCCATTGATGCCTTGATGAAGTCCGGCGGCAATCAAGGCCACCGTAATCGGTCGGAGTTCGTGCGCCTTGCCGTTGAGCGCGAGCTGAAACGATGCCAGTCGGAGGGTTTTCGGAGCAGTAACGCGCGCGAGGCTGATTAGAATTTTCTGACTCGTAAAAAAGGCTAAACAGTACGCGCGCAGGGCTGATTAGAGTTTCTGAACAAGTATCGTCACGCACGTGAAGCTGATGATTTTTGCACACGTTAACTACACCGCCAGCTAATGATAATTTTTGCGTATCTTTACGCGAGGGCTTTGATGGTTTTATTGTAGTCATTACGCAAGGAACTTTGATGATTTCGAGTAACCTAAAAAGGGTAGCCGGCCAAGCTGTCGGTTTTTCGGCTGATGGATTTTCCCGTATAGAAAAGGGCCGTGAAATGAGGTGAAGCCCAGACCATGAACACTATTGTCAGATTGCCCGAAATCACCTACCACTATCAAGCTGGCCCTTGCCATTCGCTAGTGGTTAGCGTTCAATCGAGTAAAACTAGCTGAACGGTAATCTTCCCACAGGGGACTTTCACCCCATTAGTTCTTGCCCATGCTGGGCGTACACAATTCGCTGTACCGGATGCTCCTGACGTCGCACCGGTAAGCTCCGCGTTATGTCTAGCACAGCCACATTTTAACCAAGCAGGAAGCTGAACATTGCAAAATTTATTTAAAGACCTTGAAAGCCTGTTGCAGCAAGACCAAGCCTTTATTTCGGACGGGGCGATCCTGAAGAATGTGGTGATCGAGGCCACGCTGAACATGGACGCAGGTTTGCTGGCGCTACTGGTGCAGTCGCCCACCATCAAGGCGCATTTCTTTACCGAGGTTGCGGGCGCGTTGGTGTTCGACAAGGTGAAATTTCAGAACTTCGTATCGAACAAGGCATTCCTGCCCGACAGCTACACCGCCTTTAAGAATCGCATCGGACTGACGGATGGACGCGGCGATTACCTGAGCCAGTCGCGCGACGTCGTGCTGGCATGGCCCTATAAGGATTGCGTGCTGGAAGGGGGCATGACGAAAGAAGACCAGGGCCGCAACGAGGTTTTCTGGAACACGACGCTGGCGCCGGACGACATCACGCGGCTGTTTGAACCCAAGGTGCTGACCGGCTGGGAACGCTGGGACGGCGAGGCCGTAGCGGCGGGCAAGGCTAAACCGGTGGGTGACGTCACGGAGGAAGACAACCTGCTGATTAAGGGCAACAATCTGCTGGCGCTGTATTCGCTGAAAGCACGTTATGCGGGCAAGGTGAAGCTGATCTATATTGACCCGCCTTATAACACCGGCAGTGACGGATTTCGGTATAACGACCGCTTCAACCATTCCGCTTGGCTGACTTTCATGCGAAATAGGCTGGAAGTGGCGAAGGAATTGCTGAGCCTAGATGGCACTATCTTTGTCACCTTAGACGACGGCGAAGCGCATTACGCGAAGGTGCTATTGGACGAGGTGTTCGGGCGGGATTGTTTTGTATCCAATGTGGTTTGGCGCTCTTCGGACAATAGCAACAATGATGCAAAGCGGTTCTCAACAGACCACAATCATATTCTGGTGTTTTCACGAACTGAGGGCTGGCTGAGCAACAAACTGTCCGCAACGAAAGATCAATCGAAGCACTTCAAAAACCCTGACAATGACCCAAGAGGCCCCTGGTTCGATGGCAACCCACTTGGTTCACCCGGTTACCGAGCCAACTTGGTATATGACATTATAGGCCCAAATGATGACGTGATCTCACCTCCAAAGAACGGATGGCGCTGGTCGAAAGAGACTTTGAAACAGAAGATGACGACAGGTGAAATTCGCTTCACAGAGAATGGAAAAGGCATTCGCCGCCGAACATATCTAAACGAACAAAAAGGGTTGCCTCCTTCGTCATTATGGACCGACCTTGAGTCTACAGGCCACAATAGACAGGCGCACTTCGAGGTTTTGAAATTGCTGGCCGAAGATGGCGACGAAGACTATCAAGTTACGCCCAAGCCCGAAAAGCTTATCCAGCGCATCCTGCAAGTTGCGACTGCCGAAGGCGATTTGGTCTTGGACTTCTTCGCTGGAACTGGGACCACCGCTGCGACTGCCGCAAAGATGAAACGCCGCTGGCTTGGCATTGAGCAAATGGACTATATTCAAGACTTCCCAATGTCCCGGCTCAAAAAAGTCATTCAAGGCGAACAAGGTGGCATTTCTAAAGCCGTCGAGTGGCAGGGCGGCGGATCGTTCGTCTATGCCGAGCTTGCCCAGTCCAACGCCACCTTCGTTGACCGCATAGACGCGGCCCAAGACATCGCCACGCTGCAAACCATCCATGCTGACACCCAGGCCACCGGCTATTTGCACTATGACGTGGACATGAGCACCTTCGACACCGAGGGCTTCGCTGCCCTGTCGCTGGACGATGCTAAGAGCGTGTTGATGGATTGCCTTGATGCCAACCACCTCTATGTCAATCTCGGTTCACTTGGCGATACAGACTTCAACATTTCAGATGAAGACGCCGCTGCGACCCGCTCTTTCTATGGGGTCTCAGAATGACCCAGAGCTTAGCCCAAGAGTTTGACGCGCTGGCCAAGTACGGCGCGCTAAAGGCGGACATCCCCGACGACATCACCGGCAACCTCGCTTCACAGATTGTATTGCGCCCATATCAGGTTACGGCGCTGGAACGCTGGCTGTTCTATATTGACAAGTACGAGGGCCGCCCCACAAACCCGCACCTGCTGTTCCACATGGCCACGGGCAGCGGCAAGACGGTAGTGATGGCAGCGCTGATCATCGATCTTTACCGACGCGGCTATCGCAACTTCCTTTTCTTCGTGAACTCTGCACAGATCATTGAGAAAACCAAGGAAAACTTCCTCAACCCCGCCT
>Ga0307943_1001467_pt1 | contig 12575 bp, 9 predicted proteins | sample OrgLakmetagen177_FD_203149 | JGI IMG/M metagenome (GOLD analysis project Ga0307943, IMG submission 203149) | Saline water microbial communities from Organic Lake, Antarctica - #177 | ecosystem: Environmental > Aquatic > Non-marine Saline and Alkaline > Saline | place: Antarctica: Organic Lake... | reverse complement strand
AAATCTTTTGAAGGAGCAATGAGCTTTGCCAAGCTACGTTCTATTACAGATACTGCCATCAAAAATGGCCAAAGTGTTCTTGCTGCATTATTTACAATTGCTGGATTGAAGGTTACTGATTAGTTACAAACGAACTTTTCAGAATACTTAAGTAAGAAACTAGATTATGATTATACCTATTTGGCTAATTTATTTTCAGAAGTTCAAGGAATAACGATTGCTCAATTTTTGATTTCTCATAAAGTGGAACGAATAAAAGAACTGATTATCTACGATGAATTGAGTATTTCCGAAATCGCTTGGAAAATGAATTACAGCAGTGTAGCACATTTATCCAATCAGTTTAAGAAAGTCACAGGTCTTTCACCTTCTCACTTTAAGCAATTGAAAGATAAAAGGAGAAGCCCAATAGAAGACATTGGCAATGAGAATACATTAAAATAAAGAAATGAAGGCATCGAAAAAACATGACTATCAATATACCCGAAGTTTAATTGAAGCAGGTTTAGACCCTTTGATTACAATAAATTTCGAGGGAATAATTACAGATATCAATCAAGCCACTGTTGAGGCAACTGGCGTATTGAGAAAAAATCTCATAGGTACAGAGTTTTCTAAATATTTCACTGAACCTGAAAAAGCAGGTGAGGTTTATAAAGAAATATTTGAAAAAGGTTCTGTAAAGGATTTAACACTTTGTCTTCGAAATCATAATGGTAAACTGAAGGATATTTTATTTAATGGATCAGTTTATAAAGATGAAAGGGGTAAAGTAATGGGTGTTGTAATTGTAGCCAGAGACGTAACGGAACAAAATAGGATAGGAAAAGAGTTATTAGAAGCTAAAATATTTGCGGAATTGGCTACTTCAATTGCTGAAGAAGCTAAGCTAAAGGCCGAAGATGCCGTAAGATCAAAACAGCAGTTCTTATCCAATATGAGTCATGAGATTCGTACACCAATGAATGCAATTCTCGGTTTTACCAAAGTGATTCTAAAAACTGAGCTCACCACCAAACAAAGAGAGTATTTGTCTGCTATTAAAATAAGTGGAGATACATTGATTGTTCTTATTAACGATGTACTTGATTTAGCAAAAGTAGATGCTGGAAAAATGGAGTTCGCGCAATCTCCTTTTAAACTAGCTTCATCTTTAGGAGTTGTACTTCATTTGTTTGAAACAAAAATTCAAGAAAAAAACTTAGAATTAATAAAAGAATTTGATGATCAAATACCAGAAGTGCTATTAGGAGATGCCGTTCGTTTACATCAGATGCTAATCAACTTAGTAAGTAATGCTGTTAAGTTTACCTCAAAAGGAAAAATCACCATAAGTGTTCGATTATTAAAAGAAGATAAAAAAAGTGTGAGTATTCAATTCTCACTTACAGATACTGGGATCGGGATAAAAAAAGATAATCAAAAGTTGATTTTTGAAAACTTTCAACAAGCATCAAATTCTACATCCAAAGTTTACGGGGGAACAGGACTGGGTCTTGCTATAGTTAAACAATTAGTAGAAGCTCAGGGTGGAGTTATTATTGTAGAAAGTAAATTAAAAGTAGGCACAACTTTTAGTTTTACACTTGATTTCATGAAAACAAATCAGAAAGCTAAACCAGAAATAGAGTATTCAAAATTAGATGAAACCAATAAGAGTTTCAAAGTTTTAGTAGCTGAAGATATCCCGTTAAATCAATTGTTAATGAGAACTTTATTGGATGATTTTGGATTTGAATGTGATATAGCTGCGAATGGAAAAATAGCCATTGATAAATTACAGAATAAAAATTACGATATTATCTTAATGGATCTTCAAATGCCAGAAATGAATGGTTTTGAAGCAACAGTATATATTAGAAATGTAATGAATCTAAAGATTCCAATTTTGGCATTAACAGCTGATGTAACTACTGCAGATTTGGAAAAATGTAAAGCAGTAGGAATGAATGATTATCTCGCTAAACCTGTTGATGAAAGGATTTTATACAGTAAAATAGTTGGTTTAATATCAACATTAGAACAAGACAAAGAGATCATCAGTAAGGTAGAAAAGATTAAATTTACGAATCTTAATTATTTAGATCAACGTTCCAAATCAAATCCAGATTTAATGATGGAAATGATCTCATTGTATTTGGAGCAGACTCCTGTTTTAATTGAGCTTATGAAAAATAGTTTAGAAAAGAAAGACTGGATCACATTGGGAGCAGCTGTACATAAAATGATTCCTTCGTTTTCAATAGTAGGTATTCATGTAGACTTTGAAAATATAGCTAAAAGAATACAAGAATATGCAAATAAGCAGCAACAGGAAGATGAAATAGGAGAGATGTTGATACAACTTGAAAACGTTTGTTTACAGGTGTATGAAGAACTAAGCGAGGATTTAGATATGATTAGAAAGACAAAATTAGAGAAAAATGAAAAATGAAAAAATGAAAATATTCTTGGTTGATGATGATGCCTTGTTTTTAAAATCCTTAGAGATTGATTTTTCTCATCATACTGAATATTTAATTAAGACTTTTCCAACAGGTGAAGCTTGTTTAGAGAATCTATCGCAAAATCCAGATATTATTATTCTAGATTATCATTTAGACGGTATTGATAAAAATGCAATAGATGGAATTGAAACTTTGGATAAAATAAAAGCATTCAATTCTGAAATACCCGTTATAATGCTCTCTTCTCAAGATAAAATTGATGTAGCAATAAAATGTATGCATCACCATGCTTTTGATTATGTTGTAAAAAGCGAAACTGCTTTTATGCGTTTACAAAAAATTATAAGTACTATTTCTAGTTATAAAAAAATGGAAAAAGAACTGAACTGGTATATGAATAGAATGTAATTCATTTATTTTTTGATTCTTAACCCTTTTTCTAAACTGTTACCGCGAGATTTTATCTCGTGGTAACAGTTATTCTATCTGGCTGTTTCACTTTCATCTAGCGAGTTTCCTTTTATCTCTTGTTATAACTAACTTTTTTTCAAAATGCCCCACCTACAAGTTGCGGTGTATAGCGTTGTGCAGTGCTTGTCGTGGTGAGCTTGTCGAAATGTCATCTCCCTCTAAAATTGCTGTCTTCGAATTGCTGTAGAGAAGTTCTTTGGAATATCTTATTAATTAACGAAGAACTTTTTTGTGTTAAAACTAAATTTAATATATTACTTTAAACTGATTGTTTTCCACTAAAATCAGAGTAGAACCTAAAAAATAAACTTAGTAGATTCAATTTTTGCTTTGCGCAATTATGTAAGCTGTACTTTGATAGAGTCAGACTTTAAAACCAAGAAGATCCCATAAAAAAAAATATTTTACAACAAGTTGATAAAATTTATTTTTTTGTGGGATAACATTATTTGACTAGTGCTGTACCTCATAAATAACGGTGCTTAAATTTTGCATCATTTTTTTCTTTAGACAAGGCAAAATTTTCAAGCATAGCCATAGTTACGGTTTAAAATTTTAACGAAGTATAAAGGAAAAAGAGGAGTGAAATAAGCGATGGAATTTATGAATTATAGCACTAGGGTATTCCCCTTTTTTCACCCAAGCACTCCTCATGACTGTCATCCTTTAATTACTATAAATCTATGATTTTAGTAATTGAAGGATCTTTTCAGAGTGCGAAGCCAAAATGGGATGGATTGCGAAGCCCTATGCTTGTCGATGTGACAAATAAGTCATCAGTTTGTGACGATAATTAGAACTGCGCCCTTTTTAGTTATTTACAGTTATTTGGTAAGTGGAACTCCAGTTTAGTGGCGCATCCATGGAAACTTCTATTCGCTTCTGTATTAAGTTTAAAAAATGACAGATTACTAGCATAATAAAAGTTATTTTTGAGAATTCAACAATTAAGATAATGGGAACCGATAAAAATGATATAAAAGAACCATCTGCCACCGTGCAGAATTTTCCTATTGTCGGAATCGGAGCGTCAGCAGGAGGACTAGATGCTTTCAAGCGATTGCTTACGGTTATTCCCGAAAATTCTGGGATGGCCTATGTGTTGGTACAACACCTAGATCCGTCTCATGAAAGTTCTTTACCAGAAATTTTGCAACGCACCACGAAAATCCCTGTGTTTGAGATTACCGAAGACATTCATCTTGCACCCAACAATATCTACATTATTCCCTCCAATAAGATTCTTACTTCCACCAATGGTGTACTCAAGCTTTCTCCTCGCGGTAAAAAAATCATCAATCTTTCAATTAATATCTTTTTTACATCTCTTGCTGAAGTCCATAAGGAGTTTGCTGTGGGTGTTTTACTATCGGGAACAGGTAGCGATGGCACACTAGGTTTAAAAGCTATCAAGGGTCATGGGGGCATCACTATTGCACAGGATATGGAGTCGGCAGCATACAACAGTATGCCACAAAGTGCTGTAAATTCAGGAGTAGTCGATTTTATTTTAGCTCCCGAAAAAATTCCGGAACAGCTATTGAAAATCAACAGGACATACAAAACCAGTCATGTTTTTAAAGACGAGGAACAAGTTCCAAAAGATGATAAGGAAATATATAAACATATTCTTTCGCTTCTTCACTTTCGTAGCGGTGTTGATTTTTCTTTCTACAAGCGACCGACTTTTCACAGGCGTATTGCACGTAGAATTGCTATGGTCAACAAAAATAATCTTTCCGAATATTTAAAGTTTTTACGCACCAATATTGAAGAACAAGATGCGCTCTTTCAGGATGTTCTTATTCCTGTCACTTCTTTTTTACGTGATCCAAAAGCTTTTCACAGTTTAAGTGATACCGTTTTTCCTGCGATTTTTAAAGATAAATCTGCTGGCGAACCCTTTCGCGCATGGATTGCCGGATGCTCCACAGGTCAAGAGGCATATTCAATTGCCATTTGTATTCACGAGTTTCTGGAAGAGCATTCCCATAGCAATCGGGAACGACCAAGAATTCAAATCTTCGCTTCAGATATTTCTGAAAAAGCAATTAAAAAAGCACGCGCAGGAATTTATACGAATGCCGATGTTGAACCGTTTTCTGAACCGCAGCTTAAAAAATATTTTACCAAACGCAATGAGGATTATGAAGTGTCCAAACTCATTCGTGATATATGCGTTTTTGCTCCTCATAATTTTCTAAAAGACCCACCATTTGCAAAGATGGACTTAATAAGCTGCCGTAATGTGTTTATTTACATGGATACATTCTTACAAAAGAAAGCGCTCACGGTTTTTCATTATGCGCTCAAAGAAAATGGTTTCCTGCTGCTAGGTAAGTCCGAAAGCACAAGTGCGGCATCAGAGTTATTCACGACATTTAATCAGCAAGAAAAAATATATTCACGCAAGGCAGTACCTGGTCGGTTCATACATATTGCCCCCGAACGCAATAAAGAAGGGAATACAACAAAAGATAAAATGGTCACCAAACAAAAAGCTACCGAAACCGATTATCGAAAAAGTGCAGAGGCAATAATGATTTCAAAATCACCTGCAAGTGTAATAGTGAATGAGCAATTAGACATCGTTCATATTCACGGAGACATCACGCCTTTTCTTCAGGTGCCGCAGGGAAAACCTACCCACAATCTTTTGAAAATGGCACGAAAAGGATTAGGGTTTGAATTGAGAAGCGCCATTCATAAAGCCACAAAGGAACTGGTTGCTGTTACAAAAGAAGATATTCCTGTAAAAACCGATGCACTCATGAATGATCCTGATAATTATCGGGACGAAAACGGAAAGCAATCTCTGGTAACAATAGAAATTATTCCACTTACCGATACCGTTGAACAGCATTTCTTAATTTGCTTTGAAATAATAACAATTCCTAATCCTCAGGAAGAAGAATCATCTTCATCAGGAAAAAAAGATGTTGCAGTAAATCGCAACGAGCAATTAGAGAAAGAGTTGACCCACATTCGTGAAGATATGCGTTCCATCACTGAAGACATGGAGGCAACCAATGAAGAATTACAAAGCGCCAACGAAGAATTGCAAAGTAGTAATGAGGAGATGCAAAGTTTGAATGAAGAATTAGAAACTTCAAAAGAGGAACTGCAATCGACCAATGAAGAATTAATCATCATAAATCAGGAGTTGCTTGACAAGCAGGAACAGCTAAACGCATCCAGCTACTATGCCGAAAGTATAGTTTCCACTATTCGGGAACCACTAATCGTTCTGGATAAAACACTTAAGATAAAAACAGCCAACTCATCGTTCTACAAAGTATTTAATGTAGAAGAACAAGATACAGAAGGTAAATTATTTTATGAAATACAAGATCACAAATGGGATGATGACGTAATTCGCTTATTGGCAGAGAACATTCTTACCAAAAAAGAACGTCTTATCGATCATGAAATAATTCTCAAATCCTCTAAGTTTGGCGATCGCACCATGCTATTGAATGCACGCCAGATTTTAAACGGAAAAACCTCGGAGCAATTAATTCTCTTGGCTATTGATGATATCACAATACAAAAGAAATATGAAAAAGAATTAATAAAGGCAAAAAATATAGCAGAAACTGCTACAGAAACTGCCGAAAATGTCACCAAAGCTAAGCAACATTTTTTTAGCGAACATGAGCCATGAGATTCGCACACCAATGAATGCTATTATTGGTTTTACAAAAGTGCTGTTGAGAACTGATATATCAGATAAAAACAAAGAATATGTTCAAGCCATAAAAACAAGTAGTGATACATTAATTGTGCTTATTGATGATATTCTGGATTTGGCCAAAGTTGATGCAGGCAAAATGATATTTGAGCATAAATCTTTCAAATTAGTTCAATCTATCAACTCATTACTTCAATTGTTTGAAGTAAATATTCAGGAAAAAGACTTGAAGTTTAATAAAGTGTTTGATGAAAACATACCTGAACTGTTAATAGGTGATTCAACGCGTTTAAATCAAATTATATTAAACCTTATGAGTAACGCCGTAAAATTCACCCATACAGGTGGGATTACCGTTACTGTCCGTATGTTGCATGAAGATAAAAAGAAGGTAACCTTAAGTTTTGAATTTGCCGATACAGGAATAGGTATAAGCGAGAATAACATAAAAACTGTTTTCAAAAGTTTTGAACAAGCCAAAAGCTCCACCTCAGGAATATATGGTGGTACAGGATTAGGTCTAGCCATCGTTAAAGAATTAGTTGAAAGACAAAGTGGAACAATTAGTGTGAAAAGTAAGATAAATAAAGGAACTACTTTTAATTTTACTTTAGACTTTCAAAAAGGCAAGACCAAGGCTGAACCCGAAACCTTAATAGATAAATTCGATAATAAAATTCACAATATAAAAGTATTGGTCGCAGAAGATTTTGCGCTCAATCAATTACTCATTAAAACACTATTAGAGGATTTTAAATTTGATTGCGACATTGCCGATAATGGTCAAATTGCTATTGAAAAACTACAATCAAATTCGTACGATATTATATTAATGGATTTACAGATGCCTGTAATGGATGGGTTTGCCGCTACAAAACATATTCGTAACAACTTAAAATTGAACATTCCTATCATTGCCATAACAGCTGATGTCACTACTGTTGACACTTCCAAATGCGGCGCTATTGGCATGAATGATTACATTGCCAAGCCTATCGATGAGCAATTGTTGTACAAAAAAATTGTGAGTTTATTAAAGTTAGAAGATGACGAAGTAGAGTAAAAAAAGAAGAAAATTATTTTTTCGATATCCGTCTCCTTATTTTCATTTGCATAAATTGTTTCTCCTGTTAAAACCTGCTTATGTTTAGAATCGAATTCTTCAAAGCAGCCTCTTTTGGAAGGCTTATATTAAAAAATATCAGTTATAAAGCTATTCTAATTCTTTGTTTAGGACTCCTGGAATTTTTAATTATTTTATGCAATTCACGTCATTGAAACTTTCCCAAAAGGCGAAGGTTGGATAGAAGGTCTATCAAGCAAATCAGACATTATTATGATAGATTATCATTGAGCTTTGTTTTTTTCTCATCAGAGAATCATGTAACTATTTGTTAAAATTATGTAACAACTACATGGTTTTATGATGTCATCTTTGTACTAATAAGAAAATAACTTCAAAATTAGATGATATGAAATATAGATTACACACTCAACTCGCTTCGACTTTTCTTTTTATAATTTCTACAATTGGTTTTGGTCAAACTTTTAATCTTGATGTAACATCAAGTTTTAATATATCACCATCAAATGGTGTTATGAGTAACACAGGGATTTTACAAAATATTGGAAATACGAATGGACAAATACAAGATAGTAATCTTGTAATAGGACAAGCAATAGCAGATTCATTAACTTTCCATAATCAATTAAATACTACAATTCCAACATATTTTCCAACTCCATTGATGGAGAATGGACAGGTAGTTAATGGTGGAGAATATTCTATTTCTGCAATAACAACAACAAATTCAGTTATTACATTAAACGCAAATAATAATCCTAATGCAGAATTTACAATTATAATTCACGTTTCAGTCTCATCAAATACAAATCCTCAAGCTGAGTCCATCAATAGTATAGAAGTAAATAATGACTTTAGGAAAGGAGATGAACTGATTAACATGGCATCGGGAAATGCAATGGCTCCAAATTATTCAACAACAAATGCCTCACTTTTTGATGAGGAAAGAAATCCAAATTCCATATATCCTAGCTCTTTTAATAATCAAATAAACGATACATTAAATTCACCATCGACAGGTCAAAATGAATTTGTCACACGTACTTTTATGGATATCAAAGTAAATGAAAATATTAACACTATTAAAAAACCTAACGATATTCCATATGGTGTTTATTTCAAAGAAAATTTTCGTTACTACTCAGCAGCCATTAACACTAAACTGTGCATAGTTTTTTAGCAACCTGTAATAATCCACTATTTATTACCGCTAATTTTGATTATCGAAGAAACAGTAACCATATCGCGTGCAGAATATGAAAGTAATAAACAGGAGATATCTGAGTTAAAAACCCAGTTACCTCAGGCATTCTCCCTAATAGAAGAATTACGAACAGAAATACTGCTAATTAAAAATGGCCGCAAAAGCGATACAAGTTAAACGCCGAGTTCACAAGATTATGGCAAAAGCAAGAAGAATAACAACTCACGCTAGAAGACGGATAGAAAAAGTGGAGGACAGCCTGGACATAAAGGCAGTAATCTTAAAATGAGTAATAATCCAGATGAGATTAAAAGTTACACACCTCAATATTGTAAACAATGTGGCGAAGAATTTGGAAAAGACTCTATTTTTGAATTCAATAAGCGTAGGCAAGAAGTAGTCATTCCACCAATTACTCCTCGATATATAGAGCACCAATCCTTTACCTGTGCGTGTAATAAATGCAACACAAAAACTACAGCAAAACTACCCTCGTATTTAAATGCCAACATACAGTATGGGGAAAATGTACAAGCTTTAAACACATACCATTCTGTATATCAATTAATACCATCAAATAGGATAGGAAAATACTTTAAAGACGTTTTTAATCTATCTATAAGTGAAGGTACGATATATAATATATTGTCCTCGATGAGTCATAAAGCTGAACCAGTTTATGAATTAATTAAAACGAAGATTAGCAAATCAAAAGTTGTTGGTGGTGATGAGTCAGGGATAAAAATTAATGGTGATAAAGCTTGGTTTTGGGTTTTCCAAAACTCTACTTATACCTATATCAAAGCAGCTTGCGACAGGAGTTATCAAAATATTATCGAAACATTTCCTGATGGTTTTCCTTTGTCCATATACGTTTCAGACAGTTTGCCTGCACAATTAAAAGTACCAACAAAAAGAAAGCAGCTGTGTCTTGCACATCTGAATAGAGAGTTGAAAAATTTTGAAAATGCGATTAAAAGTAAATGGGCCTCGAAGTTAAAGCTACTATTTCTTGAAGCCATTGACTATAAGAAGCAAATGAGCATCAATGAATATGAGCAAACAAATCCAGAAATAAAGAACTTTGAAATAAGGTTAACAAAATTATTAGATGTAGAGGAATCCAAAAACCACAAAAAGCTCAAAGCTTTTATAAGTCGATTAATAAAAAGACGTGATTCAATATAGCTTCTGGTGTTTCACTAGAAGGTAGAGCATTATCTACTGGCGATGCCAACCGACGCGAAGCAAGCTCATAGCCTGTCCCGAGAAATCGGGAAACACCAAAAAAAATAAACACTTGTGAATAAAAAGAAAAAACACTAATTCTTGCATAGCGTTTTTTCTGAAAGGCAATCTTGGGTAAACAAGCGGATAAGCATATAATCTTTTTTGACATCTTTATTTAGAAGTGTCTAGTGCTGTAATTCATAAATTCCATCGCTTATTTCACTCCTCTTTTTCCTTTATACTTCGTTAAGATTTTAAACCGTAACTATGGCTATGCTTGAAAATTTCGCCTTGTCTAAAGAAAAAATTGAAGCACCGTTATTTATGAGTTACAGCACTAGTCGGAAACACAACAAAATCAAAATTGATTCTTTTGCGTTTATTCTAATTTTTTTCTCGTCGGCTGATGCGGCATTTCGACAATGCTTACTTCGACAGGCTCTGCGCAGCGCTTAAAAACCTTAAAAAATTATTATGATTGAATAAATACTCCTCATCCCGAAAACAATTGGGAATAAAAACAGTCTGTTTCCAATCAGTCACTACTTAGTGTCTGCAAGAAAACTAATCATTTTTAAGTCTTTGATAATAAAACTTCAAAAACAAGCTTAACGCAGTATTTGACGTTTTCTTGCAAAGACTACTTATCAAAAATCACCACTACTTTGTTAAAGTCTGCTGCAGCATTTATTACACGTTGGTAGTCTTTATAAATTTCAAGAGGAAACACAATGTCTTCGTAGTATTCTATAGAGCTTACGGTAATTTTATTCCCTTCAACGGTGTAATCTGATTTGAATTCCATAATCACTTTGTTGTCCTCATTTTTATAGAACTCGTGAATATTTAGCTTTTCTAGGTTTTTTATTTCATAACCATCAGGAACTGTAAATATTATTGTACGCTCATAATGTCGTGCGAAATATTCCTCAATAGGCAACTTTCTTTCTACTTCCGAATACATTTCTGCTTGTGGACCAATTAACTCTCCTACTTTAAAAAGATAGTTTTCACCTGCTTTTTCGAAAAATTTATCTGATTTTAAAACACCTTTTGATACAATTGGGAGTAGACCATAATTAGAGGCCTCAAGATTTAGAACCTCGAAATCTTTTACTTCTCCATCATCATCTAAATAAGTAAGCAAATATTCTTTAAGCTCTTTTTGATCTTCTTCATCTTCGATTTCTTTAAAGTAGGGCTGTATATATTCTGCTTTATATCCGCTAATGCTGTGATAAACATTGTATTCAGTATCTATAAAACCTTGTTCATTAAAGTCTACCTCGACAATCAATGTGTCTCCTGAATTTTTGTAATCGTTCTTAGGAATAAAACGAACATTCCCAACTCCATATTCATCTCCGGCTATTTCTATGCGCTTTACGAACAATCCATGATTATTCATAAAATTGAAATCAAAAAAGCCAAGACGTTCAAAATAATTGGGAGTCATATAATCATCAATAGAAGGGAAGTATATAATATATTCATCAGCATAGGTCCAGAGTTCAAACTCGGGATCAAATTTAAATTTAAAGCGGTTTGAAGTGAGTCCAATTTGGTAATCTATTTCAAAATGGTCAAACAACTCACAGAATAACATGACTGCTCTCTGTTCTGATAGAATTTTAGTCAGCCACAGCTCTTCCATTTCAATTTCTTGTGAAATATCTCCATCTACGATTCTAACATTAGATTTAACGTACTCTTCAATGGCTCTTATTTTTTCTCGGTCTGTTGCTTTTTCAGGAAAGTCTATTTTTCGGGATAACTTCTTTATAAATTTAAGATCTTTCTTATCAGTGTTTTCGTGGTAGCGTGAATAGATTAACTTAGAAAGTTCTCCATAATTATAGAGGTCATAGGAATTTGTAGATAAGTTCGCTGCTAACTTATACCCAAAGTAAATGAGCTCCGCAGAGAAAGCAGAGGTTCGCTCATCAGATAATCCATCGATACGGTCATAGTGGAGCGACCATCTTGACTTCTTTTTTTCGGCGAATAAAGAGGAGGTATCACGTAAAAAATTCTTTTCATCATTATATATTTTGAAATCCATTTTTAGACGATAAGGAGTAATCATCTCATAGTCATAATCAAATTGTAATTCTCTCGTCTGAATATCCTGTAACCTACCAGTGATTTTTGGAGAACGTTCATACATATAGATATATTCTATTTCAGCTCCTTTGTCAATTCCTTCAAAAGCGAAATAGCGAAACTTTTGCTTGGTTTCTTCGTCAGTTCCTTCCTTTATATTTTCCTTATCCAAGACAATCACTTCACCTTTACTATTGATTACCCTGGCTTTTTCGATAATAAAATCTTTGTCTTCATAGACAGGTAAATAAATCTTGTTATACCGCTCAATTCCTCGGTCAGTAAATACTTTGATGTGCTTGTGAATTAAGACATATTCTCTTAGTCCATTATCAGTATCAAATA
>Ga0307943_1001465_pt1 | contig 12588 bp, 10 predicted proteins | sample OrgLakmetagen177_FD_203149 | JGI IMG/M metagenome (GOLD analysis project Ga0307943, IMG submission 203149) | Saline water microbial communities from Organic Lake, Antarctica - #177 | ecosystem: Environmental > Aquatic > Non-marine Saline and Alkaline > Saline | place: Antarctica: Organic Lake... | reverse complement strand
CCGCTGCGATGATCAGCTGGATGGGCAGACGCGCCTTGCTGGAGCCAACCAGGGAAAACACTGCCCCAGCAACTGCTATGGCAAAAACCTGCTGGCTACCCCCCTCCTCCACCTCCCCATCCACAGAGAGCTTGTATGCGTTCACGTTGGCTGCTCCAACGGCTGCCACAATGCCAGAGATGCCTAGGGCAATAGCGTGTCGCAGGAGCGAGTGCGCGGGAGAATCTGGGGTCGACGAGCGGCCCTCCCTTTTCCCCTTATCCTCCGAAGTGTCTGACCACCCAAGCATCTTAAATGGCTGGGGGTCGAAAAATGAGAAAATTTATTTATAATAATTTAGCTGTTCAACACGTTTTTGCACAGACCACATAGTTTTGTGCCATTGCACTGTACTGGTAGCTTAATTCCGAGTTGCAACAATTTAATTGATGAGTTTTCGGACTGGAAGGATTTCCTGAAACCTGTTGTGGCAGTTAACCGACATTTGACCAGTAATAGACGTCAAACTGTGTGCTGCACTTTGACTCTTGCATGAAAGACAGGGTAAGGGGAAAAGAGGATTTAAATGGGGAAATTTTGCAGAGGGGGTCATCTGAGGCCCCAAACGGGGGTACTCTGTACCTTAGAAGTGTGACCCGCAGAGTATGGGCGCACTGTCAAAAGAGCTTAGCACCCAGAGGCTGTTGATAACACCTAGTCTTGAAAACTGCCAGTGGTGGGGCACACTGTCTAATTGCCCATGGCGTGAACCCTATTTGTCACCACAAAATCTCCACAGCAGGCCACCCACATTACCAAATCACATGATATTTGGTGTTATGGAGTCCATAATAAACATATCATTGGAATAAAAGAAATGGAGTGAAGCGGTGAAGTAGTTGGCAATACTGATCAGCTTGTGCTGTTTTAACATGGAACGCCATAATTTTAGGGTTTTGGTAGTCAGTGTGAGCTATGAACCCTGTCAATTTGCATACAGGGCGACCTTGAAAATAAACACAGGTTAGTTGAGGGTTGAAGGAAATTGGGCCAGCATACCATTAGCTTTCAATAGGTCGATCTGTACACGGAGGCACCCAGGAGGGGGAAAATTTGGGTTGGAAAGGTGATTGTTAATTGGAACATAGTCCTATTTTGTGACAAAACAGTTGAAATTGTCCTGAACAGCTAAGTGGTAGCTTATTCAATTCGGAACCGGTTCAGAAACACTTTTTCCGTTCCCAACTTATTAATCCCTGTACGGAACAATTTGGAACTGGTTCAAACTCACTACCAGCTTTTAGGCCGTTTAAAACAAAATCAAAACATTCTTAGAAATCCAATAAAAAGCGGCACCTGGTTTGATTCTGGTTTCAAATTGTCAGTTGTCCAATTTCAGTTCTGACTGTTTGGGCCTCCATCAATGAAAATAAGGAGCGACGCTATTAATTCACAAGGTGAGTAGACTGCGTGAATGTGCCCGTGTCAAAAGCTGTCAGGAGTTTGAATGTGGTCTGTGCCTCCGAGCAGGACCTGACCCGACAAGAGTAGGTTGTGAAGGAGTCAAAATGGCATTTGACATTTAAAGTGCCGGAAAAGGCCCTGAAACCGTGGATATATCTGCCCATTCAGGTCAAAAACAGCTCATGTTTGAGCACACATTGCGCACTGGGTAAACCCACTTTCACTCCCCCTTTTTTGGGACTAATCAAAGCTGAAAAAGCTGGAAAACACACTTATCTACCCCTCTGGTTCTACTCTTTCAGAGCTCTTGCAAGGGCATGGTCCGTGGAATTTGAGGAGACAATTATACAGCTGGATAGGAGCAAAAGTCTCAGCCACGTAGGGCCGTCCTTCCACTACAGGCACAGGGCGCAAGGGTGGTATACACCTGATCCTGCGTCTTGCCCTTCTTCATGCTTTTCAAGACTGCCATCAGTGTGAGTCCAACCCGCCGCCAATTTTGTACTTAACGGATCAGGTTTGGGCTGGAGCTGTGTCAGGCCACCTAGTCAGGATTTTGAGGTTAATCCAGGTTACACGTTCTATCTCAGGGAGGGGCCTTGAGGTTTGAAGGTACTCAAACATGTTATGTTCCCTGATTTCTTCTTCTGTTTCCATGGCTACCTATGCCAAGTTGGGACTGAAAGGGTGATGCATGATTGGCTGTGTGCTGCCTTTAGGCACACTCCCTGCCTTGGCAAAAAATCAGTTTACATCCGTCAGATCAAATTTCCGTCACTGCAAAGTACAAGACTCACAGAGGGGATCAACGGAGAAAATGCCTGGAAGGTGCATTTTTGCATTCAGAAGGCAGCCACTCACAGCCATTTCGTCCGATCGACACTATTTTAGTATCAAAGTGTAGCTGGCATTGAGAGGCACCCGAACACGTGCCGAGTTTTATGTGGGTCGCTTTGCGTGCTGAGATAGACTGGATTAAGCACACATGATGCATTTAAGCCCTGTGGTGAAATGTGGTGATTTCCATGGGAATATGGCTCAAATCCTCATAAGACACCAACCACTCAGCCGTTTCCTTTCATTTTTGTTGCAAATGTTTTCTTTTTATGAAGGAATTCTATACCATTAAAAATATTCCAGATTGGTGCAGGGGATGATCAGATCTGGCACACAGGTGCCTGAAATGTAAGCTTCACGCCGCAGCCGATTAAGCATGGGGCCCCTTGCCAACAGTCAAACTCAACTGCTATGAAGCCATTCAGACCATTCGGAACTGAGTTTAACATTTGCCAATGAGGGGGCCCATAGGAACATTTGAAAAACACCCCCATATGGGGGGGCACTCGCCCCCTCTGCAAGACTCAGCACAACTACTAATATGCTGTTAAGCATTAAATTAGTAGTAATTAGGGTTGAGACTGTTAAAGGGTGATGCAGTGTTGATGCATGACTACCTGCCATTTGACGCTTTGTGTTAGGGATGAGACGGTTTTAGGGTGACACAGTGTTGATGCATGACTAGCTGCCATTAGACAGTTTGCGTTAACACCTGTTTGAACAGATCTGGTAAAGAAGCCTACACCAAACGCAAATAATTGTTGGAGCTCGTCCTGTCAGCTCTCCAGTTGACAGTAACCCGTTCGTGCCTTTCACAGATCTCCCATATCACTTCTGCATGCGACAATCGGTTCTCTGGTCAACTCTGCAACGTTCATGTAGGACACCATCTATTTGCCGCTGCTTGTGTCATCCAATCCCTTGGCCCCAGACATAGCTGCTGCAAAGGCAACGTCTCCTCCTGAAGCTGCATGCCTGAGGTTCAAGGAAAGAAGGCAGAGGCTCATGGTGTCGAGGCATTAATGGTTTGAAAGCAAGTGTACACTCATCACACTCAGGTCCTGTCAAAATAACAAAGAACATTGTGAGCCAAAGCAATTCATGCAAATTCAGTATATAATGTTGCTAATTTTTACCTTGTAAAGGAGTTTTACGGTACTCGGTACCAAATAGGCTTACTTTACCTTAATCAATGTGGGGAGTGTTTTTTACTGCCTGCGTGATTTTTCTGTTTTTTACCTTGTATTGACGCCACTGGCCTCGGCAGATAGTGCGGCAGCTCGAGCAGCTCTGTCCTCAAGCACTGAACTCTCTTGTACTAGCAAACTGGGGACTGGATCTGAACGAAGCAGCATATTAAGAAAATGCGATTGTATTGTCTGGGAACGCTTTTTGCAAATATATCTTTGGCAAGCAGCTATGAGTGGGAAGAGAAAGTTCAGTCCTGAAGCAACCAGCATAATCATCAACCCACATATCAGGAAAGCGTGCCTCATAGTGCATAGCATGCTGCAAGCTTTAAATCATGGCCCCCAAGCACAGCAATTGCATTGCCTCAGCAAGCCTTACATGTCCCTTCACATTCATTTTTCTGCAGTTGCAATTAGGGACTTATTTCTGGAAAAACAAAAGACTTGCCTGAGCCGATAGAGTGGTCACGCTCTAGCACGACGACGTTTTCATTGTCCTCAATGCTTGGTGAAGGTTTTGGGGTGGGCGCGTGAGGATGGGCCCAACCAGTCTCGCTGCACACATTGCAGTGCAAGTTGCATTTGTAGATAAGATGTCTATCAAACTTTATGTGGTGCAATCAAAAACCTAAATCCAATTGTGAAGCATCTCAAAAGCAGTTCCAATGCAAAAACAAAATCAGCATCCTGCTTATACTTTGTGCGCATGCAGAAAAGTATGAATGACACAAAGCAGCAAACCGTCTTTCCACTGACTGTGGTGTACCTGCAGATGATTACGCCACTTGGGGCTCTGTGCTCCTTAACCTCATTTGGCGAAAAAGCATTAAACCCTGCATTTATACACAGCAAAATTTTAACAAAGCATGATAATACGCAAGGCAATTTAAAAACCAAGTAACACATTGGCGTGTAGCTAAGTCGCATCGTGCTATGAATCCAGGCTCCACCTACAGCACAACCCCATGGGGGCCAGTTACAGCAGTCTGCACGAAAATAAGGCAGCTATGACCGCTCCGCACCTAAACAAGGAACAACAAATCAATATGATATTGAATTCTCATGACCAGGGTTATCGCTCAGGTTTAACTATTCACTGTAGAGCCGTATGACAGGGAGCGCCTTTTGATATTGCACCAAAGTGCTCCTTTCACCCAAGCAGGCAAGTAGGACATTCCAAGCATAGGAGCTGATGACTTTATCAATTGTTACTGTGATGGGAATGGACTGCCTGATGGCGCAGGGATCCTCACTTCTTCCTATAGTAGGTGCAACCTTTTTGGCTCAATGGTACCTGGTGCCTCATATGGGGATGAAGCGTTGAGCCGATTGGCAATATCCTCCGCGCCTGAGCTCCCCATCATGCACGGCCCCGTGCTGTAGTGCACACACACATACACATTTACATGACACTTTATTATGGCTTATGGCTCTGTGAACTTCGCTGCTAAACTTGTCCATACCAAACGTGCCCTTTCCAGTACTGTTATCAACTCTCATCAGGAGCCGGTTTCAAGCCAAGCCTGCAACCATTTTGATCCCCATTGATATTCCTTTCCTTTTCGCGGTGGAGGAGGTTTACGGTACTCGGTACCAAAATGGCTCCTTTTCCTTAATTTATGTGGGGAGTGGATCTCACTGCCTGCATATTTTTTCTTTTATTCTCTTCTTGTTAGGCAGGTCGACTAATAAAACTAAAGAAAGATGGCTTAGAAAGGATATGAGCAATGAGCACCCCCGTATGTTAACACACACACAATATGTTATTCTGAAGGAAACATTTTAAGCAAATCTCAGACAGTCTGCCAAATCTACAATGTCTGTCAATACGTTTAATTTTCGTCATGGTGGGTCTAAGGTGAGCACTAGCATGAAGCTTTTCCTTAAAGCACGCAGGTCCTTATCGAGCAGACTTGTCCTGAGTTACCTTTGTGCAGTGAATACAAAATGGAAAAGGGAGGTACACAGTTATGCAATTATCACAACATGGACTGGCAAAGATGGCTCCACCGCAAGATTTGTTTGAAAGAGCGTGATGGTGTACTATTACAAGAAACAAGGGTTTGGCCAGCTTTAGCCAAGCCTCTCCATCTGGCCTTTTTCCCCTTCTTATCTATATAACTATTACCACCTGTTACAGCCAGATCCCATACAATTGAACTCTAGCCCACCTCGTCAGTTTTATTTTGAGGTAAGGATAGAATACAGCTGAAAGAGTCAACAACAGCAAATGCCTCTCCACGATTTTATCCACACACACACACACACACACACAAACATACACACACACAAACATATACACACACACACACACACAAACACACACACCTGTCGGATGGGCCGAGGGTGATTCCAGGACGCTCAACGACTCCTGTGCGCATTGGATGTCACTGAACACATTTGACAGACATTGCTACAGTTTTAAACACCTACTTGAAAATCATTAGTAGGGCAAAAGTTTTAGGATGCACCCACTGTTGCTGATATAATCGCGTCTTTTTGCGTTTTGAAAGGAAGAAAAATTTGCTTGAAAGTTACCATGAGGCATATTTTAGGCATTAAGCAATTCAAATTAGAAGGAAAGCCAATTTCTATGATTTGTTAAGGCTGAACCGGCATCATGTCTGTAATTGAAGCCAATGTGATTGCACTCCCAAAAGGATTACCATGCACACAGCGCCCCCCTCCCCCCCCCAGTGCAAAAGCACTCTTACACAAGCACGCTCATGTCCTTGCACGTCCCACACATACACACACACACAACCACACACCAGGAGCCCAGGGTGCAACAAGTGCCTCCAAGCCGGAGGTATCTTGCGGAGGGGTGGTGTCGGTGCGGAAGGATGGAGAAGCACTTGGATCTATCTTGTTTGGGGTGGAGACGGGTTGATGGGGGGGTGCTGGGGCACTTCTTGGTTCTACCCATGAATCCGTTTTACCAGTTGGGTGAGCAGGGGGGGTGGCCGTGGAGCCATGGGGCGTGCTTGTGGGCATGGACGTGTGAGGAGTCTCAACGGGGGAAAGAGCACTGATCAGGGCGAGTTTTTGACTGCTTAGATCTGAGGGCAGTTTGCAGAAAGAAGGTGCAGGACATCGTTTTGCAAACCTGAAAGGCCATTTGCAAACATTCTTATTATTCTTAAATCTTTGCAACCTGCAAGGGCAGTTGCAAACCTTCTTATTATTCTTATATCTTTGCAAACCTGCAAGGGCATTCACAAACCTTCTTATACGAGGCCATTTGTAAACCTGGAAGGGCATTTGCAAACCTGGAAAGGCAAGGGATGTGACCCCCAACTTTTTATGCCATAACACGCGACCAGATCTGATGCATAAGTCACCAAAGCCTTCTGCAAATAACTGCCTGTATAATACATGTTTAAAGCCATCTTACTTATTCCTATCAATTCCTTTCAAGACACTCCATTTCACTTTTTGTTGATGCAGGGGGGGAGATCGGTTCCTGCTGCTTTCCTTTTGTCATTGTGTTACAATCTACACCTTGCTTGCAATGAGACTATGACCTTCAGCGTTCTTTGCGTTTGTTTAAAGTGATATATGATGCACCATACCAAGCCTGTACTTTTTTCAAATCAACAATCGAGACATGTCCGACACAAGATCATTCCTGCTCGAGCTTTTCAACCTGCAATGAACCTCATGACAGTGAGTTCAAAAACACCTGAAGAAACAGCACCCTCAGGTCCAGAGGGGCTTACATCCAAATTGCCTGTGCCTGGGCCAGAATAAAAAAGGACAAACAAAACTGAACAGGCAGACGTGCATCACCCTGTAATAGATCCACTTCCATTGTCTTTTCATGGTATTACTGTATGGCTCTATGCGCACCAGTTAGGCAAGGATTTTTGTAGTGTTTAGGGGCTAACAAACAACAAGAAAGAATGCAATCAGTGACAGAAGAAAAAGATGACAAAGGGCACAAGGTGAGCAAGGTGAGCGCTAGTAGTACAAGCATACCACAAACGGGAAAAGGCCTGACAAAATTTGGAAAGGAAGCAGCAGCTCTGACACAATGCAAGGGTCTGGAGCAAAACAACAACATAAGCTCAGAGATCCCCAAACTAATTAAATGAAAAGAAAGAGAAAGACGCGTATTGTGCAAAGGGCACCGTTTGCATGATAGGCCAAAACTGTACATACATACACCGCATATGTTCATATGCATGATAATTTCCCTGCTAAAAATGCCGCATGTACACTGTATATGCGGTTGTATGTATGGCTTTAGCCAACCCTAATGCTTTGACACTCTCCCTCAGGAGCTGAAGTTATTCTGCAAATTGCAATGCTATTCATACCTGATGGGCTCTTTTCCCTGGCAGAGGCCTGGTCTTGTTGGGTCTTCTCCTCGGCTTGCAGTTCCTCAGGGCTTGAGGCACGCTCATCCCCAGGATCTGTTGAAGAATGAGTGCAAGCCATCAACAGAAGTGAATGAGTATTGATGCACGTCATAACACCTAGAAAACAAACATTATTGGTGCGCGTGCTTCAGAGCTATCAACTTCCAAGGACAATGACTTAGTGCATGTTTTTATGAGCAAGGCCATGAGCAGAGCAGCGTGCACTGAGTCACAAGGAGTCAATAAAATGCACATGGAAAGCAGGTGATATATCATTTAATTTAGAATGCCACGAGGCACGTTTTAATGACTAAACTTTTCTGTGGTCCTACAGCAAAAGTAACAAAAGATGACTTACAAGGTGTATCAGTGGGGGTCAGGAGGTCGTGTACTGGGATCTTGTCACCTTCCCTGTTGAGGGGAAATGACAAGCAGTTTGTCCAAGCCGGTCAAGCACAAGATAAGCTTCCAACTTACGTGCAGTTTGAAGGATGGGCAAGCACATAGTCGCTGTTTGATTCAATAAAGTTGCACAAAGGTAAGATACATCACCTAATTTACACTACTCAGCCCCCCCCCCCCAAATCACTAATGTTGAACACCACACAGGACATGCAAAATGAGAGTGTGCCTTACTTGTCTCCTCCGACAGGAAGACCCAGCTTTTCTAGCCCATAGGAGATGCCCGACACAAGGCTTTCCAGTAGACCAGGCTCGCCAGCAGGAGAGGGAAACGTCTCGTGGCTGGTGAAGCGCGTTTCTGGTGAAGGGGGTGCGCATTCTCCTGATGATGTGGTCTCTGGGGGCGGCCTGCAAGGACAGAAGGCACGATAAGCTTGCATTTCTGGCATTGCAAAAGTTGCAGTACCCAAGAAATAGGTAGCCTAATCAGGCCACTTTGATAATGCAGCATATGCAGCGCTTGTTGAACTCCTCTGAGTTTCCCTTTAATTATGCCGAGCCATACTGTGACGCATTGACGGCCTTATGTAAGTAAACATCTAAAGCAACTGAAACAGAACGCGGTTGTTCATGTTGTAAGCACAGACAAATTCAAACAACAGACTTAAAGCAAAACACTTTAACCTAGTTTTATCGGTGATCTTTCCAAAAGGCAAGTTACCTGACAGACTTGTGTCATAGTCAGGCTAAGCACTTTTGCCATTTAATGTGCTTACTTACGACTCTATTCCTCCCATCTTTTGTCCCATCTTTTTGCACTGACAAATATGTTTCCTCCGTTGTTTATTTTGCACTGACAAAGATGAAGAACGCCACAACTTGCAAAACACGGCTAACGTTGCATCGCACCTGGATTGCATCTCTAGGTACCTTTCAGCTTCAGGTGTCATTGGGACTGCCCAGAAAGGGCGCTCCCCTGCAGTTTGTTCATAGGTCTGTCCTCGTGGCTCCTCTTCTACAGCGGACTCAGCTGCAAGCAATAACAAGTGGATAGAGAGAAAGAGGCAAGACTTGTGAAGCAATTGGTGAAAAATTGTCATCCCAATTCGATCTCTGGCAAGCAGTTTTTCAGCATGATAAGTTTTAAGCACTGCAACACAGACACAAGCATGCAAGTCACAGCTTGCTGTACTCCCATCCAGTTATAAGATGCACTCAATAAGAAACTGCAAGGCAGTCATCCATTTAAGCGTGTACTACAACAAAACCCATGCTCACAACGCCAACATAGTACACCTGGAAGACCCCATCCGTTACAGTCATCATGGATTTAACGGGCGGCGTGCCTTCGTGACAAGAGTATTGAAGCATCATCTGCTATGAAAGGCTTTGCTCCTGCCTTAGTTTATGTCATTTTTTTTTGTGAAATCAAGCTTTCTCCTGCCTTAGAACCTAGGCAGGTAAAATCTCAATCCTCACGTTCACACTACTTAACCAGCTCAGGCAGGAGAGGAAAAGGTGAAGCGCACTGACCAGCAGGAGCCACCTCTACCCTTTCATCAGCTGGGGGGTACTTGTGCTCGTGAGTAGCTTCCTTGATCTGCGAATAAAAAGTCCATAAGATCAAGCAGCTCATATATGTTGTAAGGTAGTTAGGGCGCTACAATGCAATCAGACGCTTGCGTTAAGGATTTTTTTATCGTTAAATTATTAACGTCTCCTTGTATTAGTTTGTGGTGTTACTAATTTTATTTATTCTGTAAAACAACCCTGGCCAATGACCCACCTCATCCTTCATCTCCTTGGCAACTCCCTTTGCCCTTTCCTCGGCACGTAGAGCCCGCAATGCCTGTTTTAAGAACCTTATCAACATTATGGTTGACTTGATAGGGGTAGATACTACGAGTATGATGCGTGCAAAAGGCAAGCCCAATGCAGCAGAGGTGAAAGATACTCGCACCACACAGCTCCAAGGCTAGCACTAAAGCGTTTTGTCAGCATACCTGGTTAGAGATGGCCTCTTCAGCTGCAGTAACTCGCCCCTTCTTTTCTGCATGCCCCTGAAATATTACGCAGGGAACAACAGGTTTGGTCAGCGGAAAAGGTCTTGTGTGTTTTTCAAGTAATGTCATCAAAGTAAACCATGTAATATGACCTAGATTAAAGCAGGGCCTGCTGAAAGGGTTCAAAAAACGACAGCAGCCTCCTTACTTTGGCAGTGCACCAGCAGGATAGGTGGAGTACGGAATACTAATTTTACAAAGTTCACAAGGTTTACAAAAAAGGCCTTCAGTCAGGAGGTGCGACTGCTAGCCTGCTCATAAACAGCTAATAGTTCATGGGTGGCGTACCCACCTGCTTTGATTCATCAGGCCCCAGGTCCACCCGCTTCCCTGTACCAAAGAGGTAAGTTAGCTTGCAGGCTTGATGCAGAACCATACAAACACATAAAAGTGCCAATAAAACATATGCAAAGCAAGTGTCATACAAGCGTTCTACTGTCAGACCTCATGAAAGTATCTTCAAAGAGCAGCAGGCAGCGCAAGTGCAGGCTTCTCAGCACTTGCAACACACCACATCATAACAGAGCTGTAAAAAATACCTGGAGGCTCCGCATCAGGGCCCCACAGCTTTTCGAGGGTTGCACCTGGAAACACAGGCACGTCATAAATGTAGACTTATTAGTTCAACTGAAGAGAATGCCCGTGGCAAAGGCAGATTCATGTTGAACTACAATTCATGTTAACATGTTAAGCACACCTGGGGCAAGGGGTGTGGTCTTGTTTTCGGCAGGGGGTTGACGGATGGCATGATCAGTCACGATCTCGTCTTTTCCTGAAAAAGCAAGAAATAAAAGCAGAGAGCAGATTTGAGGTTGCCCAGCATCATCCAATAAATGCAGAGCCTCACAACCATACAAAAGTTGCAAACCTTCAATTCTCAAAATGTGCGCTGCTTCACTATTCACTAGCGTCTAAAATTGTATGACATACGTACAGGCAAATCTATTCGATGTTACTGCCTAGCATCACACAAAAGCGAAAGAACTAGGGAAAAACTGTGCACCTGTTTGCAGCTTCTTGTGAGCGACATTATGCACTTTTAGTACCGCATATGACTAATTTGACTTTGCTTGCTACAGCTAACAAAGCAGGTCATTACCCACCATCATGCACCAGATGCTACAGCTAACAATCATAACCACCAACCATAGATGCTTCAGCTAACAACCATACCCACCATCATGCACCAGATGCTACAGCTAACAACCATACCCACCAACCATAGATGCTTCAGCTAACAACCGTACCCACCATCATGCACCAGATGCTACAGCTAACAATTATACCCACCAACCACAGATGCTACAGCTAACAACCATACCCACCATCATGCATCAGATGCTACAGCTAACAAAGGCCATTACCCACCATCATGCACCAGATGCTTCTTTCCGTGCTCAAAATACACTGAGGTTTCAGGCCTGCCATCCGCGCGCTCTGGTGCTACGAACGGAGGTGGCCCAGGGTGCGGAAGCGCCTCTGCTGCTGCCTGCTTTGCTCCTGCATTTTGATGTTTGCAATAGGTATTTGAGTTTAAAACTTCCATGCCCTTTTTTGCCGGCGCTGTTGCTGCCTGCTTTGTGCAGGCATCAATCAGGAGGCACGATATTTAAACAAGGGGAGCAGCATGCATGCATGCATGCGGTGCAACAGCCACAGTCGTTAGGCACTGCACGGAAAGTTTCCTGCCTCTGAAATACAAAAAGTAAAATTGGGAAAAGTAGCTTGCACAGGATAAGGGATAGGGTTGTAGGTTGGGTCTGCAGCAGACTTGATGAGCGTTTTAACCTTGTAGTAGGGAGTTTTCTACCTCCCCTTGACCTATGTAATACGCCAACAAATCATGTAGCGAGTCGCCTGTTCTTGAAGAAGGTTGAGAAGAAGACACTCACGTAAGACAGGGTTGTAGGTTGGGTCTGCAGCAGTTTTGATGTAGCGAGTGGCACGCTCTTGCTCCGGCGTGGGATCAGAGGGCTCTCCTTGTTCTTGTACGTCACCTGAGAGGCTCGGGACCTGGTAGTGTACAGAAAAACTGTTTCAGGTGGAGATTGTACTGAAGAATGCTAAGGAAGAGGCATGCTCAGAGAGCGGCCTCTTTAAGAGAGATGAGGCTGCCGTGCAGCTGATAAACTCCTCTGTTTGACTTTGAGAACCCTCTCCACAGCCGGTGGGACTTCACCAGCATGAAGCTGCGAACAAAGAGTATGCACACTTTAAACGCATATCAAAGAAAGAGAAAGCAATCTGGATCAAGCACACACCTCCATTTAGGATATTTTTGCATGTTTGGTA
>Ga0307943_1001444_pt1 | contig 12670 bp, 13 predicted proteins | sample OrgLakmetagen177_FD_203149 | JGI IMG/M metagenome (GOLD analysis project Ga0307943, IMG submission 203149) | Saline water microbial communities from Organic Lake, Antarctica - #177 | ecosystem: Environmental > Aquatic > Non-marine Saline and Alkaline > Saline | place: Antarctica: Organic Lake... | reverse complement strand
CTGAAATCACTTCTATGACCGGGAACAATATTTTTGTTTACGGCGCGAATCCTGAATTTCGAAATGGTGCTGGCGCAGCAAAAACGGCTCGCAACTTCGGTGCAAAACCCTATGGCGGTGGGAGAGGTATTGTCGGCAACACCTATGGCTTGATTACCAAAAATCTGGAACCCGGCTTTGTGGAACAAGCGACTGGCATCCGGTACGACCTGGCCGGTGAAAGAAGCGTTTCAAAAACGCTGATCCGCGAGAACATAGACGAACTGTACCAGTGCGCCATGGATAACCCGGAAAAGACCTTCTTCATTGCCTACAAAAACGAGCGAGGGATGTTGAGCGGCTATTCCCCTGAAGAGTTCTGGAGAATGTTCACTGATGGTAAGCAGGTGCCCGAGAACATACGATTTCATAACAGCTTCCGGTGTCTAGCTGATCAAACTTAATCTGCAGTCGAAAAAAAGCCCTCAAAGGAGGGCTTATTCATTAGGCAGCTTTAACTTTACGCTGCGTTTTTACGAAAGACGAAAGAGGGTCAGAGTAGATCTGATTGTCCAGCAAGTATCGCAGTTTGATCACATCTCCATAGAGCGTGTCAGGTCTGCGCACTTCCATAAAGAGCATATCTTCACTCACACCTTTTTCGGTCATTGCCTGGGATGAGTTCCCTGTTTCGAATTGGAAAAACATCTCATCGCCTTCCTGAAGCGCTGAAACAGCGCTTTTCCAGAGATCGCCGTCGTTGCAAAACAGCAAAGTTCCACCGAGCGGAATCGCATTTTGAAGCTCAAGGCTTGGATTCCAGACGCGGGTTCTGGCTGCAATGCTATAGCACTTAAATACCTGATGACTGACCCCAGTTGCGATTTGAAACGCTTCATAAAGGTCCATTGTGACGCTCATCGGGCTCGTTAACCGGATATTTACCCGGCCTGCAGACAGCATTTCCTGAATCAACTTCTTCGTGATTTCCATAACTTTTCCTCGTTTATCGAACTCAAGGACGTTACGGAACTGGACTTATTGGAGGGGCTGGCGACCATGATGGCCGCCAGCCTTTGAGACTAGGTCTTAATCGCCTTCAGCCGACCGACCATTTGAGAGAGGTTCTGGCTCATTTCATTTGATGCTTCCAGGGTGTGATCTGAATTAGATTTAACCCGGTCACCAATTTCGATGATTTGATCGAGTTTTACTGTGACTTTCTTTGAAACTTCAGACTGTTCTCCTGTGGCATTGGAGATATCTTCCGACAGTTCCGCTATACGGGTTATGCCATGCGAAATCTTTCCGAAAGTCGCTTTTGTTTCATCAGCAATTTCTACAGTCTTTTCTGCAGAAGCCTGGCTTTCCTTCATAGCCGAGGTCGTCTCTTCCACTGTGTCATACAAAGTATCGATAACTTTTGTGATTTCTTCCGTTGTTTGATGAGTGCGTTGTGACAGCGAGCGGACTTCGTCCGCTACCACGGCAAACCCGCGTCCCTGTTCGCCAGCTCTAGCAGCTTCAATGGCAGCGTTAAGGGCTAGCAGGTTGGTTTGCTCGGCAATCCCTCTTATTTCCGTCATGGAGCTCGACACTTGGTCGCTCACGGCACGGACGGACTCCAAGGTGTCAGACGTGCCCTGTATTTTCGAAACCAGTTCGTTGATGGTCCTAACTGACGACTCTACGACACCCATGCCGGATTCTGCGCTTTCCCGACTGTCCATGGCTGCCTCGGAAACTGAAGCCGCTTTCGCTGCCACAACATCAACCCGAGACAGGAGATCAGTCATGGAATCAACGATATCTTGTGTTTCAAGAAGCTGCTCGCTGGTAGCGCTGTTCGACAGTTTCGCCTGTTCAATCACCTGCTCGGAACTTCGCTCGACGGCGCCCGTTTGATCAACAACAACACGAATAAGCTCTCTGAACTTGGTGGCCATCTCATTGAAGTCTTTCGTCATCGCTCCGAGCTCATCCCGGTTGTCTATTTTTATCTGGACCGTTGTGTCGCCTCCGGCCAATTGCTTCGCTGCCTCGCGGAACTGATTTACTGTGGTGCGAACAGACACAAAGAAGCCTGCGTATGCATAAAAAATCACAAGGTACACGGCAGTGAAAATGATTACGGTGTTTAAGCGACTTGATTTCGCTGCCTCGTAATCGGCATCAAGACGCTGATCAATATGTCTGAACGCGCTGAAACTTATCTTTCCAAGTACGTCGTACTCCGCCGTAAGTAAATCATTGAAGGTTCCCCACGGCATCTCCAGTCGCATGGGCATAATGACATTCGTCTCTAATGTGCCCTGGTGCGCTTCAAGGGTTTCCTCAATGGCCGCAAGATTGTCGGAGTTTTCTTTCCAAAACGGGGTGTCAGAGTCGAGGACTGCAACCTGAGAGGCGATTTCTTCCTTGGCACCACCCATGTCATCGAAAATCACATTCAAGAGGTCCGCGAGATCGTAACCGATCGTCTGTTGGCGCAACGCAAAAATACCGAAAGCCCGAGCCTGGCCAAGTACATCTTGAGCCGCCAGGGGTGCTGTTGTGCCGACTCGCAAAATACGCTGACCAACTTCATCAAGCTGACTGGTGACGCCTGTGGCATCAGCGATCGTCTGAGTTAATGGTTGGGTTTTCTGTGTAAGGCCTGCAAAGTGTGCCCACTGCCGATCCATTGTCTGGAGGTAGGAGTTGTCATCTCTCAGTTGATTCCACTGAGCGATGACTTCGTTTACAGGGGCTTCGAGTTTCTCCTGAAGCTCAGGATCTTCTGAGACCGCCAGCTCTATCCGGCTGACGAGAGTCTCGATTGATTCTTTATGACGGCTCGCCAACTCAGAGATCTCATCGTCTCGGGATGCAACGCCTACAGATTGCAGATCCCGGAACTTGATAGCAGCGGAATGCAATTTCGTGCTTTCTTTGACTAGCTGGAGGCCTTTCCGAGCCTCAGCCACATTGGCAATGCTTTCGTTAACGTCGCGGACTGTCTGATAGGTAAACCAGATAATCGGCACAGAAAACAGTAAGATAATCAAGCTGAACTTCCATATCAGAGGAAGTCGATTCATTAAAAATGTGGCTGGCTTTAAGAAGGCCATGCATCACCTCGTAAATAAACTCGTAAGACCCTTGGGCCGATGACCTGGGCGACAGATCAATCCAGGCGGCACAATAGCTATTAGCGCATCACTGCCCAGTTTCTGATATTTCTGATTTTTTTGATGCGTCGAGAGTAGCGTTGATCTTTCCCACCTTGTGAGCCGCGTATTCGAGATACTTGGTGGATGCTTTCGAGAGCTCAAGCATCTTTTCGCGATCGCCCTTCATAAGCTGAACGTCTTCTCTAAGCCCGGCCACTTCGTGTAGCAATCTCTGCATAACGTCGAGCAGGCCAGTATCAGTGGCGACCTCATCTTCACTTCTGCCTGCTGGCTTGTCAGATTCTCGCGTCATGGCGTCTACGCGGCTCGCCAGACCTTCGGGATCGGAGATGTTCTTCAATCGAACGTCCACTCCGCCAGAACCCGACGTGAAGTACAGCACATCGCCGTACCCGAGAATCCGGCCAATAAAGCCGACTTCAACCGTCACCCGGCGAATGTGTTCCAGTCGCGTGGCTTTTCGGTTCCTCTGAATGAGGCCGTAAATTTCAACGATTTCGTCATCTGTCAGGTAATATCGGTTGGCAAGGATCACATAGCCGATCTGCGCAACACCGGCATACCCGGCACCTATAACGCCTATAACCCTGAGGATCATCGGCGAGACCGTCTCTGATAATCCGGGAGAGAGAGGTGCTAACGCAGCCAATAAGGCTTCAGGGGCGATCAAAAGTGGCGCTGATATAGCGAGCAATAACCAGTAGAGCCACAGTGATTTCAGTGAGGGGCGAATCAGTTCGGCGTTTTCATATTCTTCAGACATGGGTTCTCCTGACCAATAACTAGGTGTTCGTGGTCTTACGGGGAACGTTTTTTTTGCAAACGGCTAAGTTGATTTCCGAAACATTTCTACACCGTAAGTTATCAGGCAAAATAGGCGACCTTTGCGCCCGGTCGTAGCACGCTCCTTACCTCCATCAATCAAGGCTCACAAAGCAATGGATCAAAAAGACATAGAGGAATTCAAGCGCGTCACTCAGATGGCCCGCTCTTATCCAGAGGAATGCTTGAAGCTGCCACTGCCTCGGCGCTTCGAGTTTGAAGCGTTCCAGAAGACTCTGGAGCTGGTCACCGGTAATGCGCTGGTGGTTATTGATCAGCTGGTCAAAGAGGGGCTACCTGCGGCCCATGTGTCGCGGATACTCAACGAAGATTCGACGTACTATCAAACCTTCAAATTAATGGGGATTACCCGCCAGCAGATTGATCAGTTGGTTCAGATGCGCCGATTCTATGCCGCAAAGGCCCCGATTTTTACTTTCCGAGAGTCGTTGTGCCGCAGAATGGACGATGTGGAGATTGGAGATTCTGTCACAGCCGAGTTTTTCCGGCCTCCCCATGAGACTTGCTACTTTGAGTTTGGCAGAGCCGAGGAGCGCGGCAATCTCCCTTATACCGTCTTCGCCAACAAGCGGTATTCGCTGCTTGAAGGATGCTATATCTCATTTTTCGAGTCGGTAGACCAAAGCGTTCTCAGTCAGTACGCCAGAGAGCTTATGGAGATCGATCCGAAGGCACCGCTTCGCTGCCTTGAGATTTATCTGTGCGCTTCACCTTCGGCAGAAGGCGAGTCCAATAGAACCGTTTTGAATGACCAGGGCGCCTACTTCTCCTTGATGTGGACTGATGACTCCTTATCCATCCACGAACTACTTCGGCGACAGGTAAAGCTGGTTACAGAAACTCAGCCGGATTCGGATGTTGAAGAGAAAATGGCCCAGTCGTTTCACAACAATCTGGACCTGGTAGCCACGTGCCTTCTTTACCTGACCTCTCAACATCGAAAAGAGATCAATGAACTGACCCTGACGGATCTTAAAATCCAGGCAAAGAACCTCAAATCGCCTGCCAAGTTGAAAAAGGTACAGCGAAAGCTACAAAAAGCGTATGACCGGATCGTTATTGGCCCTGATCAGGATTACGTGCCTCTGGCAGAGAGCTTGAAGCGCATTGAGGGCAGGTCGGGAGTCAGGCCCCACATTCGCCGACCGCACTGGGCCATTCGTCGCCACGGAGAGGGTCGCGCAAAAAAGCGCCTAACCTTTATTCCAATGGCATTCGTCAACGCCTCGGAGCTGAACGACAAGGATCGGGCCGCGCTGACGTCTGATTATGATGTCAGGTGACTGAACCCAACGCTTGATCGACCCAAAGCCCTCTTTCGAGGGCTTATTTATTCCAGATGGCCACTTCCAGAGATGCCCCAAACGCTCCCAAATACCGCCGTGACGTAAGAGGCTGGTGACTTAAATCTCAGATAGGCCAGTCGGCCTGAACCGTTTGAAGAGGCAATCCATGCAATACCGCAAAATACTTCTTGCGAGCGCGACAACCATCGCCTTGGCGGGGTGCTCAGCCACTCCGACTGAAACACCCGGCACGGGCCTTGTCCCGCTCCAGCTTACCCTGGACGACAAAGTTTTTCTTGCAGCAAAAACCCACGATCTTGATCTGATGGAGCGAGTCCTACGATACGGAGCTCGTGTAAACCAGCAAGACGAACGCGGGATGATCGCTCTGCACCACGCGGCAGAGCATGCCAGTCCTTCAGCCATCAAATTGCTGGCCGCGAACGGGGCTGATATCAACGCCGTCGACGACCAGGGCAAGACGCCTTTGTCCTACGCGGTAGACGCTGACCGGATGAGGCCGAGCTATGCGTTCTGGTTGCTTGGCGCCAAAGATCCAAAATCGCATCTGAAAGGGCAGATGAGCGAGTCGCTCTACCAAGCGTTGGTAGCGAACGACTTTTACGACCTTAAAAAAGCTATTGCTGATGGTGCCAATATCAACTCGACGGACTATTTTGGGCGAACAGCAACTCACTACGCGGTGATCAACAAGAACTTCCAGATGCTAGATTTTCTGCTTTTCTCGGGTGCTGAAGCCACCATTAAAGATGCGATCAAGGGATATACGCCCACTGACTACGCAGAGAGCCTAAAAGGTTTTGAGAAGGGTGTTGCTCGACTCGAAAACCCGGACGCCGAACCACCAAAGACGTCCGCTGGTGATCCTCGGAGTGACACTATCTAAACCTTCCGGCAAGGCTCGAACGGCACGACTGTTTGGGCTTTGCCCGCTTCCCTTAATGTCAACATCTCTGGAGCGAACGTCCTGCCAGCAATCACTCACCGCAACACCCCAGTCCATAAACCCTTGCTCACCCTTAGTCACCTTTCCTGTACTTTTCCTCAGCCATAAAGAAAGGCAGCCGGAGCTGCCTTACAAAGGATTTTTCGGGAGGACAGGCTCCTTTGCAAACCTGTAGGGGAACCTTGAGCAATAGGTGCAGCAATCTCCCGACCTGCACCTAGCCCTTAACCTGACTTACTCGACCAGATCCATCTGTTCCTCATCGGCCTTCTCGGTCTCAGCAGGGGTGCTGCCGAGAGCGCCCGGAGCGTCTTGCTCTTCTTCGGCCGCTTCTTTTGGCTGGGGCAGATACTTGCTGCGCAGCTCGGTCTCGATAGCCTGGCGGGCTTCCGGATGCTCCTTGAGCCACTCACAAGCGTTTTTCTTGCCTTGACCAATCTTGTGCCCTTTGTAGGAAAACCAAGCGCCAGCCTTATCAATGATCTTGTCCTTAACACCCATGTCGACAATCTCGCCCAGCAGGTTTGCACCCTGGCCGTAAAGGATCTGGAACTCGGCCTGCTTGAACGGTGGCGACACTTTGTTTTTGACCACTTTGACGCGGGTTTCATTACCGATAATGTCGTCGCCTTCCTTGACGGCGCCAATTCGACGAATGTCCAGACGGACAGACGCGTAGAACTTCAGGGCATTGCCGCCACTTGTGGTTTCTGGGCTCCCGAACATTACACCGATCTTCATGCGGATCTGGTTAACGAAAACCACCGAAGCGTTGGAGTGCTTAACGTTGCCGGTGATCTTGCGTAGCGCCTGAGACATCAGGCGGGCCTGAAGGCCAACGTGGCTATCGCCCATCTCACCTTCAATTTCCGCCTTCGGAACCAGAGCAGCGACAGAGTCGATAACAACCAGGCCAACAGCCTGCGAGCGTACCAGCATGTCCGCAATTTCAAGCGCCTGCTCACCGGTATCCGGCTGTGAGATCAGCAGCTCATCCAGGTTAACGCCCAGCTTTTCAGCGTACTGAGGGTCCAGTGCGTGTTCGGCGTCGATGTAGGCAGCGGTAAGTCCTTGCTTCTGGGCTTCAGCTACCAGCTGCAAACAAAGTGTGGACTTTCCGGCACTTTCTGAGCCGTAAATTTCCGTAATTCTGCCCCGAGGGATACCCCCAATGCCAAGGGCAGTGTCCAGGCCGAGCGACCCTGTAGAGATGCACGGCATGGCTTTTACGCCATCGTTCATCTTCATGACTGAGCCTTTGCCAAATTGACGCTCAATCTGACCGAGTGCAGCGGCAAGTGCCTTTTGGCGATCTTCCGACTGGCGAGTTTCTTTTTTAGACATAATCTTCTCCTCCCGTTGGTATATACATAATGTCTATACCTCTATTGTCTCCGGCATCGGGGATTCTGGCAAACAGGTGAGAAGAACTTTTTTGAATTTTTGTGATTGGTCTTTTTTTGTGGGCTTGTAATGAAGTTGGAAACTGAATGATAGAGTTGGGGGTTTGCTCGCCCTTTGGTGATAGACACCCCCGCACGGCCAGGCCCCAATTTTCCCATGGAGCCCGTAACCAAAAGGGTTCGCTGCGTTCAGAGACAGTTATTCGTGGTATATTGGAAGTTAGTAGTTCTGCCACGGTGTTTGGCAGCGCCCGTTCGCATGGGGAAGCCATTAAGCAAACACCGCACTCTTTGAACCTGAAATGAGCGAACCATTATGTCAGCAATATTGATCCCGCCTTCAGACCTGAAGGGCTATACCCGCTTGCTCAAGAAACACAATCCAACAGCCGGTCTCAAGCACGCGAATATCCTGAACGTGCTATGCCACCTCTGCGGACTGACCAACTACAGCAACTACGAACGATACCTCAATAAAACTCATAACCGCGATGGCGCGTCAGCAGAACAGACCGCCATTCCCGTTGAACGTCTCCCGCTGCATGAATTGGAACGTTGGGCGGTCACGTTGGCCGCTGGCCTGGTCCGTGAATTGGCGAACGATCAAGATTCTGTTATCAAGCTACCGGCGTCCTTGGTGATCGGTGATTCTCACCTGCCAAGCACTCCTTTAGACAAAGCGATCCGGTACCAGATTGCCTATCTCGACCAGATGCCGGCACTGCGTATGAGCGGGGTGCTTTATCTGACCTCTCTCTTCTCTGGGTTATCGATCTTCGACACCGCACAATGGCAAGTTGACTGGCCGAAACTCATCGCCTACCTGAAGGCGGATGATCTGCCGGACGCACTAGGCAATCGACTGGCCCGTTTTGCTTTGTTGAATGCTCGTCACGGCCAGGCCTATCACGAAGGCGTGCTTGAGGCCGCCCGGGGCTCGTTGCTGGCGGGCTCCCTTGATGACACGGCGTTTGTTGAGCGCATCCAGGACGCCCTAACGGATGAACAGTCGTATCTGGCCAACGCCCGCTTGGGGTCTCCGGTACAGGGGCAGCCCGAGTTTACGTTTCCGGTCGTTCAGGCCACCACGGATTACACACAAACCCTGGCACTGATAGCGGACACCCGTCGTTTGACCAGCGCCAGCCAGCCGATATTACTGGGCACACCACGACCGACCCAGCGGACGACGACGCCCGGCGGGGTGATCCGGGAAAAGCGAATTTCAAAGTGGATCGACCGGCGCCGGCCTCTGACTATCAGCTCCCATACCCTGAAAACGAACCTGCTTTTACTGGGGATCGGGGGTGCCGGTCGGTCAGTGGCCACTCATTTCTTGTTGCGCCAGGCGCTTATGAATAATGCCGGCGCCGTCATTGTCGATGCCAAAGGCAGTCCGCAGGATTATTGGGCAACCCAGAGCATCGCCAAGGTCCACGACAAAGAGAGCAAGCTGAGTCTGTTTACCATTCATCACCAGCATCAATTGGGACGCCTTGATCTCACAGACTGCATTCGTCAGAGCCGTATCCGATACCTCATGCTGCCTGCCATGGAAAAGGATCGTTAGGCATAATTACAAGGGTCTCTGAGGCTGATCCTGAAACAAATGACGACATCGCATGCTGTATCGAGATTGACGGCAGAGAAGTCGAATTCCCAGTTAGTAAGCTCGACATCATCAATCATGGCTACGCGATAACCGTGCACAAAGCACAGGGCAGTGAAGCCCAGACGGTAATTTTCCCAATTCGGAAGTCGAGACTACTTGATAAAAGCCTTGTCTACACTGCCATAACTCGGGCTCAGTCGCAGTGCAAGATTCTTGGTGACTATGAAGCTTTCAAGTTCGCTGTGACGAATCCGCCAAAGGCCACTAATCGGTTGGTTGGTCTGAATGTAGCGCTGGATATTTCTTTGGGAAAAGGTGGTGAGCCGAATTCTTCAAAAGCGAGCTGAAAATAATGCTTACTAACTTACTAATTAACTTCCAACGACAGGAGCACTCCATCCCGCTGGCCTTTCTCACAGCAACGCTGTGAGGCCCCACATCGGTCCTAAATTCGGGCCCAACCATGGAACCTCCTACACCTCAGATAGCCCTTCTCGAACTATAATGGGTTACTGCAAATCAAAAAAGGAGTGGAGTAGTGATGGACAACATTGAGCAGGAGTCTCGCCGCGACAGTGCATGCCGCATACTGACGGCATGGTGCCTAGACGCGAAGCAGAAAGACCAGCTTCTTAGCGATCACGAGACCGTCTTGGCTATTTTATCAATTCATGACTCGCTCATGTGCATCTTCGAAGACGACGCTGATCGTGCTGCGGCTTGGCCATCCAAACCCAATACCTACTTCGATGGCGCTTCTGCTCTGGACGTCATGATAAGCGGCAATGCAGAGCGAGTGAGGAAGTACCTGAAACATCACGTGTACAACGGATGATTAGCATGGTTACGTGTTACCGCAAGGTGGGGGTCAAGGGGTTGGTGCGGCCCGCAGCCGCAGGCGAGGACTCGGCCCCTTGACGCCGGTTCTGAAAATATCCTTTTGAGGGGGTTGCCGTTACGACTGCAACCCTTGACCCTCTGGCGAGGAGTGGGGTTTGGGGCGAAGCCCCAAGTTAGTCGTTTTGGCCAATGTTATTTAGTGGGGCATAAAAAAGAGAATTAACTCTAATGGGGCACTTCATAACAGCTTTCGGGGTTACCCCCCGTACCTCGGCTAAATGACGGTCAAGCGAGGTAGATCGCTTTCTGGGGCCTTTTATTTTAAGGGCTAAAAGCAGAGCTTTCGTGCATTTTTATCACGGCTCCATTAGAAATACTAAACCAGTTTGATTGTTTAACCATTCCGCCAAACCCGTTTCTTCCCCTGTAGTCACAGCCTACTAACCAACCTTGATCATTGTGATAAACGCCTGTGCAGCCACTGATATCAATGCTTTCAGGGTCATTAGCAATTCTTTCAAGATAACGCTCTACCTCGTAATAGGAGCCGTCCCATGCGCTTTGAGTGGGGGGCTCACCAAAAGCAGCAACACGCTGTTGATATTTTTCCTCACGACGACGTTTTTCAGCTTTCTCTTTAGCCACCTCTTCCGCAACCTTCGCTGAGTAGAACGAGAGTTTTTCCTGATACAGAGGCACATTCGCATTCATATCGACCAGCTCTTGATAGAGGCGCTGATTGGATCGATAGGCTGAAACTGGTATCCCCTTGAGCTGAACAAGAATGTTTTCGGTACGTTTTTCGTTCTCTGCCTTCTGCTGGGCAAGCCGTTTCTGTTTCTGGATCTCCACGAGTTTCATGTTTGCCTGCTTGTTGATCTCAGCAACCTCTGGGTCCTGAACGGGAAGGTACTCTTTGGCTTGTGCGATAAGGCCTCGGTAGTCCTCTTTTTCAAGCGCTGACCTCAAGGAAGCAATGATCTTTTCACGATTCGCTTCGAAATTTTCTTTCTTCGATTGCAATAAGGCAGCCGATTTCTCTTTGGCCTCTTGCTGCTCTTGCTGTGCCGTTTCCTCGGCACGTCGCTGCTCGTTTTGTCCCATGAAGAAAGCAGAAGCAACGATCAGAACGAAAATACTGATGCTTCTCTGATTGGTTGTGATCGGGACGTTGTATTTCTGAAAAGCTTTTTCGCGAACAGGTGGCAAGAGGAACAAAGAGATGGCAATAAAGCAAAGCCCTGACACTGGATTGCCTAGAATCGAAGTTAATCCGAGAAGCAAGAAGGCAACACCAAAAACCCAACTCAATGTTGTATAAACGTATTTCATCCCTGGTTCCTTATATTTTATATTAGTCAAATGTAATGAATGACAATGATTAAGTCAAAAAAAGCAGTCGGAAATATCGCTCTGTCTGGTTACTACGGGCCTCGTAAAGCAAATCCATTCTGAATCTGGTTATCAATGAGCTTGAAACCTTCGGCCCCATGAAAAACACAACGAGCACGGTCATGATTGATCACATCGTTGCCGTGGAGCCCTATTTTGATCGGCCTGAACAATGCCGGCTTCGTCTGACAGGAGGTGAAGCCGTCTCGCCAATGCGTTCGCCTGCCTCACTCCTTGAACTGATCGGTGATTATTCGCCCTTCATCATGTTGGAAATCTTAATAGCCAGATTTTATTCAGGCTACACGGCTTTCCAGGCTTCTAATCACCACACGCACTAAGATTTTTCGCTGTTTTTTACAGGCCCTTGCCATAATTCCGGGTACTTCGCCTGGAGGTGGTGGTCCATTGACTTATACCTTACCGACTCCGCCATAAGAGCCAGTGCCACCTCCATGCCTCGCTCGATGCATCGATTGCGATAATGGAGTGTTAGTTCTGGATCAGATTTAAACTTTAATGCGAAGCTGTCCCGGCGATCGAGGCGGTCAGCTATGCGTCGTAAAATCCAGGCCAGGCGCTCTTTCCAGCAATTTGGTTTCTGGGGAGCCTGGCTAAATGAGTAATCATAATTGTAGTTTAGTGGATTCATATCTGCCCCATCGTCGTATTCATGGCGCCTACTTTAAAGTAATCCGATCGCATCCGGCCCCCAAACACCTTGGTTTTTTTGCAACTTTTTTGACAGCGGGAATCGCTTAATTTTGTAAGAATCCAATATTCATACCTTTAATTATGCGTGGAATTTGCAGGTATTTTAGCCCTTTAACACCTTCAATTTTCGATTCAGCCTTCTCTCCTGGATCACCAGTCACGCTAGCGATCGTTGTCGTTACGTGGCTTCCATGAACGAATATCAGTTACATCCTCAAAGCGAGATGAGACGTTTTTGCTGGTGCTGTGGAATCATAAAAAGTCGGTAATAAAATAAAGTTGGTAACGCATTCTCGGTGATTATGCGCGCTGCCTCTTGGTCGTGGTCAATCCTGAACATTCCCATGAGTCCAGAGACAACTTGCGCTTGGCGCTAGAAAAGCCAATCAGTCAGATCATACAATGTCACAAAACAGAGTATGAGCTGTTGTGCACATGTCCAAAGCTGTGATATTGTAAGT
>Ga0307943_1001418_pt1 | contig 12783 bp, 21 predicted proteins | sample OrgLakmetagen177_FD_203149 | JGI IMG/M metagenome (GOLD analysis project Ga0307943, IMG submission 203149) | Saline water microbial communities from Organic Lake, Antarctica - #177 | ecosystem: Environmental > Aquatic > Non-marine Saline and Alkaline > Saline | place: Antarctica: Organic Lake... | reverse complement strand
GCGCCTCGCGGGTTGGCCCTTGCCATTCGCTAGTGGTTAGCGTTCAATCGGTAAAACCGGCTGAACGGTGATCTTCCCACAGGGGACTTTCACCCCATTAGTTCATGCCCATGCTGGGCGTACACAAATTGTTACAGTTCGTTTCGGGCCTGACGGCCCTCCACCGGACGCCCTTTTCTCCGCTTCGCTGCGTAAAGGTCGCCGCTGAACAAAAGCGTTACGCACATCAACTCTGATTTGCATGAATGCCGTGTATCCATTAATGTGTCCTTATGATCCATTCTTTTGGAAACCGTCTCACGGAAAATCTTTACCACGGCGTGAGCAGTGCAAAGGTTCGCAGGATGCCTAGCGATATCAAAGAGCCGGCGCTCTATAAGCTCGATATTCTGAATGCTGTCGGGTCATTGGAGGAGCTCCGATCTCCGCCAGGCAATCGGTTGGAGGCTCTGAAGGGAGACTACGTTGGCTTCTATAGTATTCGTGTCAATTCTCAATGGCGTATCGTTTTTCGATGGCAAGGCGCCGGAGCCTACGAAGTTAAGATCGTTGACTATCACTGAGGTGTCCCCATGATTCCAACTCACAGAGTAAGTACACATCCCGGCATTATTTTGATAAAGGAGTTCCTTGAGCCTTTAGGGTTGAGTCAAACCGCCTTAGCTGAGCATCTGGGTATTTCTGTTCAGCGTGTAAACGAGATAGTCCGCGGCAAAAGAGGAATAACCCCCGAGACAGCCTGGTTGTTCGCAAAGGCGTTCAACATGTCCCCCGAATTTTGGCTAAGCCTGCAGTCAGCTCACGACCTGTCTTCGCACCGTCCTTTGGTTGAAATTTCACCGTTGGTGTCAACAAGTGCGTAACAATCGGCTGCACCGGCCGCCTGGCCTACGATCCGGCCATCTTGCTGAAGATCATACTGTTCGCCTACTCCAAAGGCATCACCTCCAGCCGCGAGATCCAGTGGTGCTGCGAGACCAACATCATCTTTAAAGCGCTGTTCTGCGATACCGTCCCGCACTGCACTACCTTGGCCAAGTTTGACAGCCAGCACGCCGATGAGACTGAAGAGCTGTCCGAACAAATTCGCTCGGTGTGGCATGAACAGGGCCGCACGAACGGGATGAGGCTGAAACCGAAGCGGAACTGGATCGAGATATTCGAAGGGCGAAAACCGTGCTCTCTCTGGATGAGTCGATGAAAAAAGTGGACCGTTTCCTAAAGACGAACAGCCCAAGAATGGGCCAGGGGAAACGACTCAAGGAAGTGAAGAGCAACATCACCGATAACGAAAGCGGCAAGATGACCACCAGCAAAGGCACGATCCAGGGCTATAACGGCGTGGCGACGGTGGACAAAAAACACCAGATTATCATCGATGCACAAGCCTTCGGTGAAGGCCAGGAACACCATACTTTAAAGCCGGTGTTAGAGACCGTTCAGCGTCGCTATAAAAAGCTGGGCATCGCCGACAACATCTATCAAACCGGCGCGATCGTGACCGCCGACACCGGCTTCGCCAACGAAGCCAATATGAAGTACCTGCATGAGCAACAGATCAACGGTTACATCCCTGACAATCGCTTCCGAAGCCGTGATCCCAAGTTCGCCGAGCAGAAAGAAAAGTACGGTAAGCGCCAGCAAACTCCATCGAAGAGCGGTTGGAAACACGTGATTCCCGCCAGTGAATTCCAGTTCGACCCGGTTACGATGACGTGCATCTGTCCCGCCGGAGAATCCCTGCGCCACGAAGGCACCCGAACCGATCAAAACGGCGTACCCAGAGCCCACTTCCAAGGGCGATTATTGCAGTGCCGCCACTGCCCTAAAAAGCACCAATGCATGCAAAATCCCAGCTCAGCAGATCACCACAAGGGAAAAGGAAGACAGGTCTCCTACACCCTGGAGCTCAGGCGCGGCCCAACGTATACCGACTGGATGAAACACCGAGTCGATAGCCAACAAGGCAAAGCGATTTACGGTCATCGCATGTCCGTGGTTGAGCCCGTGTTCGGCAACATCGGCAGCAACAAACGTCTGAATCGCTTCAGCCTGCGAACTAAGAAAAAAATGCAGGGTCAGTGGCAGTTGTATTGCCTGGTGCATAATATTGAGAAGCTGGCGAATTATGGGCAGTTAGCGGCATGAAACCGGGGCTAGGATGTGGCCAGATATAGGTCACAGACGGCCATGTGTAGAGTGTTCAGCGCCGGACATCCATTGGGGCATTTCTTTTAGTTTTCCTGGGGCTAATGTATAAAGTTGGCGACTTTAACGTCGAAGAATTTTTCGTTTTTCTAGGCTTCGGGTCTATAGCGGGCTTAATCGCTTGGTTTAAACTTTTTAAGCCAAGCTCTCAACGTGAAGGCAACTAAGTGCACATGCTTGGCCATTGGACAGGCATCTATGTTCGTTTTCGCCATTTATTCCGTCTGGGTCAAAAAAATGGGATTCCCCGTGCTGGTACTTGCCGGCATGTATTTGGGCCAGAATTTCTAGGGATAGGTTTTGGGTCACGTGAAACAAGCTCATTGAGGATGGCATTCTCATTGAAAAAAATGACAAATGGATGTCCTGCAAAGATGCGGAGTTTTCCAGCCCAAGCGCAGCAGCAGCTGTCATTCATGGCGGTAGCGCTAATGGTTTGACCGCGTGGAAGGATAAGAGCGGCAAGTTACTGAAAGAGATTGAGAGCGAGTAACTTTTCGCTCCAATCGTTCAAGCATCGAGTAGAACCGCTGAGAAAATTCATCGCCGATGCAAGCACATAACCAGTGCAGGCACGGCGACACCCTTTCCATTGGGCCTTCGGCTCCATTCCAAGGGCGCGCATGCTGCAAGCGTTAAATGCCAAGAGGAAGTTATGTCAGAGATCGCCAAAACTCCAAGTCCTCCATATTACGCAGTGATTTTCAGCTCAACTCGCACTGAAGGTGATCATGGCTACGGTGCAATGGCCGATAGAATGCTGGAGTTGGCAGCACAACAAGAAGGGCTTCTTGGTATAGAGTCAGCCCGTGAGGATGTCGGTATTACTGTCTCGTACTGGGCCAGCGAGGAATCCATCAAAAGTTGGAAGCAAAATGCTGAGCATCTTGAAGCTCAGCGCCTTGGTCATAAAGCCTGGTACTCTGAATTCAAAGTCCGGGTTGCAAAGGTTGAGCGGGCTTATGGCATTTAACCCGTCATTCAAGTTCGTTCCCGGCCTAAAGGCCCGCCGCTTAATTCAGCATTAAACGTACACGATCATCATGGTGGTAGTTATGATTAATTATCAGACCAACTTCGTCACCGAAAATGACAAGATCGAATGGCGAGCTCTATTCAATGGATATGCCGATTTCTATGGCGTGCCGATGGACGATAGCACCGCAGATAAAGTTTGGGGTTGGCTGCTTGACCCGAGTCACGTCCTTGAAGGGCTAGTGGTGCGTGACGCAAGCAGTACAATTGTTGGCTTCGCACACGTTCGTGCCTGTCCCCGTAGTCTTGGCGGCTGCGACGTCGGCTTCCTAGATGACATGTACGTTGCTCCAGATGCTCGCGGCTCTGGTGCGTCGGATGCTTTGTTTGTGGCTTTGCGCGCTTTGGCGGCGGAACGTGGATGGCCAGCCGTTCGTTGGATTACTCAGCACTTTAATGAGCGGGGCCGCGCGTTCTATGACCGTTATACCTCTGGGCCAAGTGATTTCATTATGTACCAGTGGAAACAGGATTAGCCCTGGTTTCCGGCATACGTTTAACAAGTCACGGAAGACGGACGCGTGATACGCGCTGCTTCCTTCGGCGCTATACCCCTATGAGGAGGTCTTGATGCAACGTCCTTTTTCACAGCGAGTTGCCCTCTACGTTGAGGCCGAGCTGGCGAATGCTAAACGGTCAGAATCGGTTGGGGACATTCAGCAGCAGTTTGCTCATCTGGAACGAGCCCACGTGATTGGCCAAGAATCAACGTATTGGCACGTTAAAGTTCATGTGTTGATGCTGGTCTGGGCTTCTCGCAATCACTCAGCCAAAGAAACTGTAGGTCAGGTTTTTCGGATCGTCGGTGCTGCGACTAAAACAGTATTTGGGCTGGTACCCGAAGGTAATACTGGCGGTGCTAATGTCAGTCCGTTTAGAAAAATGCCAATCGCGCCGGACTTGGTTGCGTTGATTAAAGAAGCCAAGTCCGGTGTATAACCCTACGCGCCTCAGGGAGTTTATTTCGGTCTACAGTCCGTCAGCGGCCGGCAGGATAGCCAACAAGCTTGTTGGCAAAATTCAGTTGCTACCAGACTTTCCCAAAATGGGTGCGCCGACTGAGACGGCTCCGGTGCGTGCAATTGCGTCGTCTTAGCGCCATTCAAGTCAGAATCATCAATTTTAAAAATTGACGATACAAATCTGTACTAGACTTCCCTCTTTTACAGCGATCAAGAGTAAAATTCAGTAACCGTTAAAATCAGTGACTCTAAGCCCGCTGATTTCGATTCAACTGCGAAAAATACCCATGACTTCTTCACTTCACCGCCTGTACTCTTTTCGTCGCTGTCCCTATGCCATGCGCGCCCGTCTCGGCCTATTGTTTGCTGGTTTGCAGGTGGAGTTGCGGGAGATAATGTTGAAAAACAAACCGGACCAGATGCTCGGTGCTGGCGATTAGCCCGAAAGGCACGGTGCCTGTTTTACAGCTTTTTGAGGGTACCGTGGTTGAAGAGAGCCAGGAAATAATGGTGTGGGCGCTTCGGCAGCAAGATCCACATGGACTGTTGGATGCAACGGTTTTGCCTCAGGCCAATGCTCTGATTGAGCAAAACGACAACGAATTTAAATATTGGTTGGATCGCTATAAATACGCCGACCGATATCTCGAAATGACCCAGTCAGAGTATCGGCAACGGGTGAGGCCTTTTTACAGGTGTTAGACGAGTTGCTGGCAAAAAACCATTACCTACTGGGGGACAGCGCGACCATTGCCGATATTGGTATCGTGCCTTTTGTCCGCCAATTCGCCCATGTGGATCGCGATGTTTTTTACAGCCTACCTTACCCGAACGTGCATCTGTGGTTACAACACTGGCTGGAGCACTCATTCTTTCTGCAAGCCATGACCAAGTTTCGGCCATGGCAAGAGGGAGATGACATTGTGGTTTTTCCTTCTTAATACTGAGCACTTAAACTTTCTTGGCCTCTTTAATCGACCGCCATTAGTTGACTGCTACAATTTCGATGTTACTGCCTCGCTGAACGAGGCTATCGTTGTTTCCGCCCTGCCCTGAGCCAAATCAAGGCTACTTGCATTCACCGATGGACACCTTGGCGCATTGCATGCCGTTAATCCAGAGTGCACCGCCCAGGTTCGTACCGCTCAGGTTCGCGCCGGTCAGATTTGCGTTGTTCAGTTGCGCGCTGGTCAGTTGGCACCCCTCCCAGTCAACGCCCAGTGCGGCTGGGTCTGAGCAGGCTGCGCTTGCAGTTGTTGTTGCAGCGAGTGAGAGCACCAATGCTGCTGCAAGTCTACTGGTGCGTTTGACGCCTGCAGTAAATATCATAGAAGCGGTGCCTTTATGTTAACTGACTTGGGTCGCCAATTTTTTGATGTTTGTGTTGGGGACACATTGACTATAGCTGAAGAAAAACCCCAAATCAGGCCGATTTTGGAGTATTGAGCAAACAGACAGGGAACCGTCGGTATGCCTCGTTTCAAGCACTGTCCTGCGATACCGTCCCGCACTTCACCACCTTACCCAAGTCTGTCAGCCAGCACGCCGATGGCCGCTAGGCGAACTTTCCAAGGCCCCTTTGGTCCCATTCTATAGTCGCCGCTTTTTGTGACCCGCGCCATGCCTGGAACACCCAACATTACTGGAGAAAATCTATATGCATATCCAAATAAATACAGACAAGAATATTTCCGGAAACGAGGCCATGACTCAAAGTGTCAAAAAAATTCTTGACCACATTCTAGCGCGCTTCGCGGGTCAAATCACTAGGCTGGAAGTACACCTTAGCGACGAGAACAGCGCCTCGAAGTCGGGCATGACTGACAAGCGATGTTTGCTAGAGGCTCGACTTGCAGGTCGTGACCCGGTATCGGTAAGTGACTTGGCACTCACGGTTGAGCAAGCGGTAACCGGTACCGCCCATAAGATGGTTAGCCTGCTGGGGCGTGAACTGGGCAAGCTCGGCAAACGCTAACGGCTGTCGGCCTTGAGCTTGCCAAGGCCGACTCAAGGCCGTCAGCGTTAGCTTACTGACCAGAACATCGGGGCCAGGTCTTGCGTTTTGCCCCGTCGATGACGAAGCGTCGCACAACTTTACGCTAGCGAGATGGAACGCTAAGGCAATCCGCGCTGGCATCGCCCAGTTCGGTGCCACCATCTACAGTCATAATCGTCCCGTTCATATAGCGACCCATATCACTAGCAAGAAAAATCGCGGCGTCGGCTATCTCTTTGGTTTCACCAAATCGTTTACTGGCAATTTTTTTGGCCATTATTGCTTTCGTTTGGGGGGTGGGCGCTAAACGCTCGGCGCCCTCGGTGCCACTAATTGGCCCTGGTGAAATGCCGTTGGCCGTAATGCCGGACGCGCCCCATTCCACTGCCAGGCATTTAATCATCATATTGATGCCTGCTTTGGCTGCGCAAACATGAACCTGAAAAGGCGTTGCAGACACGGCTTGTGGAGCACTAATCGCGATTAAGGAGGCACCTTTGTTAAGGTGCTGAAAGCCTAAATGGAATACGTTGTATGTGCCAAGAAGGTCAATATCGATAACGGTCTTAAAGCCTTTCGGCGAGATCCCCAAGGCAGGTGCCGGAAAAACCTGAATGGACAGGCACAACGTAGCCGACGCAATTGCGCACTACATTGCCGTTGAGAACCGCATTGCGGCTGCGGCTTTGGTGCAGCGAGTATTCGGGTATATAGATCAGTTGGAGGCACAACCGGAAAGAGGGCTTTGCATTCCGGAACTAAAGCGCTTCCGCTATCGGCAAATCGTTGAGCCGCCTTGTCATGTTATTTATCGCTTTGACGGTGAGAAAATTTTCATTCTTCACGTCATGCGTTCTGAACAGTGACTGCGTAAGGCTCTGCTTGAAGCGCTTGAGTGAGCAGAAAAATCTAACAACCCGATCGGCCGGGAAGCGATCGAGCAGATCGTCATGCTCTATCGCCTCTTCACCTCTTTGTTCCGCGCCTGCACTGAATCCTTGGCTGCTGAAAGCGGCTGCCGGTGGCCGACGTCCACACACTCAGCGCGCTGTATAGCCGCCATCGATCACCAGTTCGCTGCCAGTCACCCAGCGCGCCTGATCGGAGGCCAGATAGACCACACCCCAAGCGATGTCGTCCGGATGGCCAGTGCCCCCCAATGGATGCAGCGCGTCCAGCGAGGCCTTAGCCGCGTCATGTTCCAGGCCGGCGTCCTTGACGAAACGATCTACCAACGCCGTGAAGATAAAGCCCGGGTGAACCGAATTGACCCTGATTTTGTCGGGAGCGAAGATCAGCGCATCGTTCTTCGACATGAGGCGCACCGCGCCCTTGGAGGCGTGATAAGGCGGAATGTCGCCACCGCCGACGATGCCGTAGATCGAAGAGATATTGATGATTGAACCACCGCCGGCCTGGCGCATCGGTGCGATGGCATGCTTAGTGCACAGAAAGACGGCAGTCGTGTTCACCGCCATCACCCTCTCCCATTCGGCAAGTTCGAGCTGGTCGGTCGGTGCGTTGACGCCCTCAATACCGGCGTTGTTGACCAGCACGTCGAGCCGGCCGAACTGATCGACGGCGGCCTGAACGGCCGCTTTCACCTCTGCCTCGCTGGTCACATCGCAGGCATGAAACGCAGCTTTGTGGCCCCCGGCCTGAAGTTTTTCGACCACTTTCAGACCCTGCGGGTCACGGTCAACGATCAGCACCGCGCAGCCCTCTTCGCACATGCGTTGGGCAATCGCTGCTCCAAGACCATTGGCCCCGCCCGTGATTAATGCGACCTTGTTTTGAAGTCTAGACATATCAATCTCCTTTTGAGCTTTCCCACGAAATGATCTAACAGTTGTACTCCCTTTTCAGATCATGTGGGTTAACAAAACGTAAGGCCTGAATGCATTAATCTGGCTTCTCCGATCGGTTTGAGAAGCCTGTTTGCCGCTCTACCGGAGCTGCGGCGGCATGCTATACAGCCTAGTTTTGTGCGCAGGTCAGGTTTGCTCACTCGTATGCTAGGACACACTAGGACACACTAGGACACAATGGTGATGATGAATGGACAGGCACAACATCATAGCCCTGGAACTGCGCCATGGACCTTTACTGGTGATGCCACAGGCCACGGTCGACTGCACGTGAACGCCCAACCTCATCAGGTTTCTCACTTTGGTGCGGGAAGGGTGACGGGGTCAGGTCTTGCGTTTTGTCCTTGCCCTGCCATTTCGTCGTAACTGTCTCGGTCTATCCCAACTACGTAAGGAACCAAGGAATGGCCATGCCACTACAGCTGGAGTTTGCGGAACGAGGCTATTATTCGATCCGATTCAAGTGGTGGTTACGGCATGAAGGAGATCGACGATTTATTTGGGCTGCATTATTCTCACATAAACCGGATTATTCGAGAGGCAAAACGCAAGACCTGACCCCGTATCCGTCCGCAGGCGGGTGTATGGCAGGCCAGAATCGACTGCAGGGCGGCGTGATGCTCCGGTCGCATACGTGCCCCGACGTGCTGCTGTAGGCTGGCCTCATGATCGCGCAGAATCTTCGCCAGGGTGATCATGGGGTCACCCAGTCAACCTGCAGGCGCTCCATCAGGGCACTGTTCTGCTGGGCCTCATGGGTCATCCGGGTGTAGCGGGCGGTGGTTACCGGGCTGGCGTGGCCGAGCAGGGTCTGAATTGAGCGCAGGTTCACCCCATTTTCCAGCAGATGGGTGGCAAAGCTATGGCGCAGGGAATGAATGTGCACATTTTTGCGGATACCGCAGTCCAGAGCGACCTGCTTGATGGCCTTCTGCACTCCACCCCGGTCCATCACCCGGGGCTTGCCGGCGGCGGCGGCCACCGACGCATACGGCGGGAGCCCCCCGGGAAACAGCAGGTCCGGATGACGGTGAGTGGCCCAATAGCGCCGCAATGCTTTGAGTGTCATCAGCGGCAAAGGCACGAAGCGATCCTTCTTGCCTTTGCCACAGCGCACATGGACCCGCATCAGGTGACTGTCGACATCGGCGACGGTCAGGTTCAGGGACTCGCTCAGTCGCAGGCCCAGGCTGTAGGTGGTGAGGAAATAGACCTGATAACTGAGTTTGCGTGTGCGACTGATCAGACGCTCGACCTCCTTCAGGGAGAGCACGTCCTGCAGGGTCTGAACCTTGGGGGCCTTGGTGATGGGAACGTATTCCCAGGGTTTGCCGAGCACATACTGATAGAAACTCTGCAACGCATTGCGGGCAATCTTGACCAGACTCCAGGACCGGTGCTTGACCAGATGCATGAAATACTGCCTGAGCTGATCGGTGCTAAGCTGATCGGGACAGGTATCGAAGAAATCGCTCACCTGTCGCAGGCAATGGGTGTACAGGTCAATCGTTTTGGAGCTTTTGCCCCTCAGGGTGAGTTCGGTGAGGTAGCGTTGGTGCAGTGCTTGAAAACGGACGTGTTCGTTGGCGTTCATCACACTTCTCCTGACAAGCCCTCCGAAATGGAAGGAGTCAGGAAAGTACAGTCGAATGTGGCCTCTGCCGCGTAGCGGCTTCGTTCAACAAGTCACTGCAGTTGACCAGTCAATACGCTGCGGCGCTTCGCTCTGCTCTGTATTGCCCGTCAACTGAGTTCGAGCGTTAAAAGGTAAAACTCGAGGCATGGCAGCCATTACCTATCCGTGTCAAAATTAACGGATACACGAACGAGAGGTTTCGCCCATGAATCTCCAGAGAATAGAAGACGAGGCACTCCATCTGCCAAAAGAGGAGCGAGCTCAGTTGATCCAACGATTGGTTTTGAGCCTGGAATCTCCGTCAGAAGAAGAGCTTAAGTCTGACTGGTTGCTTGAGGCTCGCAGAAGAGCGGAAGAACTTGATAGCGGGTCGGTTCAAGCGGTACCCGGTGACGACGTTATGAGGAAGGCTCGAGCACTAATCAAATGAACTACTTTTTTCACCCGGCAGCGGAAGCCGAGTTTTTGGAATCAGTCGGTTACTACGAATCGAAGGTTTCAGGATTGGGTGGTGCCTTTATAGAGGAATTTGAGGCCCTGGCCGAACTGATCGGCGATTCACCAGAAGCTTGGCAGGTCAAGCTAGAGCCGGATATTCGCAGAGCTCCCCTTCATCGATTTCCGCTATCCATCGTCTATCGAAAAAAGCCTAGCTGTTTCCAGATTCTAGCGGTTGCACATGACCGGCGGCGGCCGCACTACTGGCTAGGCAGGCTTTAACAATCGGCTGCACGACCACCGATTGCCCGCCGCTTCGCGGCGCCAAACCGGCGCGTCAGCCAAGCGTTATGTGTAATATATGAATCAAGCATTGCCACCCACTTTGCGGGCGGCTGTAAGACGTAACGGGGGTAGCTACTCAGGCTACTTTTCCGACCCCGACGGCTATCTTTGGGAAATCGCTTTCAATCCATGGCTCTGGATCGGGCCTTCGGACGAACCTTCATAATCAATCACCGCAGGTCGCGACCGATGGCGGCCGGATGTTTGTGACACGCTGACCTGAGCCCATAACAAGGTCTCTGTTACTCGCTTACAACAGTAATCGGCCCGGTGGCGTGCCTGATGACCTTTTCACTGACACTGCCCAAAGTCAGGCTGCGCACCGCGGAATGGCCACGCCGTCCCAACACCATGTGAGTGCCCGGATTGGCTTCCAGATATTCGATGATTTCATGAGCGGGATCCCCTTTGAGCAGAATCTCTTCGGTTGGATTGAGTTTCCCACTCACGGCCTCTTTCGCGGCGTCGAACACTTTGCGCCCATAGTCCTTTTGTTCTTCCTCGAAGTCGCTGGGCGGTACGCCTCTGATAACCGCCCTCTCAAACTTTGACCCCGGAAATACGGATAATAGCTTCAATGGGTGACCGGTGGCTTTTGCCAGTTCGGCTGCCATTTTTGCTGCCTGTAATGATTGATCTGAACCGTCGCAAGCGACCACGATGCTCGGAGTAACCTTGGCCATGATGCCTTTTCCCTTCCTGCTGTATGTACTGCCAACGTAACATTGCTACAGACACCGAATAGTTGACTAAGGTCAAACCTGCGGACGGTTTTTTAGTAGCATAGTGAATTTGGTAAAAATAACGCACCGGATCTATGATGGTTAGGAAACAAAAACATCTGTTCCTATTTTCATTCCAAGCAACAGAAAAATGAAACGCCATGAGAAGGGATCATAAGAATGAGCAAGATAATCGAAGAAGTAAAATTGGCGAATGCTGACTATGTGGCTAATTTCGGAGATAAAGGCGATTTACCAATGCCTCCTGGCAGGCAGTTTGCCATTCTTACATGCATGGATGCACGCTTAGATCCCGCTAAGTATGCGGGCCTGGCGGAAGGCGATGCACATGTGATTCGCAACGCCGGCGGCAGAGCAAGCGATGATGCGATTCGCTCATTAGTTATCTCTTATAAGTTGCTGGGCACAAAAGAATGGTTTGTTGTACATCATACCGATTGTGGAATGGAAACGTTTACAACTGAAATAATGGGTGACTTATTATCGGGTAACTTAAAAACATCCAGTGTAGATGCATCTGGCTGGCACAACAGCAATAGTGGTGGTGGGACAACTGACGGTAAGTTTATAAACTGGCTAACGATTAGTAATCAAGAGAAGAGTGTCTTGGAAGATGTTCAGCGAATCAGAAGCAGCTCAATGGTTCCAGCTGACATTCCAATCTATGGCTATATCTATGATTGTAAAACAGGACAGCTAATCGAGATTCCCGAGGCAACACGAGCAGGAAAAGCCGGCTAGAAAATCGGTACAGATCTATTCATATGTGCAGCTAAAGTCAGCGAAGACGTCACTGCACTCGTCTGGCCATTGAGAAATAGATCTGCCCCCGGTCCTGCAGTCGTCGTGTGGCGTCTAGTGTCCCGTTTGGTTAATTTGCTTATTTATTATCAATAGCACTGAGCTTTGCCCGCGTCACCGATGTCGTAATGGATTCCGCACTTTTATGCCATCGAAATGGCTTTGCCAGTTTTTCGTTATGAACTTTGATGTATCGGCGAATGGCCGTTTTGAGATCGCCAACGCTGGTAAAAATACCCCGGTACAGCGCTCGTCGTTCCAGTTGGCCAAACCAGCCTTCTACTGCATTCAGCCACGAGGCACTGTATGGTCGGGGTGAAGTGAAGCTTAAAACGAGGATGCTTCTCCAGCCAGGCTTTTACTTTGGGTGTTTTATGGGTCGAACTGTTGTCCAGAATCAGGTGGAGATCTTGCTCCTTCAGAGTTTCACGGTCGATTTGTCGTAGAAAGTCGAGAAATTCCTTGGCGCGATGGCGCTGGGTGATCCGCCCGATTACCTCACCGTTCAAGATGTTGAAGGCCGCATACAGGCTCGTTGTGCCATGCCGTTTGTAATCGTGAGTGTGGCGCTCGATTTGACCCGGCCTCAATTGCAGTTTGGGCTGGGTGCGATCCAGAGCCTGAATCTGCGTCTTCTCGTCAACAGACAGCACCAGAGCGTTATCGGGCGGGTCCAAGTACAAACCGACAACATCAAAAACCTTCTCAGCAAAGTCTGGATCGTTGCTAATCTTGAACGTTTTCAGGCGGT
>Ga0307943_1001411_pt1 | contig 12827 bp, 17 predicted proteins | sample OrgLakmetagen177_FD_203149 | JGI IMG/M metagenome (GOLD analysis project Ga0307943, IMG submission 203149) | Saline water microbial communities from Organic Lake, Antarctica - #177 | ecosystem: Environmental > Aquatic > Non-marine Saline and Alkaline > Saline | place: Antarctica: Organic Lake... | reverse complement strand
CCCTTCGACACCGGCAAGGATCATCTGTTCCTGCAGCGGAATACCCAGTTTCTTGTAGGTCTCCAACAGCTTCGGATCGACCTCGTCCAAGGACTTGGGCTTCACCGCCATGCTCTTGGGGCGCGCGTAGTAATAGAGATCCTGAAAGTCGATCTCGGCCAGCGTCAGCATGGCCCAGTTCGGAATGCTCATGCCTTCCCAGCGCTCGAAAGCCGACAGACGCCAATCGGTCATCCAGTCGGGCTCGTTGTTCTTGGACGAGATCAGCCGCACGATATCGGGGTTCACGCCCTTGGGCGCGTAGTCCATCTCGATATCGGTGTTCCAACCGTATTTGTAGGTGCCAGACAGCTTGGAGACCGCGTCTACGGTTTCCTGATCGACACCTTCTTTGACTTCAACATCCAGTACGCTCATCGCGGTCTCCTTCATGCGGCGGTTGCCGCCTTCTGTTTCGCGCGCTTGCCCGCCCAGGCCTCGGCAAAGCGCAGAATTTCATCCTCGGTCGTGTCGATCCCAAGCGACACGCGCAAGGCGCAGTCCCCCATATCATCGTCGTATCCCAGTGCGGCCATCACACCGCTGCGGCGCACTTTGCCGCTGGAACAGGCAGACCCCGCCGAGACTGCAAAACCGGCAAGATCCATCGCCATGACCTGCGTCTCGCCTTTCCAGCCCGGCGCAATGAAGCACGCGGTGTTGGGCAGGCGGGGCGATGCTCTCCCGACTAAAATAGTCTCGTTATCCGCCGTCTCAATGGCCTTTTCTAGAATATTTCTAAGTTGCGCAACCCGATCCCACCGACCATCGGTCAAATCGCGTTGCACGGCACGGGCCGCGGCCGCAAATCCGGCGATCGCAATCAGGTTCTCGGTCCCCGACCTGCGCCCCATTTCCTGTCCGCCTCCCTTGATCTGTGCCGCCAGATCGAATCCCTGCGGCACGATCAGCCCACCGACACCCTTCGGCCCGCCGAACTTGTGCGCCGACAGAAAAACGCTCTCGACCCCAGCCCAGGCGTAGGAAAAGGACACCTTGCCGAATCCCTGCGTCAGATCGGAAACGGCCAGTCCCTGCGGCAGGGCCTGCACAAGCCCCGTCTCGGAATTGGCAAGCTGCACCACCGACCGGGCCGGATCGTCGATCTGCACCGCACCGTCCACGACAGGCAGGTCGGAAGTCACCCAGGCCGCAACCGCCGCATGTTCCAGCCCCGAGGCCCGCAAGCCCCGTCCGGCCAGCGCCAGAGCCGCCGCCTCGGTTGCGCCCGACGTAAAGACGATGTCTGCGTTTCCGGCCCCCAGCGCCTCGGCCAGCGCGCCGCGCGACTGCTCCAGCAGGCGCTTTCCCGCGCGCCCTTCGTGGTGCACCGAAGATGGATTCCCGACGATGTCCATCGCCGCGACCATCGCCGCCCGCACTTCGGCCCGCAAAGGCGTTGTCGCGTTATGATCCAGATAGCTTCTCATCATCTTGCCCCAAATATCCCGGGGGGAGTCCGCAGGACGGGGGGCTGGCCCCCCTGAAACGGGTCACTCATCGACAACCTCGAACAGCGCGGGGACTGCCGGACAAGGGACCAGTTCGTTGGACACGACGTCGCTCAGGCGGGTCTGGTGCAGGAACACGTAGACATGCGCCGACAGGCCTTCCCACAACCGGTTAGTCAGCGACTGGGCCCGGCTGCCTGACGCCGCACCCGACGCCCCCGCGCCCTTGTGCATCGCGGATACCGTCTCGTCCACGGCACCAAGAATGTCGGCGACACGGATATCCGACGCCGACCGCGCCAGACGGTAACCGCCTCCCGGGCCGCGCACGCTATCGACCAGACCTTCGCGGCGCAGCTTCACGAACAGCTGTTCGAGATAGGCCAGCGATACATCCTGCCGCCTCGAAATTTCGGTCAGGCTGACCAACTGGCCTTCGGGCTGCAGCGCAAGATCGGCCAGCGCCACCATAGCGTATCGCCCCTTCGTGCTCAGTTTCATCGCAAATTCCCCACAAGTCACCATAACAGCCGGATTGACGATAACCCGCCCGACCCTTAGGTGAATTCAAACCGGAACGCCCGTCGGCGCGTTCTTTAGACTCTTTCTAAAGTGTCCGAGCGTTTTCGTCAAGAAACCGCAAGGCCCCAGATTACGGATCGCAATGCCCGAAGTCATCTTCCCCGGACCCGAAGGGCGCCTTGAAGGGCGCTACCACCCGCAAAAGGACCGTGATGCGCCGATTGCGATCGTCCTGCATCCGCATCCGCAGTTCGGCGGCACGATGAACAATCGTGTGGTCTACAATCTGCACTATGCCTTTCACAAGATGGGCTTCACCGTGTTGCGGTTCAATTTCCGCGGTGTCGGACGCAGCCAGGGCGAATACGACCAGGGCGTGGGCGAACTGTCCGACGCGGCCTCGGCGCTGGACTACCTGCAGTCGATGAACAGCAACGCCAAGCACTGCTGGGTCGCGGGTTTCTCGTTCGGGGCGTGGATCGGCATGCAGCTTTTGATGCGTCGCCCCGAGATCACGGGCTTCATCAGCGTCAGCCCGCCCGCCAACATGTATGATTTCAGCTTTCTCGCCCCCTGCCCGTCCTCTGGTCTGGTCCTGAACGGGTCGGCGGACCGCGTGGCCCCGCCAGCCGATACCGTGTCGCTGGTCAGCAAGCTGCACGAACAGAAGGGCATCACCGTCACGCACGAGGAAGTGCCGGGTGCCGGTCACTTCTTCGAAGACCCACACATGGACCCGATGATCGAAAGCGTGCAGACCTATGTCCGGCGTCGCCTGACCGAAAGCACACGGTAGGGCGATGGGCTATGTCGACGAGGTTGCACTCGAACTCTCGGGCCTTGCCCTGAAAGAGGCTGAACTGGGCGACGAAAAGATCGTGGACCAGATCGGCGAGGTTCTGGGCGCCTCATCGCAGACCCTGCAGGAGGCTTACCTCACGGCCGTCCGGGTCCGCCGGGCCGAGGCACGCGCGCGCAAGATCCTCGCGGACCTTGCGCGAAAACGCGAAGGCGCGCCCCCGACGTGAGCGCGCTGCAGGCCGATTTCCTGTCGATCCCCCTGCTTGACGGCAGCCGCGCCCTCGCGCAGGTCTTCGAGGTCGAGGACCGTGGTCTGTTCACCGGCCTGACAGGACAGAAGCTGGCCGAGGGGCAGTCGCCCAGCCCCTGCCCCCAGTCGGATTTCGTCGCTCTCGTCTTCACGACACCGGATGCCATCGTCAGTGGCCTGTGGATGATCCCCGGTTTCGATCAGCTTCCACCACTTGCGGGCATGGTGGATTACCCCGGCCAGCGGGCGTTGGATTTTCCCGACTATCCGGTCCACGATCCCGCTGTGATCGAGGCCTATCTCAACGCCTTGCACGGCCTTTACGACTGGACCGCCTTCGGCGACCTGTTCGACCGGATGACGCGGCCCGGGGTCGTGCGGCCGTGACGGCTGACCTGACCCGACAACTCGCCTTTCTGGGCGAGGCCGACAAGCTCAAGGGTGTGGTGCGCGCCAACGTGCTGATGGACGGCAGCCGGTGCGAGAACACCGCAGAGCACAGCTGGCATCTGGCGCTTTGGGCGATGGTCATGGCGCCCTATGCGCCACCGGGCACCGACATCGACCGCGCCATCGCCATGGCCCTGATGCACGATCTGGTCGAGATCGACGCAGGCGACCACCCGATCCACCTCAAGCAGGACATGGCTGCGATCATCGCCAAGGAACGCGCCGCCGCCGACCGGCTTTTCGCTTTTCTGCCGGCAGCACAGGGCCGCGCCTTCCGCGACCTGTGGGAAGAGTTCGAAGGGCAGGCAAGCCCGACCGCCCGCTTTTTGCGGATGCTCGACATGACCCAGCCCCTGTTTCAGGAGCTGGGCAATGTTGCACAAGGCCCGACCGACCGGGACATCATCCGCGCGATCATGACAACGGGGCGCGGCGCCGAACTGGTCGACAGCTGGCCTGCCGTTCACCACTACGCCATCGCCTTGCTTGATGGTGCGCCGGTGCCACTGACCGCCGACCTGACCGCCCGCCTGCGGTTTTTGGCAGAGGCGGACCAGTTGAAGACGGTGCTGCGGGCAACACCGATTCACGACAATTCGCGCCCCGAAAACACGGCAGAGCACAGCTGGCACGTGGCCCTGTTCGCGCTGACCCTGCCCGCGCATGCCCGGACGCGGGTCGATGCCGGTCAGGCCGTGCGGATGATGATCCTGCACGATCTCGTCGAGATCGACGCGGGCGATGTGCCAATCCATGCACAAGCGGCCCGCGATCCGGCGGTGCAGCACGCGCGCGAAGCCCGTGCCGCAGACCGGCTGTTCGGCATGCTGCCCGCCCCTGACGCCCGCTCTTTTCATACGCTGTGGTCCACATTCGAAGCGGCAACGACGCCAGAGGCGGTCTACGCAAAGGCCATCGACCGCGCCCAGCCCGTCCTGTCGAACCTTGCCACCGGTGGTGGCAGTTGGCAGGACTACGACGTCAGCCGCGACGCGCTGGAAGCCCGCGTCGGCGTGAAGGTGACACGCGGCGCACCGGCTGTCTGGGCGGCTATCGCACCGCGTGTCGATGCGTGGTTTTCGCTATGTCGCTGATCCAGCGCCTGCGGCTTTGGGCACGTGATGATCCCGCCCGCGCCTCTGCCTGGGTGCTGGGGTTGTTTCTGGCCTATTCGGTCCTGCCGGTGCTGTTTTCGGGCCGTGCAAGTGGCGAATTCGACTACCTCGCCCCCGATGCCTTGCCCGTCGTGGTGCGGTTCCAATGGGTCCATGCCGCCGCTGCTCTTGGCATCGCAGGGCTTTTGGGCTGGTGGGGAAGGAGCGGCCTGACAGGCGGGGTCGACGTCGCGGGCGTGCGCTTTTCGCTCTGGATCATCATGCCGGTCGTCACCTTGTTCCTCATGGTCACAAGCCTTGGCCTGTCCCTGCAGCCAGACACTTTCGGCGGTCAGATCCGATTGATCCTTTTGCTGACGCTGGCCATCAGCATCACCGAAGAGGTGCTGTTCCGTGGCATCCTCTTTCACGGGATGTGCAGCAGGGGCAGTCTTTGGTGGGCGGTCATCGGATCGTCGCTGATCTTCGCGGCCTTTCACGGGCTGAACGCCTTTTACGGGCAGGACGGCATGACGACGGCCTATCAGATCATCTTTGCGGCCTGCATCGGCGTGTTGTTCTGCGGTTTGCGGCTTCAGTCGGGCAGCCTCTGGCCCCCGATCGTCCTGCACATGATGTGGAACGCCTACGTCATGGCCGCCAATATCGTGTCCGACAGCCAGCGCAGCTTGGACGACGTGGCACCGGACCCGGCCGACATGGGCTGGCCCGGTGTCATCGTCCCTCTCGTGATGCTGTGGCTGGGGTGCGTGGCCATCATGCGCTGGCATCGGCGCACAGTCGCGTAACAGGGGTCAAAAGACTGGACAGCGGCGCATAAGAGGCTTAGGCGGCGCACATTACAGATCGGACCCCCCATGCTTCCCACCCTTGCCGCCGCCCTTGAAACCCAGGGCTACGATACCCTGACACCCGTTCAGGAGGCCGTCACGGCCCCCAACCTTGACGGGCAGGATCTGCTGGTGTCTGCCCAGACCGGATCCGGCAAGACGGTGGCCTTCGGCCTGTCCATCGGTGCCACGATCCTTGACGACCAAGGGCTTTTCGAAGGCCCCGCGTCACCCCGTGCGCTGGTCATCGCGCCGACCCGCGAACTGGCAATGCAGGTGAAGCGCGAGCTGGAGTGGCTTTACGGCCAGACCGGCGCGATCATGGCCTCGACCGTGGGCGGCATGGATCAACGCGACGAACGCCGCAGGCTCGAACGGGGCGCGCATATCGTGGTCGCCACACCGGGCCGCCTCAAGGATCACATCCTGCGCCGGTCCATTGATCTGTCGAACATCCGCGCCATCGTGCTGGACGAGGCGGACGAGATGCTGGATCTCGGCTTCAAGGAAGACCTCGAATTCATCCTGTCCTCGGCCCCCGGCGACCGCCGCACGCTGATGTTCAGCGCGACCGTGCCGCCACTGATCGAGAAACTGGCCAAGACCTATCAGAAAAACGCGCAGCGCATCGCCACGACGTCGAACCGCGAACAGCACGCAGACATCAGCTATCAGGCCATGCATGTGGCCCAGCACGATGCCGAGAACGCGATCATCAACCTGCTGCGCTATCACGATGCCCCCAACGCCATCGTCTTTTGCAACACCCGCGCGATGGTCACGCGGATCACGACACGGCTGTCCAATCGCGGTTTCGCCACGGTTGCACTGTCGGGCGAACTGACCCAGTCCGAGCGATCGAACGCGCTGCAGGCCATGCGCGACGGGCGTGCGCGGGTCTGTGTGGCGACCGACGTGGCCGCGCGCGGCATCGACCTGCCCAAGCTGGAACTGGTGGTTCACGCCGAATTGCCGACCAATGCCGAAATCCTGCTGCACCGGTCGGGCCGCACCGGTCGGGCGGGCCGCAAAGGCACCAGCGTCATGGTCGTGCCGCCCAAGATGCGTCGCCGCGCCGAGAACCTGCTGAAATGGGGCAAGCTGCAGGCCGAATGGACCAAGCCGCCCACCGCCGACGAGATCGCGATCAAGGATCAGGACAGGCTGATCACGGACAGTCTCTGGACCGATCCCCTGTCGGACGAGGAGCAGGCGTTTGCCAAGCGCCTGCTGGAGACCTACGACACCGATCTGATCGCCGCCGCTGCGCTGCGCCTTTTCACCGCGCAGAACGGCACGGGCGAGGATCTGAGCGACTATACGCCGCCGCCCCGCGACGAACGCGAGGATCGTGCACCCCGCGAACGCAAAGAGCGCGAACCGTTCGGCCCGTCCAAGTGGTTCCAGCTGGACGTGGGCCGTCACCAGAAGGCCGAGGCCCGCTGGCTGCTGCCCATGATCTGCAAGGCTGGTGACATCACGAAAAAGGAAATCGGCGCGATCCGCATTCAGGACGATGCAACCTATGTCGAACTGTCCGAAGCCGCCGTGCCGGGGTTTCTGGCCGCGATCGGACCTGACATGCGTCTGGAGAATCAGGCCGGTCTGACCGCGCTTGACGGACCACCCGATCTGGGCCGCGGTGCGCGTCCCGAGCGGCCCGCCCGCGAAGACCGCGACAGCAAGCCCCGCTTTGACAAGCCCCACACCGATAAACCACACACCGATAAACCACGTCACGACAAGCCTCAGGATCGCAGCACGCCGCCGCCCAGCCGCGCCGACGACCTGCCCGCCATCGCCCCGCGCGAGCGGAAGACCACCACCAACCGCGAGGCGATCAGCCCGACGAAGGACCGCAAACCGCGTCAGGACAAGGATACCCGCAAGGGCAAGCCACAGGACAAACCCTACAAGGGCAAGACCGATGGCAAGCCCTACAGCCCCAAGGGCGGTGACAAGCCGTTCAAGGGAAAAGGCGGCGACAAGCCCTACAAGTCGCGCGCCGAAGGGTCGTCCAGCGACGGTCCCCGCAAGCCCAGACCGGCCGAGGCAGGCGCAAAGCCCAAGCCCCGTGCCAACGCCTCGGACACCTCCAAGCGGTTTACGCCGCCCGGAGCCAAGCAGACGCGCGGGCCCAATGCCACCCCGCGCCGGAGTAAACCCAAGGGCGGGTAAAATCACGCCCCATTCCTGACACAATCCAGCCCCACTCTCGCCAACCTTCTGTGTTTTGCATCAGCCATGGCCCATCAAGAGGCCGTGGGCAAAGCCCACAGGACAGAGGCAGACCTAGGACCAAGAAAATGGCGCAACAGCAGCCCATCGGGTCGGCGAAACCCGTCGAATCTACCAAGACATCACAGCAGTCCCCCCTGCCACCACAGGGCAAGCCGGCGCCCATCTTCACGGATTACGCCGCGATCTGATCTGATTGCGGCGATCCCCCGGTGTGGGCCACTCCACCCGACGGCACCGGGGGCCGCGACGCCAGAGGCCACCACGGCCCGCCCCCTCCCTTCGGGCTTCGTGGCTGCCGCTGGTGCATTTTGCATAACCGTCATAGCCTGGTGCGATGACGGCGATATCAAGCATCCGCAATCTTGGCCCCGCGATAGAGGCTGCCTTCGAGGCGGTGGGCATCACATCGGCCGAAGAACTGCGCGCACTTGGCGCTGACGCAGCCTATGCCCGGCTGTTGCACGCCGGGCAACGACCCCATTTCATTGGCTACTACGCGCTGCACATGGGCCTTCAGGGCCGTCCGTGGAACGATTGCAGGGACGCAGATAAAGCAGAGTTGCGCAGGACTTTCGATGCGCTGAAGGACCGGCACTACGATACCGGCCTGTCCGACATCGAAGAGATCCTGAACCGGATCGGTGTCGTCCCGCCCAAACAGGGGTAAGGGAACCCCCGCGCCGGGTTGCGCGTTTCATCGGCACCTCAAGAAAGGGTAAATATCATGGACCTCATCCGCATCGTTCTCTCCGTCATCATTCCGCCGCTGGGCGTTTTCCTTCAGGTCGGTCTTGGAAAGCATTTCTGGCTGAACATCCTGCTGACCATTCTCGGCTATATACCCGGTCTGGTGCATGCGATCTGGATCATCGCCCGCGAGCCGAAGGCAGCCTGATGGACCGGCTGGAGCGGCTCGAACGTATCGCGCACCGGATGGACAGCATGCTGCGCATTCCCGGCACGCAAATACGGATCGGTTTCGATGGTATCATGGGGTTCATTCCGGGCATCGGCGATGCCGCTGCCGCACTGCCTGCAGCCTACATAATTCATCAATCCTACAAGATGGGTGCGCCCCGCAGCCTTCTGGTCAGGATGGCGATAAACACCGGCGTCGATTCGATTATCGGCACCGTTCCGCTGTTCGGCGATATTTTCGATATCGGGAACAAGTCGAACAACAGGAATGTCGCGCTGTTGCGCAGACATCTGGAACGCGAAAGGGCCGCCCGAAAGGACGGCCCTTCAAATCTTGCAGCGGAATGACCGGTTAGCCAACCAGTTCGAGACCCGAGAAGAAGTAGGCGATCTCTTCCTTGGCGGTCTCGGGCGCATCGGAGCCGTGGACCGAATTTTCGCCGACGCTTTCGGCGAATTCGGCGCGAATGGTGCCGGGGTTCGCGTCTGCGGGGTTGGTGGCACCCATGACTTCGCGGTTCTTCGCGATGGCGCCTTCACCTTCGAAAACCTGCACGACAACGGGGCCGGACGCCATGAATTCGGTCAGTTCGCCGAAGAACGGGCGTTCCTTGTGGACAGCGTAAAATTCGCCAGCCTGATCCTGCGTCAGCTGGATGCGCTTTTGCGCGACGATGCGCAGGCCCGCATCTTCGAATTTCTTGTTGATCGCGCCGGTCAGGTTGCGCTTGGTGGCGTCGGGTTTGATGATGGAAAGCGTGCGTTCGGTAGCCATGTGATCCTCGTGGGTTAAGGCAAATCAATCTGGCGCTCCGCTAGCACGACAGTTGACCGAGTGGAAGGGTCAAGACGGCCCCTATAAGCACCCAGAGCAACCGCCGCCTCTTCCCCCTGTCTCCGTGCTCTGCTACGCGCAGGCCATGCTGAGAATGTCAAATATCACCTATTCGATCGAAGGCCGGACACTGGTCGAAGATGCGAGCCTCACGATCCCCACCGGTCACAAGGTCGGCCTTGTCGGGCGCAACGGAAGCGGCAAGACAACGCTTTTCCGTGTCATCCGGGGCGAGCTGCCGCTGGATCAGGGAAGTCTCGATCTGCCGCAAGGCTGGCGGATCGGTGGCGTCAGTCAGGAAGTGCCCGGAAACGAGGTCAGCCTGATCGACACGGTGCTGGCCGCCGATACCGAACGTGCGAACCTGATGGCCGAGGCCGATACGGCAACCGACCCCAGCCGCATCGCAGAGGTCCAGACGCGGCTGGCCGATATCGACGCATGGTCGGGCGAGGCGCGGGCCGCGACGATCCTGCGCGGTCTGGGGTTTGAGCCCGACGAGCAGCGCATGCCCTGTTCCGCCTTTTCGGGCGGCTGGCGGATGCGGGTGGCATTGGCCGCCGTGCTGTTTGCCGAACCCGACCTTTTGCTGCTGGACGAACCGACCAACTATCTCGACCTTGAAGGCGCGTTGTGGCTGGAAAGCTATCTGGCGCGCTATCCACACACAGTGCTGATCGTCAGCCACGACCGCGAGCTTCTGAACCGCGCCGTAGGCGGCATCCTGCATCTCGAAAACAAGGGCCTGACGTATTATTCGGGCAACTACGACCAGTTCGCCAAACAACGCGCCGCCACGCGCGCCGTGCAGGCTGCCGCTGCGAAAAAGCAGCAGGCACAGCGCGAGCATCTGCAAGGCTTCGTCGACCGCTTCAAGGCCAAGGCGTCCAAGGCCAAGCAGGCGCAGTCCCGCGTGAAGATGCTGGAAAAGATGGAAACCATCCGCATGCCCGAAGACGCGGCGCGCACGGTCTTTACCTTTCCGGAACCGGAAGAGTTGTCGCCACCCATCATCGCCACCGAAGGTGCCGGTGTCGGCTATGGCGAGACCATCGTGCTGGACAAGCTGAACCTGCGGATCGACCAGGACGACAGGATCGCGCTTCTGGGTCGCAACGGCGAAGGAAAGTCTACACTTTCCAAGATGTTGTCAGGTCGTCTTGATATCGCACACGGCAAGATGGTGCAGTCGAACAAGCTGCGGATCGGCTTTTTCGCGCAGCATCAGGTCGAAGAGTTGCGTGTCGACGAAACGCCGCTGGACCACCTGTTCCGCGAACGTCCCGCCGAAGGTCAGGCCCGGTTGCGGGCGCGGCTTGCCGGCTTTGGTCTTCGCGCGGATCAGGCCGAGACGCCTGTGGGCAAGCTGTCGGGTGGACAAAAGGCACGCCTGTCGCTTTTGCTGGCCACCCTGCCCGCGCCGCACCTGCTGATCCTCGACGAGCCGACAAACCACCTTGATATCGAAAGCCGCGAAGCGCTGGTCGAGGCGCTGTCGGCCTATTCAGGTGCCGTCATCCTTGTCAGCCACGACATGCACCTTCTCAGCATGGTGGCCGACCGGTTGTGGCTGGTCAAAGCAGGGCGCGTGACGCCCTACGACGACGATCTGCAAGCCTATCGCAAGATGCTGCTGACACCGGACAAGCCCGAAAAGACCGAAAAGCCCAAGCCGCAGGTCAAGAAAGCCAGCCGCGAGGATGTCCTCGCGTTCAAGGCGGATGTGCGCAAGGCCGAGGAAAGGGTCAAGAAAATCAGCGAGATGCGCGACAAACTTGCCAAGAAACTATCCGACCCCGCGCTTTACGAAGACACGCGGCTGGGCGAGCTTGAGACGTGGAACAAGAAATACGCCGAGGTGATGGACGGGCTTGAACGGGCCGAGGCGATGTGGATGGGTGCGCTGGAGAAACTGGAGAAAGCGCAGGCGAAATGACGGACCTGCCCAGCCTGATCGCGGCGTTCACCACGCTGTTCGTGATCATCGACCCGGTCGGTCTGGCGCCTCTCTTTCTGGCCATGACGCAAGGCATGTCGCCTGCGCAAAGGCGGCGAATCGGGTTTCGGGCCTGCGGGGTCGCGGCGGTGCTGCTTCTGACCTTTGCCTTCACCGGCGAAGCGCTGCTGGAGTTTGTCGGCATCTCGATGCCCGCATTCCGGATCGCGGGCGGTGTGCTCTTGTTCCTGACGGCACTCGACATGCTGTTCGAGCGGCGGCAGGCGCGGCGCGAAGACCAGACCGATGGCGCGATGGAGCCGGACCACGATCCGTCCGTCTTTCCGCTGGCCATCCCCCTGATCGCGGGACCGGGTGCAATTGCCGCGATAATCCTTCTGACCGGTCAGGCCGAAAGCGCCCTGGGCGTCGGCGCGGTCCTTCTGGTGATGTTTCTGGTTCTGGGGCTGGTGCTTGTTCTGTTTCTGGCCTCGACCCTGCTGGAGCGGATTCTGGGCAAGACCGGCATCAACGTCGTCACCCGGCTTTTGGGCATGTTGCTGGCCGCTCTCGCCATTCAGTTCATTCTTGACGGGCTGAGGGGTTCCGGTTTCGGCGTGTGACCCTATATCTGTCTCATGAACGGAGATCAGATCGCAAACATCGCCTTTCTCGGGCTTCTGGGCGCCGCCATCGCGGGCAGCTATTTCATGTCCCAACGCGGCAATCTGTGCAAGACGGCCCAGCAGGCCGCGGTCTGGGGGCTGATCTTCGTGGGCGTCATCGCCGTTGTCGGCATGTGGAGCGATATCCGCAACACGGTATCGCCACGCCAGCAGATCGGTGCCGCCGGCGAAATCGTGCTGCCCCGTCAGCCGAACGGGCATTATTACCTGACCCTTGATGTGAACGATGTGCCTGTCGAGTTCGTCGTCGATACCGGCGCATCCCAGATCGTGCTGAGCCAGACCGACGCGGCCCGGGTCGGCATCGACCCTGCCAGCCTGCGCTATCTGGGTCTTGCCAATACGGCCAACGGGCAGGTGCGCACCGCGCCAGTCTGGCTGGACCGCGTATCGCTGGACGATCTGCAGGATTTCGATGTGCCCGCCGTGGTGAACGACGGCCAGATGGACGGATCACTTCTGGGGATGACATACATCGACAGTTTCGACACGATCCAGATCAGAGACGGCGAACTGATCCTTCAAAGGGACTGATATGCGTATCCTGCTTTTGACAGCACTGCTGGGTCTGGCCGCCTGCCAGACCGCTAACCAGCTGCCCGACGACTTCGACGCGACATTCGCCTACTAGTGTTCTGAGTCTGACATATCTTACCTGTTCCCCCTGATTTCATCGAGTTTGTTCAGCGCGCGGCGCTCGCGGGCGAGGATATCTTCGGCGCTCTTGGTCCACGTGAAGGGCTTGGGCTTCTC
>Ga0307943_1001408_pt1 | contig 12833 bp, 10 predicted proteins | sample OrgLakmetagen177_FD_203149 | JGI IMG/M metagenome (GOLD analysis project Ga0307943, IMG submission 203149) | Saline water microbial communities from Organic Lake, Antarctica - #177 | ecosystem: Environmental > Aquatic > Non-marine Saline and Alkaline > Saline | place: Antarctica: Organic Lake... | reverse complement strand
CGGTCGAGGCCTGGATCAATGCGCAGGAACAAAGCCGCCCGGCGGCCCGGACACGCCGGGGGCGGAAATGACACGAGATATCTCCCCACCCCGAAGCGCGGTGACCGAAGATCCGCACTGGCTTTCCAACCGGCTGAGTGAGGCCCGCGCGGTGATCGCCGATGTGGCGCATCACTCGGACCACCTGATCCGGCTGGCCTGCCAGGTGCTGGCCTGCCACGGCGAGAGCGACGCCGAGCGCAGGGAGGCACAGGTTCTGTTGCTGATCGTCGACGCGCGCACGCCGCAGCGCCATGGCCGGCACCAGCGTCCGGACGCGGATGACGATCCCGAGGTGACGTCATGACCCGGCGTGGCACGCCCGAGGCGGATCTGCAGCGCGCGGTGGTCAGCGCCCTGCGCTTTGCCCTGCCGAAAGGGGCAATCCTCCATCACTGCGCCAACGAGGTCACCCAGCCCGGCCCGCGCGGGGCGAGGCGTCAGGCGATCCTCGTCGGCATGGGCGTCCATCGCGGCTTTGCCGATCTGATGGTGCTTTGGGAGGGCCGCGTGCTGTTTCTGGAGCTGAAATCCCCCAGGGGCAGGCTCAGCCCGGCGCAGGTGGCGTTTCGCGATGCCGTGCAGGCGCAGGGCTTTGGTTGGGCGCTGGTCCGCTCGCTCGATGACGCGCTGGGCGCGCTGGCCGATCACGGGATCACCACGCGCGTGGTCTCGCCGGACACCGCCCAGCGCCAGTCCAGCACGAAGGCGCGGAGGTCTCTGCCATGAGCCACGCCGCCACCAACTGGGCCATTCAGCAGCGCGGGCTCAAGCCCACCACGAAGATCGTGCTCTGGCATTTGTGCGACCGGTTCAACCCGGATTACGGCTGTTTCCCCTCGCAGGAGCGACTGGCGCATGACTGCGAGATCAGCCGCTCGACGCTGAACGAGCATCTCGGTCGGTTGGAGGTGGCCGGCCTCCTGCGACGCGTGCCGCGCATTCATCCCGTTACGAAGCGGCAGATGCCCACGCGCTACATTCTGGGGTTCGAGCCGGGCATTGCACCAGATGATCCGACCCCGTGTCCGGAAACCGGACGCGGCGATCAGGGCCCCGCAGATCCCTTCGCCGAGACAGAGGAGGTTGCGGACGAAACGCCCGCGGCGCCAGAGCCGTGTCCGGAAACAGGACACGGAATCGAGGCCGGAGCCGTGTCCGGTTTTTCGGCTGACCCGTGTCCGGAAAATGCCCTGACCCGTGTCCGGAATCCGGACACTAACCCTGTAAGAGAACCTTTAAGGGAACCAGTAAAGGAGGAGGAGGAGGAGGGCGCGCAAGCGCGCGAGGCCGATTTTGATCGGTTCTTTGCCGAGTTGCTCGGCGCGCTGGGCCTCGATCCCGATGGTGCTCTGCCCGCCTGGTGGCAGGGCTGGCCCGCCCGAGCCCATGTGCGCCGCTGGATCGATGATCTCGGGCTCTCCGAGGACCGGATCGTCGAGGTGGCCCGCCAGTCCCGGCACGACCACCCGGATCCGCCCGACGGGCCCAAGGCGCTGGACCGCGTCATGGCCCGCGCCGCCCGCCACGATGCGCAAGGATCCGCGTCCGGTGCCGGCGGCCGAACGGCCAAACGGCAGCGCAAGCGCGATGCCGGCCCCCCGCCCGGCGAGGACGAGCTGGCCGCGTTCTACGCCGATCTGGTGAACTCCGACCGGTTCCTGCCCGCCAGCATGATCAGCAACGCCATGTGCGCCGCCATGCTGGCCCGCGGGCTGGTGACGGCGGACAGGCTGCGTCAGCGGGGAGTGCAGTGAATGGCATGGTGTCACGTCCCCGACACGGGCTCAGCCTCTGCGCAGGCGGCGGAGGCCTTGATCTGGGCCTCATGCTCGCCGAGCCCGGATACCACGCCCGATGCTTTGTCGAGTGGGAGGACTGGCCCCGAACTGTGCTCATTGCCGCCCAGCGCGCGGGCTACTTCGCCCCGGCCCCGATCTGGGACGATCTGCGCAGCTTCGACGCCCGCCCCTTCCGCGGAGCCTTTGACGCCGTCCTTGCGGGATATCCCTGCCAGCCCTTCAGTGCGGTCGGAAAGCGCGGTGGGGCCGACGATCCCCGCCACCTCTGGCCCGATGTCGGCCGGGTCATTGCCGAGTGTCGCCCCAAATGGGTCTTCCTCGAAAACGTCCCCGGCCACGTCACCCTCGGCCTCGAGACCGTCCTGCGAGAGCTTTGGGGCATGGGCTACACGCCTGCGGCGGGTCTGTTCAGCGCGGCAGAGGTCGGCGCGCCGCACCAACGGCTTCGCATCTTCATCCTGGCTCACACCGATGAGCCTGCATTCCAGCACGGCCAGCTACAATCCGGCCGGGAACAGCAACTTTACCCGCAAGGCGGAAGCGCTGGCGCTGGGCATCACCAACTGGTCGACACCCAAGGACACGGATGGCGCGAAAGGGGGTCCGGGCCAGAGCTATGGCCCGGGCGGGACGCCGCCCCTGTCGGCGCAGGAACTGCAATGGCCTACGCCGGCGGCGCAGAACTGGAAGGGCAGCAGCCCGGACAGCGTGACCCGGGCCGACGGCAAGTCCCGGATGGATATCCTGCATTACAGGGCGGAACAGGGATTCACCCACCCGGACCCGGCGACCATGCCGCATGGGCAGCGATCCTCGCCACACGCCCCGATCTCGCGCCCGCTCTGGGCTTCGATGATTGCCTCGCATGGGCGCGCCGCATGTCGGCGGATCCTGAAAAGCCGGGCGCGGCGGCGGCTCAATCCGATCTTCGTCGAATGGTTGATGGGCTGGCCCATCGGGCACGCGCTCTGCGCCTGCTCGGCAACGGAGTTCACCCACTGGCAGCAGCAAATGCGTGGCGCGCTCTCGCAGCTGCCCATGGCCTCAGGCCCGTGGATCTGGCGGCCCATGGAGGGGCCGAAGGGCCTAGCGCAGATGGACCTGTTTGAAGGATTGCAGCCATGAGCATGCAGCAACGGATCGGCCGCGCTGGCGGTCACCGCGTGAAACGCGCGCTGGGCGTGCAGGCGGCGCTGGAATGGGCCTTCCGGGTGGAAAAGGCGCAGCTGGAGCTGCCAGAACGCCCAGATCCTGAACGCGGGTCCGGCACCGGCACCGGTTTCGGCCTCGAGCACGTGCTGCTGCAGCGCGCGGCGCTGGGCTGCAAGGTTGACGGTGGCCAGTACAAAATAGGCTGCTACACCCATGCGGATGCCGAGGTGATCGCAGCCACCGTCGCCGGGATACCCGACAGCCTCGGCGGCAAGCGCATGGCGATTCGCGTGGTTGAGCTGGCACGCGCCGGGCTTACCCCCGACTGGATGCCCGGTGCCGTGCCGCGCTGCGTGCCAGTGGAGATGAAACGCAATCGGCACGGTGACCACGCTGTGACGGAAGTTGTGGGCACCGAGCGGGTGCAGGTGAGCGGCAAGTGGCGGACCGTCGAGGTCCGTGCCTGTCCGGTGCGATTCTCCCCGGACTCAAGGCAGATCGAAGCTGCGCGACGCGCATATGACGACTGGTGGCAGGCTCTGGGCTGGATCCGCGACGGATTGATCGACGGGGGCATGTTGCGGGAGACAGAGTTGAAAGCGGCGATGCCGAAGGCCAGACCTTGGCACTCGGAACAACGAAGAGCGATCAAGCCCTAGTAAAGTCTGGCAAAGTCTGGCAGCTTCGCTTCAAACATTTCGAGAAGGAGCAGGTCCATGACGGGCCCTATTCTCACTTTGCCAGAGGTTGCTGTTTTGCTGAAGGTTGCCGAGAAAACTGTCTACACGATGGCGCAGAAGGGCCAGATACCGGCTTTCAAGGTGCGCGGGCAATGGCGGTTCAAACACGACGACATTGACGACTGGATAAACGACCAAAAGGCTGCGGCAAAAGCGAACATCGGAAAAGGTGTTGCGGATGTCTGAGCAATTTTTTGAAAAGCCGATTTTGAATTCTCCATACGACTATCCGGGCAGGCATTGGGAACTCGATCCCGATGGTCAGCCAACGAACCACATTCTCGATTCGCGACGACGCTCCGACCTGATCACACCTGTCCCAAGAACTAAGAAACAACGGCAGAATACCAAACAAGGTGCGCTATTACTTGGTGCTGACGACGACCTTTCTAGCGAGGGTCAGGAATACAACCCGACCCCGATCATCAACGAAATCCGGGGACATGTTGAAACCTGGCGCAGCCTGCCGAACCCCGATCAATGGCTGGTGACGCCAGAGACGGCCCGCCTGTTGCAACACTGGCGGCACCACAAGTTCGAGGGCATTCGACCATTTTTCTGCCAGATCGAAGCCGTCGAAACCGCTATATGGCTGACCGAGGTCGCGCCGAAGATGGGCCCGCGTGTCGCCAAGTTCTGGGCCCACATCAAGGGGGCCAATGACCAAGCAAACCCGGAGCTGATACGCCTTGCGCTGAAACTCGCGACCGGTGCAGGCAAGACCACCGTGATGGCAATGCTGATCGCGTGGCAGACCGTAAATGCCGTACGGCATCCCAACAGCAAGCAGTTTTCAAGTCGATTTCTGATCGTCTCGCCGGGCATCACGATCCGGGACAGGCTGCGCGTTCTGCAGCCCAACGATCCCGAAAGCTATTATCGCAGTCGCGAGATCACGCCGCCCGACATGCTGCGCGACATCCAGAGCGCCAAGATCGTCATCACCAACTACCACGCCTTTAAGCTGCGCGAAAAACTGGTGATCGCCAAAGGCACCCGTCAAGCCCTCGAAGGCTGGCGGGGTGATAAGATCCAGACGGTGGAGACCGAAGGCGAGATGATCCAGCGGGTCATGGGTGACCTGATGGGGCAGAAGAACATCGTCGTGCTGAATGACGAGGCCCACCATTGCTATCGAGAACGCGTAAAGGATGCCGACGGCGAGACCGAAGGCGATCTGAAGGGCGATGACAAAAGTGAGGCCAAGGAGAACAACGAAGCTGCCCGGATGTGGATTTCCGGTCTGGAAGCCGTAAAGCGAAAGCTGGGCATCAGCCTGGTCTACGACCTGTCAGCCACTCCGTTCTTCCTGCGCGGTTCCGGCTACATCGAAGGCACGCTGTTCCCCTGGACGATGTCGGACTTCTCGCTGATGGATGCCATCGAATGCGGGATCGTGAAGTTGCCGCGCGTGCCAATCGCCGACAACATCCCCGGCGGCGACACGCCGAAGTTCCGCAACCTTTGGGATCACATCGGGAAGAAGCTTCCCAAGAAGGGACGCGCAGCGGGCAAAGCGCTCGATCCTTTCAGTCTGCCCGTGGAATTGCTGACCGCGCTGGAAGCCCTCTACGGCCATTACGAGCAGACCTTCCATCTCTGGCAGGAAGAGGGGATCGGCGTCCCGCCAGTGTTCATCGTGGTCTGTAACAACACGGCGACGTCGGAGCTGATCTATAAATACGTCTCCGGCTTCATCCGCGAAAAGGACGACGGCGAAAGCGCGGTTCTGGAAAACGGCAGGCTCGCCTTGTTCCGGAACTATGATGACAACGGCAACCGGATGCCGCGCCCGAACACGATCCTGATCGACAGTGCGCAGCTTGAGTACGGAGAGGCGCTCGACAAGGATTTCCGCGAAATGGCCGCTGCGGAAATTGAACAGTTCAAGCGTGAAATGGTCGAGCGCACAGGCGACATCACTGCTGGCGACAAAGTCGACGAATCCACCCTCTTGCGCGAGGTGATGAACACCGTCGGCAAGAAGGGCAAGCTGGGTGAACAGATCCGTTGTGTCGTGTCCGTCTCGATGCTGACCGAGGGCTGGGATGCCAATACCGTCACTCACGTCCTTGGCGTGCGCGCCTTCGGCACGCAGCTTCTGTGCGAACAGGTGGTCGGCCGCGCCCTGCGCCGCCAATCTTACGAGCTGAACGACGAGGGCCTGTTCAACGTCGAATATGCCGACGTGCTGGGCATTCCCTTCGATTTCGCGGCTAAACCCGTCGTTTCGCCGCCGATCAAGCCGCGCGAAACCGTCCGCGTCCATGCCGTGAAACCCGAACGCGACGGGCTGGAAATCACCTTTCCCCGCGTCGAAGGCTACCGTGTCGAACTACCCGATGAACGGCTAGAGGCCAACTTTGGCCCCGATCACGTGCTGGAACTGACGCCACAATTGCTTGGGCCGTCGATTACCACCAATCAGGGCATCATCGGGGAAGGCGTCGATCTGACCCTGCAACACCTCGAGGACATGCGCCCCTCCACCATCCTGTTCCACCTGGCCCGACATCTGCTGTACACCAAATACCGCGATCCGGGCGAGGACCCGAAACTGCACCTCTTCGGCCAGCTGAAACGCATCACGCGCCAGTGGCTCGATGGCGATTACCTAAAATGTACCGGCGGCACATACCCAGCTCAGCTGGTCTACAAGGAAATCGCCGACATGGCTGCCGAACGCATCAAGGCCGCCATCACCGAAACCCTGGCTGGGGAACGCCCAGTCAAGGCGATCCTCGATGCCTACAACCCGACTGGGACCACCGCATTCGTCAACTTCACCACCTCCAAGACGCTGCGCTGGCAGACGGCCCCGAACAAATCCCACGTCAACTGGGTGGTCTGCGACAGCGATTGGGAGGCCGAGTTCGCCCGCGTCGCCGAAGCCCACCCGCGCGTGCTGTCTTACGTCAAGAACGAGGGGCTCGGGCTGGAAGTGCCCTACCTCTCAGGCTCGACCCCGCGCAAATACATCCCTGACTTTATCGTCCAGATCGACGATGGCCACGAAGACCCGCTCAACCTGATCGTCGAAATCAAGGGCTATCGCGGCGAAGATGCCAAGGACAAGGCCAACACCATGCGCGCCTACTGGGTGCCGGGGGTCAACAATCTCGAAAAATTCGGGCGCTGGGCCTTTGCCGAGTTCACAGCAGTCTACGAGATTGAGGAAGAGTTCGACCAGCTTCTCGAAACCCTCGGCGCCGGAACGGCAAGGCAGGGGGCTATGATCGAATGAAACCCTCCGCACCGTTCGCTTTACATTACAGGAAGGGCTGACCCCATGGCCAAGAAACCCATCGAGGTCGAAACCCTCACACATGACGCGACCCGCCGTAATATTCCGACGGCGGAATTTGAGTCTATCATGCGCGAGCAGGACAAGACGCCCATCCAGTTGGCCTACGCGCGCCGCAACAAGGATCTGGACCCGCAGCTGGTCTGGCGCGGCAAGGATATGGCGGACTGGTCCGACCTGATCGTGCAGGCGCCGCCGCTCTATATTCAGGAAAAGGTCCACCCCAAGGCGATCATCGACGATCTCAAACGCGATAGCCGCAGCAGGGCCGAGGCGCAGGCGGATGACAGCCAGTTCGACATGTTCTCCGATTTCAACGGGTTGGCGGATGCCGAGGCCGCGACCGAGTTCTACCAGCACGATCAGCACTGGTCGAACCGGATGATCTCGGGTGACAGCCTGTCTGTGATGGCCTCGCTGGCCGAGCGTGAGGGGCTGCGCGGTCAGGTTCAGTGCATCTATTTCGACCCGCCCTATGGCATCAAGTTCAACTCCAACTTCCAATGGTCCACCACCTCACGCGACGTGAAGGACGGCAAGCTGGGCGACATGACGCGCGAACCCGAACAGGTCCGCGCCTTTCGCGACACCTGGAAGGACGGCATCCATTCCTACCTGACCTACCTGCGCGACCGGCTGACCGTGGCGCGGGACTTGCTGAGCGAGTCGGGAAGCATCTTCGTGCAGATCGGGGACGAGAACGTCCACCGCGCGCGGGCGTTGATGGATGAGGTGTTTGGGGAAGACAACTTCTGCGGGCAAATTTACTTCAAAAAAACTTCGAGTGCAGGTAGTCCCGGAGAGTTAAATACTCTTGCAGTCGTAAGTGACTACATCTTATGGTTTGCGAAGTCCTATAGTAAAAAGAAATTTCGTGCAGTATTGGGAGCCAAGAGCATTGGCGGCGAAGGTTCGTCTGCCTATCGCCTCGTAAAGCGCAGTGATGGCGAAATGTTTAGCGTTCCAGGCCAGGATTACGGATCCCTGGAAAAAGGGGATCTCGCAAGGGTCTGTCGTGTTGACAACATAACTTCACAGTCCGGCGTGGATAAAACACGCTATCCCGTCCGGGTAGCTGGTCATGTGTTTAGGCCTAACAGAGGAGTCTGGAAGACAGGCGAGACTGGGATGAAGCGGCTTTTGGCCGCAGACCGCGTCCACCCAGGTAACACCACAATAGGGTATGTCCGTTACTTTGATGATTTTGCGGCTATTCGAAAAAGCAATTCTTGGGACGATACTGCAATAAGTGGATCAAGCGACAAAACCTATGTTGTTCAAACATCCGAAAAGGTAGTCCAACGCTGCATCCTGATGACCACTGACCCCGGCGATCTGGTGCTCGATCCCACCTGCGGCTCGGGCACCACGGCCTATGTTTCTGAGCAATGGGGGCGGCGCTGGATCACCATCGACACCTCCCGCGTCGCCGTGGCCCTCGCCCGGTCCCGCCTGATGGGCGCGCGCTATCCCTATTACCTGCTGGCCGACAGCCCCGAAGGCCAGGCGAAGGAAGGCGCGCTGACCCGCACCCCGCCCAAGACCACCCCCACCCACGGCAGCATCCGCCAAGGCTTTGTCTATGACCGCGTGCCGCACATCACGTTGAAATCCATCGCCAACAACGCCGAGATCGACGTGATCTGGGGCCGGATGCAGCCCGCTGTGGAGGATGCGCTCGCCGCCCTCAACACCGCAATGCGCGGCCACTCCGAACACTTCGCGATCGCCTCCGGCGGTCGTGCAGGCAAGACGATTGATTTTACAGCGTCGGGCGAGGTCACACTGCCCTCGGGCGAACCCGCCCCCAAGAACGGCTTTATGGAATGGGAAGTACCACGCACGCCCGGTACGCCATGGCCCGCAAAACAGCAAAGCATGCTGACCACGGCAAGAGTGATGGCTCAAACAAGACCAGCATTGGCCAAGAACGCCTTGGCAGACTTGAACACGATGCGCGGCAGCCGCTTTACCCTTGACACATTGCCCACTCAGGCGATCACCCCTTGGCCCCCAGAAGCCGAAAATGCACTAAACCAATTCTGGGAGGCTCGAATCGCTCGGCAGACAGAGATCGACGCCTCGATCAAAGCCAAGGCAGATTTTGAATATCTCTACGACAAGCCCTTTATCGACAAATCCAAGGCGCGTGTGGCTGGCCCCTTTACCGTAGAAAGCCTCTCACCACACCGCACGCTGGCAGTGGACTGGGACGACGAGTTAATCGACACCTACGAGGCCGCAGAGGGCAAGCGCAAGGCCGCCGATGCCCCGGCCGATTTCACCGATTTCGCCCACATGGTCCTCGAAAACCTGAAAGCCGCAGGCGTACAGCAGGCCCACAAGGAAGACCGGATCACCTTTACCTCCCTGAAAGGCTGGCCCGGAAGATGGGTCGCCGCCGAGGGCACCTTCATGGAAGGCGACACCCAGCGCCGCGCAGGCGTGTTCATCGGACCGGAGTTTGGCACCGTCTCGCGTCCCGACTTGGTGGCTGCCGCGCGCGAAGCTGGCGATGCCGGTTTCGACGTGCTCATCGCCTGCGCCTTCAACTACGACGCGCACAGTTCCGAGTTCGACAAGCTGGGCCGGATCAAAGTACTGAAGGCCCGGATGAATCCTGACCTGCACATGGGTGGCGAGTTGAAAACTACCGGCGCGGGCAACCTGTTCGTGATCTTCGGCGAGCCGGATATCCAGATCACCGATATAGGCGACGGCATGGTGCAGGTGCAGGTCTTCGGTGTGGATGTGTTCAAGCCCCAGACCGGCGAGGTGAAGAGCGAGGGAACAGACGGCATTGCCCTGTGGATGCTGGACACCGATTATAACGAGGAGTCGTTCTTCGTCCGCCATGCCTATTTCCTCGGTGCCAACGACCCCTACAAGGCCCTGAAGACTACGCTGAAGGCCGAGATTGACGAGGAGGCTTGGGAGAGCCTGTATTCCGACACCTCCCGGCCCTTCGCCAAGCCGAAGTCAGGCCGGATCGCGGTGAAGGTGATCAACCATCTTGGGGACGAGGTGATGAAAGTGTTCGCGGTGGAGTGATGACATGAAAAGCGTTGCCGATGCAGTTGAAATTCCCTTTTTCATCCCGCCGATGAACGACGGCAAATCACACCATGTCATCTCGAAGGGAAAAGTGCCAAAGTTCTACCGTCCGGAAGACTTGCGAGACATTGGACAAGGCAACACGTCCTGGGTTCATGCATTCGAGAAGATTCTTGTAGGGCTTCACCTCGCTCTCGATGCGCCGGTGCCGTATTGCTTCCACACGCCCGATGGCGAGGTTCGGTCTCTGGATGCCGGATGCATCAAGATGATGCTGAACCGGAATCCTCCCGATATTATCCTTAACGTCGGTGCAGATGGCAACATTTTCACCGTTGAACCTTCGGAGGGGCTCATGAAGCTGTTCGACCCAATGCACGACAGGTTGAAGGTCGAAATCCTGTCAGCGACAGCGATATAGGCCATGGAATTCCGGATCGCGGATACCTTCACCGACAGCCTTGCGCGCCTGACTGCGCATGAGCAGAAGGCGGCCAAGATGACCGCTTTCGATCTGCAGCTGGATCCGACTTCGAACGGCCTGTCGTTCCACAAGCTCGACCGCGCCAAGGACTCGAATTTCTGGTCGGTAAGAGTGAACTCCGACATCCGGATCATTGTCCACCGTACGGCTGCCAGCATTCTGCTGGTCTATATCGATCACCACGACGACGCCTACAAATGGGCCGAACGCCGCAAGATCGAACGCCACCCGACGACGGGTGCCATGCAGTTGGTCGAGGTGCGCGAACGGGTCGAAGAGGTGAAAATCTTCAAACCCAAGGATGTGCTTGCCGCACCCATACCCACAATTGAACAGCCCGCCCCGCTGTTCGACAACCTGCGCAAGTTCGAACTGATGGCCTTTGGCGTGCCCGAGGAATGGGTAAACGATGTCCGCGCGGCGACCGAGGACACCCTGTTCGACATCATCGAGCATCTGCCGCAGGAAGCGCAGGAGGCGCTGCTGAAGCTGGCCGTGGGCGAGAAACCGCAGCCGCCGGAACCCGCGCCAGTCGAGGCCGATCCCTTCGCGCACCCCGATGCCCAGCGCCGTTTCCGGGTGCTGACCAATGCCGAAGAACTGAAACTGGCGCTGGACTATCCCTGGGACAAATGGGCGGTATTCCTGCACCCCGCCCAAGCCGACCTCGTCGAGCGCTCCTTCTCCGGGCCGACCCGCGTGTCGGGTTCGGCGGGAACCGGCAAGACCATCGTGGCGCTGCACCGCGCCGTTCATCTGGCGCGCACCAACCCGCGCGCAACCGTGCTGCTGACCACGTTCTCCAAAGCGCTGGCCAATTCCCTGCGTGTAAAGTTGGCCAGCCTTGTGGGAGACGAGCCAGCGATTGCCACCCGGATAGTAGTGAAAGCCATTTCGGCGGTTGGCTACGACCTCTATTCCGAGCGGTTCGGCCAACCCCAGATCGCTGCGCCTGCGTTGATTCGCACGCTGATCAGCAAGGCGGCATCGGAGGTCGAAGGCCACCGCTTCTCAATCCACTTCCTCGTCGGCGAGTGGGACGACGTTGTTGACGCCTGGCAGTTGCGTTCCTGGGATGACTATCGGGACGTATCCCGACTTGGTCGCAAGACTAGGATCGGAGGCAAACAGCGAGAAGCTCTCTGGGCAATCTTCGAACGCGTGAGGGTCGGGCTGGCGGAACGGCGCATTGTCACCTGGTCTGACGTGTTCGGGCGATTGACGCAAAGCCTGACGGAAAATAGTGACCCCCCCTATGGTTTTGCAGTCATCGATGAAGCGCAGGATTTGGGTGTGGCTGAGGCGCGTTTCTTCGCCGCAATGGCTGCGGGCCAGAGCGACGGCCTTTTCTTCGCAGGCGATCTCGGCCAGCGTATTTTCCAGCAGCCATTTTCATGGAAGGCGCTGGGCCTCGATGTCCGTGGCCGATCCCATACGCTACGCATCAATTATCGCACGTCGCATCAGATACGAATTCACGCCGATCGACTGCTTCCGGCAACTGTCTCGGACGTCGACGGAAACTCAGAGGGACGGCGCGGAACGGTGTCAATGTTCGACGGCCCGCCGCCGATGGTCGTTGCCTGCACAGATGTTGATCACGAATGCCACTCTGTGGGTGATTGGATCATGGCCCGGCTGCAGGAAGGCTGCGCACCCAGCGAGGTGGGTGTTTTCGTGCGATCCGATGCGGAAGTAAAACGGGCGCGAACTGCAGTGAAGGCAGCCGGTGCGCGCGCCGTTGAGCTGAACGACAAGGTCGAGGTCGAAGAAGGTGCAGTCGCCATCAGCACGATGCACTTCGCTAAGGGGCTAGAGTTTCGGTCGGTCGTGGTGATGGCCTGCGACGACGATGTCATTCCCCAATCGGATCGCATTGAATCGGTGGCGGACGATGCTGATCTCGAGGAGGTCTACAATACCGAACGGCATCTGCTCTATGTCGCGTGCACCCGCGCCCGCGATCATCTTCTTGTAACCGGCATTACGCCAGTGTCCGAATTCGTGGACGACTTCCTGAAAGGGACTTGATCAATCCTCTTAGCGGTTGAGTTCGTTACGCATTGATCTGCTTGCGGAGCTTACCCTCGCAGGCGATTTCGTCGGAGGCCCCCTCCCATGGTTCCTCCCTGGCGGGATCCGTATACGGGGGGGACGAGCGCGCCATTTCGCTAGCGACTGGATTCCTCACCGGGGAATCCACCCTGAAGCCACCTGCGGCAACGCCCGAAATTATTCTTCGTGATAACAGAAGTTTG
>Ga0307943_1001387_pt1 | contig 12961 bp, 12 predicted proteins | sample OrgLakmetagen177_FD_203149 | JGI IMG/M metagenome (GOLD analysis project Ga0307943, IMG submission 203149) | Saline water microbial communities from Organic Lake, Antarctica - #177 | ecosystem: Environmental > Aquatic > Non-marine Saline and Alkaline > Saline | place: Antarctica: Organic Lake... | reverse complement strand
CGAAGTCCTGGACTTGTGGTTATTTGTTTCATGGACTGGCGATTTTGAAAAAGCTAATTTGGTAGATGGCGAATTGCTGATTGAAAATGGAGATGTATTTTTTGCAGGTTTCAATCCTAATTTCTGAATGGAATGGTCTGGAATGCTTTCCGTTCTCAATTACAAAATCCCTTACTTTGCGTTTCAATCCTAATTTCTGAATGGAATGGTCTGGAATATCTTGTAAAAATTCAAGATGATCAGTGTATTTTTCGTTTCAATCCTAATTTCTGAATGGAATGGTCTGGAATTATGAGTTTGCAAAGCATTGCAGAATTGAAGGTATGTTTCAATCCTAATTTCTGAATGGAATGGTCTGGAATCGTGCAACTTCTTGTAGCTGACATTTTAGATATTAAGTTTCAATCCTAATTTCTGAATGGAATGGTCTGGAATTATATGCTTGACAGAAAAGAAAGTGTTGACTATTATTGTTTCAATCCTAATTTCTGAATGGAATGGTCTGGAATGAGAATCCTGTGAATCAGGAACTTCTTACAAAATAGTTTCAATCCTAATTTCTGAATGGAATGGTCTGGAATCAACTGAGTAGACATCTTCTCCAAATAGGTTGTCGTATGTTTCAATCCTAATTTCTGAATGGAATGGTCTGGAATAATCGTAATGACTGCTTTCTTCTGTGCCACAACTCAAGTTTCAATCCTAATTTCTGAATGGAATGGTCTGGAATTTTGATTGCCAGTATAGATTAATGTTATTTTGTGTTGTTTCAATCCTAATTTCTGAATGGAATGGTCTGGAATTTTAAATTTTATACGAATATACAATAGATAAACAAAGTTTCAATCCTAATTTCTGAATGGAATGGTCTGGAATAGTGTTTCGTCTTCCGTTTTTGCAAGAGATATTGGAAGTTTCAATCCTAATTTCTGAATGGAATGGTCTGGAATCTTTTTCTATGGTCAATTATTTTGGCGCCCGCTTTTAGTTTCAATCCTAATTTCTGAATGGAATGGTCTGGAATAAATAATACTTTGTCATTCCGCTGGATCGCTTTTTAAGGTTTCAATCCTAATTTCTGAATGGAATGGTCTGGAATTTTTAATGTCTGCAATATTTACAAAGTTCATCGTTTGTTTCAATCCTAATTTCTGAATGAAATGGTCTGGAATTTGTAATTCTTTGTAAAAATCTTTGAGTATTCTTTTGTTTCAATCCTAATTTCTGAATGGAATGGTCTGGAATTTGAAATAATACTTAAGTAATGGCCGAAGAAAAAAGTTTCAATCCTAATTTCTGAATGGAATGGTCTGGAATTGAAGACTACACAAACGAATATAACGGAGATCTCACGTTTCAATCCTAATTTCTGAATGGAATGGTCTGGAATAAGTAAGAATTTCAATACCATCGCCTAAGTTTATTTGTTTCAATCCTAATTTCTGAATGGAATGGTCTGGAATAGTGTTATATCCTAAAGTTTCGCTGTAATAATTACCAGGTTTCAATCCTAATTTCTGAATGGAATGGTCTGGAATCTTCTGTAATAAAATTGTATTTTCCATTTGCACCGTGTTTCAATCCTAATTTCTGAATGGAATGGTCTGGAATTGGTTGTAATGACTCAGCAAGATGCTGGGTTTGATGTGTTTCAATCCTAATTTCTGAATGGAATGGTCTGGAATATGACCCAGAGGTTCATTTAATTTTATTGCTATTAAGTTTCAATCCTAATTTCTGAATGGAATGGTCTGGAATACAACTGATTTTCCTTCGAATTTCGTCGCTTCAGTGTTTCAATCCTAATTTCTGAATGGAATGGTCTGGAATCGTGACGACTAATATAGATGAATTTAATAACACCAAGTTTCAATCCTAATTTCTGAATGGAATGGTCTGGAATGAATATGTACGTGTCTCTTAGCAAATCTAATGTTATGTTTCAATCCTAATTTCTGAATGGAATGGTCTGGAATTTTGCCTTGTCGCCACTCCCAGATTAAGCCAATGAGTTTCAATCCTAATTTCTGAATGGAATGGTCTGGAATTTTACTCTCAACTTCTTGTAGTATATACATATTTTAGTTTCAATCCTAATTTCTGAATGGAATGGTCTGGAATGCTATAATAAGTATTGCCAGTGTTATCATGTATCCTGGTTTCAATCCTAATTTCTGAATGGAATGGTCTGGAATCGGAGACGTTACAGAATGCCCTACAATCAATTTGTGTTTCAATCCTAATTTCTGAATGGAATGGTCTGGAATATATCATTTTGTTTTGCAACCACATCATAATCTCCGTTTCAATCCTAATTTCTGAATGGAATGGTCTGGAATATTATTTGAGCAACTTGTACAAGAAATAGAACCAAGTTTCAATCCTAATTTCTGAATGGAATGGTCTGGAATAGAACAAAAGTATTCTATTATATTCGATAGCGATTTCCTGTTTCAATCCTAATTTCTGAATGGAATGGTCTGGAATCAGATTTATTAACACCTCAGAAACTAATATGCGAAAGTTTCAATCCTAATTTCTGAATGGAATGGTCTGGAATAACTAACAACGGAAGTCAAAACGGTACTTTTTCTGGGTTTCAATCCTAATTTCTGAATGGAATGGTCTGGAATAGTTGTTGAGGTTACAAACCAACGAGCCAATTTTAGTTTCAATCCTAATTTCTGAATGGAATGGTCTGGAATCCGATAGCTTGCCCAGAACCTTTAATCATGTACCCTATGGCAATTTCTTCAACTCTTAAAAAGTGTTTTTTCAATATGTCAAAGATCGTAAAAACCATATATTTCAAGTGGCTTCCGTATTCTTTATGCCCCGTTATTACTATCATAAACCTAAAAGATAAGTTGTTTAAAAATAAATTTGTACACGGAACGCTTATTTAATACAAATGTTCCTATATGTACAATTTACACATCTTTTTTTAAATTTAGTGGCTTTTGGAAACTTGTTTTTTTCAATAATATCAAGCATTTGATGCATACTTTCTTTTATTTCTTCTTTGGCTTTATTGGGAATTGTGACTTCAACCAGTTTGTGTTTACTTCTTGTATAAACAATAAATCCTTTTTCAACTTTAGCTTTAAAAGTCTCTTCTATAAGAACAGCATAACAATATAGCTGTTGCTTGTAAGTATCATAAAGCTTTTCCTTCCAATGCGCAAATTTATAATCTAAAGGGGCAAAGTTATCATTTTCAAGTTCTAAAACCTCATCTACTTTTCCTCGTAATCCTTCAACTCCTAAATATTGGTCTATCCACTTATCTTTTACACCAATTTTTTTCCTGAGGTAGTCTTTATTGAGTTCTAGTTTTTCGTTATGAACTTCTCTGCCTCGGGTTACTTTATAAAACTTTTCTTCGTACTGTGGAATACGAAGTACGTATTCAAAATAAGTATAGCGAGGACAATACAAATATTCAATTATTTGAGAAGGATAGAAACTTTGCATCAGAAAAACAAAGCTTTTACTTCGTCAGTTACCAGTTTCTCATCAAAAGCTTGTCCCATCATAGTGCAATCTTTAAGTTGGTCTTTGTTCATTCTAAAGATGTAAATCTTATCAGTTTCTTCGTCGATTACTTTTTCAATTTGAAGTTCCAAACTGTCTTTTTCATTTTCATTTAAGGACCCCAGGAAACAAGAGTACTGCACCCTATATAAGCCTGCGTGCTTACAAGCTTTGGAAACAAAGTTTCTTGCACTGTCATTTTTAATATCGTATAAAACCCAAATGATCATAACTTCATGTTTATTCTATCAAACTGTTGGCAAAACGATGCGCTTCCAATTGTACTGCATTTAATCGTGTTTGCAACCTTCCCCTATAGCGTATTTTTTCACTATCCAAGTACTCGAGATATGGAGCAACGAAAAATGCTTTTCCTTCTTCATTTAATGAGACACCACCAGTGAATTCTGTAAAGTAAGTTTTGTTGATTTTCTTACCCGAGAACAGACGAAATACAAACCGATCTGCATAAATGCGATAAGGTTCAATAAAGTCGAAAACCAAACTTTTTGAATTGTAATCGTCCCGATGCATAAACCCCACAAACGGATCTAATCCCGCTAACATTAAAGCCCTTTCTATACGACTGTATAAAACACCATAAGCGTAGTTTAGCATCGCATTAAATTCATCTTGTGCCGGTCGAAAACTTCTTCCCTTAAATGCAAAGGCCTCTGGCATACAGGTCGAAAGCGCTTCAAAATAATGCCTGCCGGCAGAACCTTCCCAACCTCTGAAAGAGTCGGCTACTTCATTGATTTCTTTTGCTTCACTTTTTATAATTTTTTGTCGAAATTCTAGAATCGAATTTATTTTAAGATCTAAAAAGTCATGTAACTGACTGCGGTGTTTTTTCAAATCCTGCAAATAATCAGCTTGATTTTCTAGCTTTGTTTCTAGCCATTCTTTTATCCATTTGGCACCAATCTCGTTTAGCGAAGCCTTTAGCTGTTCTTTTCTAATCTTGGTTGTGCTTCCTAATTTACTATGCCAAAACCGACCCATTGGATGACCGTTGTTTTCTACAATAACAATATCGATGTTGTGTTTTAGAGCCAAAGCAATAGCATCTGTACTCAGAGCAGAGCCTTTGCTCATGACAAATGAGTTGATTTTATGAGCAGCAATATGATTCACTTTCACAGGTTTAGACTTGTCCTCTCGGATTTTAATCTCAAACATGTCATCTTTTACATGCACATAAGTCCCGTAAGTGTTGATGAAGATTTGCATTAAATAAGCTTTAGGGTTCCAAATCCTCTAGAAGTCGATTTCCCCAAACCAATAAAATTTGGTAATATGGCATTACAAATAAAACTTCCCGTAAAAGCAAGCATCTTCTGGCCTTTAAAGTTTGTACTCTTTTGCTTTAATTGATTTTTTACCATAATGCGTTCTTCTGGTCTTAAAGCAACACCAAAATTTTTAAAGAACCCCAAAATATGTCCGATTAAAATAGCATCGAGCATTGCGTTTTGTTCCTTGTCGGATTCTAATTTTATGAATTTTGAATAGTTTTGTTGGTTCAGCCCCATCCAAAGTGTTTCAAACTGATACTCGTGTAGTTCTTGCGAAAAACCGATTTTTTTTTGCTGCTGACTAATATTTTTAGACTGAATGGAGTGAGTTTTTCCATCAATATTCACCTCTTTTATTTTGAGGAAAAGTTGCATAAGTAAGTCGCCTCCTTCATCAATTCCGATAAGATGTGGGGTCTTATTAATTACCTTGTATTGAATTTGTGGATACCGGTATCGTAAACTCCCATCTTGATAATGGTTGTGTAGAATAGGGGAGTGCTCTTTAAATAAGTTTCCAAAATACCCCCGCAGCTTATGAGCATCTCTGGTTTGTAATTTGATTTCAGGGAATTTGATGTGGCAAATTTGGATATGCTGAGTTGACGTTGAAACCATATTTAAAGCGCTAAGGGATTGATGAGTTCTAAGCTTTCAATATGCTTGAAGTCTTTAATATTAGCCGTAACTAAAGTTAATTTATAGTGTTTGGCAGTTGCAGCTATTATAGCGTCGCCTAAACTCATTGATTTTGTTTGTCGCAAGGTTATTGCTTTATCTATTATATTTTGCTGAATTGAAATCATTTCACAGTTTGAAAAATATCGTCGAACAAACAAAATTTCATTCTGTGTAATTTTATGATAGCCTAGAACTTCAAGTTGTGTTATTGCAGAAACGTAAGGCAAATGACCATCTAACCATTTTATTAAATTTTCATTTTGAGGTTGAAGTGAATAAATAATGATATTTGAGTCAAGTATTATTTTCATTATTCTTCTCGTCCATATAAAATCCTATCCTTTCTCTGTTCTCTTTGCCATTCCACAGGTTCTGGGATTGATTTAAATAAATCTCCTCTTGATGCAGCTTCTTTCATCAATTTATGCAGCTCTTCGCCATTTGCCTTTTTTTGCCTTTTTTCTTTTTTTAAAGGCTTATAAATCTTTAAACCCAAATGCTGGGCTAAAGCCTCTACTTGCTGAAGTAGTTTTTTGTCTTTTCCTGAAATTGTGATTTCCATGCTGTTTTGTCTTTGATGTTTAAAGATAAGGAAAATCGGGGAGTTTGGTTTTAGAAAGTTAGAACGTTTCTTTGTTTCTATTACATTTTGATAATGAAATGGACAATCCGAGTTCTTTAGCCAAATTCTCTATGAGTTGAAGTAATCTCTTGTCTTTTCCTGAGATGGTGATTTTTAAAACTGTTTACCTTTTTATAAAAATAAGGAATTTTTTAAAAGATATAGGTTGAATTTTCTTCTTGATAGCTTCTGTTATATCCTGTTTCTTTGGAGTAACGAGAATCTATATTCTCGAGCGGTAGTAGTAAGATATTTTCTTCATAGTCATTCACCGTTTCTAAATCTTCACATAAATACTTTGGAACAGAAATAATATGTTGCTGAAACTTTAGTTTCCAATCTCTGTCAAATTCTTCCTTACTAATCTCATTTTTTATTTTTGCTAAATATTTTTCCAAAAGCAAGGTGGCCTTTTTATTGATTTCGACGAAAACCGCACTGTACCTGTTTGATTCTTCTATAATTCTAAAAGCAGAAACTGGGTATTCATTTTTGTTTTCAGCATCATATTTTAAAGTTTTCATTGAATTAAAAAACTTTTTTGAATTGGCGAATGAACTTTTATCAGATATTCCATCAAAGTATTCATTTACTAATTTCAAATACTCTTCTTCTTTAAAAACATTTTGTTGTTTTAATGATTTTTTTGCTTGATTATACGTAAGACGACCGTATACCATTTGTGTCGCTTTACTATCAAAGTCTACAATGTAAATTGGTGAATGTAATCGAGTTTGATCATTATTTCGATTCACTCTACCTGCAACTTGAATTATTGAATCTATCGGACCAATATCTCTAAACCCTATATCAAAATCAAGATCTACCCCAGCTTCCACAACTTGTGTGGCAATTAATATTGGATGTTTACCTGCTGAAATATCTTCTTTTATATTGTTAATCCTTTTTAAACGATCAGCAGGAATTATATTTGTAGATAAATAATAAAGAGGATTATCGTATTCTTTCTCAGCTAAATAATCGGTAATTTTCTCATGTAATTCTACAGATCGATTCACCGTATTACATACAATTAAGCAAGACTTATTATGATTCCATTTTTCTGAAAAGATAGATGTTACAAACTCCTCACTTCTATCTTCTTTATCTTCCTTTAATCCATTTAGCAAAGGACGTATCGAGGTTCGTTGAAAGACAGCAAAAACCTCTTCATAATTAGTTAATAACTCTTTAGGGTTTACTTTTTCGTTGTAGTCATTAAGAATTTCACTTTCAGCTAATGCAAAAATCTTGGGACGAGTAGCAGTCATCAAAATGATTCGAGATTTTAAATATTTTGACAGAAAATATAATGATGCGCCCAATAATGGCATTTGATCTAGACGAAGTGTTTGCACTTCATCTAAAATTATAATAGCGTTTGCGAAATGATTGAATTTCTTGAGTAGTTTATTTCTATTGCTAATCAGTGTTTCAAAAAATTGAACAAAAGAAGTAATCACAATATCTGCTTGCCAAGTGTCAACAGCCATTAATTTCTGATTGTAATTAATCTCCGAGCCATCGTCATTATCCTTTTCATTCTGGTCTCCAAATATATCTGCATATTGATAGTGACCTAAAATCTTAATATCGTCCTCTTTTAAGGTATTCTTATATTCTGTTAGCGCCTGTTCTATAATATTTATAAAAGGCAAGCCGTAAATTATTCTTGCTTCATAATTTTTTTCACGTCTCAGTTTATCTTTTAATTTTAAAGAGAAGTCCAATGCGGTCATTGTCTTACCTATTCCGGTAGGAGCTGTAAGCGTAAAAATAAAATGATCTAAAATGTCTTTTTTTGATAGGTGTGAAACAACTACAGAGCGACAATAATTGCGTAGTTCGTTATTCGATAAATCTTTTAAATTCTCATTTTTTAAAGCAGGTTTACCAAATCGATTATCAACGGCTAAAGGAGAGATTGGTTTTAGCAAATAGGCTTGTGTATCAGACGCGTCCAATTTATCACTTTCTATAAGAAGTGAGAAGATATAATTAATTGAAAAGTAATCTTGAATCGTTGCATGCTTTTTCCCCCAATATTTAAAGCCTTTCCTAAGCTTTCGTACTTCAGTGTAATTTAAAATGGCCTCTAAATCATCTAGCTGCAAATCATTCTCAATGCTAAGCTTAACATTTTTCAAATCACTTATCTGCGATTGTATAATTCGTTCTAAATTGTGATTTAACTTTATAGATATGTCAAGAATATTGATTAATTGACTGTGATGAAGAAAGATGATGTATAGTGCTAATAAGCCTTTTCTCTCATTGGTATCTGCAAAATAATTATAAGCGACAAAACCGCCAATTTGTGCGTGTCGTTTAAGTGTTTGATCAATAGGCTCTTTACCTAAAAGATAATTTTGAAAATAAGAAGTGTATTTCCCTAAGTCGTGGAACTTAACAATAATCTTAACTAATTCTTCAAGTTCCTTATTGTCAAAACTGAGATTTAAGTTTTTAGAAAGATGTAAAAGTGCTTTTTCCGATACTCCGTTTATATGATCTTTAAGTTGCTTTGAACCATAGACCTCTTCGAACTCATTTATTTTACTATGTGAATAATACATTAAGAATCCATAAATTGAATATTAGTTCTCTGTTCGTTTTCCTCTATCTGATAATAAGAACTCTTTAATTTAACTCGTAGAGGATTTGGAGTAATCGAAAAAAGCAATTTATTCATCGTTTTCACTTCTCGATTCCCGTTTGAAACAAATTCACCAGGCATCATATCTTCCTCAATAAAGTTATAGTTATCCAAATCATCTTGTTCAAACTTTAAATCTTCAACCATATCGACTGGGATAGCCGAATGAAGTATTACATAATCATTTTTTGTTGTTGTCTGCTTTACCTGATCTTGCTCATATAACTTAACATCACTTATTTGTGCCATAAAATTGGCTGTCCCTAAACTAATATTATAAACAGGTTCATTATTTATAAAGTGTTTCTTAATTTTTTCAAAAATGACTTTACCACTATCCGTAGCTTTTAAGTAGATTTTATATTTCACATCACTTTTACGAATATCCAAAGGTGTGATGACCTCGAATGGAGTTTGAATTCTTCCACCTTCACCCCTTAAATCTGACGATATTTTTTTAGACATATCGCCAATACTTTTAATACTTAAAAAGTTCAACCGGTGGAAACTTTTTTTCAGTGGGGATAAAACATCAATGCCAAATTGAATTCTATCAGAAGCTAAATCTTCGTAATATGAATCTTTAGGCCAACCCATTGCCGCAGCCACAATTCCCATTAAGGTTGTTCGTGGTGGTATTGAAAAACTAAATGCAGTATTATTGGCATAATATTTTCGAAAATGAGCCATTTTACCAGTAATCTCAAAACTTAAAATTTCCATAGTGGATTCAAATTAGATGCTATTACAAAGAAAAATCGAAGTCTACCGAAGTTTTGACAATTACCTCTTTAATCTTTTTATCACTTCCTTTATTCTCTTCAATTAATTTTTTCAGCAGACTTAAATCAATATTCAGGTCTTTAAATTTCCGCACTTGTTTATCAGTAATTCCATCTTTCGCAGTGGTTTCTACAAAGTTTCGCAAATCGCCAAACTGGCCATTAGAAACACCTTCATTGTATACAATCTCAAGATACAACTTCGGATATTGATTCAACTTTGAGCGTGTAGGCGAAGCTGGAATACTTTCCCAAATAGCATTACGAAATACGCTTACATCTTCTTTGGTTAAACCTGTAGATTGAGCAGTGGGAGCGTTTATTGTCCCATTAAAACCTAACAAACTATAATGCACGCGATAATCTTTACCGAAAGTACTGCTATCATCATTCATTATCGTAACAATAGAACTTGAGTCTATTAATTCTACTTTATTAAAAGAATATCCCCAGTTCAGTTGAATGGGACCTGTATATGCTTTTGTGAATCCTCCCACAGCGAAAGCACTTCCAAACATTCTAATATCGATAAACTTTTCTTTTACTAAATAAGCCAACAGTTCATAATTAACTTCTTTGTGTTTAAACTTTTTATCGGTTATTCTTTTCCAAACACTTTCAGCATCTTTTTCTTTCGATATAACTTCCTGATAGACTTTCAGTGCCTCTTGGTTATCAGAAAATGCTTTTTCTAATTCGCCGTCATTTTCAATTGTGCGTTTGACAACTGCTTTAAGTTTACTGTCAACACTTACCTTGGAGTTACCCTCCATATCTACAAAAATAAGTTCTTCCTCGTTTGTAGCTTTTAAGTAATCCCTAATAAAACGTTTCACACGCGTATCGGTTACTAAATTTGTTTTGGTGTCATAGTCCATTCGAGGTTTGTTTTCCTGGTCAGGGTCACCGTTAGGATTGCATTGACTGGCTTCGTAAACAAATAAAAAGTCTGAAGAGTTTGTAATTGTATTCATTGTGCTAAATTTTAAAAAATTGATTAAATAGTATCTATAGTTTCTTTGTCTTTTGAGTCATCTGTTTTTTTTATTTCTACTCCGAATGAATAACCAGTAAGCAGATGAAATACAGCTTCTTTCGAATTCATAGTCCAAGAATTAAAATTGAATAAAGAACCAAATTTGTTATCGTTAAAGATGACTTTATTTACAGCGTTGTATTGTTTTGCTTTTTCAATCAAATCAACACGTAAGCGCTGAATATCGTCTTGATCCATTCCATTGAAGTTCACTTTCTGAATGACTGTTTTATTCTTTCCCTTCTGGATGTATTCAACCACACTCAACATTCTTCCTAAATAGAACATTGCTTGTTGATCTTGATTTAAATTCATTTTATTGAAGAATTCTGTTTCAGCCTTATCATATTTATTTTCTGAAGTTTTGGAAGTCTGATTCTGTTCTGACATATCAATAAGTTTTAGTTTCTTTAAGAGTTGTATAAATGCGTGGTATTTGAAGACGCTGTCACGAATAGCAAAAGAAAAATAGTCTTTGTTGTACTGAGATACATTGGTGTAGCTTGCATAACGCTCATACCAATGGCACAAAACTAATTCGGCGAAATTATCAAGGATAACGTCTAGATGTGTATTTCGATTTTCTAAGATTGACTTAAAAATATCTAATGCTTTGTTTTTCTTTTCTTTGTCTTTACGTAAAGGAATTAGCTTGTATATTGAATTGAAATTAAAATTACGTCTAACCCTAGACTTTGTCTCATAATCATAGTCCATCATTGCAGAGTTCCAATCTATAAATGGAGCTTCTTTAAATTCCCAATCTACATCATTTAGGCATTTCATAATTTTAGTAAGCTGATGATTACTCACATCTTTTATAAGCTCAGTGGATTTAAAATAATTCCCGTCAGATTCAAATGCTAAAAAATTAATCCAGAATATTTCATCATCTACCTCTTCTTTGATTGTTTTTGAAACATCATAAAACTTATGAAGATTAAATAATAAATCAGATTTTCTACTTATGCCTTCCAAAGTCATTTCTAAGTCTACATTGCTTGTCGATAAAAATTGCGGAATAATGATATGATCCACACCTGCAATTTTCACTTTATATCCTTGATGAAGTAAATAATCAGAAGCGTAATCTAATCTTTCTTGATTTTCAGCACTCACTTGATAATTCAAAGAGAATTTCTTTTTATCGAAAACCGAAGCATAATTTTTCGTTTCGGTTACAAACATTTTATTAAGACTATACCTCGTAGTTAGATTCAATGCTGTCACATCTTTAGCCGTATCGCCACTTGCATAACAAAGTTGGTCTTTGCTTTCCTGTTTAGATTTAGCATTAGGTTTACCAAAATAAGTTTCGTTTAAAAAATCTTCATACTCTTTAATAGAAGACAAAGATCTAGGTTCTATAAAACCGTGTTTTTTAGATTTTAAAAGAGTGGTTATATAAACAATTCTTTCATTTCTATTTAAAATGAAATCCTCTTCTATTCGTTTTATATCAACCTCCTTCTTATCCTTATGTTCAGAAAGATCAAAATAATTTTGTTTTTGAAGAAATATCTCGCGCAAAATGGTTTCAAAGTTACCTTTTAATAAGTGTGGATGAGTTTTTTTTATGGCTTCAAATAGCTCTCCATTTTCAGCGTCAACACCTTCTTTTCCAAAGAGTGATTTAAATATACGGCTAAAACTTTTTGTAGGTCCCGAAGCCATTATTGACTTACTATTTCGACCTTTCAGTTTAATTCCGAGTGAACTGGTTACGTGATCTTCGTCATACTCTTCTAAATTTTCAGCATCTATGACAACAACTTCGTTATCCAAATCAAAAATAATAGGCAAAGTGTAATTCGTGATTTCATTTCCTCTCTTATCTTTGGTTTCAACTTTGGGATAATCTAAAAACCTATCCCATTCGCTTTTACCTTGGCTCTGCCATTCGCCAATCTTTAAAAGTGTATTTAGCATTATATTTTTCTTATTTATAAAACTCAATCTACACTTTTCTTAACGTTTACACAAGACTTACTGTTAAGTATATGTTTGATTAACTTCTAAGTCTTTAGAAACTAAATAATTAAATTTTAAGGGAACTTGGTCTTTACGAACCATGATGTCTAATAACACAAAGTACATTATCATAACTCAATAATCGACTATCTTTACTCCCCAACCGAAAATCATCCCTTATGAGCCTTGAAAAAACCGAGTCCTTATTAAAGAAATTTGATTACACCTATAAAAAGACAAACGACCAGATCGAAGTTAGATTAGGGCTTGGCTTAAGAGTCACTGCCGACTTTTTTAACAGCGAAAAGGTCGTGATCAAAGAGTCACTCACTACCTGGAATTTCCTTACGGGTACTCTGGACATGAGTTTAAAGAGCGCTT
>Ga0307943_1001374_pt1 | contig 13082 bp, 11 predicted proteins | sample OrgLakmetagen177_FD_203149 | JGI IMG/M metagenome (GOLD analysis project Ga0307943, IMG submission 203149) | Saline water microbial communities from Organic Lake, Antarctica - #177 | ecosystem: Environmental > Aquatic > Non-marine Saline and Alkaline > Saline | place: Antarctica: Organic Lake... | reverse complement strand
TTTGGTTTACACTAGTCTTGATGGGACACAGATGGTAAAACCATCACAGTCTAAAAAAGCCTTAGACTATTTCCGTAAGTTATGTATGGGACAAGGTGGCGTATTATCAGATTTGGTTGCACAGTTTGAAAAAGAAACCAAAGGGACTAAAAAAATGTCAGCATATACCAATGCTTTACAAAACATGATAAAAGAAGTCGTGGGTGTTCAAGAAGAAATTGGTTTAGACTCTTTAGCGAGTCAAGGAGGGACAACACTATTAAGTAAAACCCTAAGCGATGAGAATAATTTAGAATTAGTGAGTTATTTAATTATTAAATAAAATGGAGTTTCAGTACAATAACATATTGAAAATTCCTGAGCGAAATGTATTAGACAAAAGGTTGACGAAAGCATTTTTTCTAAAAAACTTTGACCTATCCACCTCCGAAAAAAAATTACTAAATAACAGTATACAACAAATGAACTGGTTAGCGAGTATTAAACCAGTTACGGCTAATATACCAGCAGTTATTAATGATGAGTATAAATATGAGGAAATCCAAGTGATGGTATGTACCATTACCGATAATACTTTAGATGCACTTGCAGAAAAATGCATGCAATTATTTCAAAAGTATATTCCTTATCAAATGCTCGTTATTATGGAAGACTCTAATGAATTCAAGATAAATGCAAGTGATAAACGTATTAATAAAGCTGAGACCTCCAAACGGACTATTGAACGCCATTTTATTACAGATAAGCTATCCAAACTTTATAAAAACAACCTCAGCGATAAGTTTTTCAGAGCTTTAGATTATAGCAACCTAGATAAAACCAATTTAAAGCTATTGTATAAAAGTTACATACAAGCTTTAGTGCAATTCCAAGCAGCCAATATTACTGGTAGCTATCAAAAAAGAACAAATGCTCGGACTCAAAAAGATATGAAACATCTTGAACGCTTAGAACAAATAGAACGAGAGATTGTATCCTTATCCAGCCAAATTAAAAAAGTCACTCAACTGAACGAAAAAGTACAGTTGAATATTGAAATACAAAAGAAGCGAAAAGAAATTTTGGAACTTAAAAAACTACTTAATGAACATTAGTAAAGAGTCTTTGATTAAATTATTTAATACAGGAACCAATCAATACGTAATACCATTTTTCCAAAGACCATATGTATGGAAAAAAGAGGACTGCGAGAACCTTTATGATGATTTAGAAACCACTTTACATATTAATAAAACAAAAGCGACAAGTGACCATCCTAAAGAGCATTTTATTGGTACCATAATAACAAAACATAGTCCTGCGAGTACTCAAATGACTGCTCAGTATGATTTAGTTGATGGACAGCAAAGAATGACAACCTTCTCAATACTGATAAAGGCATTAGCAAACAGTGTTGACCTATCTCAGGAGAATGCAGAGCATTTGTATGAGAATCTTAATGGTTCGCTTTCATTTAAAGATGCTTATGGAAAGACACATAACCGAATTATCCACAATAGGCTCGATAAAAAGGCTTTTGATTTGATAATGGAGTCTGACGGGACAAATGATGAGGTAATAAAGAAAAATAAAAATAAGATAGTAGATGCCTACATCTATTTTAGAGAGAAATTCGATTCCCTCTCTAATGATGAATTATTAGAGAGAAATACGACTCTTTTACAACGTTTCCTAGCTATTAATATGGTACTTGAACAACACGATGATGAGCAAGAAATCTTCGATACGATAAACTCCTTAGGAGTTAAGTTGACAACCTCTGAGTTATTGAAGAACCATATATTTAGTGATAAGCAATCCCAAGAGCTATATAAAGAATATTGGGAAGAGGTATTTGAAGCTGATGAAGAAACTGTAGCATTTTGGAACGCAAAAAAGACAGCGGGTCGTGTGTACCGAGAAAATATAGATGTATTACTTTATTGTTATTTGCTTATTGAAAAGGAAAAAGATGTTTCCTTAGAACATCTTTTTAAAGACTACAAGGAATGGCTTTCTACTAAAAATTTTGAGGAAAAAAAATCGTTTCTAGAGACTTTAAAAAGTTATGCTGATGTTTATTTCAATTTGCCATCAGGAACTGAGCTTAACAATATGCGATTCATTGATAACGAGAAGCGTTTCTTTCACGTCATCGAAAATTTAAATATTACTACCATTTATCCTCTCGTATTGTATCTTTATAATACAATAACTGATGAAGTAGAACGAGAAAAGTGCTTCCTATTGCTGGAAAGTTATCTTGTGAGAAGAGCCGTGTGTAAGCTTACTACAAAAAACTATAACAATCTTTTTATATCACTTATAAGACAATTGAAGAATCGAGATGAAGATGAGCAGTCAATTTCTGATAAGTTGAATGATATTTTACAAGGCTATTCAGAGGATACATCTAGATTTCCAAGCGATGAAGATTTTAGAAACGGATTTCACAACACCAAGTTAAGTAACCAACAGGCAAGGGAAATCCTTTTTTTAATTTCTTTATATCAAATAAATACAGTGCTAAATGACTTAACGACACTTAGCTGTAATGCCTTTTCAACAGAGCATATGATGCCTAAGAAATGGACTCAAAATTGGAATGAAGAATTAACTCAGGAGCAGATTTTTGAAAGGAACAGAAAATTATTAACATTAGGAAATCTAACAATTATCACCAAAAACCTCAACAGTAAGCTTCGCAATTCTGCATGGAAAAATAAACGCACTATTCTCAATCAATATTCAAGTTTACCTGTAACGACAAATTATACTTCATCTGAGAATTGGAATGAAGAGAAAATATCAGATAGAGCAGACGACTTAACGGACTTGGCTCTTCTAATCTGGAAAAAGCACTAACAATGAAGAAAATAAACAAAGACCACGAGCTATCACAAAGTGAAGACATCGTAGAAACCAATATAAATAAACTAAAAGCATTATTCCCTGAGATTGTTACCGAAGGAAAAATAGATTTTAAAGTACTCCAAGAAGTTTTAGGGCAAGAGCTAGAAGAAGGCGAAGAATATTACCGTTTTACATGGGCTGGAAAGGCCAAAGCCAGACGTGAAGCTCAAAAACCAAGTACAGGAACGTTGAGACCAGTACCAGAAGAAAGTGTAGATTGGGACACCACCAAAAACTTATATATTGAGGGTGACAATTTGGAAGTTCTCAAGCTTATGCAAAAGAGCTATAATGGTACGATTAAATTAATTTGTACAGACCCACCATATAACACAGGACGTGATATTCTCTATAAAAATGATTATTCTGATAATCTAGGCAAATATAAAAAACTGACAAGTCAAATAGATGATAATAATAATCTGTTAACTACAAACTCTGATTCTGATGGCAGATTTCATAGCAATTGGTTGAACATTCTTTATCCTACATTAAGATTATCTCGAAACTTATTAAGACAAGATGGTATATTTTGTATAGCTATAGACCACTATGAACTTCAAAATCTAATTAAAATATGTGATGAAGTTTATGGTGAGGAAAATAAGCTTGGTATAATATCAGTGGTTCACAAGCCAGAAGGAAGAAATCAATCCAAGTTCTTTGGAGAAAGTAACGAGTTCATGCTCGTTTATGCAAAATCTAAAAAGTATTGTAATTTTCAACAAGTTGCTCTGGATGAAGAAAAGGCAAAAGAGTTTAGCGAAAATGATGATAAAGGTACTTTTAAAAGAAAAAATTTTATTCGTAAGTCTGATGGCAAGTATAGCCTGAGAGAAAACAAACCTGACTTCTATTATCCTATTTATGTTAGTCCTGATTTACAAAGTCTATCAATCCACCCTGAGAGTGGGTATACTGCAATCTATCCAGTAACCGAAGCGGGTCAAGAAAGGACCTGGAAAACTACGGGTGTTACAGCTGAAGAAAGAATTTCTGAGAAAACTTTATTCTGTGTAAATGAAAATGAAAATTTAGTCATTTATGAAAAATTAAGAGAGGCACAAGTAATTAAAACACATTGGATTGAGAAAAAATATCATGCATATCATTTTGGAACTAAGATAGTAGACAGTTTACTTAATGCCAAAACATTCGATTTCCCAAAATCATTACCTTTAATTGAAGATGTAATTAAGTTAATGACAGCACAAGATGATATAATACTAGATTTCTATTCTGGCTCTGCTACTACTGCCCACGCTGTTATGAATATGAACTTAAAGGATGATTCTAAAAGAACCCATATACAAGTACAACTACCTGAACCAACTTTATCAAAAAGTGAGGCTTTCAAATCAGGATATAAAAGAATTACAGAAATAGGTAAGGAACGCATACGCAGAGCAGGAAAAAAAATTAAAGAAACAAATCTAGAAAAAGCTAAAAATCTAGATATAGGTTTTAAAGTTTTTAAACTTGATACTTCAAATATAAAGGGATGGGATGGGAATCCAGACAATTTAAATGAAAGCCTTTTTGATGCACAAGACAACATTAAAACAGACCGTAGTGAGCATGATGTATTATATGAAATATTGCTCAAATATGGTTTAGACCTTACGTTACCCATAGAAGAAAAAATTATTGAAGGTAAAACCGTTTTTAGTGTGGGTTATGGAGCTTTATTTATTTGCTTAGGAGATAATCTCACAAGTAAAGTTGCAGAAGGTATAGGTACATGGAAAGAAGAACTAAAACCAGAAGTTTGCAGAGTAGTCTTCAAAGACTCTGGCTTTACAGATGTAGAAAAAACTAATAGTGTGCAGATTCTTAAACGTTTTGGTATCACAGAAATAAAAAGTATTTAAGCTTATGAAGATTAAATTTGACAGTAGCTTAGATTACCAGAGGGATGCTATAAAAGCTATTTCTAACATATTTTTGGGCCAAGAGATATGCGAAGCTAACTTTACGGTGTATTCACCAGAATTCTTAGCTAAACAACAAAAAATTCAGTATAATGAAATTGGCTATGGTAACCGTTTAACACTTACTGAAGGAAACCTAATAGAAAATGTACAAAACATACAATTGGCAAATGGTCTAAAACCTTCAGACCGCAAAGATATAGACAGAAACCACCTAGATTTCACTATCGAAATGGAAACAGGCACTGGTAAAACATATGTATACCTGCGTACTATTATGGATATGTATAAAAAATATGGTTTTTCAAAACATATTATTGTAGTTCCATCCATCCCGATAAAAGAAGGTGTCTACAAATCATTACAAATTACGAAAGACCATTTCAAAGAGTTATATGATAATATCAACTATGATTTTTTTATATATGATAGTAGTAAGCTAAATGAAGTACGAGATTTTTCGACCAATGATGGATTATCCATCATGGTTATTAATATCGATGCTTTTCGCAAAAGCTTTGAAAATCCAGAAGATGCTAAAAAGAAGGCAAACATCATTCATCGTTATAACGACAAGTTAGGATACAAACCGTTAGACCTCATCAAGGACACGAACCCCATTGTTTTCATAGATGAACCACAAAGCACCATGAGTACACCACTAGCTAAAAAAGCGGTGCAAGGTTTAAATCCATTAGCAATACTACGTTATTCAGCAACTCATAAAAAAGATGAGAAAGTCAATATGATGTATAAGCTGGATGCAGTAGATGCTTATGACAAGAAGTTAGTAAAGCAAATTGAAGTTGGTTCTATCCAAACTGAGGGTATGAATAATCAAGCCTATATAAGCCTTTTAGACGTGCGTTCTAAAGGTGGCAATATTGATGCTCATGTGGAAGTTGATGCTTTACAGAATGGAAAAATTAAGCGAGTAAAAAAATGGATTAACCAAAATCAAGATTTAGAAGAGCTTACAGGAAGAATAGAATATGAAGGATACATCATAAAAGATATATATGTCCAGGATGAATACATTGATTTTACGAGTCGTGATGAAGAATTAAAAGTGGGAGAAGCTATTGGTAGTGTTGATGATAAACAAATCAAAACAGCCTTAATGAATAAAACCATTGAAGCGCATCTGGACAAAGAATTGATTCTAAATCCACAAGGAATTCTTTATAGACTCGGTTAGTAATTACCGTGTTTATGATGAAGAAGGAAATCAATCACTTGGTGAATACGCTAAAATCTTTGAAGAGGAATACCTAAAGCTCATCAGAAAAACAAAATATGCTAGTCTTTTTGATGAAATGAAGGATAATGAAGTCAACGTTTCAAAAGTACATAACGGTTATTTTTCAATTGATAAGAAAAGTAAAGCAAGCAATAAAAAAGAGAAGTACGAATACTATAAGGATACATCAGGCTCCATTAATGCAGATGAAGATACCTACAACCTCATCATGCGTGATAAGGAAAAACTAATGAGCTTTAAATCGAAGCTTAGGTTTATCTTTTCACATTCTGCCTTAAAAGAAGGTTGGGACAATCCAAATGTTTTTCAGATATGTACCTTGAAAGATGCTGGTAATTCTGAAATCAGACGTAGACAAGAAATAGGTCGTGGTTTAAGATTATGTGTTAATCAAGATGGTGAACGTGTTCATGGCTTTGAAACTAATACGTTAACTGTAATGGCTACAGAATCTTATGTTGATTTTGTGGATAATTTACAGAAAGAAATAGAAAAAGATACAGGTATAAAGTTTGGCGTTTTAGAGTCGCATAGTTTTAGTAGCGTAGTAATGAGCATTGATAACAACGATGAGGTTAATTATCTAGGTCAAGAAAAGTCTGAACAGCTATATGATTACCTCATTCTTAAAGGCTATATTGATAACAGAGGGAAAGTACAAGATTTGTTGCGTGTTGCCATCAAGGAAGATAATGTAGAACTTCCTGAAGAGTTTACAGAAGATGAGCATGTTGAAAAGCAAATAATAAGCAACCTAAAAGATGCAGCTGGTAAACTTCAAATAAAGAATCAAGACGATAAAAAAAGAGTAAAAGTGAACCGACAGATACTCAACAGTCCTGAATTTAAAGCACTTTGGGAACGAGTCAAATACAAAACAACATTTGCCGTAGATTTTGATTCTGAAAGCCTTATAAAAGAATGTATTAGAGCTTTAGACGACCGATTAAAGATTAGTAGAGGAAAGCTTCACTATACAAGAGTTAAGGTAGCAATGAGTATTGGAGGGCTTCAGGCTAATGAAGACCCTACCACCTATTCAGAGAATGTTAATGATGAAGTTGAGGTATTACCCGATATAGTGGGCTATCTTCAGAATGAAACACAATTGACACGTAAGTCAATTGTTAAGATTCTAACTGAAACAAATAAGTTGAATTATTTCAAAATTAATCCTCAAAAATTCATTGAAGGTTGTATTGAAATTATCAATGAACAAATGCGTTTGCATATAATAGATGGTATTCAATATAAAAAAATTGGAGATTCGGAATATTACAGTCAAGAGCTTTTTGAAAATGAAGAACTATTTGGTTACCTAAAAAGCAACTTGAAGGAATCTGACAAATCACCATATGAATATGTGATTTATGATTCCAATATAGAATCTAAACTGGCTACAGATTTTGAAAATAGTGACAACATTTCTGTTTATGCTAAACTTCCAAATTGGTTTAAAATAGATACGCCACTAGGAACTTATAATCCCGATTGGGCAATACTTTGGAAGGGTGGTAATGATGAGAAATTGTACTTTGTAGTTGAATCTAAAGGTACTACCCTATTTGGTGATTTAAGACCAAAAGAACAAGCAAAAATAAAATGTGGTATAAAGCATTTTAAAGAAATTGGAAGTGAAATGATTGTAGCGGAAAATATGGATGATGTAACTAATCATGCTTTGATGAAGTAATGACATAGATATTGAATAAAGAAATTAATGAAAGCTAAAACATTTCTGTTCAGTATTAAATCATTTTAGAAATAAAGCAGTTTAGGTAAAAAATATTATATTGGAATAAATTGTCAAAAAAATAAAGGGCCAGAGAGTCGGAATGTTACGTTTTATTCTGTTAAACCACGCCAAGACATACGTTGGCTGCGAAGGAGTTTACAATTATCCAAATCTTTTCCCTGAAATGTGAAAAGAATGGATAAAACCATCAGCAGAAATGATGATGCATTCCTGAGATTGTATTTATGAGTTAATTTCCTACTAAGCATAATTAAAGTGTTTATTAAGCTGTTAGCTACAAAGATAACAATTTCATTACCTGAAGAGAGTAGCGTTGAAATAGCCATTATATGGTAAAGCTTCGAAAAGCATGTACATTCTTAACTTGCTACTATTAGTATCTGGCCCTATTTTATTATGGAAACTGAAGATTGGTTTAAATTAAAAAGATATCCGCATATTGATGAGCCATTATCTCTGAAAGATTATAGATGGGTCAAAAAATATGTTGAAGACGATGTCAATATTGAAAGACATAGGTTTTTGCCATTGATTCACAAGGTAATTACTAAAAGAAAGTTTAGGGCTGATACTAATAATCCATACAGAACAAAACATGGTGAAAGAAAAAGATTTATTGATAAAAAGGTTAGACATATCTATTATGCATCTCATTTAGATTCTATTGTCTTTTCATATTATAATAATTTACTAAGTCAATATTATGAAGACAAGATTATTAATGAACCCTTCAATAAATCTATAGTAGCTTATCGAAAAATTCCTTTATATGATGGGTCTGATAAAAATAAGTGCAACATTGATTTCGCAAAATCAGCCTTCGGATTTATTAAGAATAATTCTGACAAAAAACTTTCAGTAATTATAGCTGATGTAACATCATTCTTTGACAATCTGGACCACAAAATCCTAAAGAAACAATGGTCTAAACTTTTAAATTCTAATACGTTACCAAAGAATCATTATAATGTATACAAAGCTCTTACACGATTGAGATATGTTGAGTCTGACCAATTATTTCAAAGTTATAAAGGGACCATGATAGTTAAAAGGGGTGTTCCGAACAATGATAAAGAATTTCAGACCAAAAGAGTAAAAATAGAGTCTGATAAATTTTTTAAAGAGAAAAGTGCAGTCGCATATTGCACCAAAAAAGAATTCTTAAAAAACAACTTAAATCTTGTAATATCTGAAGAAAAAAAACAAGGTATACCGCAAGGGAGTCCAATTAGCGCAACGTTAGCAAATATCTATATGTGGGATTTTGATTCAGAAATTTATTCAACAGTCGATTCAATTTCAGGATATTACCAAAGATATAGTGATGATTTAATAATTATTTGTGAGCAGAAAAATGAAGATAAGATTCTCCAAAAACTAAGGAATAGAATCGCAAACTTTGAAAAATTAGAAATACACCCAAAAAAAACTCAATTGTATAGATTTGAGAATTTAGATGATAAATTTCGAGGGTTTAAAGTTGATGAGCTAAGCAAGAAACCAAATTACGCTAAAACATTAGAATACCTTGGATTTTCTTATGACGGTCAGAGAGTTTTAATTAAAACTTCAGGTTTTTCTAAATTCTATCGTTCAATGAAACGTTCATTTAAAAAATCAGCCTCGTTATCAAAATATAGTAAAAATCCTGATGATAAAATCTTCAAATCAAGACTCTATAAAAGATTTACACATAGAGGAGCTAAACGTAAGCTAATTCATCGACCATCAAAAGATGACCCTACAGTGTATGTTCCTACAAAAGAATATTATTGGGGCAATTACTTAAGCTACGTTTATAAAGCAAATGAATCTATGAAAATTATTAATGGAAATTCAAATATCATTAGAAGACAAAGTAGAAAGCTTTGGAGTCGATTCCATAAATTAATGGAATTTCATGAGAGTGAAAATTAATACTACAAAAACTGTCATATAATTTCAAACTCACTTTCTATATTCTGATTCTATTAACCCACGAATGAATGCTGATGCATTTTTATACTTACTTTTTAATGCAAGTTCATTGAGTTCATTTTTCAGTTTAGGAGAAATTCTCATGTTAAATACTTCTGTCCTTTCAGTTGAAGGTAGTTTTGCCATAGTTTTCTTTTGTATATAAATATCTAGCAAATTAAAAAACGACCATATTAATTAATATGTACCATTTGGTACTAGTACAGCACCTGTTATGTAGTATATACTTTAGATTACATGGCGTTTTTAGATACTTTTTAGGAAGATAGGTCCGACTAGAGCGTGAAGTCAAAATGAAATTTTTGGTACGATAAATCTAAGCCGTATACTCCCTTATTATTGGACTAAAAACATTTTTGTATATACAACAGGTCGGTTATGCATAAAAAATTTTCATAGAATTTTTCAGTAAATAACCAAAGTCCCTTGATATAAAGTGTATCATTTCAAGTATGCTATAATAAGGAACATTTGTTTGGTATGATTAAAAGGCTATAACATGTAATATATTATCACCCTAAATGAAAACACTATCTGGCTTGAATTAAAATACTAACCTACTTTATACGACCTCAGCCACTTTACAAAATGTATCAAGATTATCAGTATTAAACTTAATATTGATAATACAAAGTCTACCCCACCCATAATGCTTCTTAATGGTGTAGTTACATCACCAACAGTATGATTATTAGAAGCATTCTTGAACGCCTTTGTCCAGTGCTCTGCTTCCATATCATATCTATGTAATGTAGTGGATGAATAATCATTGGGTCTCCAGTTATAATTCTGTCTTTCTCCTTGACTTGGCATATTATAAATGTTTGAAATTACTAAAATATTGAATTAGAAAGATAAGGTATTTTACAATCTTTTACAATATAAATCAATGAAAACCAGGTGTTTAAATACATATATTAATTACTTGAAAGCATTTAGTGGTATCCTAATATTAATTTTTATGAAAGGACAGCCTTCAACTAAATTTAGCCCAAAACAATAATATTTTTATCTATAACAAATCGCAAACTAATGATTGCAATTTGTTATAAAAGGTTTATCTTTGATTATCTTAAAAAAATTAGTCATGAAAAGTAATGCAATGGAAATCGCTCAAACAGTTTTAACCCAAATAAAATATTTAGATAGAAGTGCATTGATGGCATGGGGAGCTAAATCATTTTGTGCTTTATCTGAAACAGATACTCGAAAAGGTGGTTTAGGTTTCCAGGTCAAAGGTTTAACCCATAAAGGCTGGGTAACTGTAGAATTGAGCTGGTTAGATACTTATACAGTAGTTTTCACTAATAGAAATCGTAAAGTTGTCAAAACTCTTGAAGATGTTTATTGTGATATGCTCGTGGATGTTATTGATTTTATAGAAGGAAAACACGCAGCTTAATGAAAAAATACGTCGCTTATTATAGAGTATCAACCCAGAAACAAGGAAGTACTGGGCTTGGCTTACAAGCCCAGAAAAATGCTGTTGCCCGTCATATAAGCGACGAAGGGAACTTAATAGGTGAGTTTGTTGAGGTTGAGACAGGGACACGTAAAAAGAAACGTGTTGAAATTTATAAAGCTATAGAGTTAGCAAAAGCTAACAATGCAATCCTTATTGTGGCAAAGTTGGATAGATTAGCTCGAGATGTTGAATTTACCTCAGCATTATACAATGCTAACGTGGAATTTATTTGTTGTGATAACCCTAGCGCAAACAAATTGACAATTCAACTTCTCTCAGTAATAGCAGAACATGAAGCTGAGGTCATTTCTAACCGTATAAAGGATGCTCTTGAGGTCAAAAAAGAGAAAATCAACAAGGGTATCTATACAAATAAAGATGGTTCTACAATGACTCCTGTTGATGGTAAAGTACGCTTAGGTAACCCTAATGGTTTTGGAAAATACCAAAAACTAGGTGTTGAAAAAATTAAAGAAAACGCACGAAACAACAAAAATAATATCCAAGCGATGGATATTATTTGTGAAGCTCGTAAACGAGGAATGACCTTCCAATCAATAGCAGATAAATTAAACAAACTGCAATACACAACTAGAAGAGGTAAACAGTTTAACCCAATACAGGTTCAACGATTATTTAAGAAGTGTGAGGATTAATTTTTATCTAAGTGAATTCTCATATTTCGGAAATAGTTTAAATACATCTTTTCACACTCAGTTTCACTTATAAAATGAAATGGAGTTTCTCCAGAATGTTTAAAATAGACTAAATCAGAGATGTAATTTAATGGAACTCCACGCTGTTTGAAGTAATCGTAAAATTTAGTCAAAGTTTCAATTCTAATTTGTTTTATTTTTTTGTTATAATAACAAGAAATATTACCATTATCTATTCCTGTTGCTAAGGTTACGTCACCTCTGTTAATACGGTATTTATCCATAATATTTTTAATATTTAGGTCAAAATGTTTACCACCTTTAAGTACAGGATAGTTCAAGTTAATTAAATCTCTGGGAGAACTTATTTTACCGTTGAACAATATAATTATTTTCTCAATTGTTCGCAGAGTTACATATTCTTTCCCAAAAAGATAACTATTTAACGTAGGTTGCTTTATACCACTGTTTTTTGACAACCATTCCCATGACTTATTATGTTTTTTTAAGTAATAGACAATCTTATTAAGAGTATCATAGTTTTTGTTGTTTGGAGTTATTTCAATTAGAGTATTAAAATTGAAATTTTGAGTCAATATGATATTGAAACCTTCATTGTCATAACTTTGATTTGAGTCGTTAAGTACTTTTGCTTTTTTACACATAAATTATATATTTAAAATTATCAATACTGCAAATGTCTCATATAACCCTTGTTATTACTAGGGATTCCCTAGGATTCCCTGAAAATAATATTTAAAGTGGTATCGAAAATTTAAAGAAATTGTCCTTAAGATAAACTTGAAATAAATTAGCAATAAAGACTTCGAGGGTTCTGTTCCAAAAATCTTCGGGGGTTCTGTTCCTAACTATGCAATAAAGTATCGCGTGATATTATTGTAAAGAATTATATTATCTTAGCACTTCAATTATACATTGAAGAAATTAGAAGTAAAACAGCGAGAGTTACCCTATTAGTTACCCTAAAAAGTTAACCTCTGGCAAGTACTATAAACATTGATGTTTCAAGGTAGGTGGAAGAACCTCTTTCTCCGCTGATAAGGTTGTCAAAAGACACTTTAAAAGTCAAAACCCTTTAAACATTACGTTTAAAGGGTTTTTTGTTTTTGATATATATTCAAAA
>Ga0307943_1001373_pt1 | contig 13084 bp, 11 predicted proteins | sample OrgLakmetagen177_FD_203149 | JGI IMG/M metagenome (GOLD analysis project Ga0307943, IMG submission 203149) | Saline water microbial communities from Organic Lake, Antarctica - #177 | ecosystem: Environmental > Aquatic > Non-marine Saline and Alkaline > Saline | place: Antarctica: Organic Lake... | reverse complement strand
GGCTCGCGTAGCGGTCTGAAAGATCGAAGAAACCCATCTGCGCCATCGCTGCACCCCCCGTTCCAGTTTATCGCCTCAATGATACCGCAGCGCCGGGGTCGGGGCAATTTTTAGAGGTGCCCTTGAGACGGTCCGCATTCTGAAGGCGCTCAACCGTCCCAGTCGGGCACTTGTCGATCTCAAGGGGCAGGTCAAGACGATTCCGAACGAGGGCATGTTATGATCCTTTCTGTTAACTTCTCATTAATTTCCTTGAAATCGGAGAACTTTGCATGTTTCATGAGATGAAGAAAATTGATTGCAGCGAGGTGTTTTTTGATTAAATTGATTATTGCAGCAGTTCTGTCTCTTTCAGGCTCCTTTGTTGGCGCTGCCCTGGCAAAGGAACGCGACGCCTGTTCGAAACCGGCTGTCCAGGAACTGTGCGGCGCCAGTTGCAGCACGCTTTGCGGCAATGACGTCGCCTTTCTTCAGCAAAATCGGTCATTTTGCGCTCCCATTCTGACCGGAGAAAATGATCCTGAAGACGATGCGGTTTGTGCATCGATGCTGCCAATGCCTTCCGAGACCGGCTCCGATCAGCCGTTCGGCAATGATCCTGCACCGCCACAGAACTCTGATACGTCCGAAGAACAACAATCGATCCCCGCAGCGCGCACGACCGAAGACACTGGGGAGGACTGCTCCAAGTTTGATAGTCGCTCTGAGCAGCTGCGTTGTGAACAGAACCGCAAAGGCCGCCCGATATGCTCCATTACTGCTGTCGCCCTCGAGGACGACGCAAGTCTTCTCGTCACTGAGGTTCGCCAAGAACTACAGCAATACGGAGAGCTCCTCGCACGCGATCTTACCGACATCGCGAGCCGCGATTTGCTTTGCGAATTCAGCCTCGAAGAGCTCGACGCAAACTACCAGCGCGCAACCAAGGATCCCGAGGCCCTCAAAACGATCCAGCGCCGGGCCGATGGCATCCAAGAATGCCGGCGCGAGTGGGAGGACTACCTCCGAAATCGTGCGACCAGCCCCGCAATTAGTGATATCATAGTCGAAAACACTGCCGAGGCAAGCCGTCGACAGTTCGAGCCATTGGTCGAGCAGCTCGAAAACCTCTCCCGCTCCATCACGAAATTGGAACAGGCTGCCAGTACGATCGATGGCCTCATCATCATCCATATCGACTTTTGCGCGCCTGAGGGCACGAAAGCTTCCAACGAAGAATAGATTGCTTCCAACAAAAGGGACGTCAGGAACATGCTTATGAATTCTTTTCGCGCTGTTGCGCTTTCCGCCGCCATCGTCATGCCGGGCTTGGTCTGCGCACAAGACGCATCCCCGTCTACGGAGCGTGACAATGCTGTGCTGATCGCATCAGAGGTCGAGAGCCTCATGACTGATCTCGAAGCGCGCGCCCAAGAATTTCCCGAAGTGCTCAGGCAGCTGGCGGAAGGAACCGCCCGTGCTGAAGACGCTGAAAACGCCGTGGCCGCGCTTATCGAGCGTCTCACTGAAGTAACGGACACGATGGAGGACGGATCCCGTTTCGACAACGCCATCGACAAGTACAAGATGGCCACAACCGATCTGATTGCAGAGGCGGAGGCCAGCCCGAACGACTTGATCAAGGAGATGGTTCCAAGCCTCCGCGAAACCCTGAGTCAGCTGGAGCAAGACGATCAGGATCGCAACCAGACAGTTGTGGAGGCGCGCAACGTGATCGACCAGCTCAAGAAAAACAAGGAGGCGATCGTCTTCTTCATCAAGGCTGGCGAAGTACAGCGCGGCGCAGCGCTCATCGAGCAGAACGTGGCCGAGTTCGACAGCATTGTCAGTCGCGCAAGGGGAGTTGCCAACTCGCTGATCGAGGCGGCCAATCAATAACACTGCTTCGGAGACCGCTCGATGAGCGATCATACTTTGCTCAGATACGCGGGAGCCTGGCTACTGGTCGCGATGGGCACGCTGTTCATCGCAGCTAGGCTGCGCCCTGAAGTGCCGGCCGTGCCGGACAATTACATCCTTGGTGTCTGGACGCGCAGCTTCGAGAATCCGCTTCAGCTCGGACTGCTGGCCGCTACCCTGGCCATCATCCCCCACTTCCTTTGGTCACTCAGCCGAAGGGCCGGGCCTGGATTTGCCGATGCCTATGAAGGTTTCGCGGCCTGGGGGCAGGCAGTCCTGACATCCCTGGGCTTCCTCGGAACAGTCATCGGCATCTCTCTGGCCGTCGCAGGCCTTGAACAGGCAATGCTCGATCAGGAACCCGCCCCCTTGATCCGCGGATTGTCCACCGCATTCGACACAACATTCCTGGGCCTCTCGGGAGCCATACTGCTTCTTCTGCTCAAAAGGATGGCGAAGATCGCCAGCGAACCATGAAGTCGCCACAGACTGCGCGCGGAACAGGCATTGACCTGGTCATGACCGATTTGTTCGTCTCGGCGTCGGCCGCCCTGATGATGGTCCTGGCAATTAGTCGACCTACTCCGGATGTTCCGTTGCCGATTCAGGCCGACCTGATCGCAACCTGCCCCAGCGCGAGTACGATCCTCTCGTCGGATACCGAGCAGCCTGCCCTCCACGTCTTTCCGAGCAACGCTCCTACTGACATGGATCGCGTGTCGGCATCCGATCCCGAGTCCTTGTGGGGCTTGCCTCAATTCTTTGATCTGCCGCCGCGCCTATTCTACACCATAGCCCTGAAAGATGGAGCTGAGCCGGTAACATCTGCCTGTGCGAACTGGGCCCTCAATGACATCGTCCGAGCCGCCAACAAAGCTGCCGACACCAGATCAGAACAGTTTGAAACGAGGCCACCGCCGATATTCGGCCTTGAAGTGGCGGCACGAGCGGAGGCTGATAGATGAAGCGCGAAACGGATGATTTCGCCTCGATCGACATGGCAGTGGCTTTCTTCTCCGCCGTCTTGATTCTGTTCGTGTTCATCCAGTTCAATTTCACCGACCGCCCGCCGCAGGAGCCCGTGGCATCGGTCGGCCAGACCGTGCCAAGCGTGACTGCCATCGCGCCATCTTGGCAGACCGTCCCGCGCCGAAGCGGTGTAGCAATTCTGGACAGAGAACGCCTCGTCGTGCTCGACATGTCGCAGGTCAGCTTCGGAGTCGCCGACCGCGGCGCATCTTCGCAAGGGGCCGCAGGCTGGATGACTTGGTCCAAGTCGGGCCTTGCTTCCACACCGCCCAACGCATTCCTTCTCGAAATATATACCGCGCTCTCCACTCCGCCCGCCGCGTGGGTCAAGGACGAAGTGGTGCTGGACGGCGATGCGCCCTGCCTGCCCGATCTTCGCCCGTCGCTCATCGTTTTCGCGACGGCCACTGATACCGAACTGTCCCCGGCGCTCGTATTTGCTGAACGCTGCGGGATCGATGCGCGTTTCGAGTTCCTCGACTCCGAGACGGATGCGGACACGATCACCACGCCCCTGCGCGTCGGCCTGTCGCCAGCAGCCTACCGTCGTGAAAGGATTTTTCGGTGAGGTGGCTCGTCGTTCCGCTGGCGCTTTGGCCCTGGACCGTTTCGGCCCAGTCCTGCGATGCCCACGCGCAAGGCAATGACAGACAGACAGAAACGGAAAGCACCGCGGAAGGCCAGCCCGCACCCGAAGCCGGCGCATGGATACGAACAGGACTCGTTCTGTCCTACGCTCCGCCGCCGCCGCCGCCGGTCATCGACGAGCAAACAGTCGCGATGCAAATGTGCGAAGGCTGTGCGAGCGGTACCATACGGCACGCTCCGGCCGCCGCCATGCGGCAGGTCCTGCCGGACACCCAATGGTCCGAAAATCTTCGCAGGCTCGCCTCTGCATCAGCTGTGGCAGAGGATTTTGATACAGCGAGAAACTTCATCCTCGAGGCTCAGAGCCTCGCCGAAAGCGACTTGCAGTTGCAGGTTCTACAAAACCTCGAGATCGAGACTGCACTCCAGTTCGAGCGACACGATATCGCCGGTGCGCTCTTCGACGAATACGGAGCTCCGAGCAGCTTGCCGGGCCCTCTCCTGTCCGACCGGCTGTTCTGGTCTGCCTACCTCGACTTCAATGCGAAAAGCGCGGCCACGTGGCACTCCGACATCCGTCCCCGTCTTGATCGTGCATTCGAGGCCGATCCAAGCAGCTACCAAGTTCGTGTTTGGCGCGTCATTGCTTGGCTTCGGGCCAATATGTGGCGCCAGCACACAAACTGCGCAGACGCCGTGCGTGAGTTCAGCGACCTCGTTCTCACCACGACGGCCGAAGCCGTCTGCCCCCTCATGCTCGGGCACTTGTCACACACGCTGGAGCGCACATTCGAAATGCGCGCCGAAAAGCCTCCCGAGACCGACCTCGAAGCCTGGCACAGCCTTGGCGAAGCACTCCTCGCAACACTTAGCAATAACAGTGCTCTGAGGGACAGACTGATCTCCAACCTGCAACAGGCCGCACCTCCTGCTCTCTGCGCGGACCGGATGGTAAGCGCACTCGTCGATCTTCGCGAGTCCTTGAAATGATCGGATTGCCCGTTGTCTACAGTGGTCTTGGCATCGCCGGAGTGATTCTTGGCGTCGCCGTGCTTCAGGAGCGCCCATCACACAGCGTGCTTGGAAGTCTGCTCATCGGTGCCGCGTTCTGCCTGTGGCTGCTGTTTTGGCTTGCATCGCTCTCGATCGCCTTGGCGAACGCCGACGCTCTTTCGGAGATCTTCGAGGGCGACAGCGCGCCTCAGCAGGTTACGCTGGCGGCCGCGCTACTGTCCTGGCTTGTCACAGTTCTGATTGCGCGCAGCCTAAGCATGCTGCGCCCCGCCCGGGTCAAGCTCACAGGCGCCTTGGGCATTATCGTCGGCCTGGCATGGGCCAGTGTCCTGTTGGCGCCATTCGTCGTTCCCTGGGGGATCGATGCGCCGCGAGCTGAGCCGAGCCTTGTTGTTCTGACCGTCGTCCTCGCTGCCGGCTTTGCGCCGGCCGCACGGCTGTAGAGAGTATTCGCATTGTTTCACCTCAAGAATATCCGATATCGATACGGAAACGCCGAGAGCGCTGGAAAAGGGTCCGGCGCTTCGCGGATCCAGGGCATCGAGATCGATGACCTCAGGATAGCCGATGAGGGCGTGACCGCCATCATCGGCCCGTCCGGGTCGGGCAAGACGACGCTGCTGTCGATTCTTGCCGGCTTCTTGCAACCGAATGCGGATAAGGCTGAAAGCGCATGCCTATTCGACGGCTCGGATTACACAACCCACGGGCATGCAGTGGGTGACGTCGCCTTCGTGTTTCAGTCGCCGATGCTGCTCGGCTCGGCCAATGCGGCGGTCAACATGCTGCAGGGCCAGGTCGTGAAGCCCTCCGCAAGGCTGATCGACGACGACGAGCTGGATTACATCAGACAGACGACCGCCAATCTGGGATTGCTTGCGAGCGACGATCACCTGCTTCTAAAAAGATCGAGTAACCTCTCGGGCGGTGAACGACAACGCGTTGCGATCCTTCGCGCGCTGCTTGCCGACCCGAAGGCCGTATTGTGCGATGAGCCGACCTCGAGCCTCGACGAGTACAATGCCAAGCAGGCGCTCGACGCGCTGCACTGGTGGTCGGAGGACCGCAAAAGACCCGTAATCTGGATAACGCACAACATGGAGCAGGCGGCCCGCTGGGCGGACCACTACGTGTTCATGTCTCGCGGCCGCATCTACCGCCCAAGTGACGATCAACGCGAAAGGCTTGCCTCGTCCGACCCCATTGTCCGGCTCGCCGCGCTTCGGGAAATCGTTGGGTCGCTCTCGGCCGTGGCCCCCGCGGAGGCCACCATGCCAAGCGGCGACGGCGGAAGCGGGCCCATCAAACTGGGCCGGCTTCGCTATGCCCGCTGGATTGCGCACGCATTGTCCACCGATGCATCGGCTGGCGGCCTTTCCTCTTTCGACGGGGACTCGGGAGGCAAGATCCCGGCCTGGCCCAACAGACAAGCCGAGCTCCTGCGTCGTCTGGATGCTTCGGCACCTCCCCTCGTACCAGCGCTGTCTCGTCTGTGGCGCAACATCATCGGCTACACGGGATACGGCATCGCGCTGATCGTGCTCGTTCTCATGGCACAGATATTCGCCGCCAACCTCGGCCAGAGCCTTGCGCGCAGCTACAGCGAAACGCGACTGCAAGACCCTTCTGTCGCCCGGGTGGTGTTCGACCACTTCGTCTTCGGGCAAGGCGGCCTAGGGTCCAGGCAGCCCCCGGAGCTTTTCCCCGGCGCACCGATGGAAACACTGGAGGAAGATCTGCGCGACGAGATTTCTCGCCTAGCACCCGACGGCGACATCTCTCGGGTATACGTATTTGGCCGCCGGGTCGTCGATGGATCGGCGCTGCGCTTCCAGGGCGGCAACTCCTACTGCGCCGATACTTGGTACCCGTCGACCAATGACACGGTCGCTCTTTCGCTCGATGATCCGATCCTGAACCAGGCCGAACTCGCGACCGGCGATCCCAGACTGCAATTCGACATGACCGGCATTCGCGCACGCGCTGAGGAATTGTCTCCGGCCATCGGACAGACGATGCCACTGATCTTGGTCGACTGGATCCTATTCGACCGGCTACAGGAGCGCTGCGAGTTCCCCGAGGGCGCGCCGGTGCGCGCATTATGGGCCGTCGGCGACGTTGGGAAACTTTCTCCGATCGAAGTCGAAGTTGCCGGCGCTGTAACGAAATTTCCGCCGCTCTACCCGCTTCGGCCCGAAATCCTCGTATTCGAGAGCGGCTATCAACAGGCTGTCAACCAGCTGGACGCCGCCAGCCCCGGGCCATTCCGCGTGGCCACCGCATACATCCCAATCGAGGGATTCGAGCCCGCTACCGAGGTTATCCGGGATCGCGGGTATCGTGTGCGCGACGACAGTTCTGCCGCGGTGCAAACGCTGCAGGGGGTGGCCTACGCGGCCGACACGCTGCCGCCATGGATCATTGGGTTCAATGCGCTGGCCGCAGCCTTCCTCGTCATGATCGTCCTCGACCATGTGCTGACGCTGAACAAGAGCGTTCTGGCTCTCTTCGTCGCGCATGGCTACAAGATGTGGGACATACTCGCGATCATGATCTCACACCTTTTCCCCGCCCTGCTGGCCGCCGGCATTGCCCTCGCGATCCTGGTTCTCGCCATCAGCCCCCTCGTCGAGCACTGGGCACCATCAACCGTCGCTGATTTCGTCGGCTTTCGGAACCGGGCATTTCTCATGACGCTCGCCATCGTGGTTGTGACTTGGCTTTTGGTCACGCTCGTCGTTGTGCCATGGTGGTGGCGACGGACCCGCACTCGTCTGAAATCGTATTTGCAGGAGTAGATTCCATGGAATCCACGAAAGAATGGGAGATTGCGATAACGGCTCTGGGCTTGTTGCTTGCCGCGTCATCGCTGTCCGCGCAGGCCCAAACGGAGACTACCGCGCCGGCAGCGGACCTGCAGCCAGCCGAAACCCGACCCAACGATCCCGAGGAAAGCCAGTCCGACAATCCTGCCAACAGACCGTTCGACGCGCTCGCCGCATGCCGCGAAACGACGAACAACCTCAGAGCGGTCATTGCCGAAGGGTTCACCTGCCCCGAGCCGCCGGCACTGACGGCGAACCCCGACATCCTTCGACTGCGGACCGAACTCGAACAATGCCGCGACGACGAAAGGCTGAACCGCACCACGAACCAGCGCCTCAACAACGAGCTCGTCGAGTGCCGTGAGGAAACCGGAATCGGCAGGGAAACGGAAAGCGAAATTCTTGAGCTGACACGCGAACGCGACACAGCGCTCAAGGAACTCGCCTCCGCCCAAGTGGATCTCGATGCCGCTAACTCCGAGATCGAAGCGTTGACCGAACGGTTGGCAAGCTCAGGACTCGGCGCTGAACCAGGCTTCCGCTACGTCGGCTCCGTCGATGCTTCATACGTGCGTCGCAATGTGGCCGATACCAGCGTTCGAAACGATCTCAAGCTGCCGGCTTCCCGATGCGAAGAAGCCATCGACTGGCTCGACACGCAGAAGGGAACGGACCTCTGGTTGCGCAAGCTCGTCTGGGTATGGAGCAACGATGGCGCAATCCTTCTGTGCGGGCCCACGGCTTCCGGTGCCATCGAGACAACTGCCGCTTCGCCCTCCGATGAAGCGCACGCCGTGACTTTCAAATAGGAGACAAATTAATGCTCTTTCTGCACAGTTTTGGACCGGCGTTCATTGCCGCATGGTTTGCCTCATGGTTTTCAATACCCGCCGCCGCCGAGGATCTCCTGGTACGCAAGGGCTGTATCGATGTCGTGAAGGATTATGGAATAGGAGCGGCCGACAAGCGCGCCAGCTATTCTCTGGATGGAGATCCGATCGTCCTCACGGTAGCGGAGCACCTCACGCGCTATGTCTACAATGAAGACGACCCGATCGCTCTCGTCGAGGAGTGGTCCTCGGCCGGACCGCAAGTGCAGCACAAGACCGACCGCCTGTCGGCGGATTCCGGTGAGGTTCTAAACTGTGCCGAAATCGTCGTCGATTTCCGGGTCGGGGAGCGGTCCTCAGAAGAAGAAGAGGGTTACAGCGTCCGCGCCAGATCACTCTCTGACATAACCAATGAAGCAAAGCTTCGCATCCTCCTTCTCGACCAAGTCAGCGGCATGAGGGAGGCAGAAAATCTTTATCGCACCTGGGAGGCCAACAACCACCGTATAGCAGTTCGCTTCGATCCGATCCGGAACGGCGAAACTGATCTTAAGTCGAAGGTTTTTTCAGGCACACTCGCATTTTTTCCGGGCGGCGCGTGGGGCGAAGAAGAACATGTGCTCGCCATACCTCTTGATGAAGGGTCGCCATACGCAATTGCCCCGAACGGAGATCCGCTCATTCCCAGGATAATAGTACTTTGCAGCGAGGCCTGCAGAGAGATCTACGATGCCGTTGAAAATGCAGACGCAACCTCATCCTCTCCCGTATCTGAAGCGGTCCTGAGAGAAGTCCTAGAACCGGCAGAGGACAGTATCGGGGAGACGCGGCCGCCCGCTATCGTCACTGAATCGCCCTATGCAAGCTTCACCACCGAAGTTGCGGGAAGAACCAGCAACGGCGGATTGTTCACGGATGGCTTCGAGGACATAGACGGTATCGCCTGCTTGATCGATGCAGTCGCGCCGGACAGCGGAATATTTTTCAACCCGCCGGCCTGCGAGGGAGATCTCATCGAGAGCATTGCCGAGAAACAAAATATCTCCATACGCATAACCGATGGCGGGCAGTGGGTTTTCGGAGAGCATGTTCCAGACACTCCTCTTCAGAACATTACAGTCACGCTCCCAGCCGGTGTGAATGGCGCCACGTGCCAAATGCAAGTGGCAATCGCCACATCGGAGGGAACCGAAAACCTGCAACTTGAATACGTTCCCGGTTCCGATCCCATTGCGTACACCTCCCTTGTAAACCCGGCGATTTCCCCCGTGGACGGGGAAATCGTGATGCAACTCCTTCCGTCGAGCGGCCCCGACTGCGGAGGAGGTGCAAGGCGTCTCGTTGCAGCTGCCAGCGCAGACCTGAGCATTCCCCTCGTCGAGGCGGCGCCCGCCAAAACAGCCTTCACCTACCTCTTCATCCCGGATTTCGGCACTAACGAACTCGAGCTGGGTGCCGCCGGAACGATCACCCGGGATTTCTCCGAAGGCCTGATCCAGGCCGCGCTGTCGGCACATCACCGGATGGCCGTCATGAACCCGGGCGCCATCTTCGGCATCCAGGAAAGCCTCGGAATCGCCCTCTCCCAGAACGGGACCGAGATGTTGTTCAAGATGAATGCGGACCAGCTGCGCAGCAGCAATGTCGCCGCTCGCAGTCTCGAGCGGGAAGCCGAAATCTTGAGCAGAAACACCTTTCCGTTTAGCCAGAACCGCTTGGTTCGCGGACTTATGACCCTCGCCGGAGAGGCGAAGAGAGGCGGATTCCAGAACGTGGAAGTCGTCGTCGGCGGCGGCGTCATGCAGAATGACACCATCGTCCCGGCCGATCCATGCTCCCCGACGACCTTCGATACCGTCCGCGCAGGCATTTCCAACATCGACGGGCTCGATCTTCGCGTCCACCTCATGCCGATCGTGAAACTCGAGGGCGGACAGGTGCCGGATTTCAGTGCGCAGCAACCGTTGACCTTTTCCGCCAATTCAACCGGCCAGCCCGGCGGCCTCTTTCGCTGCGCAGGAAGCACCGACGCATCGCTGACAATCTACCCGTTCTACATTGAGGCCTGGCGGGAAACCCGCGACGCGATTCCCCGCCTGACCGCGGCAATGACCGACCAGATAGCCGTCCTTCTGCAGGAGTACGTGAAATGACAAAGTTCGATATTCCACACATCGCCACCTGCATGACAATGGCAGCCATTGGCCTGGCGAACCCTGCAGTCGGACAAACCGTTTACGGCATGGATCCGAGCGCCCTTCAGCTCGAACAGGGGCAGGACTGTACGGCGCTCGCAAGCCAGCTACGCGACAGGCAAAGCGGCGGTCAGTGGCTCATCGGCGAGGGGCTCGATCTCTTCCCGGCCTCACCCTCCACGCGCCCTATCGCCACGCTTGACGGTATGTTCAATCCGGTATCGTGCTACTCGCGCGTGGAGTCCGGATCACTCTCACGCGCCTTCATTGCGTTAGCCGACCTGGGCTTGTGCGGCTGGATCGAAACCGACGACTTGCAGGACCCGCACCGGATTGGGGACGCGACGAACCTAAGAGGCGGACTGCAAGCCGCATGTGACCCCCCCCGGGCCATGCTCCTTCAGGATTACTGCGACGAGGTCGAGGCAATCCGTGAAGGTATCCTACCCGACTGCACCGGGGATCTGCCCCAGGGCCTCAGGGCAAAGGGCGTCCTGCTGGGCTCTAACTCTGAAGGGCTGGTCGAGAGCTATCCCTTCATGACCGCCTCGGTAGGCGGGACGGAACGATCAAGTCGCCTCTTCTTTTCCGTGCTCGAAATCCACGAAGTCTCCCCCGGGCCGGAAGACGCGGTCATGGCCCTCGTGGGTGACGGTAAAGGCGACATGTTCGGCTGGATCGATACCAGGGCCATTCAACTCTGGCCCACCCGACTCGGGCTTTTCTACGACCAGAATGGCGCCGGGCGGATGTTCCAAACCGAAGGCGCCATGCTGCGCAATGCCCGCAGCCGGGGGACGCCGCCCCCGGATATCGCTCCTGGCCTCTCCAAGAGCAAGCTAGAAGAATACGTCCATGGTGAACTGCCATTGCTCAGTTACCCGATCGTCAACACGGCAGATCCCGAGCTTGATCCTACCCTGCCCCCTGGCGCGCCGCCCTTTCACAAGGTCATCTTTCTTGGCCAGACGGGCGACGGGTCGGCGTCCCAACTGATGTCGGAGGCCGAACTAGCCAAGGAAATCGAGGATATCCAGCGCATCAATGCTATGCTCGTAATCGACACCACCGAGTCCATGCAGCCATACCTGCCGGCGGTCCGGCAAGGCATTAGCGATTTCATCCGCGGGTACCGCGCCCGCAGTCTCGACATCGCAAACCGGTTGCCAGACATGCGTATCGGCGTGATCGGCTACGCGGACTTCGTGGATGGATCCTCCACGGGCCTCTACGACGCGGTCGTCAGTGAAGAACTGATGCCGCCTTCCCGCATCGAGAGAGGTTTCGACCCCGAACGTGCCCTGGACAGGGTATCCACGCACCAGGGCCTTACCGACAGCGCCGGCGGCAGCGGCCCTTGCGGACCATACTCCGAGGCTGCGTTCGAGGCTGTGGCCCAGGTTTCCCGCAGCTTTGACACGAACCCAATCTGGTTTGAAAACGGGCCGCGGATCATTCTTCACATGGCCGACCATGGATCCCGAAAATCAACGGATTTCGAAGCGGTGGATCAGGCTCTCAACGAGTCGAACGTCTACTATATTCCCATTGCCGTGGCTACCGACGACAGAGGCGATGCCCGCAGAACCTGTGCGCGGGAGGATTTCGAGGCGCAGGCTCAGCGGTTGTTCACGCAAAACGTGGACGATGACGACGTAACCTCCGCCATTCCACGCATCGATTTTGCCCGCGCCACACAAACGGCCGAAATGGTCCGCTCATCTCTGGACCTTGCCCTGAACGAAGTCATCGAAGCAGTCGGCAGCATTCGCGATGGCGTTCTTGGCGAGGGACTTTCGGCCAACGCTAGCGATAGGCGGGACGCACGGCGAGCCCAAGACCTTGCGGCTTCGCGTATCAAGATCGACAAGCGAATTCTCGAGGATCGTGGCCTCGACCCCGACCAGATCGAGGTGATTGTGCAAGCCTCGACTGGCTATGCACCAGCTTGGTTCTGGGATAATAACCGACAGGTTTCGGTGCCGTGGACATACACGGTCGCCCTCGAGCGCTCTCAAGCCGACGAGCTGACCCAGAAGTTCGGTGCGATGTGCCGCATCATGGGGCGCCCAGAACAATCCAGTCGATTTCGTGAGTTGATCCTCGACTTGGCCGAAAGCTTCTCTGGCGATAGCATCACGACCGAAGAAGAGATCCAAGAAGTGCTGTCCGACCTGTCGAACATACCCGGCGCAAGCCGAAGCCTTCTCGCACAGCCTCCGCAGGTCCTCTTGCAGAGAGCTGATAGCACGGATCCCGCCGTCGTCGATGCCCTGAGACGCGATGTCTGCTGGGTTAGCTATCACCTCAACAACATGCAAAGCCAGGCTTACGCACGGCCCAACCAGATCTCGTGGACCGGCCGAGAATATGTCCTGAAGACTGGTGAGGAGATCTCGAGACGAAACTACGTCTACAGGCCAGTCGTCGGGGCAGAGGCGGTGTACTTGCCGAGCTTCTTCTTCGTGCTTCCCGAATTTGTCGACGCGCAGGAGGCGGAGCCGGCATGCCAATTCTTCAGCTGCCCATGATGGCTGCCGCCGCCTTGCAGTCATGAATATTCCTGCAGCGAGTATTAGGCTGCGCGTTCCGGGATCATCCGATCACCGGTTCCGATAACATCCGATCAGTGATTCCGATTTGATCCGATCACCTGTTCCGGGGCATCCGATCAGTTGGGTGTTCCGGCCGGGATGCGCGTCGT
>Ga0307943_1001356_pt1 | contig 13176 bp, 4 predicted proteins | sample OrgLakmetagen177_FD_203149 | JGI IMG/M metagenome (GOLD analysis project Ga0307943, IMG submission 203149) | Saline water microbial communities from Organic Lake, Antarctica - #177 | ecosystem: Environmental > Aquatic > Non-marine Saline and Alkaline > Saline | place: Antarctica: Organic Lake... | reverse complement strand
CTACGAAATTACTGAGCTACCAGAATCTCTATCAAATTTAGAACATCTTAGACAATTCTCAATCAATACCATTGGTAGGATAATATCTCTTAAGCCACTAACAACAGTTCCTAAGCTGGAAAGATTGTATATTTCCGGATTTAATTTAATTGAGATAGTTGACGAGGTTTTGTTAATGAAGAAATTAAAATTCCTTGAATTCACTCTCCGACAACTTGTTAATCAAGATTTGTCGCCATTAGGTCCGCTCGGAAAATTAAAAGAAATTCGATTCAAAACCATTTACGTTGAAAGAGATGGAGATAATTATATTCGGAAAGATCTTTCCGACTCTACAAAGAACGAAATTCTGAACCAATTAAAAAAAGTGCTTCCTGAACATTTTTAATAAAATTAATTCAATAGATTATGCCAGTTGTTTCATCAAATTATTATCCGTCTGTTACTGAACTCATCCCTAAAGGGTTATTGCCGGAAAAATTAGCTTTTATTCAAGAAGGTCTGGAAAAGATTTTAAAAGAATTGTATTATAAAGATTTACAATTACAAAAAGCACCGAATAGTGAGGCTGCATGGGCAAATCTATCATTAATCTCCTATACTCGTCTTGGGTTTGAGTTTCCAGGAACAAATGGATTAGCTTTGGTTCTTAATCCTGCCATTGATTCTCAGGATTACTCAGAATTTCCTATTAGTATTGGATATAGACTGGAGATATTAAAATATATAAGAAATTTTAAGTTCTCGAATTTTTTGGACGATCCTCAAGGAGTTTTTGAATTAATTATTCAATTTATAAAACTCGATAATTACGGTATATTGAATGCAGCGATTGCAGGTTTTTTTAATAATGAAAATGGTCTTGAAGAATACGTCAATTTATATAATAGTAAGAGGTCACCTTCAATTACTCTTGACGAGGAAGTAGGTAACGATAATGAGATAATAAGTGATTTAGTTTCTCAAATTACCATGAGTCAATCATTAATAACTGTTATTTTTGAAGACTTAATCCTTGCAAATACTTTTGAGGTTTCAATTGAAAACATTAAGCGATTTACAAGTTCTTTACTTGGTAAGTTTGATATGGAAGATTTGAAAAAACTAATAACTCCAAAATTATCTGCTTCAATCAATGATATATCAGTAGCTCTTGAATTTCCACGAACCTTATTTAAACCGTTAGATAATTCAGGAAATGTAATAGATGATGACCCTAGTATACCAGACGAAGATAAATTAAAAACACGTTTATCATTTGATGTTGGAGCGCTTTCATATAATACGGAAGAAGGTTTCATCTTTCAAAATATATCTACCTTTGATTTTCATAAATCTCGAATTCTAGATAGTGGGTTCACCCTTGAATTAACGGGTGTTAGCGTTGACCTTAGCCGCACGAAGAACATACCAGAAGCTGATGCAGACGGTCGCCCAGTCGATTTTATCGGAGCCTACATAACCGAAGGCATAATCGGCTTCCCAGCCTTCTGGAATCATGACGACTCCAACTCCACAGGTCAACTAATTACTAGAAATCTCCTCGTAGGCACCGGAGGAATCTCCGGAACAATCGGCCTAGAAGCCAAAACAAACGGCAACCCTTCACCATTAATAAGTGCTAGTTTTGGAGAAGGATTTAAGGTAAGTCTTGATGCATTTGACTTAACTTTCCAACAAAACTCAATTATAGAATCAAACATCCACGGTTCCATGAAAATCCCAGGCTTCAAAGATGCTTCTGGAGACGACGCAGAAATCAACATAGACGCATGGATTGGAACCAACGGCGAATTCTCCGTCACCGCATCCGAAGACCAAGGTATAACAGCATTAAGCATTCCTGATGTTTTGGACGTAAGAATTGATAGCTTAACTGTTGGACGTAAAGAAGACCGTTTTTACGTTGCCGTTTCAGGAGCAATTGAATTTGCAGATTTACCTGCACCTATAGGACAATTTTTACCTGATGCAATTGATGTACAAAAACTAATTATCTGGGAGGATGGCCAAATAGAATATGAAGGTGGAACATTAGTATTACCTAATGCTATTTCGCTGAAAATTGGACCAGTAGAACTCTCGATTACAGCAATAGGTCTTGGATCTCACCAACAAATGCATGATGGAATTGAAAGAAAATACAAATTCTTTGAATTCAGTGGAGGAATCAACATTAATCCTGGAGGTGTTGACGCAAGAGGAGATGGTATCAAATTTTACTTCACTGTAGATGATGATGAGGTAGGTCAGTCAAAACACTTTTTTATTAGAATTCAAGGAATAGCAATAGACATCATGATTCCCGGAAGTTCAAAACCTGAAGATGCAGCATTGCTATTGAGTGGATATTTAGCAATGAAGGATCCACAGCAGGGCAATGAAGCAGCGGGGACAGAGTACGCTGGTGGAATAGAATTCACTCTCCCACGTCTTGAAATGAAGGGAAGTGCATCAATGCGCTTAAATCCGAAAGTACCTGCTTTTATTGTAGATATAGGTTTAGAGCTTAGCTCCCCTATTCCATTAGGCGCTACTGGTTTAGGTATTTACGGTTTTAGAGCTCTGATTGGTCAAAGATATGTAGCTACAAAAAGTGCAGCATCCGTGCCTGATGATGGCCCTTGGTGGCAATATTATAAGGCTAAAATTAGCCCAGATTATAAAGAAGGTGTTCAAGTATCAAAATTTGATCAAACCAATGGTTTTTCATTGGGTGCTGGAGTTTCTTTAGCAACAGCTTCAGATGCTGGAAAAACATTTTCAACTAAACTTTTCTTCTTACTTTCTTTACCAGAAGTATTCATGTTCCAAGGTCAAGGACAAATTTTAAAAGAAAGAATAGGCTTAGACGAGACGAACGATCCACCATTTTTTGCTATGCTTTCCTTTAGCAAACAATCTGTTGAAACAGCATTTGGAATTAATTATAAACTTCCTGACGATAAACGTCCAGGAAGCATAGCAAAAGTAGATGCCCTAATTGAAATGGGGTTCTTTTTCGGAAACTCCTCAGGTTGGTATGTAAATATTGGTAAAGACTTACCTGAATCAAGAAGAGTAAACGTAAGACTTCTTGAACTTTTCGATGCGTATTTCTATTTGATGATTTCAGCATCTGGAATAAGAGCTGGTGCTGGAGCAAAATTTGAATTGAATAAAAAGTTCGGTCCTCTAAAAGCCGAATTAAGTGCCTACTTAGATGTTGCAGGAAGAATTGCTTTCAAACCAAAACAATATGGTGCTTCTATTCAAATGGGAGGAAAAGTGGGCCTATATATCTTTAAATTTGGATTTAGTATAAGTGTCGATGCCGGGTTAGCAGCTGAAGCTCCAAAGCCTTTTATAGTTACTGGTTCGTTAAAAGCTTGTGTTAAAGTTTTAAGAAAAGACAGATGTGCACAATTCCAATTTTCTTGGGTTAAAGAAAATGGTTTAGATCAAAGTGAAATTCAAATCATTGATCGAAATGTTGCTGCTAAAGCAATTAATATGCAAACCAGAGAAACCTTCGATTTATACAGTTCAAGTGGAGACGTAAACGCAATAACTACAGATGATATTGACAATGTCTATGACAATAGCAACTTACCCTTCGCAATTCCAATGGATAGCTTCATTGATATTGAGTTTTTAAAAGGCGTAAAGCCTTCTACAGAAGTTAAAAACAAATTTGGAGGCAACACGCAAGGCGTAAAATATACCGATTATGTATCTCCTCAAAAAGCAAAACATTCAAGAGTACTTCATGAATATCATTTAGAGGATATCAATATATATTCATGGAATGGTGATGTTTGGGAGCTCTATGACATTTATGAAGCTGCGACACCATTAAGTATAGCTGAATTTGTTACTACAGATCTTACGAACTTAAAAAAGGGATATTGGCAATACCAGCAAGCAAACCTTCACAATAAATTACGGATAATGGCGCAAAGCCCATTGAGTTTTTTATCTCAAGGATCTGGACTGTCAGGAGGAGTTGTAGTAGAAGACCTTGGAATTACAACTTCATCCATTTATTGCCCACCTGATGAATTAGTGGAAACTTGCGTAAACTTTAATGAATTAGGTCAAGGAGATGAAACAGGTCAAGTAATGATGGTGATAAATCAAGAACAAGTTTATCATTTTAATCCGCATTTATTTAAAATTACAGGAGGCAATTCAGACATTGTTTATAGGCCTTTTGGAAACTTTTATAATGCTTTAAAATTTAATGATACTGCTCAATTGAATATCGTGTTCAATGAACCCATGTCTTTTGTTTCCTTGCTTATTCAATCTGAAGCAGACAGTATTACGATTCGTTTTTACAGCAATGTTCTACAGCAAAACTTAGCTCCAACTAATTTGCCCCAATTTGACTATCAATTGGTTGAAACGCGAACTATTTCAGCATCACAATTAAATAATCCAATCATTTATAACAATATTAATGAGGTTGTTGATAAGGTTGTGGTTACGGGTGATGTTTGTAATGGAGACCCAGATCTTATGAGTTTGATATGTAATGATGAGTTAACAGATCAAGCAAAAGAGTTTCAAAACTTTTTAAATGTTCAATTACTGCATGGCCAGTTAACTGAAAACATTTCATTATACCCCGACGAGCACAGTATTTACAACGGTGTATTCCAGGGAACTTCTTTATATTCAGAATTGGTTAATCCTGATTTAGTGTTGAGCAAATTTGTTGAAGAAGTAAATGAGAGTTCTTTACATTTTTCAATTAGTGACAGAAATCGATTTATTTGTAAATTTCATTTACAGACAGGAGAGGATCAAGCGATTAATTGGGAAGAGGTTGCAGAGTTTAAAATGATTAGACCTTTTAATCAACAAAATGGTCAGAACTATCAGTTTGAAATTGATGCCATAATGCAAAATGGTGAGACCATTACGCTGAGTGGAGATAGTTGCTATCCTATCATTGAATGTAAATATATATGCAATTCATACCTTTACCAAGTTTGTACCTTGTCATTTGAGAATGCGCAGTACAATGAAACTTTACCTGATCAAAACGATATACAAAACGAAATAGACAGTTTAACAGAAGGTTTTAATAAGTCAATTCAACCTATTTGGAGACCAAATACGTATTATGCGATTGAAATAAAAACAAATGACAATTTACTAAAAGACGGGAATAGCTATTTAACTAACTATTCTAACACTAATGTTTTTTGCATTTAAAACAAAAGGACCAATAGGTTTTTTCCATCAAGATAATCTTAGATATGAAAGACTTGAACAAAAAGACAGAGAAGCTGAATTTAAATTCGCTAATTTACAGCATTACATTGATTTTGAAAAATCGTATCCAAATGCTGATGGTGCATTGATAAAAGCTAAACCATTGTTTTATGTTGCCCCTAGATTGAATTTATTTTATTTAAAAAACTATGTCTTCGAATTTTACAGAAATTGGAATGAATATAATGGGAATGACGAAGTTCAAATTGATTTAGAAACAACAATTCTTGATCCTGCACCAGATACAACTCAGCCCCTCATGCCACCTTTAAGTGTGCAATGGGAAGAGAATGCACTACCTGGGTTTATAATGGACGCTTCTACTTTAAATAACATGGTTGAAAATGGTGATCCTTGTGTTGATGTGAATCTTTTAGAACCTATTGGTGTAAATTCTTATGTAGAAATTGATGAGTTAAAGCCTTTAAAATTGTACACTGCGCTATTTGAAGCAAAATATAAATTAAATGATGAAACTCCATTCAGTAAACAAGAAGTACATAGGTATGTATTCCAGACTTCAAGATACGCTAATTTTGAAGCTCAAATTAAAAGTTATATCCTTGAGAGAGATCCTAATGACAACTCAATCATAACTAAAGAAGCGGTATTTGCAATAGAACTCGCAGATATTTCTACCACGGAAATAAACACCGCACTAGAAGTTATTACAGATACTTTAAGCTCTTCAAGTCCTTTAAGACAAGAATTTGCAGATAAGTACGATCGACTAATGGATGGAGTTCTTAAAGTAGGTGCTTTACATCCTGCAGTTACCACAGAATTTAATGTTATGAAATCTGAAACTACAGGTAACATTTTAGGAGTCTTGATAAGAAATCCTGAACCTTTTAATGATCCAAAGATACCATTAACTGATATGTTGGGGACGGTTTCAGGAACGGCTGGTTCTAATTCATTAGATAGCAAAGTATTCTCGAAAGACAACAGAAGTGTATTCTTGACAAATGCTACAATGAATATTCCTTCTGGAACTTATCAGTTTGATTTTGATTACAAACAGTGGTCTGGAGATGGGTATGAACCTAAAACTTCTATTTCAGTAAATATTGATTTAAATTAACCGTAAGTTGAGCGGTTTAAACGAAGTGATAAAACGCTTTACTTACGATTAACCCCGATTTAGAAATTGTTGTATTTCACTGAATACATGAGGTGAAATGCTTACAATTTCTTTATCGTGATTGAGAATTGCTCAATTTGGGTTAAAAATATTGATAACTTGATTTTATTTTGTTGATAACTTTTTGCAACTCTAATTCTCAATAAAAAAGAACGTTGTACCACCTTTAAAGACAAAGCCACTGAATAAAAACAACGATAAGATTTTTATTTATTTTACTTCGTTTTAGTATGAATTGTATTGGAATATTTTTTTTATCTCCTAAAATTCAATAATTTGTGAAGAGTTTTAGTTGATTTTGGTTTGTTTTGACACCTCGATCCAATATCATTTCAATCTTGCTGAACCATATCTAAGATTAATTTTACCGTTCAGTATTGAAAGATGACCTCTTGGATTACAATCGCCTGAATGTCTTTTGTTTTTCTTGAAGTTTATTACATGTAGTTATTGTATTTCAAATAAGCAATATGGCCAATAAATTTTGTTTTTTTACTGATGTTGATTTGTTAGATACTGTAGATTATACATCTATAGGTCAGACTCAAAATAACTCATTTGGATATACTGATGTAGAATCTTCCAACGATCGTTACTTAGTATCTTCAGTTTTTCAGTCTAATAGCGGTGTGAATCCAAAAGCGTATGCTGTTACCAGTGGTTATGTTTGCGTTCACCCTCACCCAACAAATACAGACCTTGTAACTCTTGTTCTTAAACCGAACAAGCAACCTTCTGAGTTTAGAAATGTCAGTTTACCAAGAATAAAGTACTTTATTTATCGGGGTGTTCTTCGCAATACGCTCCTAAATTCAGCTAATACTGAAGTCGCGAATTCTGGTAACAACATTGACTTGATTGATAACATATGGAATACCCATCCAGACTCTGTGGATTATGATAATCCAGCTGCATCCACCAGTATACTTGCTGTAGATACACTCGGAGTTACTACTTTAATTAAGAGTTCATTTCAAGATAATAATGCTGCCCAGTATCAGCGTAGTAAAGCAGGAGAAAGTATAGGGGAGTTCCAGGCTTCTGAATTTAGCTTCGAAGTCATATTTGATCTTCCAGGTAACGAACCAACATTAGAGTACTTACAGACTGTTGACCCAATCCGGAACTATGTCAAAGCTAATTTAGTATCAGGAACAATAAGTAATTACGAAGAATTTGTTCAACGAAAATCAAGAGCTAAAATACTACAGTATTTGGATCCAGCTGCTCTTTATGGCGCATTTTATTCTGACAAAGTAGTAATTAAGGATTCTTCGGGAAACTCTGTTACGGCTAACGGTGGAGGGAATGATTATTATAATTTACTGAGGAAATTCTACAATAAAGATGTGGTCTATGTTGATATCCGAAATGAATTTAATCAGTCATTTAATTATTTCGAATTCTCAACTGATGATTTCTTTCCAAACTACTCTGATAATCTTAAATTGGAGTTAATTAATGATGGTGGAACCAATACTCTATCAAGCAAAAATTACTATGAAGGTCGCTGGCCAATTTTACGTTTGCGAAATACACCAGGAGGAACACTTGATTTCCCAGCGGGAAATTCTGAGTCAATGAATGTTTTGAATATTAGTTTCAGTCAAGGGAACAATACAAATCCTTTAGGATTGTTAATCAATGGCTTTTTATTTACTGGCAACATGAATAGAAGTTGGCCAGAAAAAAAAGTATCAAGTAATAAACGTTTTATCAACCTAGTGGATGACGGTTCAGGGAATTTTGAAGGTATTAATATTGCATTTCCTAATCACAAGCCCTCAGGAACAACTGACCTTGTACCATTTTATACTCAAATAAAATATATTCGTCAAATTACGGAAACTCCTGCAAGTCCTACGCCATCAACAGAAACTCAGTTCTTAGATAATCTTTTTGAACCGTCATTATATGAGCTCCCTAATAATATTTCGCAGAACGAGTTGCAGATAACGACATATGATAGTGAAACTTATCTTGATCTGAAGCAAAATGGGAATGATATAGATTTAATTGTATCAACGGGCATTGCCTCGGATATAAACAATGTCACGCTTTTTACTATAAGTCAAGATAAGAGAGTAGGAAACTCAAATAGAGTAAATAAAGTAATTCCCTTTGTGTCAGATTCAAATCTTGGGCTAATCGATTTCTATACATTTTTTGATGGGGAATATAAACGTGGATCTCTTGTTGAAGATAATGTTGTGCGTTCTGGAATGTCGAATCCGCAAATTGCTTCTTTTGATGGATCCACGATTTATAAATTATTACATCGTTTTGATGACCCTTCTACAGATGACTTTTTAGGATTAACGATGACTAAGCTAAATTTTCAAAATTTATTGGCAACAATAGAGTCTGAACACACTAACAGTACAATTAATAAGAATCTTGGTGTTTGGATAACCATGAAGAACCGAAATGATCGTGATAATGATTTGTTAACTAATATTGATGAACTTCATTTACCTAAAGTAAGTCATATAAATGATAACAAAAAGTTCTTATCCTTCGACCTTGTACTTAAAGGCTTTACGAATACATCAGGAACTTTAGCGACAGTTGATATCTCAACAGGGATCACTGCTTTTGCGAATATTGAGAATTCATCAGGGGCTATATCAAACTTTTTTATTGATGAAAATGCTTCTATCGGGCCTGTGACTAGATATGCTGCTCCCTGTAAAATTTTATGGAATCAGTCCGATGTTGACCGTCCATCAAGGACAACTCTAACATTAACCAATTTTGCGGATCCGTTGACTACTGTCTATAAGGACGATTTAAAAAGCTTTATAGAGAAACTTTGGGCAAGCGCAGTAGACAATATTAATGAACCATCAATAATAAAACATTATCCAGGATTTTTACTTTATCTTAATGTATTTTCCAGATTAATATCCAAAGATTCTACTACATATACTGTAGGCGTGGGAGTAAACACTGTTAACGGTGTGACTTCATTTAATGTAAGAAAACCCGAAAGTCCAACGAATGTTCAACTTCTTTTTGATCCTGTTTCAGGAGCTTTAAAACCTGATATCCCCTTTTCTCACGAGGGATTCCTGTTGGAAGGAGCGAATTATTTAGCAATGGATCACATTGCTCAAAACATTAATACTTTTCTAGTTACCATTCTGAGATACAGGTTTCGACCGGCTAGACCATATGAGGATACTTACATTAACGATATTTTACCTGAAATTAAGAACTATCCTTATATCTATAACTTGATGCTCTTACTTAAGAGAAATGGAATAAAATTTCCAGATGATCATAATTCTCCTTTAACTTTTAATGGTTATCAAGATTATTTTGAAATTTTTAACTCTTATACATATTTTAAAGAACTCACATTGAAACTTAAGTCATTATATAATAATTCCAATGGAATTAACATGGCATGTACAGAATTTACGTCTCTTTTGGATGACTATTTTAATGAAATAAGAAACTACGTAGTCGAACATACGAAATGTATCTATTATGCATTGGGTGGAATAGGGTCTAATATTCATATATATAATTATGGAACTGGAAACGGATCGTCAACAGCAGCTCTTTTTGATGAAGCATTTGGAAGGTCATTTTTTGGCTATAAAGTTCAGCCTTGTAGTAGCACCGGAACATTTCCTACTGGCTCTTCATTACCACAACCAGATAATGAGTTCGAAATTGAAGTTCCTGTTAGGCATGTGCCAGGGAAAAACAACGTAGTTCACATGGGATTATATGGAGTTAACCAAATGGCAAGTATTTCAGATACAGTGAGTGCATACAGAGGCTCAAGCTATGTGAGTGGTACTCCGGGATCCAATGATTTTGAATTTGTAGGTGTAGGTGAAACCTATACAAACTTCTCACCAGCTAATTGGACAAACGGAGTTTTGAGCCCGAATCCTATTGGTAATTATTTGGAATTGACTAAAGATTTGGTGATTGTTGATAATTCAATTGACAAATTAACATATAAGGTTAAAAGTCTGAGAGGCGAAGAAATTAACCGCTCAATTATTTTTTTTCAATCGGATTATAATATTCTAAATTACCATAAATCTTTTCAAGATCCTTTTGGTGATGATCAGTATATGCTTAGCTCTTCTCAAACTAATGATCTGTGGGATGTATCAAATCCTAACGAGGATGCAAATCTTAGCGCATTGATTCCTTTTATAAAAGGTGCTACGACTATAGAGATTCAAATGGAAGGTGGATTTATTGGACAAGAAATTATTCCGATTGCTTATGATGTTAATTCGGCACCCTATCTAGCTGGTGACAAGGTTACACATGATAATAAGATTTACTTAGCTAATATGAATAATTCGTCTCAACCTGGAACCTCTAATGAATGGATAGAAGTTGTTTTTAATCCAAATCAACCTTATTCACAAGGAGATTTAATAAAGCATAATGACAGCATATATTCAGCAAATACGGTGATATCTGGTTCTGGAGTAGCATTCAATATTTCTGAATGGGATTTGATCGTTTCGGACCATGACGATTCTGTAACTTATTCAAAGGGCGACGTTATACTTTTCAAAAGTTTGAGATTTAAATGTATATCAGAAATTGGAACTGTTGGAGTGTTTAATCAAAATCATTGGGTACAGTTGCCATTCCTATCTTCTGATGATTGTTATCAGTTCGATCCGATTAATAATTGGCAGCCAAAAGGAGGGTGTACAGAAGTTTCTTCCGCCTCTAGCCCTTTGGTTTCCGAGCAATTTATCAGACTCAGAGCCACTTTTGGAACTATTTCTTATGATAGTTTGTCCAATAAGATTACAATAAATATTGAGTCTTATGCATCTCCACTTAAATCTAATTTGGATGATGCTATTACGTCATACGGGTTGGCAAACTCGGTACCTGATTTAAATTCTCATACAATTTTAGGGCAAGATCCAAATGCTACAAACGCTTCTGTTTCTGGAGATTCGTCATATAATCAGGTTTTGACTGCATTAAGATGTTGGGGATTAATGTATGGAATTATTAATCGAATTAAAGAGAGAGGTAATGCGCTGAACTCTGGTACGGATGATTTGGTATTGAATGATATTCTTGATAATATGCTTAATACGAACACTAGTGTTAGCACTACAGAAGCAGGCACGGGTAGCTCTTCAGTTGTTGCTAAAAAAATTAATTACAATGAATTCATTACTAAATTTAAATATTAAAATAGGATTGCTCTTGATGTTTTTAAGTGCGAGTAATACATTTTCACAAGTGAATGAAGATTTCTCCTGGGTGAAAAAGGAGCAAATAAAAAAGGTGCAGTTTACTTCGACTGAAGAATCTAATAGGAAAGAGTTTGAAGAGATTTTTGAATATGACTCAAATGGGGCTTTAGTTAGACATGAATTAACTGAAGGTTGGTTTAAATATGTAAAAGAATTTAATCCTCAAGGATTTATCGAACTTGACGCAGAATTACTAAGGTTAGAAAGCAAACTTTTCTTTGACACAGCTGATGTGACCTACCATCAGTATGAGGGGGACAGAATAAAGAAAGAAACAATGCGTGGATTTAATATAATGAAAGAAGACTCGACAAAAAAACTTTCTTACGAAGCAGTTCACAAATGGGCTTATCAACCTAGAATAATTATAGCCAAATATCATTACCACGATTATAGCCTGGGTTTAATCGAAAGCTATGAAGAAATAAGTTTCTTGAACATTAATGGTACGGATTCCATTGTTTATTTTTTAACTGGTACTGGAGACACTGTAAATGTGGAAATATACGAATATGAATATGATAAACAAGGACGTGAGTATAAAATTATCCAAAAACGTATTTCAAATGATAATAAAAGTGTTTACGAAAAAACAAATAGGTACAGAGGTAAATCAAACAAACTAAGGACAGAAGAATATGTCAGTTATCATTTAGACGAATCGTCAAAATATATAACCAGAATGTATAAATATTCGTTCAACGGAAGTGTAAAATCAATAACAAAAATTACTGAAAATGGTAAAAAAATAAAGGAAAAGTATAATCCCCCGAAACCAAAATATGATCTTAAATCGCGATTGAAAAAGGCAAAAAAGACAGATAAGATAGTCAACATTGTTTATCACTATAACTAAAAGAATATGTCTACAACGTATAATCCTCCATTATTCAATTTGTTAAATACAGAGTCTATTCCAGAGGAATTAAGTTTTTTCAAAGATGGTATAGAAAACCTATTGGAGCATCTCTCATATAAAGATTTACATTTTTATAAGTCCGTTTCAGGAAATGCAGCTTCTTATAATCTTACTGTCGTTCCTAATTTAAAAGTTGCCTTAGAAATTCCAGGTACTGGAGGTCTGGCATTATTACTTAATCCGGATTTCGACCCTTTAGGCGCAGCAAATACCACGTTTCCAGTAACGTTTAAATATAAATGGGAGATTCTTAGATATGTTAAAGAGTTTTCAGAGCTGAATTTCAGTGAATCTATCAGTGCTTTTTTTAGTTTAATGTTTGACATATCTGATATTGGCGAAGAGGAACTTTTAGGTAAAGCAATTGAACTTTTTCTTGAAGATGAAACTGATGGTCTGACAACTTTTGTAGATGAGTTTAATAGTCGAGAAACACCTAACACTCCTATAGTTGCTAATGGTGGGTTAGAAAATCCTATTGACGACATCATTGTGCAAATGCAGTCTGGGGGTAATATTTATGATAGTAGAGATGTAGTTCTCAACCAGTTTATTATTGATACTCCTAATGTTGACGCCATATTTGACAAACT
>Ga0307943_1001340_pt1 | contig 13277 bp, 14 predicted proteins | sample OrgLakmetagen177_FD_203149 | JGI IMG/M metagenome (GOLD analysis project Ga0307943, IMG submission 203149) | Saline water microbial communities from Organic Lake, Antarctica - #177 | ecosystem: Environmental > Aquatic > Non-marine Saline and Alkaline > Saline | place: Antarctica: Organic Lake... | reverse complement strand
ATCAAGGGCTTTCAGCTCCTGGAACTGGTGATCAACAACGTCCAGTTTCGGGACGGAGAGCAAGTAAAAGATCAATCAGACAGGAACGCTGCCTGATGGGTCATACACCAGATTTGACAATATCTCCCCTCAGCGATACCTTTTTTGCGCAGGTCGAGAAGCGAGTCCTTCAATGGCGCCCATCCTAATCCCGCTCCAGGGCACGGCGTGCTGCTGGTAGTGTCGGGAAGTTCACCATAGTGCTCATACCAGCGTCTGCTTCCTCAGAGGTGATCGGGTTGATGTGTACGGCTTTGGCTGGCAAGTTGGCTGTAGGCTCGCCGCGTACAAAGCGTTCTGGATGTTTTTGATAATAATCATTCAGTGCTGACTGTCGCTTCTCGGCTACCTGCTGGTATTCCCCGGTGAAGACCTGGGCTGACGTGAAGCCATTCAGGCCACTGTGGTGGTGCTTATGGTTGTACCAGTCGAAGTAGTCGCTGAACCACAGGCGAGCGTGTTCTATGCTGTTGAAGCGGCCCGGATAGTCCGGTTGGTGCTTGGCCGTTTTGAACTGACTTTCACTGAACGGGTTGTCGTTGCTGACTCTGGGGCGGCTGTGGCTGCAGACGACACCCAGATCCGCCATCAGATCCAAGAAGCTCTGTGCGATCATGGGCGAGCCACGATCTTGATGCAGGGTGATGGAGGCATCATCCTGCTCATAGCGCGTCAGCGTCTCTTGTACGAGCTGTTGGGCCAACTGGCTGTTCTCTTTGTGGGAGACCATCCAGGCCACTACATATCGGCTGTACAGGTCCATGACCACATACAGGTTGAGGTATTTCCCGCGTTTTTTGGTCGCAAGTTTGCTGATGTCCCACGTCCAAACTTCGTTCGCACGTGTCGCGGTCAACCGAGGTATTGCGTGAGACTGTGGCGCACGCTGATTACGCCGATCACCCGTCTGGTTGACCTCGCGCAGCACTCGGTACAGGGTGCTGAGTGAACACAGGTGCTCTTTTTGGTCCAGCAGCGTGTGATAGACCTGATAAGCCGTCTGGTCCCAGTACTGGGGCTGATTAAGCGTCGCCAGGATCGCTTTCTTCTCGGCCTCTGACAGTGCGCGCGGTTGCGACGCGTTCTTGCGGGAACGTCTGGCCGGGTCTGAAGGCGTTTCTTGCCGGCGACGGCGCCACGCATACACGGTGCTACGGTTCAGGCCCAAGGCATCACAGGCCACGCTAAAGGGGACATGGTCAGGACGAGAGTCCAGCACACTCATGACGGATCGTTCCCATTGTTCGACAGATCGAGCATCGACAAAGCTTTTTTTTGGAGCCCTACGCAGTCCTCTGTGATCCGTAATTTGTGCTGCGTACGGGCCAGCTCTTTTTCCAACTGCTCAATGCGCTTCTGCTCGGGTGTTTTGGCGGCTTTCGGGCCAGGGGCAGATTTAGACAATGCCGACTCACCACCGCTCTCAAGCTGTTTGCGCCAATCACGGAGCTGGTTGCTGTATAGGTTCTCACGACGCAGCAACTCACCGAGCTGTCCATGAGCACATTGATTGGCTTGTGCCAGGATTTTCAGTTTGTACTCAGTTGAGAAGCGACGACGTGTTCTCTTCTCTAACTGGACATCGGGTGTCACTTGGCTTTCCGGCAGTTGCGATTCTGGTTTTGGCATTGTGTTAGCTCCTCAATCCACGCCCTGAAATCTATGTTAACTCATAGACTGGTTGTATGGGGTGAGGTTGACATATAGGGATGTGGATCAATGCCACTTAAAAAACCCAAATTCCTAAGCTTGAGGTGTTAAGATTGAACTGTTAGGTTTCAACACTTTATTTGAGGACAAACGGGATGAACTTTCTGCTGACGATTTACGTTTTGACCGTTTATGTGAAATTCAAACACTAATGGTTCAAACGACCGTACGGATGGCTGTCGTGGTGCTCGCCGCTGGCAGTTCTCGCCGAATGCATTCTGAGAACAAGCTTTTGTCGATCTGGCGAGGCAAAGCATTGCTGCGCCGGGTAGCAGAGCAAGCATTGAAAAGCAACGCAGTGTCTGTTTACGTGATCACCGGTTACGAAGCGAACCGTGTGGCCAGTTTGCTGGCAGATATGCCTGTTACTCTGATCCACAATCAGGACTACAAGTCAGGAATGGCAGGATCACTCAATCTTGGTATCAGCTCGCTGGACGCCAACACAGATGGAGTGCTCGTATGTCTGGGAGACATGCCGCAGGTAACGTCAAAGGTCATGAATGCCCTTATAGCTGCCTACTGTCCTAATCGCGAACTCGATGTTTGCATTCCCACCCACCACGGTCAACGGGGCAACCCGATTTTGATCGGCCGCCGATTCTTTAGCCTGTTGACTGATCTTCAGGGCGACATTGGAGCGCGTCAATTGATCCGGGAAAACCCGAATCGAGTCGTTGAAGTTCCGGTTAACCACCCCGGCATCCTGCTGGATATCGACACCCCCGAATCGCTTTCAAGGCTGAGAAAGAAGGAGCCATAATTCGACCCTTGGTCATACAATAAATATGATCTGCTTCAAAACTTATTAACTTCTCCGCAAAAGCTGCGGAAACCAGGTAGAAATGTCAGGGAAAAGAGTAATCAACATCAAGACCGCTATATTCACCAAAAGAAACGGAATCACGCCTGCAATAATCTGTGAAACGGGCAACCGAAGCGTAGTCGAAGCAACAAACAGGTCGAGACCAAATGGTGGTGTCACTGTGCCAATTGCCACATTCAATACTACAATAATGCCGAAATGGACAGGATCAACGCCGAGAGTGAATGCCACTGGTGCCAACATCGGTACCAGAACGATTTGCATCGAAACCGGATCCAAAAACATCCCGGCAATAATAAACACCAGGTTGACGATCAGCAGAAAATGAATGACTGACATATCTGCTGCAGCAATTGTTTGGGCGATCGCTGCGGGGACACCAGTCAGTGTGACCAGAAAACTCAGATAGCTGCCCACTGCTAAAATGATAAACAGCCCTACGATTACCAAGGCAGCTGATTCAGCAACCGAGCAGACTTGACGCCAGTTCAGTGATCGGGTGATGAGCGTCTCGACAACCAGAGCATAAATCGCGGCCACTGCCGCCGCCTCAGTCGTTGTAAAAAAACCACTATATATTCCGCCAAGAATCAGAATTGGCATTCCTAAAGGTAACGCCGCACCTTTCAGCGCCTTCCAACGCCTCGCAGCGTCTACCTTCTCCATCAGAGCTGGTCTGACAATCAAGCTGTGGATATGCACATACACCGAAAACCCGGCAGCCAATATAATACCCACAACGAGACCGGCAGCAAACAGATCAATAATGGATGTACCGGTCAACCATCCATAGATGATCAATGTGATGCTGGGTGGAATCAGCAGGGAGATTTCCGCGGAGGCTACGATCAATCCAACAGAAAAGTTAGAGCCGGAACCACTGCTCAATAATCGCGGATACAAAATTCGCCCAAGGCCTGCAACCGTTGCAGGAGCCGAGCCGCTTACAGAACCAAAAAGCAAGCATGCTCCGGTCGTAGTGTGTCCAATGCCACCGCGTCGATGGCCAACAAATGCCTCAGCCATATCCGTCAAGCGACCAGCAATACTTCCCCTTGCCATAAGTTCTGCGGCAAATATAAAAAATGGGATAGCCAGGAGAGTCGACTGATTCATCCCTCCTATCATGCGCTGAACCATCACCATATCCGGTAACTGAGGCAGAAACAGATATTGAGCTAGGAGCCCGGTAATACCCAAAACCAGAAAAATTTCCGCGCCAATCACAAACAGGATAACTGCCGCCACACTGACCAAACCTATTTTCATCTAACAACGCTCCTTCGAGCTGCATGCATTTGCAGAAGGGTAGATGTGATCATTCCAGGTCTCGTGTCGCTCAATACTCTGGAAGTGCCAATGAGCTTAAAAACCATAAGGCAAGTGATATGTGGCTCCGATAAGTCAGTGATTCAACAGTGTATTTGACTCGTCAGCGGTCCTTTGATCGGGGTAGAGCAGATAGCGCAAATAGCGGATACCAATCAGTACCATACCAACCGGCATTGCTGCATAGAACCATGCTATAGAAATGTTGAGCACGTTGCTGATTTGACCTGAAGCCAATATTCTCTCTACAAATGTCCAGCCCAGATAAGCGGCATAAAAACAAAAAACTGTTCCCACGCCATCGATAATCCTTCGTAAAACCCTCAAGAGAGATGGCCTGACAAGCTTGTTAGCGAGGTCCATTGAGACATGTCTACCACGCTCGAGCCCATAGCCCAGCCCAACAAACACCAGCCAAACCATAAACAATCTTGACAGCTCTTCGGTCCATCCAAAGTGTCTCGCCAAACCTGGGCTCACATTATTAAGTAGCACACTGACCCCATACAATAAAGTCATTGAGAGCATCAAACTAACCATCATATTGCGCTCAAGAGATGCTAGCGCTTGCCAGAATCGCTTGGACAGTGTTTTGAATTGGTGCTCTATCACTCAACTATTCTCTCCAATGATTGCTCATAGAGTTCAATCAGCGCCTCACCCGAGTCGCCAGAGTGGCTGAGAAAGCTGTCACGAGCTGCAGGGTACATGCGTTCTCGCAACTCGATTTGTTCATCCCCAGAGAGTTCGCGTACGGCTATTCCCGAGGCTTTGATCTGTTCTAAGGCCTCTTCCTGATTGCGATTTTTCACGCCGCCTAAAACAGGGCTCAGCTCAACAAAGGTGTCCCGAATCACAGCCTGATCATGTTCAGACAGACTGGCCATAAAGCCAGGGTTGATCAGTACCACATTTTCCACCACACCATGGGCGGAAATCAGCAGATAGTCCTGCACTTCATGAAAATTCATGCGAGCAATTGAATCCATCGGGTTCTCCTGACCCTCGACCACACCAGTCTGAAGTGCAGTGTAAACATCACCAAAAGGAATGGGAACTGCGCTGGCATTCAGCGCTTCGAACTGAGCTCGCAGCACCCTGGAATCCATAATACGGAACTTTTGTCCTTCGAAGTCCGCAATGCTGCCCAAAGGCTTATTAGATGTGAAGTGCTTATATCCGCCCGGCCAGAGAGCAACAGCTTCAAATCCGTGATCTTGGAAAGAGTCGAGCAGCGCATGGCCGAACTCGCTCTCCCTCAACTGCTGCGCCTGCTCGTCATTTGTCGGCAGCAAGTATGGGATATCGAGTATGGAGACCAGTGGGTTGAACCCTCCTATAAACGCGGCAGGAATGACCACAGCTTCCTGAATACCGAGTTGCACCGATTCCGTCATTTCGCGCGCATTCCCGATTTGGGAGGAAGGAAATACGGTAAACGAAACGCGGCCTTCAGTGCGCTCCTCAATCATAGACACAGCATCTTTCAAAACAAGATCCAGCGGCTGGCCAGAGGCCTCAACATGGCCGATGCGCGAGTTGGCCGATGATGTACCTACCAGCACTGCTATCATAGCGGCGCTTGCAGTGAGTAGCTTAAATGCCTTGATGTAAAACGTTGAATTCATGGCTAGTTTTTCCTGTTTTGGTTAAGTGAAAATTAATCCAGCACATAACGATGATTCCATCAGTACACAGACGTTATCCGAGCACATATCTTATTGACTGTCAACAGATCGTCATGAAAACCTAAACCTAAAGTAAGATGGCGCTATATAAGAACTGTACAGGCCAAAAAAGCGCTTTCTTGAAATAGGAAGTATACTGATATAATATCAAAATATGGACCTCACGTAGCAGTTTGCCTTCTGGAATGGTGTACGACGGGGCTTCCATCAATTCAATTGTGCAGCGGCTGATATAAAACAAGCACCACAACAGGTTTGTCGCTGCCATCAACAAAAAAGAGGAACGGGTAGCTTATGAACCATACCTGCTTACACGGCGGCCATATACATGCCAACGGAATACGTCAGCACTATCTGCGTTACTGCGCCTCCGATGAGCAGCCGCCTGTTTTGATAGTGGTTCCCGGAATTACCAGCCCAGCCATTACCTGGGAGTTCGTGGCCGAGCGACTTGGGAAAGTTTTCGATACCTATGTACTTGATGTTCGTGGCCGGGGCTTGTCAGAAACAGGCGACCATCTGGATTATGGTATTGATACCTGTGCCGATGACATTACTGCTTTTGCCCAGGCTCTAGGTCTTAACAAGTACTCGATCCTGGGGCACTCCATGGGTGCCCGTTTCGCCATTCGAGCCGCAACCCGCAACGCCAAAGGAATCGACAAGTTGGTGCTGGTTGACCCGCCTGTGTCCGGGCCGGGACGTCGCGAGTATCCTAGCAAACTGCCCTGGTATATTGACTCAATGCAAGCCTGTCGATATGGCGCCGACATTGAAACCATGCGGACCTTCTGTCCGACCTGGACCGAAGAACAATTAAGGTTGCGCGCCGAATGGCTCCATACCTGTAACGAAAAAGCGGTGATTGATACCTTCAATGGCTTTCATGAAGACGACATCCACCAGGATCTGCCGTCGCTCAAGCTTTCAGCCTTGCTGATGGTTGCTGGAAAAGGGGGCGTAATCCAGGAAAAGGACGAGGAGGAAATCTGTACATTGATGCCTTCCATTCAGATTGCACACGTTCCGAATGCCGGGCATATGATTCCCTGGGATGACTACGAAGGTTTCTTCGCAGCCCTGGGTGATTTCCTGGGTCAGAAAGCTTAATCAGAGATTGCAGCGCTGTGACCCAGTCGCTGCAAACAGTCGATAGACATCCCTGGAGAACCAGACCATGAAGAATCCGTATCGTATCGGTCAGATTGTGCCCAGCTCGAACACCACCATGGAAACAGAGATCCCCAAAATGCTGCGGTGGCGCGAGGAGCTGTTTCCTGAACGTTTTACTTTCCATTCCAGCCGCATGCGCATGCACAAGGTCACCAAGGAAGAGTTGATCGCCATGAATCGTCAGGGGCTGCGCTGTGCGGCTGAGCTGGCTGATGCAAGGGTGGACGTGATGAGCACGGCATGCCTGGTAGCTATCATGGCAATGGGTCCCGGCTACCACCGCGAGGTTGAAAGCGAGTTGACGAAAGTGGCTCGCGAAAACGGTTGCCAGGCGCCAGTTATGACTTCAGCCGGCGCCCTGATCGCTGGCCTGAATCTGATGGGTGCCAAGCGCATTGCCCTGCTGGCTCCCTACATGCGCCCGCTGACCGATACAGTCATCGAGTATATTGAAAGCGAAGGCATTGAGGTGGTGGATTCCCACTGCTTCGAAATACCCGATAACCTCGAAGTGGGAAAACGCGATCCCATGCAACTGGTTGAGGACGTCAAGAAGCTGAACACCTCCAATGTTGATGCCGTTGTACTATCGGCGTGTGTCCAGATGCCCTCGCTGCCAGCCGTTCAGCTGGTGGAGGATGCTCTGGGTATTCCGGTCACTTCAACCGCCATCTGTACCACCCGACTGATGCTGGACAACCTGGGTTTGAAGCCTGAAGTCCCCAATGCAGGTGCTCTGCTCAGCGGGCGTTACCCTGCTGCGGCAGCCGGAGGCTGAGGCCATGAGCGACAACGCGCAGAAGAACTATCAGGGTGTCTGGGACGGGCGCATCGGCTTTGGTCGTAAAACGGCCCTGCTGGTCATTGATTTCATGCAGGGCTACACCACCGAAGGCGCGCCCTTGTATGCGCCAGGTGTGGTAGCGGCTATTCCGCATGCAGCGGAAGTGCTGAACGCTGCCCGCAAGGCCAGTATGCTACTGGTGCACACAAATATTCGCTATCAGCCGGACACATTTCTGGATGGCGGTGTCTGGCTCGTCAAGTCTCCAGTCATGAAGGACATGGTGGACGGCAATCAGCATGCAGAGTTTTGCCCCGAGACCGCCCCTATTCAAGGCGAACTGGTGATCAGCAAGCAGTATCCAAGCTCCTTCTTTGGCACAACACTGGCCAGCACCCTTTATGCCCAGGGCGTAGATACCATTGTGTTGATAGGTTGCTCTACCAGTGGTTGCATACGTGCCACAGCAGTCGATGGCCTGCAATACGGCTTTCGTGTGCTGGTGGTGCGCGAAGGGGTTGGTGATCGTCATCCTGATCCACATGAAGCAAACCTGTTTGATATAGACAGCAAATATGGCGACGTGATTTCCAAGTCAGACTTTCTCGCCCACCTGAGCGGCCGTTCATCGGTCGCGCCCGGTAATTGATGCAACCACAACAAAAAGACTCACAATGAGGATTTCGAGATGAACCAAGTCAGGAAAATTGCCCTTGAAGAACACTTCAATGCGCCCGGCTTTGAGAGCTACTCCGAAGTGTTTCTGAAGAACATTCCTGTCAGAGTCCGGAAGGAGCTGAGCAGCAGACTGAATGATTTTGATGACCTTCGTCTGGCCGACATGGACAAGGCAGGCGTGGAAAAGGTACTTCTGTCGCAGTCTGGCCCCGGAGTTCAGGCAGAACAGGACACGATACTGGCCATTCGCAAGGCGCAAGAAAACAACGACTTCCTGGCTGACCGCATCGCTCGAAACCCGGATCGCTACGCCGGCTTCGCGACCTTGCCCATGCAGGATCCAAAAGCCGCTGCTGCGGAACTGGAGAGAGCTGTCAAGCAGCTGGGCTTCAAGGGTTCGATGGTCAACGGGCATACGCTGGGCGTCTATTATGACGACCCGATCTACGATCCCTTCTGGGAAATAATGCAAGAACTGGATGTGCCCATGTATCTGCATCCAGTTAACTTTCATGAAGTGCCACACAACATGGTGGGCCAACCAATACTGCCCGGCGCCGTTTGGGGCTGGGGCGTTGAAACCGGCACCCATGCTCTGCGCTTGCTTTTTGGTGGGGTTTTCGATCGCTTCCCGAAGCTGAAAGTAGTACTAGGCCACATGGGTGAAGGCCTGCCCTTCATGCGCTGGCGTTTCGATAGTCGCTTTGCAGTTTACTCCCAGGGCATCAGCCTCGACCGACCGCCGTCGGCCTATATCGGCTCCAATATTCTGATTACAACCTCGGGCGTGTGCTCAGCACCCACACTGATTGGTGCCATTGGCGAGATGGGTCCGGAAGCGGTCATGTTTTCCATCGACTATCCTTACGAATCTAGCGAACTGGCTGCGGAATTCATTGAACAGGCGCCGCTTGATGAGCGTACCAGGGCTCTGGTCTGTTACGACAACGCCAAGCGCATTTTCAAGCTCTAATTCTTTGATCAAAAGAGATAGCACATGATTTCCAGGCCTTGGGTCAAGTATGCCCTGCTCTTTTGCATCGGAATATACCTCAGACTGGGCGCCCTGATCGTTCCTCCGTTAATCCCGAGACTGGAAGCAGTGCTCGGGATTACGACGGGTCAGTCGGCTCTGGCCACCAGTTTGCCACTGCTCCTGCTGGCATTCGGGGCACTATTTGGTGGCTGGATGGTCAATCGTCTTGGTATTCTCAACACCCTGATCCTGGGATTGTTGGCAATGGCCATGGGCAGTGCCTTTCGCAGCCTGCCCATCGAATTCTTTCTGTTTCTCTTCGCTACAGTCATCATGGGTATTGGCATTGCTCTGATGCAGGTGGGCCTGCCTTCCCTGACCCGGGTCTGGCTGCCTGACAACATCGGTCGTGCGGCTGCTGTTTACACCACAGGGCTGCTAGTGGGTGAATGGATTGCGGCAGGCTTTACCGGACCTCTGGTCACTCATTTGCTTCAGGATGCATGGCGGCTATCATTTACCTTCTGGGTATTGCCAGTCCCGCTGATCGTTCTGGCCCTACTAATCTACGGTGATCGCCACCAGTTAGAGGCAGCGGAGGCAGCGCAGCCCAAAACGTCGCTGATGCCTGACTGGCGCGACCCGATGCTCTGGCGGGTCTCGATTGTCATGGCAAGTTCGGGAATACTGTATTTTGCCGGCAACATTTTCCTGCCTCCTATCCTGGTAGAGACGAACCGGGTGCACATGCTGGACATGACTTTGAGTGCGCTCAATGGGGTCCAGATTGTGTTCTCGGTACTGCTGATTTTCTATGCGGATCGCCTGATTGGCAACCGGGCACCGTTCTATGTGCTCAACAGTCTGGCTTTGTTCACCATACCAGGGCTTCTCTGGGCGCCTGGATACTGGGTGGTTTTCGTCGCCGGCGTGTCTGGCGCGCTGACCAGCGCTATTCTCGTGCTGGCACTGGCGCTGCCTGCCTGGCTTGTTCCACCCCATCAGGTTTCCCGATTATCATCCGGCATGCTGTTCATTGGTTACTGCCTGGTCTTTTCCGTTCCAGTGGTTGGCGGCTGGCTGAACGACTTGACAGGTTTGCGCGCTCTGGCCTTTCTGCCAACAGTGGTCGTTGCGCTTATAGCCATGGCATCAGTGGGTGGGATCGAACGAAGAACACAGTCAGAATTTACTGCGCCTGGAGTGACTAAGTAGTTTCCATCCAGAAACGGTCTTCTTCCGTGTTCTAAAGTCACTCAGGAAAACGCGTGGTTTTTTCTGGCTCGCAAAATCAAGCAAGCAGCAAAGGTCGGGCCGTTTGCCGGTAGATCTGAGTCATTTCCGCCAGTATCGATACTGCAATTTCCATCGGTGTTGCTGCTCCGATATCAAGGCCTACCGGGCCACGCACTCTGTAATCCGACGCTGCTAGTCCGCGTTCTGCAAGAATCTTCAGGCGCTGTTCGTGAGTCCTGCGGCTGCCTAGAGCGCCGATATAGTAACATTGAGTTGCCAGTAACGTTTCCAGCAGGTCCGGCTCCCATTCATGCTCATGAAACATAAGCACAGCAGCAGTCCATTGGTCCAACGACGGCGCTGAAAACGCCGCAGGCGTTTGCAGCTTCTGCACCTCTGCGCCGAATCTGCCGGCCACTGTCAAGGAATCACTGTCGGGCGATCTCACCAGCACCTCATAGTCACTGGCGAGCGCAACCTGAACCAGTGCCATCAGGTTGGGGCCCTTGCCCAATGCAAGCAACCTGCGTTTAGGGTAGAACCAACGCCGAAAGCTATTGGGCTCTGGCATAGTATCGCGATCATATACACACCGGTGCATATTCTGAGAGGTAGTATTAGTGTCCAGTGCTATCTGCTGTCGCGCGTTAACAGCATGACACAGAGATTCAAGGACTTCATCGCTAACATCAACATCAATGAAGAGATCAATGCCGGCGCCGCAAGGAAGCTGCACATCAAAATAGGGCGAACCGGCACCGAGTCGGAGATGTCGATTCCTGCCCTCAGCCAGCGCAGCCAAACTATCCTCGACAATGACATGCTCAGCGCATCCACCGGTCAGGTAGCCGACGCTGCGGCCATCTTCACAGACCACCATCTGACTGCCTGTCGGGCGGGGCGAAGAACCATCGCTACCGATCAAAGTGACCAGAACGAACCGATGGCCTTCACGACGAAAGCTAACCGCACACGAAAGCAGATTCTCGAAATCCATCACCTTGCCAGTTCCTCTGTCATTCAAGAAAGTTGTACTTGTCCCCGCTACTGCTGGCACACAGCAGTTGGACTATATGGACACAATACAATTTATTTGCTGCCGAGCAGGTTATCCTTGAAACTCACAGAGTGACTGTTGGCCCTACGACTCCGCAGCCTGGCCGTTCAACTGGGTCGAAATACAGCGCGGCCCAGATGATTATTGGCATGAACCAACTTGGCGAGCAACAAGCAAAATATTTTCCGGTCGTCAGGATACAAGGGCTCCAGCAATAGCTCTTGTGCCTGCAACATGCAGTCATACATATCCTGCGTGACCTCCTCACCCTTTTCTGTCAGTCGACTCAATCTGACGCGCTTGTCCTTCGGACTCGGGCTTCGACTTACGAGACCCCAGCCCTCCAGACGCCGCAGAATATCTGCCGCGTTGCTTCTGTCAATTCCCACTTCCTGTGACAAAGTTATCTGGTCCAAATCCGGCTGCTCGGCCAGCTTGGTCAAGACTCCGTACTGAACCGGTGTAAGGTCATATGTTTCTGACTCTCGAAGAAATAGCGCGTAATGTATCTGATTCAATCGACGAATCAGAAAGCCGGCGCGGGACCACAATGGTATTGTACCGCCCTCTACAGGTTCATCCGCCATATCTAGATACTTTTCAACGCTAGAAAACATTATCATCTTTCAGCCTTTAATCTAAGGTTCTTCGTAGAATACTGTGGAGCCCTACGGCTGCATTTCCAGCTTCCCGCAGTAAAACAGTATGCTCGTTCTGAACCCTTCGAAGGAACGATAACCACGGGCATTGGACTTCACCGTTTGTATTTTGGAGTTTAAACCTTCAGCCGCAGCATTGCTGATCCGGTGATCAAAGTAGTTCAGTAACCCGTCCATATGCGTCTTGAGCATTCTGGCCACTTTCTTCACCGGCTCCAGGCGGCAGCGGATTGCCCAACTGTACCACCGTTCAAAGTAGCGTTTCGCCCAGCCTTTGGAACGGTAGTCCCAGAAGGGTCGGAAGTGTTCCTTTAGGGCCCAGGCGCGTGCCACCTTGAGATTGCTATATTTGAGTTGATCAAACTGGTCGTGGTGTCTCGCCTTGACGTTCTCGTCATTGTATAGCCAGAAGTGCTTGCTTCCTTTAAGCCGGTTATCACCTTCGCTGGCAAGCTGCTTGTTCTCTGCACGGCGAACCTGATCTACGGCCTGATTTAGGTGCTGACTGATGTGGAACCTGTCATGCACGATAACCGCTTGAGGCAAGAGGCCCTCAACGGCATTGGCATAGGCTTTCCACATATCCAGCGCCACAGCCGTAACTTGTTCACGCTGATCAGACGTCAGTGCTTGCAAAAGCAGTGCCTTACAGGCTTCTTCCTTACGGTCTTCCACGACATCCAGAACGCGGCCTTGCTTGAGGTCCACCAGGTTTGTAATGTATTGATGACCCGAGCGGAATTGTTTCTCATCAATACCGAGGTATTCAATCGCCGTGCTGTCACGACGGGCAAGTCCTCGTTCAACAGCACGCCGCTTGATCGCTTCAACTTGATGCCAGTTCAACTTGAGCAGTTTACGCGCTTCTTCTATGCTGCGAGAGGCCTGTATAACCCGGATGGCAAAGGACTCAAACAACAGCGTAAAGCGACTGTTCTTAGTGGCCCATGGTGCCGAGACGGTTTTAACACCGTGCTTTTTACACTTGACCCTTGGAAGCTGGGCGTGCAAATAGGTTGAAAACTGCATGGTATCAAGGTGACGCCAAGTTCTGCGTTCGCGATCATCGTGCTTTGGGCATACCGTTTCACATTCAGGACATATACCCGAACCATCGGCGTA
>Ga0307943_1001337_pt1 | contig 13287 bp, 12 predicted proteins | sample OrgLakmetagen177_FD_203149 | JGI IMG/M metagenome (GOLD analysis project Ga0307943, IMG submission 203149) | Saline water microbial communities from Organic Lake, Antarctica - #177 | ecosystem: Environmental > Aquatic > Non-marine Saline and Alkaline > Saline | place: Antarctica: Organic Lake... | reverse complement strand
TTCAGGAAGCGGAGATTGTGTAAGTCCTGGCTCTCAGGCGGTAATCAGTGATGCTCTAAATTCTCGACAGACGATAGAATATCATGGTCTTTCGGAAACTCGCGGCTTTAGTCGCGAGTAGTTCATGCAAGTGATGATCCTACCTCAGAAGTCTGTCAGCAATTACCAAGGGATTAATGCAGTGGTAGCCGGTAGTGTGTATGGCAAAACACCAAAAACACGGGATAGAGCTACTCGGGGCGTCTTTTGGATGTGTTTTTTGGGGATTCTGGCAGGATGCTCAGACGCCAGTAACAACAACATCACCCGGGCGGGCACTGATGCGAACCAAAATGGCATTCGGGATGAGGTAGATAGCTACATCCGGACAGCTTATGCCGTAGGCCCCGAGCGTGACGCAGCTGAGCAACATGGTAGGGCTTTGCAGAAAGTTGTCATGATGACCACAGCCGATGAAGCGGAAACCCTCATGATAAAGGTGTCCCGCAGCATGTCGTGTCTTTACAGTGTGTTCGACGGCGGTAATGGCGAAAATCACCCTGCGGCAGTATCCCGGAGACTGGAAGACGAAACGTTCGATACGGATGCTCGGAAGAAAGCAAACGACCAGTTCAGTGAGGCGCTGGATGGCAGAACATGGGGGCTACCACAGGGCGATACCTGTGAGTGACTTTTGAGCGTGGTTCTGGCCAGCCTTTCACCGAATGCCAGTATCACTACTCATCATCACTATCGTCCCAAGTCATGGTGTTTGAAAGATCTTCCAGCCAATCGTAAAAGTCGTCGGGGAGTGGCGAAGATAATCGAAAGGCGGTTCCATTCCGGTCAGTGGGTATGGCGGTGGCATTGTCGGAGCGCAGAACGCCGTGCGTATCGATTACTTTGTCCCCGATTTTAAAGCGCAAACCCACACTCTCGTCGGTCTCGTCGTAGATGCTTGTCAGCACAAGATCAACGGCAAGATTTTTATACCGGTAACGCCCAAGAATTAACGATGTTTTGATATCGTTTGCGAAGCTGAACGAGAGGCCCAAGTCCATAGGCTCATCATCATGATCAACCTCAGTCTTTTCAGGAACGATAAGTTCCCATGTGTTGTCGTCACAAGCGTATGTGTAAAGTTCAAACATTCTTTTAGATTGCATAGGTCATTCCGTTTGTTGAGCGTGTGCTGTTTAAGGCAGCGTTTTCTGCAATTCACCGCGCAAGGTTTCAAGGTCACCCAAATCCACCTCATCACCCATGCCGCCGTTATCGGTCACCACGTATAAGCGGCCATTATCCTGGGTCAGAAACAGCACTTTGCCGTAAAATGCTGGCGTATGACGCGACTTCCTGCGCGCATCTTTCAGGTCGTGCTTTGTTTTCAACCAACCGTTGTTTAGGCGCCTGGCCGTCCACATGGGACAGGCACACCACAAAGTCAGGGTAGAAGTAGTTCCGATGATCTCCGCGCACCAACCGAACGGAATAGGGCTTTTTGTCGGGGTTACGGAACCACCATGCTACAAACTTGGCGCGATCCAGAGCTTCTGCAAAGGCGAGCTCGTCTTTGTTCATAGCAAAGCTGCTATCAAACTTACCAGTAATCATGACCTCACCATCAATCAACCATGCTTCATATCAGCGGTTTGAGTCATCCTGGCTCACCACTGCCAAGAATGCCCAGCAGATGGGACTCCTACCTAGCGTTGTCAAATGCTAAGAACGTGTTTAGCTTTTTTTCCCGTATCAAATCCTGTCAACATAACCGCGATTATGCGCAGTACCGCGTACGCCCATTGCCATCCTTGGCTTTGCTAGGGCTACCTTACAGAATATCTAGCTTCGGTAAGCTTCTAACGATTTTCTGTGTCTCCACGCTCACAGTAACCACCCGCTGAAATAACTCCAGGGGATACCTTGCGTTCCCCATGGTCTCGATAGCCCAGTCGTTTGCGTCGTTGACGATGCCGCTGGCCTTGTGAGTGCTCACAGCTTGGCGTTCCATCACCCAGTTCAATGCCGCCTTACCGTTCACGACGTAGTCCCAGGCCTCCTCCGGGATGCCGGTCATGGTGATCTTGCCGTTGTAGATGACGGTGCTGAGATCGTTAATGTTTTTACCGGTTTCCTCGCAGCGTTTCTTGCCAAATTTCATTTTGGTGACGCGGTAATCCTCGTCCACCAGGTTGCCCTTGGCTTGAATGTTGAATGGGTATTTTTCTACGGTTTCGTAGTTCAGGTGCAGCCCGGCTAAGTCACGGCCAGCCCTCGAGAACGCCCAGAAATCGGCTGCGTTTTTAACTTTCGGAATGCGGGGTAACTCTTTACTCAGGTTGTCGGCAAAGCGGGTGCGGTAGTCCCCGCTGTGCAGGATGCCGTAGACGTAATAGAACAGGTCTTCCTTTGTGATCCGCTCACCAGGGTATGCCTCTTGAAAGTGGGACAGCCCTTCATCGGTGATGGCGTCGCGGCGTTTCAGACCCGGTTCATCGTTGCCCTGCTCTGTGGCTGAAAACAAGTCACTGCTGCCGCTATCTTCCGCTTGAGCCTGCTCATCGTAGAGGTAAAGCGGGAAACATTGAGAGTCACCATTGCAGTGTAAATCTGGTAGCGCATTGGAGACTAAAACTGGAACGCCAGAGCCGTTATATTTGGCATTAAACTGAATCACCAAGTTCTCCGCCCCTGCATGCGGGAAGATGCGGGGCATTTGGAGCACCCTCTCATTAAAGGTGCGGTTGAAATAGATCCATTGCTTGGTGAACGGTCGGTAAAGAGAGGTGGTAACTGATGAATTGTCGTGGGCGAAAGATTTATTTCTGGCCAAATCCTGCTTGAGGTTTACCGTCCAGCTGATGCGGGCTGGGTCAGTATTGATAAAACCATCTACTTTCGCTTGACGCGCCTTCGTATCCAGCCCTGAATGCGCCAAATTAAAGCGCACTAACTCAGCGTTGTAGAAGCCAATCATGCTGATCATATTGTCTTTTAGCTTGACCTTGCTGGCGTTGTAAACCCAAGCATCGCGGTTAGTTGCCACCCCTAATGAGTAATTATCAAATAGTTTGAGGCCATCACCTTTCTTATCACCCAACACAATATGCTCACCAAAGCTGTCATCGCGCTGGTTCAGCCAGTCACCATGCTGGTCAGGAACAATCTGCTGCCATGCGGTGATTCCCCTCACACTGGCATAGTTCGCAATCATTTCCAGCTTTTCAGTACGGTTCAGGTAGTCACCAATGTCATGGAACAGGATACGCCCGTGCTCTGCTGCTTCGGGGTTTTTGACCAGCAGGGAAATCGCAATAGGGGCACGGCTACCGCTATCGAAAATTTTCCCGCCCTCCCTTCGCGATAGCTCGCCAGAGGTGCGCTGATTCCCCCGCAAGTGAAATACATGAATGCTGGAAAACTCTTCAGTCAAACACTTGCGCAAGCCATCGGTGGTATTGGCCTCCAAAAAGCCGCCATTTGTCACAAAGCCAATCACTCCCGCATCACCAATGCGGTCACTAGCCCAACGAATGGCCCGAATGTAGCTGTCGTACAGCCCCTTCGATAGCATTGCTTTAGACTGAGCGGCATAGGTCTCTTCAATCCGTCTATCCAGCTTGGAGTAGCTGACGTTGGCATTGTTATCGTTCTGGCTCAACTGCCCAATGGAATACGGCGGATTCCCCATAATGACGCGAATATCCAGTTCTTTCTGACGCTTCCGCCGCTCACTGTTCTCCACCAACAAAGCATCAATCATGTCTTCACTTTCGTACATCTGGAATGTATCGGTGAGACAAACGCCAGTGAACGGTTCGTAGGGAATCTCGAAAATCTGATCGCTTTCTTCCAGGCCCGTCACGTTGTCATTCATGATGCCGTGGTAAGTGGCCTCAATATTTATGGCTGCAATGTAATAGGCCAGCAGCACCAGCTCGTTGGCGTGAAGTTCGTGTTTGTATTTATGCGGCAATCGGTCTTTGGGAATCAGGCCGGACTGGAGCAATCGGGTAATAAATGTGCCTGTGCCCGTGAACGGGTCAATGATATGCACGTTCTCATCGGCCATGCTCTTGCCAAATTCGGCTTTGAGCACGTCCTCGATGCTGTGAATGATAAAGTCCACCACCTCAACTGGGGTGTAAACGATACCAAGGCGCTCGGTCATTCGTGGGAAGGCATTTCGGAAGAATTTATCGTAAAGCTCCACCACGATTCGCTGTTTGCCTTCAGCACTATTGATGCCTTCGGCGCGCATTTTTACGGATTCATAGAACGATTCTAGGGTGTAACGTTCTTTGTCCAGGTGGTGCTCATGCATTTTATCTAAGACCTGTTGCATGGCCTGTGACATAGGGTTGTTTTTAGCGAAACTGTATTCCTCAAACAGCGCATCAAATACTGGCTTGGTGATCAGGTGCTGGGCCAACATTTCGATGATTTCGTCATCGGAAATGCTGTTATTCAGGTCGTCGCGGAGCTCACCGGCAAACGCATTGAACGCCGCAATTTCTTCAGTGTGGCTTTCGTCTTCTAGGATCGCTTTAATACGGTCGATGTGAGTGTTGGCGATCTTGGCAATGTCATCTGCCCAGTCTTCCCAATGGTGCCGGTTGCCGCATTTTTTGACGATCTTTGCGTACAGTGCACGCTCAATGTCGCCGACCTCAAAGACCATTTCAGCCTGCTCTATCGAGGGGTTCGGCTCTTTCGATCCAATCCCGCGTTCACCGCGTGCCTGGCCCGCTTTGCGTTCTTTTGTAGACTTCTTAGTGGCCTTTGGCGTCACCTTGTCAGCCACGGCCACCACTTCCATTTTGGAGGGCATGCTGCCGTTGAATTCTAGCTTGTTGATCATGGCATCAAAGCGGTCATCGTGTGACCGCAGTGCGTTCAAGACCTGCCAGACAACTTTGTAGGTTTCGTTTCGGTTCAGCGCCTCTTCTGGCTCAACACCAGCAGGAATCACCACGGGGAGAATGACGTAACCCAGCTCTTTCCCGGGAGCTAGCCTCATCACGCGCCCCACAGACTGCACAACATCAACCTGAGAAGAACGGGGTGTTAAGAACAGCACTGCATCCAGTGCAGGCACATCGACGCCTTCCGACAGGCAGCGTACGTTGGATAGGATTCGGCAGGTGTTGTCTTCAGTAGTGGCCTTCAACCACTCCAGGTTGGCTTCTTTCTGGCTGGCATTCATCGTGCCGTCTACATGCTCGGCGGCACAAAGCATGGTCAATGCTGAGTCCAGGGGGGCGTCAGGGTCTTTTTCGCGAATGGATGCAATTTCCGCTTCCTGATATTGGGCGACCACAGCACCAAACATTTCTGAGATTAGCTTGGAACTAACCTTGTGGTTTTTGCCCTTATATTCTTTATCAATGACCTGGCAGAAAGCCACGGCGCGCTTCATCGGATTAGCCTGCTGACCGGCTACCTCAAACAAACCCTGCTTAGAAAGCGCCTTCCAACATCCCACGATTTTTGCCGCATCATCGACTTTAAGCGAGTTGTCAGCGTCTTTAAGCAGGCTTTGCAGGCGCCGGTTAACGTGTGCTTCTTCAACCGCTAAAACGATGACCTTGTAGTCCACCAAAAGCTTACGGGCGACGGCTTCAGAGAAGGTGATGACATACAGTTCTTCACCGTACAGCGCCTTATCATCCATCGAGCATAAGGTGACGTTTTCAGTTTGCTTGGCATCTTCACCGTAGATTCTGGGCGTAGCGGTCATATAGACACGCTTAGCGCTCTGGATGTAGCCGTTGTCGTGAACCCGGACGAACGCAGATTCCTCTTCGCCCTCAAAGGTGGCGCCGGTAGTTCGGTGCGCCTCATCACAAATGATCAGGTCGAACCCTGGGATAGGCTGACTGCCTGTGGTCTGCGCTTCGTTTATCCTGCCAATTGAATGATACGTTGAGAACACCACCGTCATCGCATCTTCAGCGTGGTGGGTAGCCATCTGCTTTTGCAATGACAAGGCATTGGTTGTTGCCGGGTATTGAAGATCGCTGATGCCCGAAATCACACGGTCATCGTCTTTGCCTTGGCGTTTGCCCACGTCACTGTCCGAGCAGACGGCAAAGCTCTTCAGCGGAACGGCAGATTCTTGAGTCCATTCCGTCAATGTTTGGCCCATCAAAGAAAGGCTGGGGACGAGAAATAAAACGCGCTTTCCTTTGCCCGCGATGTCCTCGGCAATTTTTAATGACGCAAACGTCTTGCCCGTACCACACGCCATAATAAGCTTGCCGCGGTCCGCTGTTTTAAGACCAGACACCGCACCGTTAAGAGCATCAACCTGGTGTTCGCGCAGCGTCTTCTGAGCCCTCAGAACAGGTTTGGTGTCCTCACGGTATTGCGACCAGTCGATGACACTATTTTCGAGACTGTGCAGATCAATCTTGAATACCGGTGGATTCTGGCTTCCCAAGGCGTCCTGCGCATTGGCAGTCCATCGATCGGTGGTCGTAACGATGATTCTGTAGGTGAAAAAGCTTTTTCCTGACGCCGTAAAAAAGCTATCAATGTCATTCTTGCGGATAGAGTAATCGGGCGAGTAGTTCTTACACTGAATGGCGTGGAACTGACCGTCACTGGTGATTGCGACCAGGTCGATCCCGGTGTCTTTTTTCGTACTGACGCCAAGCTCCGCACCGTACTGGTCAACCCAGCCCGAGTATGACAGCACGTCGGCGTACTGCTGTTTATAGGCGGGCTCTGTTTTGAAATATTGAACCATCAGGTTCTCAAAGCTCGTGCCCTTGTCGCGTTCGGATAGGGTCATTTTCCTGAACTGGGCCAGTATCGTTTGTAGTGCAGTCATCATCATTCCTCAATAAAAGTGCCCTATCAGCAGTCCAGGACTACCAATCGCTGAAATCTAATTTGGTCAATCGGGCCCGATCGTTAAAACAGTGATCCACTGATTGACAGCCATTTCCGACCTGCCAAGAACGCCATAGCGCTTCGCGGCGTATTGTGTTGCTGCCACCTTGGAAAGACTTTTTTCATAAACCATTGCAAGTGCCCAGTGCCCAGTGTCCGGCGACCGCCAGGGCTTGAAGCTTAGCTTGTGCGTCCAATACAGATGGCTCAGGCCTTTGTGGAGCCGAAGGGCCTGCAGTGGAAACCGTTACGGACTCCCCATATGGGCAGTCATAATCAGGTAGAACCGGACTATGTAATAACGACACGAGGCTGCTCGGTGCAGGAATGACCACATCAACGGTTTGGCGAGCTTCCAAGTACCAACCCGGGATTACCTGCACAAGCAGCCCTTCGATCAGAGGCTTGGCGATCTTATACCGCCGTGCTGCTGTCGCTATCCCTTCCTGTGTGGACAGATTCTTTTTCCCAAGCATCAATTCGGCGGCAAGGCCGGCCGCCTTACCTAGCTTTTGTGTACTGGCGAGCTTGCGTAATTTAGCCCTGGCCTCCATAACGTGGGGCGAAGGTTCTGGTTTTGCTGCTAATGTCATACAACACTCCTTGTCAGATCGAACGATTTCGGTTGGCCAAACGCCGCCTGGTTTCGTCAGCGTTAACGTAAACAGCCTCGGTAAACGCCGCACTGGCATGCCCAAGCTCTTCCGAGATATGCCGAATATCAACGCCAGCTTCGATCGCCATACTGGCGCCGGTGTGCCGCAGATAGTGTGTCTCGTTTTTGATAGCCAGTAAGCGCGCAGCTTCTTCCGTCAGATTTTCATTTTTCATACATCCTGCAGTCAGCTCAATGGCGGATTCAAAGGCCCGCTGAACCTGGCGTTTACCCAAAGCCCCGCCGCCGCGGTTTGACGGCAGAATAGGGTGATTGTCGGTAGGCAGCGGCAGCGAGGGGACCAACCCCAAGTGTTTACGCCAGCGGCGCAGAAACGGCAGGTAGCCGGTTGGCAAAGTCACACTGCGGGTTTTGTCGCCCTTACCAAATACGGTGTATGACCAGTATTCTTCACCCTGAACGTTCTTGATGCGGAAATCCGAAAAGAGAGGTACACGCTCAACGCCATCATCCATTGGCCGTGACGCCAGCTCTCCGACACGCAAAAACAGACTCTTCATCGTGACAACCACAAAAAGTTCACGCTCATAGGCAGGATCTTTATTTGCGGTTTCCTGTAATGTTTTGAGTAGGTAAGACCATTGCCAGTTGTTGAGTCGCCGAGCTGTCTTTTCATCAACATTGACAACCCCAGTTTTGGCTCGTTGATCACGTCGACGTAGGTTGGGCATCGGGTTTTTGGCCAGGTAATCTCTCTGTACCAGAAAGATGAAATACCGCTGCAGGACCGTACGGCTGGAATTTAGCGTGGCTTGAGTGGCGTGGTACCGGGCTTTCTCATCTTGCGTACGCAGGGCAAAGGGGCGCCATTTAGGATTGGGCACCCTTAACCCCTCTTTTTCCAGAAAGCCAGGGTAGATACCGCGAGAAACCCACGGAAGAGGTGGGGTTCTGAGCATTTTGAAGTAGGACTGAACTACCTCTTCATCAACCTGCGCTAACGATCGCTTAGCGGTTACCCACAGATAATTGAGGAAGCGTTGAACTTCACCGCGAAAGCGATTGAAAGTGCCTGGGGTATCCGAGTAGTCCGATACAAACCGCAGACTCAGCTGGAAATCTCTCAAAAGGTCTTCGGTTGGCGGCTGCAACTGCTCAAGAAACTCTCGAATAGACGGGTGGAACTCAAACTCGGCTTGAGAATCCAGATAGTCTTTGGTGTCGATGAGTGGATGCCCACGGAATTTAGACATAGAGCGTTTTGTCCTAGTTATTCAATAATGTGCCGGGAGCTGGCGGGTGCACTGCTAAACACCGTCCTTAACGGGCTTGGCCAATAAACAGGCCCTTTTTGTAGAGCTTCCACATGGCAGTGAACTGCGCTATCAGTAAACCAATGACCACCACACTCAAAATAATTGCACCAGCCCAGGTAACCGGCAATTCATCCCAAAAGAGATAGCCAATACCGAGAAGACCGCATCCCGATAACAGCAAAACAAAAATCCATGGCCACGGAGAGTCAGCCTTTTCTTGATTCTTACTTGGGTACGGCTTTCGATTCTGATTAACGATCATCGCGCGTTATTCCTTTAATAAGTGGCTGGCCAAAAATTCTCTCGCAGCAAAGGTTGCCTTGGCTCATACAGGCGCCGGATACGCCAGTGCTTGTATTTAGACGGATCGAATTCACTCAAGAGGGCTTCGTATTCAGCACGAAATTGAATGGCCGACCGGAAAGCGTGAAGCATTTGATCCGGCGTAGAATCTAGCGCCAAATGAAACGTCTTTGAGCATGGCCGATTGTTTTTTCTCCAACTGACCTGATACCGCCAAGACCAGATTTGCCGGCGACTATCGAGATATGGTGCACCAGCGACACCCACGACACCGGTTGTGCCGCCCTCCCGCCGCTCAGTTCTAACCGCGGGCTTACCATTAGGTTTGCGCCTGAATTGCTCGCGCAAGGCCTTGTTGTCATCTATAGCGGCCCTAACTGCATCCCGAATACTGCCAAATCTTGTGTATGGGTAAGAGCCGCCTAAGTCTATGCGGTTTCGCTTAAAACGCATCTGGCAAAAGCTAGGTGCCGGAAATGAAAGGCCGTATCGGGTACTGGACAGAAGATCGCGGACTTCCTCGGGAATATGGGAGTCGGGCATGTCAGCTAAAATCCTGCATTGTGGATTGAAGTGAAGGCTCACCCAGGCTTAACCGATCCTGCTCGCCAGCCCGGTAAGCCTCCTGCCATATCTCGCCCGTCCAATGATCAACAGGGTAGGGGCTGGAGGTTATGGGAGTGGCACCCGAGAAACCAGCCTGGCGGCCACGGCTAAAAATCCCTGCACCATCGACTGCATAATCCAGATTCTGCTGATCACTCATAGCGACTCATACCCATTCGATGTTTTGATGAGCGAACTATAGCGCGGTAAAATATCGGTGTCCACTACCGATAAAGAGTAGACATAGAAGTTTTCTACGACTAGCATGAATCTTTAATGTCGAAGGTTCGCCGATAGGCTTTCAGAGCCTGAAATGGCACTAGCATCTGTTTGGCATGCAAGTCGGACACTGGATCGAATGCCGGGACACCCAAAAGAAGAGTGTGATATGAATTTAAAAACTGGGATATTTAAACAATACCGCAGCGGTCAAGCGCGGACCTCACAAGTTCAAAATATTGGGCATTTGATTTGGGGGCCGCAGAAAAGTGGGCCTACTGCATGGCAGTGCTAGTGGGGCTCCAGTGTATGGCCTTCATGATTTTATCAAGTTGGACACCTGAAACCACGATCGGCGTGAGGGAAGCGCTCGGTTTCATTACCTCTACGTCTGCAGTGTTCGCCATCTTTGTACTGGTGCTTTTTGACAAACCCACGCCGCCAAAAAGTCATCGCTAAAGTAACGTAAACGATCTGCAATAGAGTCAAAATGACAATGTCAATAATGAAAGCTTCCATTAACCACAATATTTGCACCAACTGCCTGGACGATAGGATTATCCCGCTTCCAGCAATAACGGCGGAAACCGGCGTTTGCTGCGAATGCGGTAAGGTGAGCGATGTGTGGGACATTGAGCTTCTTCAGCTTTATGAAGGTGCAGGCATAGGACATGAAACAATTTTTCAAAGCTTGCCACGACTTAGATGCTCGCACATACCAGGCGCACCCAGAATAACTTACGATGAGATTGGCCAGCGCATTGCTGAGACATTTCAAGGAACGGCCACCAACCCGACCATCGCAACGAGGAACACCGACGCCAGCCCTCCTAAAAAGCTCCGGCCACGAAGGGGCGATAGTGAGCTAATAACTCGTGAAGAATACGATGTTGTAAAACAAATGATTCGCGGGTATTTCATACGGTATTACCTACTTGAACTACCAAGTGGCCAGTGGGGCGCACTTTGGGATGCAGGTCTAAAGATTTCGAACGCGTGGCTAATACTGGATGACAATTATGGGCTCCTAGCCTTTACAGGCACCCAGTCAGAGACTCAGAATCACATTTATAATGAAGCAATCAATCTTACAGCAGAGTACCGGCTAGACACCCCGGTGGACTCGATCAAAAGAATGTTCCGCTACGTAAAGCCTGGACGGAAATCGAGAACACCGCGATACGAAGATCTCTAATTGAAGCAGGCAGCGTAACTTAGCGAGCTTTGGGTAGATCCGCCCATCGCGTTGTGAAGGCTGGCGATAGGTTTCCTCGTTTCATTTCCCACGAAGCATTTGATCCAGCACTTCGCCCAAACTTCATCAATCCCTTACCTTGAGATGCGTTTATTCGGTCAAGAAGCCCCATCACCACTTCGCTTTTGGCTGAATCAGAAACTGCATCAAACATGTCCTCCTGCTCTTCACCCGGCGTTCGAAAGTCACCGAGCATGACCCCGGCCTTGTTGTATCGGAACCCTGGCCTCCAAATCCTTCGGATTAGCTCTATAGCTGAATGGACAATAATACGAGTGTCTTGGGTAGCATGCGGTAAAGGAGTGGTCAACGAATTCGAATATCGCTCATCGGCGCCGAAGCGACTGGTAGATAAGAAAGCGGTGAGTTGTGCGGCAGATTGCCCTTCGCCCCGGAGCTTTTCGGAGGCCCGTACTGCATAGCTGGATACAGCTTTAAGCATGTCTTCCAATTCAAGAACCGGTTGCCCGAAGGATTTACTCGAAATAATCTGTTGTTTTGTAGGCGGTACCGCTTCGATTACCTGGCAAGCAATCCCATTCAACTCCCTGACGGTGCGTTCAACCACCACTGAAAACTCACTGCGAATCCAGCCTGTATTCGCTTGCGCCAGGTCGAGCCCAGTATGAATGCCGGCGTCGATCAACCGTGCGCTCAGTTTCCTGCCGATACCCCAGATATCACCTACTGGCGTGATATGCAGCAGCCGTCTTTGGCGAGTAGGGCAGGTCAGGTTGACCACACCGTTGGTGGCCGGATATTTCTTAGCTCCATTATTTGCCAGCTTGGCCAGGGTCAGTGTTGACGATATCCCGACGCAGATCGGAAGCCCTGTATCTCTGGCGACCCTCGACTTAACAATTCCTCCGAACTCAGCCAGGTCCACCAATGCGGACATCCCGGATAAATCCATGAAAGCCTCGTCAATACTGTAAGGCACCACAGCCGGCGCCAGGTCTTCCAGGGTCTGCATGAAGCGAGCGGACATGTCTGCGTACAGCTCGTAGTTTGATGAGCAGATTACCAATCCGTGAGACTTCTGCAGGTGCCTTACTTGGAAAACCGGCTCCCCCATTTTAATGCCGATGGCCTTCGCCTCCGCTGATCTGGCAACAACACAGCCATCGTTGTTTGAGGCCACGACCACGGGTTTGCCACGGTAGGACGGATTAAATAGCGACTCAGCTGAGCAATAAAACGAATTTATGTCAGCGAGCGCCCAAACTTGGGGTTGAAGACCGCTCATAGGTCCAGCAGAGAATGTATAACGCTGCGGACCACGCCAAACACCTCAAGTTCGCTGCCTTCTTTAAGGTGAATGTTCGGGTACTCAAGATTTTCTGCCAAAAGAACTGGGCGCTTGGGGTCTGTGAGATCTAGGCGCTTAACAGTGAAGTCCCCATCAATCTCTGCGACCACTATCCTGCGGTGAGTTGCCGGAAGGCTTTTATCCACTACCAACAAATCATCGTTGTGAATGCCGGCCTCAATCATTGAATCACCCTGGACGCGTACAAAAAAAGTCGCGGAGGGCTTCTTAATGCAGTATTCGTTGAGATCCAGCGGGCGGGATGCGAAGTCAGCTGCCGGAGAAGGAAAACCGGCGGACACATTGCCTGAAGAAACGGAGGCCATGGGTTGAGTTTCGGCGGCGGGGGTATTGAAGGAATCCGCGTTCATGTCTACCTCTATACTGGTTAAATATACAGTTTGACATCCTCCCCCACCAAACGCCTAACCGGCTTTTTGGAAGAGGATTACTACCTCTAGACGCCCAAGCACGAGAATGTTCCTGGCCGCAATAAACCGTTTGCAAGCACTGGCCGGTGCTGGCGTCATAATGTCGCGTTCAGGCCTGCGAAGCCGCAGGCTGAGTCCGACCCCAATGACAGAAGGGCGCAGCCCGCCTGGAATACTCCGCAAAGGGGCAAAAGCCCCGCCCGCGCCACACTCAGCGCAATAAGACGAGCACACGAGCGTCGTCTTGATCGAGGTTGAACACCCACGCCCTTTCCCAAGAAATTCTTTTCGTTACGTGTTGTTTTGAGCTTTCACTGGAGGTTTTAGGCATGGGTAACGGCATCATGTAGGGCAAG
>Ga0307943_1001318_pt1 | contig 13430 bp, 9 predicted proteins | sample OrgLakmetagen177_FD_203149 | JGI IMG/M metagenome (GOLD analysis project Ga0307943, IMG submission 203149) | Saline water microbial communities from Organic Lake, Antarctica - #177 | ecosystem: Environmental > Aquatic > Non-marine Saline and Alkaline > Saline | place: Antarctica: Organic Lake... | reverse complement strand
TAGCGTTATAACACAAAAGGAGCCCTGCAAAGGCTCCTTTCATAAACGGGTGTAGCTCAATTTGGTAGAGCAACGGTCTCCAAAACCGTAGGCTGTGGGTTCAATTCCTACCACCCGTGCAAAATATATATAGAAATGGCAAATTTGAAACTTGTATCATATATTCAGGAATCCTACAACGAGCTGTTACACAAAGTTTCCTGGCCCTCGTGGAGTGAGTTGCAAAATAGTGCAATAGTAGTATCGGTCGCTGCATTAATCATTGCAATGGTGGTCTACTTAATGGATATTTCATTCCAATCTATTTTGGAGCAGTTTTACAATTTGTTTTAATCGATGCAAAAAGGCATTGAACGTTGGTTTAATCCTTTTTCAACCTATAGTTTATGACAGAGCAATTAGAAAAAAAGTGGTACGTCCTTCGCGCAGTGAATGGTAAGGAGAAGAAGGTGAAAGAATATATCGAAAGTGAAATCGATCGTCTTCAGATCCAGGATTATGTATCACAGGTTCTAATTCCAACAGAAAAGATTTACCAAATACGCAAAGGGAAAAAAGTAAGCAAAGAACGCAACTATTTCCCGGGGTATATCCTGATAGAGGGCGTGCTGAAAGGTGAGATTCAGCACGAACTTACAAATGTTCCTAACGTAATAGGCTTCCTGGGAGCAGAAAAAGGGGGGGTGCCCGTGCCTTTAAGAGAATCAGAGGTGAAGCGTATACTTGGTAAAGTTGACGAACTCGCCGAACAAGGTGAGGAAGTTAACGTACCTTTTATTATTGGAGAGACTGTCAAAGTAACCGATGGGCCTTTCGATAATTTTACCGGAGTGGTGGAGGAGATTAATGAGGAGAAGAAAAAGCTCAAGGTAATGGTGAAAATTTTCGGCAGGAAAACCCCGTTGGAACTTGGTTTTATGCAGGTAGAAAAAGAGTAAACCTCTTAAGTTGAATTTAATAATAAATATACACAATGGCTAAAGAAGTAGATGGAATTATAAAGTTGCAAATCAAAGGAGGAGCAGCAAATCCATCACCACCTGTGGGACCCGCATTGGGTGCCAAGGGAATCAACATCATGGAGTTTTGTAAGCAGTTTAATGCCAGAACACAGGATCAGACCGGTAAGGTTATTCCTGCTGTCATTACTTTTTATAAGGACAAGTCGTTTAAGTTCGTAACAAAACTTCCTCCTGTGCCTGTACAGATCCTCGAAACCGCCAAATTAAAAGGTGGTTCCGGCGAGCCTAATCGTAACAGAGTAGGATCACTTAGCTGGGATCAGGTCAGGGAGATAGCAGAAGGGAAAATGCCAGACTTAAATGCCTTTACGGTGGAATCAGCAATGAAAATGGTAGCCGGAACCGCACGGAGTATGGGTGTGCGAATCAAAGGAAAGGCGCCATGGAAAGCTGTGAAGTGAGAGAGCTCACAACAACCGGCGAAGTATTTCTATTTAGTAATTCTAAAAAAGCAGAATATGACGAAGCTGACAAAAAGTAAAAAAGCGGCTTTAGAAAAGATAGACCGAAACAAGGCATATACTCTGGATGAAGCAGTTGATTTGGTGAAGGATATTACCACAACAAAATTTGACGCCTCGGTAGACCTGGATTTTCGGCTTGGGGTAGATCCCAGAAAGGCGAACCAAATGGTCCGCGGATCTGTTATCTTACCACATGGCACAGGAAAAACTAAAAAAGTTTTGGTGCTGTGTACACCCGATAAAGAGGACGAAGCTAAGGAAGCAGGTGCCGATTATGTAGGGCTTGATGAGTATGTGGATAAGATAAAAGGTGGTTGGGTGGATTTTGATGTTGTTATCACTATGCCCAGCGTGATGCCGAAAGTTGGACCCTTGGGTAAGATTTTGGGCCCCCGGGGGCTGATGCCTAATCCTAAAACAGGTACTGTTACGATGGATATTGCCAATGCCGTTAATGAAGCAAAAGCCGGAAAAGTAGACTTTAAAGTCGATAAATTCGGTATAATTCACGCTTCTGTCGGTAAGGTTTCTTTTGACAAAGCGAAACTTATTGAGAATATCAAAGAATTCTCACAGACGGTAATGAGGCATAAGCCTTCAGCTGCTAAAGGGACATACATCTTGAGTCTTTATCTTTCTAGTACGATGAGCCCTGGTATTAAGATTGATCCGAAATCTGTAAGATCATAATTTACAGAATTCATAATTCAGGAATCTATGACAAGAGAAGAAAAAACACAAAAGATAGAAGAGTTAACACAAGAGCTTAACGACGCAAGTACGCTCTATTTGGCTGATGTTTCCCAGATTAATGCTGCGGTTACATCCGACCTGCGCAGGGCGTGTTTTAAAAAAGACGTGCATTTAGCTGTTGTAAAAAACAAGCTTCTGAAGATAGCTATGGAGCGTTCTGAGAAGGAGTTCAACGATTTGGTGGACATCCTTGAAGGACCTACAGCAGTGATGTTTTCCGAAACAGGAAACGTGCCTGCCAAATTGATAAAGGAATTCAGAAAGAAATCTGAAAGACCCTTACTAAAAGGTGCTTATATTGAACAGGAAACGTATATCGGCGATGACCAGTTAGAGGCATTGGCGAATATCAAATCCAAAGAAGAGCTCCTGGCAGATGTGATTGCGTTGCTGCAAGCACCTGCTAAAAATGTGGTATCAGCGCTTCAATCCGGACAAAACACGCTTACCGGTGTATTGGAGACGCTTTCAGAAAGAAGTGAAGAGTAGCATATTAAATAACAAAGTAGAACATTAAAACACAAAATAAAAATGGCTGATTTAAAAGAATTTGCAGAACAGTTGGTTAACCTTACCGTTAAGGAAGTAAACGAGTTAGCTGAAATTTTAAAGGACGAGTATGGTATTGAACCTGCTGCAGCACCTGTTGCTGTTGCTGGTCCTGCTGGTGCCGAAGGTGCCGAAGAGGAAGAGGAGCAAACAGAATTTGACGTTATCCTGAAAACTGCCGGCGCTTCTAAGCTTAAAGTGGTTAAGCTTGTTAAAGAACTGACAAGCCTTGGCCTTAAAGAAGCGAAAGCTTTGGTAGATAGTGCCCCATCTCCCATTAAAGAAGGTATCACTAAAGATGAAGCTGAAGGATTGAAAAGTCAACTTGAGGAAGTTGGTGCAGAAGTAGAGGTAAAGTAATTAATACCGAAACTCAGCATAAGAAATAGCCTCATGTTGGTTTATGCCAGCATCGAGGTCTATTTCTATTTATATGTATTATAATTCACGTTACGCCTTAACTTAAAATCAAAGGACTTTGGCATTGAAAAAATCAGAAAGACACAGCTTCGCATCAGCACAGATTCACATTGATTACCCGGATTTTCTTGACATTCAGTTACAGTCGTTCAGAGACTTTTTTCAGCTGGAGACGAATCCGGAAGACCGACAAAATGAAGGACTTTACAGGGTTTTTTCCGAAAATTTTCCTATAACCGATGCCCGCAACAACTTTGTGTTGGAGTTTCTGGATTATTATGTAGACCCTCCGCGCTATTCCCTGCAGGAGTGCCTGGAGCGTGGGTTGAGTTATAGCGTGCCTCTAAAGGCCAAGCTGAAGCTCTACTGTACAGATCCCGAGCACGAGGATTTTGAAACTATCATACAGGATGTTTATCTGGGGATGATCCCTTATATGAGTCCTAAAGGAACGTTTGTGATTAACGGAGCTGAGCGTATAATCGTTTCGCAGCTTCACCGTTCCCCGGGCGTCTTTTTCGGCACTAATTTCCATGCCAATGGCACGCAGCTATATAGCGCCCGTATTATACCGTTTAAAGGGTCGTGGATGGAATTTACTACCGACATCAATAACGTGATGTATGCCTATATCGACCGGAAAAAGAAATTACCCATTACCACCTTACTGCGTGCAGTAGGGTACGAAACCGACCAGGATATCCTCGAGATATTTGGCCTGGCGCAGGAAATAAAAGCAACAAAGACCAATCTCAAAAAAATGGTGGGCAGGCGTTTAGCTGCCCGCGTTGTGCGTTCATGGATCGAAGACTTTGTAGATGAAGACACCGGTGAGGTGGTCTCTATCGAGCGTACAGAGGTGCTGATAGACCGTGAGACCAAACTGGAAGAACAGCATATTGATATGATTGTGGAAGCTGGCATTAAATCTGTCCTGGTACACAAAGAATCCGGTCGCAGTACTGATTATGAGATCATTTTCAATACGTTACAAAAAGATACTGCTAACTCTGAAAAGGAAGCGGTAGAATATATTTACCGGCAGCTGCGTAATGCAGAGCCGCCGGACGAGGAGACAGCACGCGGCATTATCGATAAACTGTTTTTCTCTGAAAAGCGTTACGACTTGGGTGAAGTAGGGCGGTACAGAATCAATAAAAGGCTGAACCTGAATATAGATACTGATACGCGTATCCTTACCAAAGAGGATATTATTTCCATCATTAAGTATCTGGTGGGACTTATCAATAATAAGACCAATCTTGATGATATTGACCACCTGAGCAACCGCCGTGTAAGAACAGTGGGAGAGCAGCTCTATAACCAGTTTGGGGTAGGCCTGGCCAGAATGGCGCGCACCATCCGCGAGCGGATGAATGTCAGGGATAACGAAGTGTTTACACCTACCGATCTGATCAATGCCAAAACACTGTCATCGGTCATTAATTCTTTCTTCGGCACCAATCAGCTTTCTCAGTTTATGGATCAAACCAACCCGCTGAGTGAGGTGACCCACAAAAGAAGGGTTTCTGCATTAGGTCCGGGAGGATTAACCAGAGAACGTGCAGGCTTTGAGGTCAGGGACGTGCACTATACACACTACGGACGCCTCTGCACAATTGAAACGCCCGAAGGACCAAATATCGGACTGATTTCGTCGCTTTGCGTTTATGCCAAAATTAACAAGTTAGGCTTTATTGAAACGCCTTACCTGAAGGTTGACCACGGTAAGGTAATTCAAAATTCTGATCCTGTATACCTCAGTGCCGAAGAGGAAGAGAAAAAAATTATTGCCCAGGCCAATACGATACTCGATGAGGAAGGTAATTTTGTGAGGGAACGTGTAAAGACGCGTTATCTCGCCGATTATCCCATTAATGAGCGCGATAAGGTAGACCTTATCGACTCGGCACCTAACCAGATCGCCTCTATAGCCGCCTCGTTGATTCCTTTCCTGGAGCACGACGATGCTAACCGGGCGCTGATGGGGTCGAACATGATGCGTCAGGCTACCCCGCTTATTAACCCGGAAGCGCCTATTGTAGGTACCGGAATAGAAGACAGGGTGGCGCAGGACTCTCGCGTGCTTATCAATGCCGAAGGTGATGGGGTAATAGAATCTGTGGATGCTAACGAAATAGTTATTCGCTATCATCGCGATGAAAAAGAACGCATGGTGAGCTTCGATGATGACCTGAAGACTTACCAGTTGACGAAAAACCTGCGCACAAACCAGAATACTAGCGTTAACCTGCGCCCTATCGTAAAGAAAGGAGATAAAGTAGAAAAAGGACAGGTGCTATGCGAAGGATACGGTACCAATAATGGCGACCTGGCCCTGGGGCGTAACCTGATGGTTGCGTTTATGCCGTGGAAAGGATATAACTTTGAGGATGCTATCGTGGTTTCTGAAAAGCTTGTGAAAGAGGATATCTTTACTTCTGTTCATATCGAAGAATTTTCGCTGGATGTGCGTGATACCAAAAGAGGTATTGAAGAACTCACCAACGACATTCCTAATGTTAGCTCAGAGGCTACCAAAGACTTGGATGAAAACGGATTGATTCGTATTGGTGCCGAGATTAACGAAGGCGATATCCTTATTGGGAAGATTACCCCTAAGGGAGAATCGGATCCGACACCCGAAGAGAAGTTGCTCCGCGCAATATTTGGCGATAAAGCCGGCGATGTGAAAGATGCTTCCCTGAAAGCACCCCCTTCAATGAACGGGGTGATTATTAATAAGCAGCTCTTCTCCAGAACGGTGAGGGATCGCAGGACGAAGACACGCGAGAAAGAGATTGTTGACAAACTCGAGGCTGAACACCACAAGCAGGTAGAGGAGCTCAAGGGTAAGCTGGTGGATAAACTGATGGTTATGGTTAGTGGTAAAACCTCACAAGGGGTTAGCAACCATTTCAATGAGGTAATTATCCCGAAAAAATCCAAGTTTACGCAAAAAGCCCTCATGGCTATTGATTATACCAATGTTTCCACTTCCGGATGGACTACGGATGAAGAAAAGAATCAGATGATCAGGGAAGTGGTCAACAATTTCAATATCAAGTATAAAGAATTGCTTGGCGATTTTAACCGTAAAAAGTTTGTTGCCACGGTAGGTGATGAATTATCCACAGGTATTGTGCAGATGGCTAAAGTTTATGTGGCCCGCAAGCGGAAGCTTAAGGTGGGTGATAAAATGGCCGGACGTCACGGTAACAAGGGTATTATTGCCAAGATAGTGCGCCAGGAAGATATGCCTTTCCTTAAAGATGGAACACCGGTGGATATCGTGTTGAACCCGTTGGGTGTACCTTCGCGAATGAACCTGGGACAGATTTATGAAACGGTGCTCGGATGGGCCGGAAAAAAACTGGGGATGAAGTTCGCTTCCCCCATTTTCGATGGCGCTCCGATAGATAAAATCAACGACCTTATGAAGCAGGCCGGATTACCCGAAAATGGTAGAACATATCTCTATGACGGAGGTACGGGCGAACGTTTCGACCAGCCCGCTACAGTTGGCTATATCTATATGATTAAACTGCACCATATGGTAGATGATAAGATGCACGCACGGTCTATCGGGCCCTACTCGCTCATCACACAGCAACCATTAGGTGGTAAAGCCCAGTTTGGTGGACAGCGTTTTGGAGAGATGGAAGTGTGGGCGCTCGAAGCTTATGGGGCCTCCAATATTCTCCGTGAAATTCTCACCGTAAAATCCGACGATGTGCAAGGAAGGGCTAAGGCCTACGAAACAATCGTGAAAGGTGAAAATATGCCGCAACCGGGTGTGCCCGAGTCGTTCAACGTGCTTGTGCACGAATTACGAGGTTTAGGATTGAATGTATCCTTTGATTAATAATATTTCAGGCTGCCTGGCAGCCCTTAACTTAAGCAGATAGAGTCTTATGGCATTTAGAAAGGATAACAATATTAGCAGTGATTTTAAGAGTATGACCGTCAGTTTATCTTCTCCGGAGGATATCCTGGAACGTTCCAGTGGCGAAGTACTCAAGCCTGAAACGATCAATTACAGGACTTACAAACCGGAGCGTGATGGCCTGTTTTGTGAGCGCATTTTTGGGCCTGTGAAGGATTATGAGTGTCACTGCGGAAAATATAAACGCATTAGGTATAAAGGTATCGTTTGCGACCGTTGTGGTGTTGAAGTAACAGAAAAAAAAGTGCGCCGCGAGCGAATGGGACACATCCAGTTGGTGGTGCCTGTCGCTCATATCTGGTTTTTCAGAAGTCTCCCCAATAAAATAGGTAACCTGATAGGGTTGCCTACTAAAAAACTGGACATGATTATCTATTATGAAAGATATGTGGTAATCAATCCGGGAATTAAGGAGCAAGACGGTATCAAGTATCTCGATTTTCTTACGGAAGAGGAGTATTTTGATATTCTTGATACCCTTCCAAAGGATAATCAACATCTCGATGAGAGCGATCCGGACAAGTTTATAGCTAAAATGGGGGCGGATGCACTCCACGACATTCTGGCGCGGCTCGATTTGGATCAAACCTCTTTCGACCTCAGGCACAAAGCCAATACCGAAACATCGCAGCAGCGCAAGCAGGAAGCACTCAAGCGCCTGCAGGTTTATGAAGCCTTCCGTGATGCGCAAACACGAATGGAAAACCGTCCTGAGTGGATGATTGTGAAGGTGGTACCCGTAATTCCCCCGGAATTACGTCCGCTGGTTCCTTTAGACGGAGGGCGGTTTGCCACTTCAGACCTGAATGACTTATACCGGAGGGTTATCATCCGTAACAACCGTCTGAAACGGTTGATAGTTATTAAGGCTCCCGATGTAATTATGCGTAACGAAAAAAGAATGCTGCAGGAGGCTGTGGATTCCCTTTTCGATAATTCGCGTAAATCGAACGCCGTGAAGACAGACTCTAACAGGGCGCTGAAATCACTATCCGACAGCCTTAAAGGAAAACAGGGGCGGTTCCGTCAAAACTTGTTAGGTAAACGTGTCGACTATTCCGGACGTTCCGTAATTGTTGTGGGTCCTGAACTGAAGATGAGCGAGTGCGGTCTTCCAAAAGATATGGCCTCAGAGCTTTTTAAGCCTTTTATTATCAGGAAGTTGTTGGAACGTGGGATTGTTAAAACGGTGAAATCGGCCAAAAAAATTGTGGATAGAAAAGACCCGGTGGTCTGGGATATCCTGGAAAATATTCTTAAAGGACACCCCGTGCTGCTTAACAGGGCGCCAACACTGCACAGGCTGGGCATACAGGCTTTCCAGCCGAAGCTGGTGGAAGGCAAAGCCATACAGCTGCACCCGCTGGCATGTACGGCATTTAATGCCGACTTCGACGGCGACCAGATGGCCGTGCACGTACCTTTGGGAAATGCCGCCATCCTCGAAGCACAAATGTTGGTGCTGGCAACACATAATATCCTTAACCCTGCTAATGGCGCCCCAATTACTGTGCCTTCGCAGGATATGGTGCTCGGGCTTTATTACATCACCAAAGCACGTCAGAGTAAGCCTTACTTTATTATGAAAGGTGAGGGCATGAAATTCTACTCGCCCGAAGATGTAATTATTGCCTATAATGAAGGAGTGATAGATCTTCACAGCATCATTAATGTCAGGATAAGCGACCCCGAAGGTACCGGCGACAAGTCCATCAATAAAATTTTAGAGACAACAACAGGCCGTGTACTCTTCAACCATGTGGTACCGAAAGGGTATGGCTACGTAAACCAGGTGCTCACCAAAAAAGCACTACGCGATATTATCGGGAATATCTTTAAGAAGATGGGTACCGAAAAAACAGCCCAATTCCTTGATGATATTAAAGAGATGGGATTCCGTAAATCCTTTGAAGGTGGACTGTCTTTTAACCTTGGCGATGTTATTATCCCTGAGCAAAAAGAAGAGCTTATTAACGAAGCAAACGAGGAAGTGCTGGAAGTGATGAACAACTACAATATGGGATTCATCACTAACAATGAACGTTATAACCAGATTATCGATATCTGGACACATACCAACTCTTACCTTACGAATACCCTGATGAAGCAGCTGTCAAGTGATAATGACGGATTTAACTCTGTATTTATGATGCTTGATTCCGGAGCGAGGGGTTCTAAGGAACAGATTCGCCAGCTCTCAGGGATGAGAGGTCTGATGGCCAAACCACAGAAGTCTGGTGCCAGTGGCGGGGAAATTATTGAGAATCCCATCCTCTCTAACTTTAAGGAAGGACTATCAGTGCTCGAGTATTTTATTTCGACACACGGAGCGCGTAAAGGACTTGCCGACACCGCCCTGAAGACGGCCGATGCAGGTTATCTTACACGCCGCCTGGTAGACGTTTCGCAGGATGTGGTGATCTCAGAGCCCGACTGTGGCACCCTGAGAGGACTTACTGCAACCGCCCTGAAGAAGAATGAAGAGATAGTAGAGTCGCTATACGACCGTATTTTAGGACGCGTTTCGCTGCACGATGTCTTTCACCCGCAAACCGGTGAATTGATAGTAAGTGCCGGAGATGAGATTGACGAAGATAAAGCGCAATTTATTACTGATTCGCCCATCGAATCTGTAGAAATTCGTTCTGTACTTACCTGTGAATCTAAGAAAGGTGTTTGCTCACTGTGTTACGGAAGAAACCTGGCTACAGGCAGAATGGTGCAGAAAGGTGAATCGGTAGGCGTTGTGGCAGCACAGTCTATCGGAGAGCCTGGTACACAGCTTACACTGCGTACTTTCCACGTGGGAGGTACGGCTTCTAACATTGCTGTTAGTGCCCGGGTGGAAGCAAAATACGACGGTATTCTTGAAATTGATGAACTACGTTATGTGCCTTACGAGAACAAAGACGGGAAAAAATATGACGTCGTTGTGGGTAGGTCGGCAGAGATGCGCATCATCGATAAGAAAACAGGAGTAGCTCTGGCATCCAGTGACCTGCCGTATGGGGCAAACCTATACTTCAAGGCAGGAGATGAGGTTAAGAAAGGTGACCTTATTAGCGACTGGGATCCATACAACGCATTGATCCTCTCTGAGGTCAGCGGTACAATCGCTTTCGAGAATGTTGTTGAAGGGCAGACTTACCGTGTGGAATCCGATGAACAAACAGGGTATGTGGAAAAAGTGGTTATAGAAAAACGTAAGAAATCTAAAAACCCAATTGTTCGCATACTGGATGATGAAGGCAATGAGCTGAAGCGTTATGACATCCCCACAGGTTCGCACATTGTGTTGGATGAAGGGGATAAAATAGAAGCCGGAGATACCTTGGTGAAAATTCCAAGGGCAGTAGGAAAAACAGGGGATATTACAGGGGGTCTGCCTCGTGTTACCGAGCTCTTTGAAGCCCGTAACCCATCCGATCCCGCCGTAGTATCTGAGATAGACGGTATCGTCTCTTTCGGTTCAAAACTCAAGCGTGGTAATCGTGAAGTTATCATCACTTCAAAAACCGGCGAGCAGAAAAAATACCTTATCTCCACTTCCAAGCAGATACTGGCGCAGGAAAATGACTATGTACGCGCCGGAACATCGCTTTCCGAGGGAGCTATGACACCTTCTGATATCCTTGCTATTAAAGGGCCGATGCGTGTTCAGGAATATATTGTCAACGAGGTACAGGAGGTGTATCGCCTCCAGGGTGTGAAGATTAATGATAAGCATTTCGAAACTATCGTGCGGCAGATGATGCGTAAGGTAGAGATCGATGACCCGGGAGACACTAAATTTCTGGAGCGTGAGCTGATAGATAAGGTGGTTTTCCAGGAGGAAAACGACTGGATATTTGGCAAGCGCATCGTGGAAGATCCGGGTGACTCACTAACGTTGCATTCCGGCCAGATAATTACGGCACGAAAGCTTCGTGATGAAAACTCTACCCTCAAGCGTCGCGACCTGAAAGTGGTACAATCGCGTGAAGCGAAACCCGCTACAGGACGCCAGGTGCTGCAGGGCATCACCAGGGCTTCGTTGCAGACCAAAAGCTTTATCTCGGCAGCTTCATTCCAGGAAACAACGAAAGTGCTTACCAATGCAGCAATCCAGGCCAAGCGCGATGAGCTGGAAGGCCTTAAAGAGAATGTGATTGTTGGGCACAAAATCCCTGCCGGTACAGGCCTGCGCGATTATGAAGACATTATCGTCGGATCGCAGGAGGATTATGACAAACTGGTCAATGCCAGAGAACGTTAGATGTTGATTACAAATACATTTCTTAAGACGGGCCTCAGGTCCGTCTTTTTTTGTAGTTTTATATAAATAAAAGAAAGAGGATTATGGACGAAAATAGCAAGAAACAACAACAGAAGCTGAATATTGAGCTTACCGAAGAGATAGCCGAAGGTACTTATGCTAACCTCGCCGCTATCACACACTCTAATGCAGAGTTTATCGTTGATTTTATCAACATGATGCCCGGAGCTAAAAAAGCCAAGGTGAAATCAAGGATAATACTCACGCCACAACATGCTAAAAGGCTCTTGAATGCCCTGGCAGACAACATCAAGAAGTTTGAGTCGCACCATGGCCCCATCAAAGAAACACCCAAAGGGCAGGTGCCTTTTAGTTTGGGCGGCCCCAAGGGAGAGGCGTAGATATGCATGACTTTTCATAAGCCAAAGAAAAAGGCGGTAATCACTTGCCGCCTTTTTCTTTCTTCTCCCCAAAACGTTTCGTATTCCCGGGGGCTGATTTTTTTGACGTAAAAAAACCGGCCTGCTTACGCCGGCCGGTTTTATAGTTGCGGAATGTAACTTTATTCACTTTTATCCGGGCCGTCGGGGACAGGAGGCATTTTGTTATACTTATGGAGTTGCTGCAGAATCACTTCTATAGCTTTATTAAGCTGCTGATCAATGCCCTGATACTCTTTTGAAGGATCGTTGCGGACTTCAATATCCGGTTCCACACCATGGCCTTCAATAATCCATTCTCTCTCTTCGGCGGAATAGGAGGCAAATTCAGGTTTGCGCATATCGGCACCGTCAATAAATGGCAGCGAACCTCTGATGCCTACAACGCCACCCCAGGTTCTTAATCCGATAACCGTTCCCATATCGTGCTTTTTAAAGGAATAGGGGAACAAATCGCCATCCGAAGCGGAATACTGATCGATAAGTAATACTTTTGGTCCCAGCATCATTTTTGTGGGGGTATGGCCGGGCACTGTTTTATTTCGTGCCATCCCGGCGCGGGTCACTTCGCGGCGAAGGCGTTCAATAATCATCGGGCTGACGTTTCCGCCGCCATTTCCGCGGTCATCGATGATAAGCGCTTTTTTCGTAAGCTGCGGGTAAAAATACTTCACAAACTCGTTGAGGCCATGTCTTCCCATATCCGGAATGTGGATGTATCCAACCTGCCCGTCTGTGGCTTCATTTACTTTTTCAATGTTGCTTTGTACCAGGTTATAATAGTACAGGTCCGCTTCGTCTTTTACAGGTTTAATCAGCTCCGTGTGGCTTCCTTTCATCTGAGGCTTGTCATTAACCCTTATTTCGGTGATTTTTCCTGCCTGATCAATTAAAGCTTTGTAGAGGTTGTCTAAGTCTTTCACATCCTTGCCATTAATTTCAAGGATAAAATCCCCTTCAGTCACATCTACGCCGATTTCTGTAAGTGGCGATCGATAGGATTTCCTGAAGTTTTCACCTTCCAGAATGTTATCTATATTGAAGTATCCCGATTTATGGGGTTTTATTTCTGCGCCCAGCAGCCCCATAGGTATTCGTTTCGGCTCGGGAAGGTCGCCGCCATTGACATATGCATGGCCCACACTCAATTCACCAATCATTTCTCCAATTACGTAGTTCAGGTCATGACGATTGTTTACGTGTGGAACCAAAGGCGCATATTTCTTTTTCATGGCATTCCAGTCTAAACCATGCATGTTGGGCACGTAAAAGAAATCCCGCATCTGGCGCCAGCTCTCGTCAAAAATCTGCTTCCATTCAACTTTTTTATCCACCCACGTTTTCATGCCTGATAAATCGAGGGTTTCTTTAATTTCGACAGGGGAGGAGGGCAGCGAAATGATGGCATATTTTCCGTTTTGAGATACCAGCATTTTTTTCTCATCAGCTGAGATTTCATATCCTCCCTGATGTTCCAGATCGATTTCTTTTTCTTTTTCGAAGTCATATACTTTGAGGGAGCGATCGCTGTTTTTCAGATAAATGTAATATAACTTCCCTTCTGTGCTGGCCAGCTGATAA
>Ga0307943_1001315_pt1 | contig 13436 bp, 10 predicted proteins | sample OrgLakmetagen177_FD_203149 | JGI IMG/M metagenome (GOLD analysis project Ga0307943, IMG submission 203149) | Saline water microbial communities from Organic Lake, Antarctica - #177 | ecosystem: Environmental > Aquatic > Non-marine Saline and Alkaline > Saline | place: Antarctica: Organic Lake... | reverse complement strand
ATGGGCGATGACCGCTTTGCCCACACACCGGCCACGCGCTATGAGAATGCCTGCGCCACCGGATCGGCGGCGCTCTACGGGGCGATGGATTTCATCGCGGCGGGACGTGGCCGGATCGCGCTGGTGATCGGTGCCGAAAAGATGACGGCCACGCCGAACCCGGAGGTGGGCGACATCCTGCTGGGGGCAAGCTATCGCAAGGAGGAGGCCGGCATCGAGGGCGGTTTCGCCGGTCTCTTCGGCCAGATCGCCGGCAATTACTTTCAACGCCATGGGGATCATTCGGAAGAACTGGCGATGATCGCCGCAAAGAACCATTCCAACGGCATGGCCAACCCCTATGCCCATATGCGCAAGGATTTCGGCAAGGACTTCTGCAACACGGTGTCCGACAAGAACCCTCTTGTCGCCGGGCCGTTGCGCCGAACCGATTGCTCGCTGGTCTCCGACGGCGCGGCCGTTCTGGTTCTGGCCGATCCCGACACGGCCGCCGAGATGAGCCGCGCGATCGCCTTTCGGTCCCGTGCGCATGCCAATGAGATCATGGCGTTGTCGCGGCGTGACGTGCTGGAGTTTTCGGGCGCGCGCCGGGCGTGGTCCGAGGCGCTGGAGGGCGCGCGGATCACGCTGGACGACCTGTCGCTGGTGGAGACGCATGACTGCTTCACCATCGCTGAATTGCTGGAATACGAGGCGATGGGTTTGGCCGAACGCGGCCAGGGTGGGCGCGTCATCCGTGAGGGGATCACGGCAAAGGATGGCAAGCTGCCGGTCAACGCCTCGGGCGGTCTGAAGGCCAAGGGTCACCCCGTCGGGGCGACCGGCGTGTCGATGCATGTGATGGCCGCGATGCAACTGTCGGGCGATGCGGGGGACATGCAGATCCCCGATGCAAGGCTTGCCGGCGTGTTCAACATGGGCGGTGCCGCCGTCGCCAATTATGTCTCGATCCTGGAACGCGTGAAATGACGATTGACCTGTCCAACGGCGTGACCCCGGTTTCCACGCGGGTGATGAACCTCGCGCATTTCCTGACGCAAAGCGCGCGGCGTCACCCCGACGAGATCGGTTTTGTCTGGGGCGACCGGACCTGGACCTGGGCGGAGATGGAGGCCCGATCGGCCGCGTTCGCGGCCGCGCTCAGCACGCGTTACGGGCTGCGCAAGGGCGACCGCGTTCTGGTGCAGTCGGCCAACAACAACCAGATGTTCGAAGCGATGTTCGCCTGCTGGCGGATCGGTGCCATCTGGGTGCCCGCGAATTTCCGGCAATCCCCGGACGAGATCGGCTGGCTCGCGCAAAGCGCGCAGGCGCGCGCGCTGATACACGGGGCCGAGTTTCCCGACCACGCCGCCGCCTGCGGGAATATCGGTTGTTGCATCACCATCGGCGGGTCCGGCGCGGATGAGTACGAGACCCTGATCGCCGATCACATCGGCCAGACGCCACCGGAGGTCGAGGTTGGACGCGACGATCCGGCGTGGTTCTTCTTCACCTCGGGCACCACCGGACGGCCCAAGGCCGCGATCCTGACGCATGGGCAACTGGCCTTCGTGGCCACCAATCACCTTTGCGACCTGATGCCGGGAACCGGACCCGAGGACGCCTCGATCGTTGTGGCGCCGCTTTCGCACGGGGCGGGGATTCATCAGCTCGCGCAGGTGGCCCACGGGGTCAAGACGATCCTGCCCGCGGCGGCGAAGTTCGATCCTGCCGAGATCTGGCGCCTGATCGAGACATGGCGCGTGACCAATGCCTTCACCGTGCCCACGATACTCAAGCGTCTGGTCGAGCATCCGTCAGTGGACGCGCACGATCATTCCAGCCTGCGCTATGTGATCTATGCCGGTGCGCCGATGTATCGCGCCGATCAGATCCGCGCATTGCAGGTTCTGGGCCCGAAGCTTGTGCAGTATTTCGGCCTTGGCGAGGTTACCGGCAACATCACGGTATTGCCCCCAGCCGAGCACCATGTCGATGACGCCACCATGCGCGTGGGCACTTGCGGCGTGGCGCGCACCGGCATGCAGGTGCAGATTCAAGGCACCGATGGCGCGGAAGTTGCGACCGGCGATACCGGAGAGATCGCCGTCATCGGTCCCGCCGTCTTTGCAGGCTATTTCGACAATCCCGAAGCCAACGAGAAGAGCTTTCGCAACGGCTGGTTTCTGACCGGCGATCTCGGGCACATGGACGACAACGGGTTCGTTTATCTGACCGGCCGCGCCTCGGACATGTATATCTCGGGCGGCTCGAACATCTATCCGCGCGAGATCGAGGAAAAGATCCTGCTGCATCCCGACATTTCCGAAGTGGCCGTGCTGGGCATGCCCGATCCGGTCTGGGGCGAGATCGGGGTTGCTGTTTGTGTGGCCCGCGAGGGCGGTTCGCCGGATGCGCAGGCGCTGCTCGACTGGCTGGACGGCAAGCTGGCACGCTACAAGACGCCACACCGCGTGGTGTTCTGGGACGAGATGCCGAAATCGGCCTATGGCAAGATCACCAAGAAGATGATCCGCGAAGCGCTCGTCGAACGGGGCGAACTGCCCGCCGTTACCAGAACCTGATGACCGCGCCGCGGCATCTGTCCCATCCCGGCCCGCGCAACCCGTCGCGATATACCGCGACGCCTTGTCTGGCGCATCCCGTATCATTGCGGTTGCGGGCCGGGATGACCTTCGATCAGGCGGTGACGGCCGCCTTTGCCGAGGCGGGGTTCGACGCGGGGTATGTCACGCTGAAAGATGCACGCTTTGCGCATCTCGCCTATGTCATTCCCGGAAAGGCCCCCGGCGATGGCCGGGCCGCATGGTATTGTTCCGTCCCCGCACTCGACGATGCCACGGTATCCCTGGCCGGGCTGCATCTGGGCCAAAGATCCGGAACCGCCGTTCAGCATTGTCACGGGCTCTGGTCTGCGGCGGACGGGCGCTCCCGCATGGGGCACATGCTTTTGTCCGACTCCACGCTGGCCGACACCACGATCGCCGAGGGCTGGGGCCTGCAAGGTGCCGCCTTGCATGTCCTGCAGGACCCGGAAACCGGTTTCGATCTTTTCGCACCGGTCAAGACGAAGACGGTCGAAAAGCCCAATGCGGTCCTGAGTACCCTGCGCCCCAACGAAGACCCTCACGCAGTGCTGGAGGAGATCGCCGCGCAGGCCGGAATCCGCACGGGCGTGCTTGCGGGGGTCGGCAGCCTTGTTGACACGCATTTCACCGCGGGCACACTCGAGAGCTACGCGACCGAGATGTTGATCCGCTCCGGCCAGCTTGACAACGGGGCCGCCGAGCTGAGCGTGGCATCCGTCGGATTTGACGCCGTGCCCAGATGCGGCTCCCTGGCGCGCGGCGCAAATCGCATCTGTATTACCGCCGAAATCCTGATGATCGGCTCGTAACACCAACGGCCTTGATGACTGGGTGTTCTGGTGTAATCGCGGGTTGCGATTGACTGGATTGCGTCGAGGTCTCAGGCTTGGCAATAGGTTTCACTTGCAGTGAGCCGTCCTCGAAAGCGCATGCAAAGACTTGGAGGGTCAGCGCGAAAGGCCGTTGGTATTGCGATAGGTATGTCTTCCAGCCGATCGTTGCCTTCGATGGCGACGGACGGCTCGTCGGGGTTTTCCTCCGCCGCGGGGGCAGGCCGAGACCCACGTAAAGGCGTGGAAAACCCATCTCGCCTTGGGCCGGATCTCGTGCTCGAAGGCCCACGCCAACCTGATGCGGCTGATGTTGCCCGGTGCCGCCGACTGGATGTGGTGAACATTGCGCGATTGGCGAGCACGAACCCACCCGATCGCCCTGCGCGCACCGACTATTTGAGGGGCGCACCTCATTTATTTATGATACCACGGATCATCCGGAAAGCGCGGAGTACCGGCCATGAAGCCCACCGTCCACGATATCGCCAAGCAGGCCGGGGTCAGCCTGGCCACGGTGGATCGGGTGCTGAACGCCCGCCCCGGCGTCCGCGAGCGCACCATCGCCAAGGTGCAGGCGGCTGTCGAGCAATTGGGGTATATCCGCGACAACCACGCAGCGAATCTGGCCCGGCAGCGGCAGTACAGTTTTGCCATCGTCCTGCCCGAAGGCCCCAGCCAGTTTGCCGACACGCTGCGCGATGCGCTGAACGAGGCCTATGGATCGCCCATCGCGGACCGGATGCTGCTGAGCCTCGTGACGGTGCCCGGCAACGACCCGCACGCTATCGTGCGGGCGCTGCAGGGGCTGGATACGGCCCGGTTCGACGGTGTTGCGCTGATGGTTCCGGAAACACCGCAGGTGCGCGATGCGGTTGCGCGACTGAAGGATGCGGGGCTGGCGGTGGTCACGCTGGTGTCGGATCTGCCCAACAGCCGCCGGGATCATTTCATTGGTATCAACAGCTTGGCGGCGGGGCGCACCGCAGGTCTGCTGATGGGGCGGTTCGTGCGCGACCCCGGCGACATTGTCGTGGTGACCAATTCCATGCGATCGCGCGACAGCCTGGAACGGCGCCTCGGGTTCGATGACGTGATGGCGGCGGATTTTCCGGCGCTGCGGGTTCTGCCATCGGTCGAGTCGCATGACGACCCGCAGCGCATGGAGGCCGTGATCGCAGAGATCACGCGCACCCGCCATGCGCTGCGCGGAGTCTATTCGATGGGGCCGGGCAACACCGCCCTGTTGCGCGCGCTGCGGGACAGCGGGCGCTTGCGGGATCTGGTCGTGATCGCCCATGAGCTGACCCCTGTCACCCGTGCTGCGCTGGCCGCGGACGAGGTGGCGGCGGTGATCGCGCAGAATGTGGGGCATCTGGTGCGCAGCGCGCTGCGGGTGCTGCGCAACCTGACCGACGATCTGCCGATCTTCGAGGCGCAGGAACGGGTGCGGATCGAGATCGTTCTGCGAGAGAACATGTCCTGATCCCGCCCCGCTGATTCGCCAGACACGCCCCGCGCGGGGCTGCACGGGTTGGCCCGGCATGGTGCGCAACGCCCGCCCGCGCGTTTCAACCCGGCGATTATACTCTTGATTTCAGGCCTGAAACAGCTTTTCCGGGACGTCTGAAGGGTGCGGGCGTTCAATTTAAATCTTGTAAAGAGGTACGTCCCTCAGACGAAAATATTTCACTGCCGCGGCGAACTAGGCGGCGGTGTGACGCCTTGGAGGCCGGGCGTCCTTGATACGGGAGGAGACAACCCATGAAGAAGATCCATCTTCTGGCGGCAACCGCGATGGTCGCGGCATCCGGGCTGGCCGCCAATGACGCCCGCGCGGCCGATCTGACCCTGTGCTGGGCGGCCTGGGATCCGGCCAACGCGCTGGTGGAACTCAGCAAGGATTTCGAAGCGCAGTCGGGCCATGACATGAGCTTCGAGTTCGTGCCGTGGCCGAATTTCGCGGCCCGCATGCTCAACGAACTGAACTCGCGCGGGCAGCTGTGCGATCTAATGATAGGCGACAGCCAGTGGATCGGTCTCGGGGCCGAAGCCGGACATTACATCAAGATGAACGAGTTCTTCGAAGCCAATGGCATCTCGATGGATGATTTCATCCCCGCCACGGTCACCGGCTATGCGGAATGGCCCAAGGGCACGCCGAACTACTGGGCACTGCCCGCCTATGCCGATGTCGTGGGCTGGACCTATCGCAAGGACTGGTTCGCGCGGCCCGATCTGCAGGCTGCGTACAAGGAGGAATACGGGCGTGACCTGCGCGTGCCGGAAACGCTGGCGGAATTGAAGGACATCGCCGCATTCTTCCAGGGCCGCGAAATCGACGGCACCACGGTCTACGGTGCCGCCATCTATTCCGAGCGCGGCTCGGAAGGGATCACCATGGGCGTCACCAATGCGCTCTACAATTACGGGTTCCAATATGACGACCCCGACAACCCGTATCACATGGACGGGTTCGTGAATTCCGACGGCGCGGTCGCCGGGCTGGAGTATTACAGGGACCTCTACGAGTGCTGCACGCCGCCGGGATCGTCGGACTGGTACATGTCGGAAACCATCGACGCCTACAAATCCGGGCAGACGGCGTTCCAGATGAACTTCGCCTTCATCTGGCCGGGTGTGGATGCAGATCCGAATGTGGGTGGCGACAATTCGGGCTATTTCGCCAATCCCGCGGGTCCCGCGGGGCAGTTTGCGCAGCTGGGCGGTCAGGGCATCTCGGTGGTGTCCTATTCCGACAACCAGGAGGCGGCACTGGACTACATCAAATGGTTCGCGCAACCCGAGATCCAGCAACGCTGGTGGGACATGGGCGGCGCGCCCGCGCTGCGGTCTGTGGTCGAGGCCCCCGATTTCGCCGATAGCGAGCCTTATGCGCAGGCGTTCCTGGACTCGATGGCGATCGTCAAGGACTTTTGGGCCGAACCGACCTATGCCGAACTTCTTCTGTCCATGCAGGAGCGTGTGCACAACTATGTCGTCGCGGGCCAGGGCACGGCACAAGAGGCGCTTGACGGTCTGGTCCGCGACTGGACCGAGGTGTTCGAGGACGACGGCAAGCTCTGAAGATCCTGCCCGACGGTGGGTGCCGGCAAAGGCCGGCGCCCCCCATGGCCCTCACCCGACATTGCGGAAAAGGACGAAGTTTCATGCCAGAGACGGCAATGGACCGCGCGGCGCGTGCCACCCCGCCCCGGATGGCGCGCAGGATCAGGGGCCTGTCGGACCGGGCTGTGGCATGGGTTTTCGTGGCCCCCACCGTGTTCCTGCTGCTGGCGGTCAACATCTTTCCCCTGATCTGGACGATCCGGCTGAGCTTTACCAATTTCCGCGCCAACCGGCCCAATGCCGAAGTGTCATCGGTGGGCTTTCGCAACTACGAACGCATCCTGACCGACCCCGATGTCTGGCAGACCATGCAGGCCACGGCGCATTTCCTGTTCTGGACGCTGTTCTTTCAGGTGCTGATCGGGTTTGCGCTGGCATGGCTGATCAACGCGAAATTCCGCGGCAGCAATTTCTGGACCACGGTGATCGTGCTGCCGATGATGCTCAGCCCGGCGCTGGTGGGCAATTTCTGGACCTTCCTTTACCAGCCGCAAATCGGGCTTTTCAATTACGTCGTGGCCTTCTTCTCGGGCGCGGACCCGACAAGTTTCACCATGATCGGCGAGGTCGCGCTGGCCCCCTGGGCCATCGTGATCGTCGACACCTGGATGTGGACGCCGTTCATCATGCTCATCTGCCTCGCCGGGCTGCGGTCCATCCCGCCGTCGATCTACGAGGCGGCGGAGTGTGACCGCGCCAGCAAATGGCGGCAATTCTGGACCATCACCGTGCCCATGGTGCTGCCTTTCCTGATGCTGGCGGTGCTGTTCCGCGGCATCGAGAATTTCAAGATGTTCGACATGGTGGTGCAACTGACCGGCGGCGGGCCCGGCAACGTGACCACGCTGGCCTTGATCGACCTAAAGCGTGAAGCCTTCGAGAAATGGCGCACCGGCTATTCCTCGGCCTATGCGGTGATCCTCTTCGTCACCGTGTTCGGGCTGGCGTCGATCTATGTCAAGGCGCTGAACAAGGTGAAGGAAAGATGACCGACACATCCGTCACCGGTCCCTCGACCCGGCTGAAATGGATCGCGGGCGTCATGGTCGTGGTCTATGCCGTCGTCACGCTGATGCCGCTCTTGTGGATCGTCGCGACCGGGTTCAAATCCGGTCCGGATTCCATCGCGTATCCCCCCAAGGTGCTGTTCGCCCCATCGCTGGAAGGGTATGTGAACCTGTTCACCACGCAGACCCGACAATCCGCGGAGTATCTTGCCGCCAATCCGCCGCAAACCTGGTACGAGGAAATCGTCCACGACAAGAACATGGTGATCACCGGCCCGTCCCGCTTTGGCGAGCGGTTCATGAATTCGGTGATCATCGGCTTCGGCTCCACCTTCCTGTCGGTGTTTCTGGGCACGCTTGCGGCCTATGCCTTTTCGCGCTTCCGGGTGCCGCTGCGGGATGATCTGATGTTCTTCATCCTCAGCACCCGGATGATGCCGCCGGTGGCGATCTCGATCCCGATCTTTCTGATGTTCCGGTCGCTGGGGCTTTCGGACACGCATGCGGGCATGATCCTGCTTTACACGGCGGTCAACCTGTCGCTGGCGGTCTGGCTGCTCAAGGGGTTCATCGACGAGATCCCCCGTGAATACGAGGAGGCGGCGCTGATCGACGGCTACACCCGCTTTCAGGCCTTCACCAAGGTGGTGCTGCCACAGGCGGCCACCGGCATCGCCTCGACCGCGATTTTCTGCCTGATCTTCGCCTGGAACGAATACGCCTTCGCGGTTCTGCTGACCTCGGGCAACGCGCAGACGGCACCGCCCTTCATCCCCACCATCATCGGCATGGGCGGGCGCGACTGGCCCGCGGTGGCGGCCGGCGCGACAATCTTCCTGCTGCCGGTCATGGTCTTCACCATCCTGCTGCGCAAGCACCTGTTGCGCGGGATCACTTTCGGAGCGGTACGCAAATGAGGGATTTTCTCGACGGTCTGAAACGGCTGCGGCGCGGCCCCTGGGAAATGGTCGCGACCGTGCTGATCGCCCTCGGCGTGGTCATGATGATGCAGCCGTTTTTCATGTGGGCCTACACCCTGTCATTTCTCGTCACGCTGACCGGGACGGTGATGTTCCTGATCGTCAGCCACTTCCGGGAGTGACCGATGGCCGAGATCGAGATCAGGAACCTGTGCAAGAAATTCGGCGACTTCACCGCGGTGCAGTCATCGAGCTTCCGTATCGAGGACGGGGAGTTCTTCATGCTGCTGGGGCCGTCGGGATGCGGCAAGACCACCACGCTCCGGATGATCGCCGGGCTGGAGCTGCCGACATCCGGCGAAATCCGCATCGGCGGCGAGGAAGTGGGCCAGAAACCGGCCAGCCAGCGCGACATCGCCTTCGTGTTCCAGATGTTCGCGCTCTATCCGCATCTCAATGTCCGCCGTAACATCGCCTATCCGCTGGTCAGCCAGGGGATGAGGCGTGCGCAGGTACGCGAGAAGGTGGCCGAGGTGGCGCGCATTCTCGGGATCGAGGGGATGCTCGACAGGCCCGTGGGCGGGCTCTCGGGCGGCGACCGGCAGCGCGTGGCGCTGGGGCGCGCCATCGTCCGGGATCCCAAGTGTTTCCTGATGGACGAGCCATTGGGGGCGCTGGACGCCGAATTCCGCGAACGCATGGCCGAGGAATTGCGCGCCCTGCATGACCGCATGCGCGCGACCACCGTCTATGTCACCCACGACCAGCTCGAGGCGATGCAGATGGGCGACAAGATCGTGGTGATGAACGGCGGCGTGGTGGAACAGTTCGGGGTGCCGCAGGATATCTACGACAAGCCCGCGACCATGTTCGTGGCCGGGTTCATCGGCGCGCCGCCGATGAATTTCCTGCCCTTTCACGGCACTGCCGAGGCCGGCGACACCACCGTGACCCTGCATCATCAGGCGCTGCCGGTTTCGGCCCTGCGCGAACCCTTCGACGGTGACATGGTGTACGGGGTTCGGCCCGAACATGTCCGGCTGTCGGATGCGGGCGGCTATCGCGGCGAGGTCGTGGCCACCGAATATCTGGGCACCACGCAGATCGTGACGCTGCGGACCCCCGACGGCGAGATCAAGGCGCGCATCCCTGCCGGACAGGCCGCGCGCATGGGCGAAACCGTGGGGCTGGACTTCAATGGTGCGACCGTCACGCTGTTCGACCGTCAGGCCGGGCGCGCGATCCGGTCGGACCTGAACGAGGGGGTGCTGGCGCATGGTTGAGGTGGTGTTGCAGGATGTAACCCGGCGCTATGGCGCGACCCTCGCGCTGGACCGGCTGAGCATGACCATCGCCGACGGGGCCTTCGTGGTGCTTCTGGGGCCCACCGGGGCGGGCAAGACCACCACGCTGCGGCTGATTTCGGGGCTGGAGACGCCGGATGGCGGCGACATCCTGATGGGCGGGCGCTCGGTGCTGCGCGACACGCCGGCGCAGCGCGACGTGGCGATGGTGTTTCAGCAATACTCCCTTTACCCGCATATGAGCGTCCGCGACAATCTGGCCTTTCCGCTGCGCTCGCCGGTCCTGCGCACACCCGAGGACGAGATCACGCGCAAAGTGGCCGAGGTGGCCGCGGCGCTGCGCATCGAGGACAAGCTCGGCAACAAGGCCACAGAGCTTTCGGGCGGCGAGATGCAGCGCGTGTCGATCGGGCGGGCGCTGGTGCGCGACCCGCAGCTGTTCCTGATGGACGAGCCGCTGAGCTCGCTCGACGCCAAGCTGCGCGCCGACCTGCGGGTGGAGTTGAAACGCATTCACGCCCAGCTTGGCGCGACGCTGCTTTACGTGACCCATGACCAGATCGAGGCGATGACCATGGCCACCGAGGTGGGTGTGCTCGACGAGGGCCGGCTGGTGCAGTTCGGCACGCCGCGCGAGATCTACGAAGACCCCGTCAGTCTTCATGTGGCCGCGCGGCTGGGTCTTCCACGGATAAACGCCCTGCCCGCTGACCTGTTTGCCGGGGCACCCGTAGGGGCAAAGACCATCGGGCTGCGCCCCGAACACATGCGGCAGGGCGAAGGGCGCGCGGCGCAGGTGCAGCGGATCGAGCCGCTGGGCGATCAGACCCGCCTGCACCTGTCGCTGGACGGGCATGACATCGTCACCCTGACCGATCCCCATACCGATCTTGAACCCGGCGACAGCCTCGCCATCGAACCCCGCAACGCACTTTATTTCGACGCCAGTGGCGCGCGTATCGTCTGAGGAGACCCCCATGCCGCAATTCATCAACAGCAAGGAAACGGCTGTCACCGAGGCCATCGACGGCACCCTGCGCACCGCCGGCGGACGTCTGGCACGGCTGGACGGCTTTCCCCATGTCAAGGTGGTGGTCCGCCACGACTGGGACCGCTTGGGTGTGGCGCTGATCTCGGGTGGTGGCTCGGGGCATGAACCCAGCCATGCGGGTTTCGTCGGGCAGGGCATGCTGACCGCGGCCGTCTGCGGCGAGGTGTTTGCCAGCCCGTCGGTCGATGCGGTGCTTGCGGCGATCCTGACGGTGACCGGCAAGGCGGGTTGCTTGCTGATCGTCAAGAACTACACCGGCGACCGGCTGAATTTCGGTCTCGCCGCCGAGCGCGCCCGCGCCCAGGGGCTGAAAGTGGCGATGGTGGTCGTGGATGACGATGTCGCACTTCCCGACCTGCCGCAGGCGCGCGGCGTGGCGGGCACGCTTTTCGTGCACAAGATCGCCGGCGCGCTCGCCGATCAGGGCGCTGATCTGGAGACCGTGACACACGCCGCGCAACGGGTGATCGACGGTGTGATCTCGATCGGCATGTCGCTGGATACCTGCACGCTGCCCGGCTCGCCCAAGGAAAACCGGATCGGGCCGGGCAAGGCCGAACTGGGGCTCGGGATACATGGCGAGGCAGGGATCGAGCAGGTGGATTTTTCCACCGCGCGCGACGCGATGGCGATGGTGCTGGAGCGCCTGAAGCCAAGGATGGGACCGGGGCCGCATGTGGCGCTTCTGAACAATCTCGGCGGGGCCACGCCGCTGGAAATGGCGGTGCTGGCGGAAGAACTGCTGAGATCGCCGCTTGGTCCGGACATTCGATGGCTGGTGGGACCCGCACCGATGATGACCTCGCTCGACATGCAGGGGTTCTCGATTTCATTGTTGCCCGTCCCGCAGGCCGATGAGACGGCGCTGGCCGCACCGGTCGCGCCCCGGGCCTGGCCGGGCTGCGTGGCGGTCAGTGACGTGTCCGTCCTGCCGCTGCCCGACGGGCTGACCCCGATCCAGCCGATCGCGTCAAAAAACCCGGCGCGCCGCGCCTTCATCGCGCGGTGCTGTCAGGTGTTGATCGACGCCGAGACCGAGCTCAATGCGCTTGATGCCAAATCCGGCGACGGCGACACCGGCAGCACCCTGGCCACCGCGGCACGGGCGCTGAGCGGCGCGCTGGACCGGCTGCCGCTGGCCGACGAGACGCAGCTTTACCGGGCCATCGGGCAGGAACTGAGCCAGACCATGGGCGGCTCGTCGGGTGTGCTTCTGGCGATTTTCTTTGCCGCCGCGGGCGACGCCTCGGCCAGCGGCAAGGACGCCATCGGCGCGCTCGGCGCGGGACTGGACCGGATCCGGCAGGTCGGCGGCGCCGGGCCTGGCGACCGCACCATGATCGATGCGCTGGACCCCGCGCTTGCAGCGCTGCCCGGCGGCATCGCGCCCGCCGCCCGGGCGGCGCGCCAGGGCGCCGACGCCACGGCGGCCATCACGCGCGCGGGGGCGGGGCGGGCAAGCTACCTGCCCCCAGAAAGCCTCGCGGGCCACAACGACCCCGGGGCCGAAGCCGTGGCGCGCCTGTTCGAGCATCTTGCGGAGGGTCCGGAATAGGCGACGGCGGTGACGATTAAACTGAAAGGCCGGACGGCGGGCGAGCTTCGCGCGGTCGCGGGGCAATGCAAGGATGCGAAAGCGGTGCTTTGGATGTTATCGGGTGCGATGGTTCTGGAGGGCGAGTGGGTTGGCCGATACGGGTGAATCCCGTACCGCGAGGCGCGTAATGGAGCCCGACTGATAAGGTCGGATGACGGCTTTGGAGCCCTGAGCGGCGATGTGACTTCGGTGAGACAGGCGCTGGGCTGGCCTGAAGGGGACGTTGGAGCCTCCGCCCCGCGCGGAATCAAGCCCGAAGGGCGCCGCGCATCGCCATGCTGGAAGCATGCCTCCGGCATGACGCCGCCCCCCGGCACGGCGATTCGGCTGCAACCTGCGCCATGCCTTGATCTTTTCCTGATTTGGCTGGGATAAAGCGCTGCCAAAGTCACGTTGGATCGCCGCACCGCGGCCCGGCGATGCGCGGCGCGTCATGACATTTCCAATGTCCCCTTCAGGCCAACCCCGAATTTTCCGAGGGCACCTCCAGCGGTCGCAATGTACCGCAGAGCGGCCAATTACAAAAAAGGTGGGGTTGTCTGTCCAGGACATCACGCTGATCGACGGCGTCGCCCCCAAGATGCGGCACGCCGCGACGCATGATAAGGTCGCGTCATCCGGATCCCGCATATGCCCGGTTTGGGGGCACCGCTTCAACGATGCACGTCCGCCTCGATCAGCTTGGAGAAATGTTTCAAAAGGGCATGCTTGAGGATTTTTCCGGTCGGCGCAGTCGGCAAAGCCTCGACGATGAACACACGGGATGGGCGTTTGTAGCCCGCCAGGCGCGTGCCGGCAAAGGTCGCCAATTCGGCCTCCGTCACGGCGTTAGGGTCACTTACCTCGCAAAAGGCCAGCACCTCCTCGTCTCCGCCTGCCTGTCGACCGACCACCGCTGACTGGACGACCGCCGGATGATCGTTCAACGCCGTCTCCACTTCGGGCGGGTAGACGTTGAAACCTCCACGAATGATCAACTCCTTGGTGCGGCCGACGATATGCAGGCG
>Ga0307943_1001313_pt1 | contig 13466 bp, 11 predicted proteins | sample OrgLakmetagen177_FD_203149 | JGI IMG/M metagenome (GOLD analysis project Ga0307943, IMG submission 203149) | Saline water microbial communities from Organic Lake, Antarctica - #177 | ecosystem: Environmental > Aquatic > Non-marine Saline and Alkaline > Saline | place: Antarctica: Organic Lake... | reverse complement strand
CCCCGCTGCCGAACGGTCTGCGGATCAGCGTCATCATGGGGGCAGGCGCGCCCGCGCTGGAGACGGTCCGCGCGCTGGCGCAGACCATGCCCCGACCCACCGAGGTGGTCGTGGATGTGGACGACATTGCCGCGCGCATGGCTGCAGCCGATCTGGCCATTGGCGCGGGCGGTGGCACCACGTGGGAGCGCTGCTGCCTCGGCCTGCCCTCGATCATCGTGGAGACCGCCGACAACCAGTCCGGCATCGCGGAGGCCATGTCCTGCGCCGGGGCCGGGATCGCCCCCGGCGCGCTCAACGCCCCCGGTTTCGCGCGGACGCTTGGCGAGGCCGTGGCGGAGGCCGCCGACCCCGTCCGTCTCGAGGCGCTGTCAAAGGCCGCCGCCGGGATATGCGACGGCGACGGGGCGGGGCGGGTGATGGAACAGATAAGAAGGCGAGTTCCGGTATGAAAATCGACGTGCTTTGCTCCAACGAACATCATCCAGTCAATTCATGCCTCAGAGCGTGGGTAAAAGAGCGCGCAACACAATACGAGGTGGCGCTTTTACATGATAAGAACCAATTGATATCCGGTGACATTCTTTTCTTGGTTTCGTGCACAGAGCTTATTTCGAAAAGTATCCGAAATTCTTACTCTCACTGTATCGTGCTGCACGCCAGTGACTTGCCAGAGGGGCGCGGTTGGAGTCCTCTCGTTTGGTCGATACTGGAAGGCAAGGCAACGATAACCGTTTCTGCTCTTGATGCGGAGGATCACGTTGATAGCGGGGCTATCTGGGCCAAGATGGACGTCAACATCGCACCACACGAGTTGCACGACGAAATCAACGAATCGCTCTTCAGGACCGAGATTGCACTGCTGGATATCGTCATGACCATGGTTCAACGCGGTGAAACACCAAGCCCCCAACCGGAAACGGCTGCAAGCTATTACCCCCGGAGAGCGCCTGCGGATAGTGAACTCGATCCGGAAAGATCGCTTGTCGAGCAATTCAACAAGATCCGTGTTTGCGATCCGGAGCGTTACCCCGCCTTTTTCAGACTGCATGGGCATACTTACTCCATAACGTTACGAAAGGTCCCAATCGATGACTAAAATAACCATCGAAGGCCGCGCCATCGGCCCCGGCCATCCGCCTTATGTCATCGCCGAACTGTCGGCCAATCATAACGGCAACCTTGATCAGGCGCTGAGGATCATCGACGCTGCTCAGGCGGCGGGCGCGGACGCCGTCAAGATCCAGACCTACCGTCCCGACACGATCACGCTGAAATCGGACGCACCCGAGTTCCGGATCACCGACGGCCTCTGGGCCGGGCACACGCTTTATGACCTCTACGACTGGGCGCATACGCCGTGGGAATGGCACGCGGCGCTGTTCGCCCATGCCGCCAAGCGCGGGATCACGCTGTTTTCCTCGCCCTTCGATCTGACGGCGGTAGACCTGCTGGAAGGGCTTGGCGCGCCGGCCTACAAGATCGCCAGTTTCGAGGCGGTGGATCTGCCGCTGATCCGGTATGTGGCGGCGAAGGGCAAGCCGATGATCATCTCCACCGGCATGGCCGACTTCGCGGAGATCACCGAGGCGGTGGCGGCGGCGCGCGCGGGGGGCTGCCGCGAGCTGGCGCTGCTGCATTGCGTCTCGGGCTACCCCGCGCCGGCCTCGGATTACAACCTCGCGACGCTGGCCGACATGGCGGCAAAGCTCGACCTGCCGGTCGGGCTGTCCGATCACACGCTCGACAACACCACCGCGATCGCCAGCGTGGCGCTCGGTGCGGGGATCATCGAAAAGCACATGACGCTCGACCGGGCGGGCGGCGGGCCAGATGACAGCTTCTCGTTGGAGCCGGCGGAGTTCGCCGCCCTGTGCCGTGGCGCGCGCTCGGCTTGGGCGGCCATCGGACAGGTCGATTACGGCCGCAAATCGAGCGAGCAAACGAATGTGAAGTTCCGCCGATCGCTTTACGCGGTCCGCGACATCGCCGAAGGCGAAGCCCTCAGCGCCGACAACATCCGCTCCATCCGTCCCGGCTTCGGCCTCGCACCGCGCGAGTACGACACGGTGATCGGGCGACGGGCGCGCATTGCGATTACCCGCGGAACGGCTTTGTCATGGGACCTGCTTTTCTGAGACGCGCCCCGGGGACATGACATTTCCCGCTATTCCTGCAAACTTCGGCGTCGTATAAGCGGGTACCGGGGATTGCATCACGTTGACCGAGTTTTCGACCATCATCAACGCGATCATCGCGCTTGCCATCGGGGGGCTGTCGCTTGCTGCGTCGTATCGCGCGTTGCTGACCTCGCGCACGCCGCAGGGTGCGGTCGGGTGGATCCTTTTCATTATCCTTCTGCCGCTGATCGGGACGCTGCTTTACCTCGTTTTCGGCTATGCGGATTACAAACGCTTTGCGCGCGAGCGCCGTCTTTCGGATGCCGCATCGCTTGACTAGGCCAAGGACGACCTGACACTGCCGGCGGTGCCCTCGAGGCTGACGGCGTTCAGCCGGATCGCGCGGCTGCCCGCCACAAAAGGCAATGACATGGCGCTGCTGATCGACGGTCATGCGACCTTCGAGGCACTCCACGCGGCGATGCGCACGGCGACATCGCGGATCATGGTTCAGTTCTACACGATCGAGGATGACACGGTCGGGCAGGCCTTTCACGACATTCTGATCGAACGCGCCCGGGCCGGGGTCGACGTGTTCGTGCTGCATGACGAGCTGCCGTTCTTCGGGCTGCCAGCGGCGTTCAAGAAGTCATTGCGCGATGCCGGCGTGCGTCTTGCCCGCACGAAGGGGCCGACGCGGGTGCTTGGGCCCTTCCAGTTGAACTTTCGCAATCACCGCAAGCTGGTCGTGGTTGACGACACGGTCGGCTTCACCGGGGGTATCAACCTCTCGAAGGCCTATATCGGCGAGTCGTCCCTCGGGCCGTGGCGCGACACCTTCGCGCGGTTTCACGGACCGGTCGTCAAACAACTGGCGCTGCATTTCATTTCCGACTGGCGGTGGGCCACGAACGAGGATCTGGATCATCCCGCGATCGCCGCCGCGATACCCAAGGGGCGGTTGAACGCCGTCGCACTGGCCCCGTCCCCCGCGGAAGAGACCGCGGCGGGCAATCTGTTCTTCATCGCCCTTGCCCATGCGGCCCAAAAGCGCCTCTGGATTTCCACGCCCTATTTCGCCCCGGACCGCGATGTTCTGACCGCATTGCGCTTTGCCGCCCTGCGCGGGGTCGATGTCAAGGTGATCGTGCCGCGACATGCCGATCACTACCTGACGCATTTCGCGGGCATGGCCTATTTCGACGATCTGCGCGCGGTCGGTGGCGAAATCTGGAGCTACACGCCCGCTTTCCTGCATCAGAAGGTGGCCTTGGTGGATGATGATCTGGCCTCGGTCGGGTCGATCAACCTCGATATCCGGTCGGGCCTCCTGAACTTCGAACTCACCGTGGTGATGGAGGGCGCGAGCGCGGCGGCGGATGTCGAGGCCATGCTGCGCACCGATCTGGACAACGCCACGAGGATCGATTTCGATCTCGACGACCGCCCGGTTCTGACCCGGATGGCCGCGCGGGTGGCGCGCCTCATGGCGCCGGTGCTGTGATGCGGATCGCAAGCTACAATATCCGCAAGGCCGTCGGGCTGGATTGGCAGCGCGACCCGTTCCGGATCATCCGCGTCCTCGCCGCGCTCGATGCCGATGTGGTGGCCCTGCAAGAGGCCGACAGACGCCTCGGTGCGCGGCCCGCGGTCTTGCCGGATGCGCTGCTTCATGCCCATGCAGGCCTGCGGGTGCTGAACGTGACCGACGGCCCAAGCTCGGGCTGGCATGGCAACGCGCTCTTGCTGCGCGACGGCTGGAACGTCCGCGATTCCGAACGGTTGACCCTGCCGGGCATCGAGCCGCGCGGCGCCGTGATCGCCGATCTCAGCGGACCCGAGGGCGACCTCACGGTGGTGGGCACGCATCTGGGGCTGCGTCGCGGGTGCCGCCAGTTGCAGCTTGCCCATCTAAGAGAGGCGATCGCGGACCGGGCACCACGCACGATCATCGCGGGCGACATGAACGAATGGTCAAAGCGCATCGGTTTCGATCTGATCGGCGATCGGTTCGACATGATCGCCCCCGGTCCAAGCTTTCACGCCAGCCGGCCGATGGCATCTCTGGATCGGTTCGCTATGGGCAGAGGGCTGGTGTGTCGCGCATCCGGGGTCGTGCTCAAGGGCGAGGCGCGCCGCGCATCCGATCATTTGCCCATCTGGATGGATGCGGACCTGATGGAAACGCCTTAAGGCTGACATGGATCACATCGCGCGCCGCGTCCTGGTCCCTGCCCTGCAATGCCGGGTCATGGTGATCGCGCCACAGGGCAAATCGGGGCCACTGGCGCGATCGCTGTAGAGATTGATCCAAGGCAAGGCAGTACCCACCTTGTCTTGATAGTCATGCGCAAAGCCGCATGTCGCGGCCATGCAAGCGGCAGGTGGGGGTCGCAAGGATCCGGGCAAAATGACGGAATACGTGTCATGAGGGGGCTGAAGCGTGGGTAAAGACCCGTACGAGGTTCTGGGCGTCAAGAAAACGGCGACCCAAGATGAAATCAAGAAGGCCTACCGCAAGCTTGCCAAGACGCTGCATCCGGATCTTCACCCCGGGGACGCGGGCAAGAAGGCCGAGTTTCAGGCGGTCGCAGCGGCCAATGACCTGCTGAGCGATCCCGAAAAGCGCCGACGCTATGATGCCGGCGAAATCGATGCCAGCGGGCAAGAGCGCCCCGAACGCCAGTTCTACCACCAATACGCCGATCAGGAGGCTGGACGCCGCTATGACCCCGGTGCCGACATGGGCGGGTTTCAGGACGCATCGGATCTCTTTTCGGACCTGTTCGGACGCCGTCGGGCGGGTGGCGGCGGTCAATACCGGCAGGACTTCCATGCTCGTGGTCAGGACGCGCGCTACCATCTGGAGGTCGAATTCCTCGACGCGGCGCGCGGCACCAAACGCAGCGTGACGATGCCGGACGGCAAGACCATCGAGATCACCATTCCTCCGGGTCTGAAAGACGGCCAGACTCTGCGCCTGCGCGGCAAGGGCGGGCCGGGCCTTGGGGACGGGCAGGCCGGGGATGCGCTGGTGACGATTGCCGTGCGCCCGCATCCGGTGTTCGAACGCGACGGCGACGATATCGAGGTCGAACTTCCTGTGACCTTCGACGAGGCCGTGCTCGGGGCGAAGGTGGACGTGCCGACGATCTCGGGAACGGTCTCCATGACCATTCCCAAGGGCGTCTCGTCCGGTCATCGTCTGCGGCTCAAGGGAAAAGGGATCAAGGCGGGCGCCGCCCCGGCCGGAAACCAGTATGTCCGTCTCAGGATCGTTCTGCCCGACAGGATCACTGACGAGATGACGGATCTGGCGCGACGCTGGCGGGATCAGACCGGTTTCGACCCGCGAAAAGAGCTGCGGAGGAAAACATGAGCTTCGATGAATATACGGTTGTCGCACGGGTCCGGCGGCTGAACCTCAGGGAGCTGCGCCTCTGGGTGCGGCAAGGCTGGCTGCGCCCGGCCGAAGGCGAGGCGGGACCGGTTTTCGACGAGCTGGACATCGCGCGTATCAGGCTCTTGTGCGATCTGAAAAAGGAGATGTCGCTGCCGAACGACGCCGTGCCGGTCGTTCTCAACCTGATCGACCACCTGCACCGGACCCGGCGCGAGCTTCGCGCGCTGGCCCGGGCCATCGAGGAACAGCCAGAAGACGTGCGGCACGCCGTCGTGTCCGTGTTCCACGAAATTCACGCCCGCGCGGATCACGGGGACGACGACCGCAAGCGGTGAGCGCCTGCGCATCGCTCGGCTTTGCCGTGCCGGTAAGCGTTCGGTCGCGTCGCGGTCATGGACGCAGCCCACGCATTTCGTGGATCCGGCAACGACCCATGTCGCACGCGACTGGCATCTTCTTCGGTTGGTGTTTGCCTGCTATGTTTGAGCCACAGGACCCGATCCGCCGTGTTTGCGATGACGCGCGAGACCGGACCCGAAGGAGCGGCCCATGGATATACCCGAGCAGCAGAGAAGACGGTATCTGCGGGCCTGCCCGTTATTCGAGGGTCTGGCGGAGGATGTCGTCTCGCGGGTCGCGGCACGGGCGCACGGTGTCCTGCTGCCGCGTGGCAAGGTGCTTTTTCGCGAGGGCGACCCCTCGAACGGGCTCTATGTGCTGTGTTCGGGGCTGGTGACGGTCAGCATCACCGATGAGGAAGGCCACACTCTGACGCTGTCGGTGCCGGAACACGGCGCGCCCTTGGGCGAAATGGCCCTGATCGGTCCCGATCCGAGATCGGCCACGATCACCGCGCTGGAGGATACCAGCCTGCTGCATCTCGAAACCGGCACGATCGTCGCGTTGCTGGCCGAAGAGCCGACCCTTGCCGCGCATCTGATCCGCTTTCTGTCGCGCCGGCTGCGGCAATCGAACGAAGCCCTGCAGGACTTCGCCTTCGAAAACCTGCAGGGGCGGTTGCTGCATAAACTCGCGGAACTGGGTCTGCGGCACGGGTCCCTGCAAGGCGAGGCCCTCGTCCTGGGACGGAAATTTTCCCAGACAGCGCTGGCCGAGATGCTTGGCGTCACCCGCGAAGCGGTGAACAAGCAACTGAAATCATTTCAGGATCAGGGCAGGATCACGTTGGATGGCGGGATCATTCACATTCAGCGCCCGGCGGATATTTTCAGGAATCTTCCCAATACGTGAACCCGTTCACAGTCGCAGAGGTCGCGATCTCACAATGTGGGATCAGGCAGACGGGATAAACGCCCGGACGCCTCGGAAGCGGAGACCACGATCTTCTGGCCGCGCTGCGACACTGAACGGCACGTAACGAAACTTTCCCCGAGAAAGCACGTGAGTTCTCAGTGAACGCTCCGGAAAGGCGTGTCCAGAGGCGGGCCCCTGACTTCCGGATGTGATGCGGGTTGTTTCGCCTCAAGGAACATCCCGTCAATTTAGACAGGGAAGATCCATGAGCACCGCGGAAACATTCACGTCGGCAGGCCTCTGGTCCGCGATCACGCGGACACCCGCGCTGTCGACCTCGCATATCGGCGTGATCTGCGCCTGGAGCGCGGTGATCATCTACGCATCCTCCAATTCCATCGTGTCCCTGCTGGTCTCGATCGGCGAGGCGTCACCGGTGGCCGGTGGCCGGAACGCCATCACCTACATGAACCTTCTGCTTCTGGGCTCGCTGATTTCCATCATCCCGATGGCCGTTCTGTTCCGCCGTGACCTGACCCGGGCGAATGTCCGGATCCTGACCGCGCGCAACTGGGGTTTCCTGACGCTGTCCGCGCTGCTTTCCTCGGCCGTCACGCCGGGGCTGTTCTTCTATGCGCTGGCCAATACCAGCGTGACCAACATCGTGCTGATCACCCGGATCGAGCCGCCGCTCTTTCTGCTCGCGGCCTGGTTCTTTCTGGGGGAATATTTCAGCCGCCGCGCGCTGGCCGCGGGGCTTGTCGCCCTGTCCGGTGCGGTCGTGATGATCAGCCTGCGCGAGGGCGGCGGCCTCGGTGCCATCGGCACGGGGGAATGGGCCGCCGTGGCGGCGACCCTGGCCTACATCGCCTCGACGCTGGTGACCCGCACCAGCCTGCGCGACATTCCGATCGGCATATTCTCGGTCGGTCGCACGATCATGGGCTCGGCGATGTATTTCGCGCTGGTCTGCATGATTGTCGGCCCCGACGCCTTCCGCGACATCTTTTCGCCGGTGCTGTGGACGTGGATCTGGCTTTATGCCGGGATCGTCATCGTGCTGGCGCAGGTCACCTGGAACATCGCCCTGAAGCATGCCTGCTCGGACGTGTTGTCGCTGGCCACCTCGTTTTCGCCACTGGCGGCGATCCTGATCGCCATGGCGCTGCTTGGTGAAACCGCCGGACCCGGATTCGTGCCGGGTGCCGCCCTGATCGTGCTCGCCATCATCCTGAGCCGGAGGCTGCAGACCGGGATCCGCGAAGGCCTGATGATCGAGGCGGCGCGTGGCAAGGAGGGCATCCGTCACCTTGTCCCGGCGCTCGCATCCATCACATCGCGCAGATGATCATGACCCCCGCACGGATCGCCGTGACTGGCGTCAGATCAGGTGAGGGCCGTGCCTCCGGTCCCGGCCGCGGGCCGTCGCGTCACGCGGCCCCGGCGCGCAGCCCGTCTTCGGACGCGGCCGTGGGAACGAGCGCCTTGAAGAGATCGGTCATCTTCAGGACGCCGACCTGTTTGCCATCTTGCGTGACGACATAGGTCAGATCCGGCGCACCTTCGGATTTGGAGATTACGGATTCCAGGTTATCGTCATGATCGACCTCGCCGGCGACGGTGTCGGGAATGTTTTCCGTGACTTCCATCACCGACCGCACCCGCAGAACCCGTGCGCGATTGATGTCGGAGATGAAATCGACGATGTAATCGTCTTCCGGATTGATCAGGATTTCCTGCGGCTCGCCCTGCTGGACCACGTAGCCATCCTTCAGGATCACGAGGTGATCGGCCAGTTTCAGCGCCTCGTCCAGATCGTGCGAGATGAAGACCACGGTTTTCTGCAACTCTTCCTGAAGTTCCAGAAGCAGGTCCTGCATGTCGGTGCGGATCAGCGGATCGAGCGCCGAGAATGCCTCGTCCATCAGCATCACCGGCGCGTTGGAGCAGAGCGCACGGGCGATGCCAACGCGTTGCTGCATGCCCCCCGAAAGCTGGAAGGGATATTGCTCGGCCACGCCCTTGAGACCCACCCGATCGAGCCATTTGCGGGCCTCGCTCTGGAATTCCTCCTTGGGGACCCCGCGTACCGCCATCGCCATGCCGGCATTTTCAAGCACGGTACGGTGCGGCAGCAGCGCGAAATGCTGGAAGACCATCGACATCTCTTGCCGACGCAGCTTGCGCAACTGTTTCTCGTTGAAATCGACGATGTTGGTGCCGTCAAGGTCGACCTCGCCGGCCGTCGGCTCGATCAGACGGTTGAGGTGTCGGATCAGCGTCGACTTGCCGGATCCCGACAGACCCATCATCACCGTGATGTCGCCTTCTTTCACCTCGACATTGATGTCGTTGAGACCAAGCACGTGTTGGTGGTGTTCCAGCAGATCGGGCTTGCTCATCCCGTTCTTGACGTGATCGAGCACGCTTTCGGGGTTCTCACCGAAGATCTTGTAGAGATGGCGGATCGAGATCTTGGTTTTCTTGTCCGATGCCTTGATCATGGGTCAGCCTTTCTGCGAGGCGTTGATGCGGTTGAGCGCGGCCTTGGTCGTCCGGTCGAGCATGACGGCCAGAAGCACGATGCCGAGACCCGAGACGAGACCGACCCCCAGTTCGAGGTTGTTGATCCCCCGCAGAACGAGAACCCCCAGACCCGGCGCCGACACCAGCGAGGCGATCACCACCATCGCGAGGCTCATCATGATGGTCTGGTTCACGCCGGCCATGATGTTGGGCAGGGCCAGCGGGATCTGCACGCCGTAAAGTTTCTGCCGGTCGGTCATGCCGAACGCCTCGGCGGCCTCGATCACCGACTCGTCCACCATCCGGATGCCCAGATCGGTCAGGCGGATCACCGGCACGATGGCGTAAAGGATGATCGCGATGCCGTAGAGCTTCGGCTCGGTCACCGAGAACAGGAAGATCAGCGGGATGAGATAGACGAATGGCGGCAATGTCTGCAGCATGTCGAGGATCGGGATGGTGCCGGCGCGCATCCTGTCGGATCGCGACATCGCGATACCTATGGGCACGCCGATCAGAACGCACAGGAAGGCGCAGACAAGGATGATCGCAAGGGTCTGCATCGCATAGCTGTAGTAATCGATGAAGGCGAGCCCCATGAGGCTGATCGCCACGAAGGCCAGAAGCTGCCAGGATTTCGACACGAACCAGACAATCAGCATCAACAGCGGGATGACGATCCACCACGGCGTGTTGAGAATGCCGTAAAGCGCACCTTCCAGAAGCCATGACAGCGGCTGTGTCAGCGGATCGAGCACGACGCTCATGGAATCCTTGACGCTGAGGAACCCCTGTTCGAGGCCGCGCGTCACATTGCGCGACTGCGGAAAGGCCTGACACGCATCGTTGAGCCGGTCCATCGACGGGAAGGGCAGATCCCACAGCGATGTTGACGCCTCTTCGCCCGAACTTTGCGCGACAAGCGCGTCCATCGACATCGGGGCCGCGCTGGACCCGTCCGCAGTGCACCAGTCCTGCAGCCCAAGGGCCCGGAATACGAAATCATATGTCGCCATAGTGACTATTCTCCCTTGCGTCCCTGCATCCTAGAACATGACGCGCAACAAAAAAAAGCGGGGCCGATGACGTATCGGCCCCGCAATCCATCAGCAGTTTATCACTGTTCGAGGACCGACGCGAGGTTCGCACGCGCGTCATCGCTCAGCCATTCTGTCCACTGCTCCTGATACGTGGTCAGGTAATAGACGGCCGCTTCATCGGCGGATGCGGTGTTCTCGTCCATCCAGGCCAGAACCGCGCTCATATCCGAGGTCTGGAACGTCATGTTCTGCAGAAACTCGAAGACGGCCGGGTTCTCGTCCTGAAAGTCGGTCGTCACGGCGGTGTAGATCGGGGCTGCGGGGAAATCGGACACACCCGGATCATCGGCGTCCTGGTTCATGTTACGCGCATGGATTTCGTCATCGATCGGGCCAAGATCGACCTTGGTCATGTCATATTTGCCAAGCGGCACGGTCGGACCCCAATAGTAGCCGAACCACGGCTCTTCCGCCATCACGGCATCTGCCATCGACGAGGCAAGCACCTGCCCGGAGCCGGCATTGAAGACCTCGATGCCGTTGCCCTCAAGATCAAGGGCCGTGGACAGATTATCGCTGACCACACGGCAGCCCCAGCCTTCCGGGCAGTTGTAGAAGCGCGCGTCGACCAGATCGGGATTTTCAAGAATGCCTTGAATCGTCTTCACCTCGGGGTGCGCTTCGGCAAGGTAGGTAGGCACCCACCAGCCTTCGACACCGCCGGGATCAAGCACGGGTCCGGCCTCGACGACCTTGCCCTGCGACTTGAGCTGGTCATACGCGTCACCGGTCGAGTTCAGCCAAAGCTCGGTCACGATGTCAGGCTCGCCGTTTTCGGCGACAGACGTGATGGCCGGCACGGTATCGGACTGCACCACGCTGACATTACAGCCATAGCCCTGTTCCATGATGAAGGACGCGACGCTGGTGACAACCTGCGCCGAGGCCCAATTCATTTTGGTGATCGAAACGTCTCCGCATGCATCGGATTGTGCATGCGCCGCCATCGGAGCCGCCAGCGCGCTGGCCGCAAGATATAGGGATAGCTTTTTCATGGTCATTTCCTCTCTGTTTTCCCGTCATTTGCCGAATTCTCTCGTGTTGGGGGTATGAATTCCGTCACGAGTGTCGCGACATTAGACCCGACACGACGCGTCAAGATAAGGGCAAGTCGACCTTATTATCCGACATGTCGTCAAACGACGTACATTTTGGGTGTCTTCCCATGGCGGATGCTTAGCCCAGTCGAAGTTAAAGTTCAACCCCCCCTACCTTGCCGCCGCGAGAGTCCGGCGCTTTGAGGCGGCTGCTGCACATTTTATGGGCGCGTGTGATTTGGCAGGTTTCAGATATCCAGCGTATGCTCTTTTTCCCAGCGGCTGAAATGCGACACGAAGGAATCCCACTCGCTGTGCTTGAGCTTGAGGTAGGAGCGTGAAAACTCCTCGCCCATGGCGCTCATCAGGTCCGGATCGGCCTCGTAGGCGCGCAGCGCGTCGAGCATGTTCAGCGGCAGCCGTGGCGCATCGGTGATGGTATGGCCCTCGGCATACATGTCGATATCACGGCGCGGCCCGGGATCGGCATCCGTGCGCAGACCGCCGAGCCCCGCGGCGACGATCACCGCCTGCAACAAATACGGGTTCGCCGCGCCATCGGGCAGCCGCAGCTCGAACCGGCCCGGCCCCGGCACGCGCACCATGTGGGTGCGGTTGTTGCCCGTCCATGTCACCGAATTGGGTGCCCATGTCGCGCCCGACACAGTGCGCGGCGCGTTGACCCGCTTGTAGCTGTTCACCGTCGGGTTGGTGATGGCGGCCAGCGCGGTTGCATGTTTCATGATCCCGCCGAGGAACGCGCGCCCCTTGTCCGACAGGCCAAGCTCGCCGGTGTCGCCGGTGCCCTTGTCGGTTGCAAAGACATTGGTGCGCGCCGCCTCGCCCGGCGCGTCCCAGAGCGAGATATGCACATGACAGCCATTGCCGGTCAGCCCCTCGATGGGCTTGGGCATGAAGGTCGCGCGCAGCCCGTGCGCCTCGGCGACGGATTTCACCATGAACTTGAAAAAACTGTGCTTGTCGGCGGTGGCGAGGATGTCGTCGAAGGCCCAGTTCATCTCGAACTGGCCATTGGCGTCCTCGTGGTCGGTCTGGTAGGGACCCCAGCCCATGTCCAGCATGTAGTCGCAGATCTCGCGCACCACGTCATAGCGGCGCATCACCGCCTGCTGGTCGTAGCAGGGCTTTTCGGCGGTATCGAACGGGTCCGAGATCGCGTCGCCCGAGGGCGTCAGCAAGAAATACTCGGCCTCAACGCCGGTCTTGACGTGCAGGCCCTCGGCGGCAGCCTCGGCGATCAGACGGCGCAACACGTTGCGCGGGGCTTGCGCGACGGGGGCATCCTCCATCATGCAATTGGCCGCGACCCAGGCGACCTCGGGCTTCCACGGCAGTTGAATGACCGAGGCCGGGTCCGGCACGGCCAGCATGTCGGGATGGGCCGGCGTCATGTCGAGCCATGTGGCGAAACCGGCAAATCCCGCGCCCTCGACCTGCATGTCGGCAATCGCCTGCGCCGGCACCAGCTTGGCGCGCTGACCGCCGAAAAGATCGGTGAAGGAAATCATGAAATACTTTATTCCTCGGTCCCGCGCGAAACCCGCCAGATCCAGTGTCATGCGTCTGTCCCCTGTCTTGTGGTCTTTTCAATATACACACGGGCCGGCGATTGCCGGCCCGCGCGTTTGGTATCAGTAGCCGGTGCCGGGCTTGCCCGGATACCAGTCGGTACCGGCCAGCGGGATCTGGGCCATCGCCGCCGCCTCCATCGTCAGGGCGCACAGATCCTCCGGTTCGAGATTGTGCAGATGGTTGTGGCCGCAGGCGCGCGCGATGGTCTGCGCCTCCAGCGTCATGACTTTGAGATAATTGCGCAGCCGCCGCCCCGCCGCAACCGGATCCAGCCGCGCGGCAAGCTCGGGGTCCTGCGTGGTGATCCCCGCCGGATCGCGGCCCTCGTGCCAGTCGTCATAGGCCCCGGCGGTGGTGCCCAGTTCGTTGTACTCGGCCTCGTATTTCGGATCATTATCGCCAAGGGCGATCAGCGCGGCGGTGCCGATGGCCA
>Ga0307943_1001291_pt1 | contig 13615 bp, 10 predicted proteins | sample OrgLakmetagen177_FD_203149 | JGI IMG/M metagenome (GOLD analysis project Ga0307943, IMG submission 203149) | Saline water microbial communities from Organic Lake, Antarctica - #177 | ecosystem: Environmental > Aquatic > Non-marine Saline and Alkaline > Saline | place: Antarctica: Organic Lake... | reverse complement strand
AGATCGTCTTCCGCGTAATGTGTATTGGAGTGGCTTGCAAAGGCGGGATTATAAGGTCTTTGCACCGATGCCGCACCCCGCGGCATTTATTCGACGTTCTGCACCTGAAAATAGAGCAGTAAAAAAAATATCATAACATTCAGTATTTTGTGATTTGAAATTACAAAAAACACTCTGCCTACTACCCAATATACTCCCCATGCAGCAGAATGTGCTGCCGTGACAGCCCTCCTTAAGGTTGGCTTAGGCCGCCGTCGACACTCGCCATTGCAAGAAGAACTGAAATACCCTGTTCACCTGATTGAAATGCAACGAGGCCATCGCGTTGCGGACATGCACGGGCGGGCTTACAACAGAACCGAGTTCATCGAGGATCGCCGACAAATGATGCAGGCTTGGGCAGATTACCTTGATACGATTAAGTCCAAGTAGCAAGGTTCTACAGGCCAAAGTCTTCCGCAACGCTCTACGCCAACCTGCTGAACCCAAACCCGCTCCGGTCAAAGAGATGAGGCAGTTCCTCTGGCTGGCGGTGACAACCAACCAAGATCCGAGGCAAGTGCAGCTCTTTTTGCTTCCTTGCGCTGCTTTAAAATACCCTCGACTGCTCCACGCCGCTCCGCAACAAGGTCTATCAGGATCGACAGGAACTCATCGCCTTTCAAATTGTGCTCAGCGGCTAATTTCTGAATCTTGCGTTTAGTGTCGGCATCCACGGTTATTGTATTCGCGGCCTGCTCGGCCTTTCTTTGTCGGTTTACACGCTGGTTCCACGCATTTCTTGCCTTGGCAAAGTGGTCCGCCCCATGTCGACGAACCCCATAAAGTGGCATGGGAAAGCACGACCCTCCAAACATCAACCCTTCACCGCAGAGCATCCATTCGACCAAAGCTTCAAACTGGCCATGACTCCAATCACCCAGATAAAGCTCTAGGGAGTCTTTTGAAACCTGACGCCACAGGTAACGCACTGCCCACTGGCATTGAAACTTGTCCGCGCCCTCCAGCCACTCCGACACTTTGACTGGATCTGCAAACGAATGGTCGCCGATTACAGCCGTGACCGGAAGCCCTCCCAGTTTGGTCAACCAAGGTCTCTGACTACTCATGCTCGTTCTCCTATTGCCGCACTAACACCCGAAAAGTAAGTGCATAGATGCAGAATTCTAGATGCTAAGCTAATCAATCGTATGCTACGTTACTTCAAATGACATGATTTAACCGTATACAAAATGTTAGAAAAAGACACTGTAAACGTTGTAAAAATTTGTTCAAAACTATTGTAAAACGTTATTACATTTTGATTTAAACGCAGTATAAACATCGTTAACACTAAATCTAAACGTAATTTGCACGTTTTTTATATTAATTGATTCTTGCTTTTAACAGGTACTTAAAGCTGGTACGGTTAGTTAATTCCGGTTTTTAAAGGGTAATTTAACTGCTCATGCACTCGTCACTCCAATGCCTAAGCTCAATCATCCCGAATCTAAAGGCAGATGAAAAACTTTTTCTCATCCTTATGTTATTTGCCTCAGAAAGCACTACCAGTGCTGGGAGTTTTGAATCGATAAGAGAAAACGGCGTTCAGCTCGGAAAACGCCTCAGATTTACCAAGGAGGCATCGTTCAGGGCTCTGCATAAATTAAGGAGCGAAGGGCTTATCGAAGAAATCACGGAACAAGGCCGGGTGGGTCGACCACGAAAATTGAGAAAGGTAGTCGCCGGCACTTGGAGAGGCGATGTAAACAATCAGGACTTCTTTCGAGCCAGGCTCGTCAAACTGAGCTTCGTTCTAATCAGTAACAGACTGAAATATCCGAAGCGTGCCGCACAGGCTGGCCTGAACAACAGCCTGTTCATGCTACTGCTTATACTTCTGGCCAAAGCGGATCATTCAGGAGTAGTTTCAACGACGAGCCAATCGAAACTCAGCGAATACACCGGAATCCCTAGGCCACAGATGCAGAGAAGGCTTTGTCAGCTTCAAGAGATTGGGCTCATCACCGAGATCGTTCCGGGCCTGGTCGAGGGAGCCGTTCTCGGAAAACCGAACTCTATCTATTACCTGAACCTCAACCACACCATCCTACAAGCGACAGGCATTCAAGCTGAACCAATTCCTATTCAAGGGAACGGCTGCACATCGACGGAAATTGATCAACTTGCAATGAAACTCCGTCATCCTGGGTTACATGATCGCCTCACATCCGCAGCACAGCATGCCGCAACACCTACCGGCATAAAGAAGACAGGGATCAGCCCTGGCTCATGGGAACAGAATGCGCCCGACCTTCTTCGGCGCCCTGCCGCGAAACTATATACCCAGTGCGTAATCGAGCGTTATGCGGCGAAACTGCTGAGCGGTCCAAGCTCAATCCTTTCTGAGTCAGAATGGAGAAATGCGCAAGACCACGCCACTGAGGATTTTGTGCAAGAACTTACCGGAGAGCGCCCTACAGCAGTGAAAAAGAGTGGCGAATACAGTCGCATGTTCTACAGCCTCTGCGCCGACCTGGAAGAACTTTCCCATCAGCTTGCATCGCTGTGCATCCGGGTAGGCAAGTTGCCCAAACGGGCGAGCACCGTGAGCACACCAATCACAACCTATCGGATATTACCCTCCGGCACCGGCAAACGGTCGGAAATCAGGCTCGAGCGAATTACCTTCAGAACGTGACCTCTAGCCTTTCGCCTCGCCGCCTACTCGACGATCAACACACTCCTGCTTCGAGAAAGGCAATCAGGGACGATAATAGCCCGCCATAGATCATTCCTTACACGGTCCCTTCTATGATCTGGACACAAACGACATAGGAGACCAAACATGAGAATTCTCAGGCTCAAGGACGTCATTGAAAAGACCGGCCTCGCCCGTGCCACAGTATACAAGTACATGGCCGCAGGCACCTTCCCGAAACCTATCCCCCTTGGAGGCCGGTCAGTCGGCTGGGTGGACTCAGAAGTCCATGACTGGATATTGGATGCCGTTCAGGAACGCGACTACCAGCGGAGCTTAACCAGTCGCCCAGATCACCGCTGCTAACTCCCTGCTTTATATATAACTAATAGACAACTTCTCCACATCTAAAGCTCTACTCATCACAACGGCTAGATAGCGAGATTTCCCAGCGAACCTTGGCAAATAGGCCCCATTTAGGGGCCTCGACTGCTGCCTACTCAAATAAACGCTCCCCCATCAACCAGGTAACGCCAAAAGGAGGCCGTACCTATGAACTCCCTATGGAATGAATACGGAAACGTAGCAGATCGCCAAAAGCTTAAATCGGCGACAAATGAAATTGCTGACCACTTTCTTTCCGGCGCCAGCACGAGGTGGGATGGATTTCGAATTAGGGGATGCGCAACCCACCTGCGCGTCTACCCTGATGCCGCCTACGGTACGTTCATCGATACCTATTACTGCAAACATCGCCAGTGCCCTAATTGCCAGCAGAGCAAAGCACTGCAATGGCGCAGCCGGATGCACCAATTACTAGATACGACACCAGAAGCTCTATCAGGCAAATGGGTTTACCTAACACTTACTACTCGAAATTGTCACGTGAGTGACCTCAATGAAACCATCACGGAAATGAATAATGCATTTCGTCGACTTAGGAACAGAGCGTCCTGGAAGGCAAATGTCATAGGCGGCATCAAGTTCCTCGAGGTGGACCAGGGCATTTCTGATTACCAGTCGGCTCATCCCCACTTTCATTGCCTTATCCAGGTTCGGCCATCAATGCACCAAGGGAACAACTACGTCACCGAGGAGAAATGGGCAGAGGAGTGGCAAGGTTGCTTGAAAGCCCACTTTATCCCACAAGTTCGCGCAAGACGGCTGACAGGTCGGGGGGACGAGCTCCGCAATAAGATCCTAAAATGTGTCAGTTACCCCATGAAGCCCCGCTTGTATGCGCCTCACAGAGGCTGGTTCCTCTCGATGGCTGAGCAGCTCAAAGATGTAAACCTAGTGCAACCTTTCGGGCAAATGCGTGGCTGGTTTTCCGATCTGAAACATCAGGAAGATTGTGAGTTAAAGCGGCATAGAAACGACGTCCGACTGGAGCAAAAACCAACAACCTTCCAGTGGGACTCGTCTCAAGGATCTTACCAAAAGGATTAAATTGATAGGTTGGTGCCCATGTGTCAATAGCCGCTCATAGGCACCCATAGACCCCAAACACGGGGGCTAGCAAGACCACTCCAACAATTCCTGCCAACAACATCATAGCCACACCCCTCGTTGTCCGCCTCCAAGAGAGAGAACCCATGAACAACCTAAACCAACCGCCAACGGCTGCGGACGTCGCAGCGTATTTCCAGGGAAATGAACACACGGACTACCAAGCAAGAATGATTCGCGAGTGCGGGCAAAGAGTGAAGAGCTATCCTTTTGGGCGCGTCGTGACCAATCCATACTTGTTGGCCTGTCATCACCGGTTCTGCCCGAATTGCCAGCGAAGACGAGCTCGAAACTGGGCATCTGCTTTACGGGCAGTCATTGACGAAGAATCGGTGCCAGCGTCTAGGGCCGATTCAAGTCTTGGACCCCATTGGGTCGCAATCGCATTACCAGGCGTGCCATGCGCTGCTTCAGAGCTCCGGAATCAGCTTGGAACCCTATTAGATTACCTGTCTATCGCCAGCGGCCAACAGTTCTGGCGATTCGGTGTCTTGGCCGCACTGGGACTCCTAAGGCTGGAGGTAAACCAAACACCAGACCAGGAGCCCCGCGTCACACCCACATTCACATGCCTTGTGAACGTTTCTCGAAACCTGTTCATTGCACAAGCCCAGGGAAAACTGGTTCAACGAGCACGGCATGACTGGATTCACCCTACAAACCTGGAGAACTGGCCCGGCGTGGAATCAAGCTTGATACCGACAGCCACAGAAAGGGATCGGGATATTTTGCAAAGGAGGGTCTCAAGGATGATCGAAACTGGATATCCCTACACTGACGCCCCCACCTTTCTGAACATCGCTGAGCAAATGAGAGGCGTGAATACAATGGTCGTGCATAGATCCCAGAGGACGCTGTTCCGGCCCTCGCAAGTCTCCCAGGCTGACGATCTTCGTTATGAACGGGAGTATTCCGTGTCCAGAATTGGCGAAGACCTACAGGAATCCTTAAGCGGCAATCGAGGCCTTGAACTGCTCCCGTGACACATAGCCAAATGAAAACAAACGCCACTGCGCGGCCAGACCTGATCCCTTAGCAACCTGACCAGTTGATCATCCCACCATGAGCGGGCAATATCAGCACAACCAAACGTGACATTCGCGACATCATCCGACGCTCCCTGTCGCACCTATCGAATAGCGTTTTCAAAACATCACCACGGAAGTACCCATGGCATTAACGCTCCAACAACTCGAACGCCACTTGTTCAAAGCCGCCGACATTCTGCGGGGCAAAATGGACGCCTCGGAATTCAAGGAATACATTTTTGGCATGCTGTTTCTCAAGCGCTGCTCCGACGTGTTCGAGCAACGCTATCAGGAGGTGGTCGCAAACCAGTTGGCCAAAGGCAAAGGCCAGTTTGAAGCGGAAGCCATTGCAGACATGGAGAACTGGTACAAGTCGACCTTCTACGTGCCAAAACAATCCCGCTGGGATTTCCTGATGAACGACGCCCACCACGGCGTCGGCAACTACCTGAACAAAGCCCTGGCGGGACTGGAAGAGCACAACGTCAGCCTGGCGGGCGTGCTGGAGCATATCGACTTTACTCGCAAGGTAGGCTCCACCACCCTGCCAGACAGAAAGCTGCGGGATCTGATCGTCCACTTCAGCCAATACCGCCTGCGCAACGAAGATTTCGAGTTCCCGGATTTGTTGGGTGCAGCCTACGAGTACCTGATCGGTGAGTTTGCGGATTCTGCCGGCAAGAAAGGCGGCGAGTTCTACACGCCGCGTTCCGTGGTCCGCATGATGGTGCGCCTGGCGAACCCTCAAGAAGGCCAGAGCGTCTACGATCCCTGCTGTGGTTCGGGCGGTATGCTGATCCTGTCCAAGGAGTATCTGGAGGAACAGGGCGGCGATCCGAAACACCTGTCACTGTTTGGACAGGAGGCCTCAGGCTCCGTCTGGGCCATCGCCAAGATGAACATGCTGCTGCACGGCATAACCAGCGCCAACTTGCGCAACGAAGATACGCTGACAGATCCCCAGCATGTTGATGGCGGTGAGCTGATGCGCTTTGACCGCATCCTTACCAACCCGCCCTTCTCTATCGGCTTCACGCCGAGCAACCAGTTCCCTGAACGGTTCCAGTATGGCCAGGTACCGGAAGGCGCCAAGAAAGCCGACCTAATGTTCCTGCAACACATGGTTGCCAGCCTGAAATCCGACGGCATGCTCGCCACCGTCATGCCCCACGGCGTGCTATTCCGGGGTGGTGATGAAAAACGCATCCGTGCTGGCCTGCTGGAGCACGATCTGGTGGAGGCCGTAATAGGTCTGGCGTCCAGTCTGTTTTACGGCACCGGCATCCCCGCCTGCATTCTGGTACTGCGCAACAAGGGAGCTAAAGCGCCAGAACGCAAAGGCAAAGTGCTGTTCATCAATGCCGACCGGGAATACCACGAAGGCCGTGCACAGAATCACCTGTTGCCGGAACACATCGAAAAGATCGTCAGCACCTACGAAGCCTTTTCCGAGGCCGACAGTTTCTCACGCATTGTCAGCCTGGAAGAGTTGCGGGAAAACGACTACAACCTGAACATCCGCCGCTATGCGGACAACGCCCCGCCACCGGAACCTCAGGATGTGCGGGCGCACCTTGTGGGTGGCATTCCCCTGAAAGAGGTCCAGGCCAAACAGCCCCTGTTTGAGGCCCAGGGCCTCGACCCCATGGATCTACTCGCGCCTAAGGCGAGTGAAGAAGATTACGTGGACTTCCGGGAAGACCTCACCGACAAGTCGAGCATTAAACCAGCTATAGAACAGAATGACGGCGTCCGGAACAAAGAAGCCAGACTCAAGGACACCTTTGAAAGCTGGTGGAACCAGCGGGGCACCCACATCGCCCAACTTTCCGGCAATGGCCAGCAACTAAGCGTTCTGCGAGATGAATTAATCGGCACCTTCACCCATGCCCTGGAACCCATCGGCATGCTGGGCCCGTTTGCCGTGCGCGGCATCATCGCCGGCTTCTGGGACCAGAACAAAAACGAATTCCGCACCCTGCAGGCCCGTGGTGTTCTGGGCGTGGTGGACGCCTGGCGCACCAGCATCGTCACACTGCTGGAAGACGAGCAGAACAAGACCAACCCGCTGGACCACAAACTGGTGACCTTCCTGCTGGCGGACTACGTGGCCGAACTGGAAGACCTGCAGACCCACAAGGCTGAGCTGGATGCCCGCATAAAAGCCGCCAACGCACAGCCGGATGAAGACGATGATGCTGAGCCGGATGAAGATGCACCCACCGAGGCCGACATCAAAACCTGGAAGGCCGAACGCACTAAGGCCGCCAAGACCTTGAAAGCCAAGCAGGCCAACTTCGAGGAACATCTGAATGAAGCGGTGGATGGGCTGGACGAAGCCGGAGCCGCAGAGCTGATGTTGACGATTCTACATAACGACATGCTAGGGATACTGAACACGTACATTTGGCAGCAGCGGCAGGAAGTGATCGCTGCGTTTGAAACCTGGTGGGATAAATACTGGGTGACGCTGGCGGATATTGAGATGGAGCGGGATAAAGCTGCTGCTGAGCTGGAAGGGTTCTTAAAAGGACTCTCTTATGTCTGAATCTTTCAAAAAGCTCGGAGAAGTTGCCGACATCGAAACAGGATTCCCCTTTAAAAGCTCAGATTTCACTGAAATCGGTGTGCCGGTTATCAGGATGAGCGACTTGACTCAGGGTTCTGTTGACTTATCTGGAGCAGCTAAAGTCAAAACATCAGCGCTTGAAGGTTTAAAAAAGTTTAGACTTATCAGAGGGGATTTCTTGTTTGGTCTTTCTGGGAGCCTTGATGCCTATGGCGTTCACGACTCCGATGCTGAGGCCTATTTAAATCAGCGAGTTGGTCGCCTGCAAGCCTTAGAGTCAGAACCATCTAATTATAGTTACCTTTCTCATGTTTTGAGTTCGGACGTTTATAGAAGCTATGCGTATAGAGTAGCTTCAGGCATTGCTCAACTTAATATCAGTCCCAATCAGGTCCGCGATTTACCGATTTTCTATCCCTCATTACCAGAGCAACAAAAAATCTCTCAAATCCTCGACACCCTGGACACTCAAATCCAGAAAACCGAGGCCCTGATCGCCAAGCTGGAAAAAATCAAGGAAGGCCTGCTACACGACCTGCTCACCCGAGGCATCAACCAGAACGGCCAGCTCCGCCCCACGCCGGAACAGGCGCCGGAGCTTTATAAGAAGTCGGTTTTGGGGTTGATTCCGAGGGAGTGGGATATTTCAACTCTTGGAGGTTCCTCAATTTCATCAGTAATCGGCCCATTCGGTAGCGATCTGGTAGCCTCTGATTACCGAAGTGAGGGGGTGCCTGTAGTTTTCGTGAGGGACATCGCAGGTGCGCAATACGATCGCGTGAGCCAAGTGTTCGTCAGCCCAAGAAAAGCGCAGGCTCTCTCAGCTCACGAAGTAACAGCCGGTGATTTACTGCTGACAAAAATGGGCTTACCGCCATGTATCTCTGCTGTATACCCAAAACGTGAACCGGCAGGGATAATCACAGCAGACATTGTGCGCCTTCGCTTGAAGGCCGACGTGGCACCTGAGTGGGCTCACCACTATGTAAACTCGGAAGCAGTAAAGTCTCAAGTACGAGGAATCACTGCAGGGGTGACCAGGCCCAAAGTCACACTAAAAGACGCAAGGAGTCTGAGAATAGCGGTTCCGGATATTGAAGAGCAGGCTCGAATCCTGAGCATTCTTCAACGTAGCTCCAGCCGCTTAGAATCGGAAAGTGCGAGTTTGGCGAAACTGCGGGCTCAAAAGTCCGGACTTATGGATGACCTGCTTACTGGCCGCACGCGCGTCGCTTCCCTACTCAAGGATTCAATATGACCATCTTCGACAGGGTCCAGCTGCTGGGCTTACAGCGGAGCTTGGTTTGCAAAAAGAGCCCGTCAAAAGCCACTGATCTGCAAATGGCACCAACTTTGAGATGCAGTTCATGATTGAATATTGTCGAGGGAACTTACTGGAAGCGAGCGTAGAAGCTCTAGTGAATCCGGTTAATACTCAGGGAGTCATGGGCAAAGGGCTTGCCCTGGCATTCAAAAACGCATACCCGGGAAATTTCCGTGCCTATGCGCAAGCCTGCCAATCAGGCCAGGTCAGGACTGGCCAGATGTTTATAACCGAGCAACAACCGCTGCTTGGGCCGCGCTGGATTATCAACTTTCCAACCAAGCGGCACTGGCGCGATCCATCAAAGCTGGAGTGGGTAGAGCAGGGACTGGTAGATTTCAGAAAAGTGCTGTCCGACAATAAGATCTCATCCGTTGCGATACCTCCACTTGGATGCGGCCTTGGTGGGCTGGACTGGCAACTGGTTAAACCGCGAATTGAAGATGCGCTTGCTAACCTCGCTGGCACCCAGATACTGATCTTTGAGCCCTTATAGCCTTAAACTGCTACTTCGGGCATTCATCGTTAACTGCGCTAGCTCTTAAACACTGCACCGCTTGTGCGAATAAGGTGCAGGAAATTGATGCAAGTTACCCCCACCTCCTGCAGCTCACAGACCGCCGGAATCCTGTACTTAGCCAGAATTTTGGGTTTATCGAACTGGCGCCCCTCGTCAGAGATGAGCGTCAAGCCATTAACGCTCGCAGTGGCAATGATAAAGATGTCGTTCTCACCAACACCCTTGGCGTGATACTGGTCCTCCTCAATGCCAAGCAGATGCTTTATCCGCAGCGATTCAGCCAGCACCTCGGAGTTCAAAGGGAACACTTTTATGTCGTTGCCTTTCAGCCATGCAGCACATTCCGGAGCCTTCTTTCCCACTTCCTCCAGTGCCACACTAGGGATGGCGAGACTTCCGTCTGCGATCTCCTGCCCTAACCAGTCCCACAAAGGCGGGAACAACTCCGGTGGGTAGTTGTCCCAGGCATGGATAATCGACGACGCATCAAATACCGGCATGCGTATCTTCCAGCTGACGCAGATCCGATATTTTCAGGTTATCCAGGTAGGAGCTGGCCCGGGCCAGGGTGATCCGCTGCTCATGCAGAGCGTCTAGCACAGTGCCAACGTAGCTTTTTCCAAAGACTCTTACCGGCTCTTTGAAGCGATAGCGGGAACCGCCGCTGCTCTGTTGTTCAATCACGGGCAGGGATTGTTTCCACCTGCGGTAGGCTTGGTAATCGTCCTGTGTAAGCAACCCAGAATCCATCATCCTGCGCAGAATGACTTCGGGACTGACACACCAATGCCTCGCATTGTCTTCGAGGAACCGGTCATAGGCCGTTACGTCATTGTCCGGGAAGCGCTGCAGATCCAGCCTCTCAAGGAAATTCTCAGGTACAAGCAGGTTACCCGCAAACCGATTCGCTGCGACTTCGTTAGCGCTGTGGCTATGGAAATCGTCCTCGTCGTCAACAAAACTCTCGCGGTGAAGCAGCAAATGACCCAGTTCGTGCATCATGGTAAAGGCCTGGGCACCTTCGGATTGCTGCTTCTTGATGAAAATGACCGGAAAGCTGTCGAAATACAGGGAAAACCCACGAATGGGACTTTCCTTGGGGATCTGCCACTGCCCTGCGTAGCCATTACTCAGGAAGACCAGAATGTTCTTGGCCTCCACAGCGGCCCGCATATCGGCAAAACTCTGCCCCGGCTGAAGCCCAAGCCAGGTGCGGGCTAACTGCGCTGCCTGCTCCGGTCGCGGAGCATTCACCTCAAATTCTTCCGGGTACCAATCTGGCTCAACTGGCTCCCCCAAATCTTCACGGAGACTCAAGTAAGTCAGGCGCTGACGCTCGGTTCGTTCAACCAACGTACGGAAACGGCGGCTTAGTTGAGGTTTCTGGTTATTCAATGTCCGGAACTGGACGGAATGGACGCGCCCCTCGCTGACTGGACCCTCTTCGAGAAAAAACAATAAGCCCCGATTGAAGTGTAAGGCCAGCTTCTGCAACTGTTTCACAGACAGGGCTTCTTTTCCCTCAAGTGCCTTTTCAAGGGTAGCTAAGGCAATACCTGTCTCGTGGGCCAGTTCCTCAACAGAAACACCCAGGTCATCACAGCACCAAAGAATTCGAGACGGGTTAACACCCTTGATCTTGTCCATAGCGCGAATCATAGCAGGAGATCCGTAAGTTATCAGTGGCGGCCTGAATAATGAGAGCGGTATTACACCGCCAAGTGCCGGATCGCCGAGGAAAAATGCGACCCAGACCAAACTGCCCTACAATGGTTGAATTAATCCAACGTTAATGGACTGACACGCAGGAGCAGTAATGCCTGGCCCGGAATTCACCGAAGTTGAGCTCCCCTTTATTCGACAACTGGAGCAAGAGGGCTGGGATTACATCGAGGGCTCCCTGGACTCCCCATCCGTCACTCATCGCGAAACCTTTGCCCAGGTCATCATGGAGCCTTTGCTTCGTGCCCGGCTAATGGCGATCAACACCCGAAACGGCCAACCCTGGCTGGATGAGCGTCGCCTTGATCAGGCGGTCTCTGCGATTACTCGCCTTCCCGCCAACAAGGTAATGGAAGCCAACAAGCTTGCGACTGGACTGCTCCATGGGGGCATCTCGGTAGAAGGCCTGCCGGACTGGGATGGTGGCAGGGGGCAAACCATCCACCTTATTGACTGGGCTAACCCGGCGAACAACACCTTTACCGTGGTGAACCAGTTCAAGGTCAAATGCCCACCAGGCCATGATGGCTGGAAAGGGCATGTGATTCCGGATCTGGTGTTGTTTGTGAACGGCATTCCGCTGGTGGTCATCGAGTGCAAGAGCCGCACAGTGCCTGAGGGCATCCCGGAAGCGGTGGATCAGCTACGCCGTTATTACGACCAGCGCCACCAGGATCTGGAAGTAGAGGAACACGAAGGTGCACCTGCCCTGTTCTTCACCAATCAGTTTATGGTGGCTTCGAATTTCGATGATGCGCGTGCCGGAACTATTGGTGCGGGGTTCGGCCATTACCTGAACTGGAAAACCCTGGCGCCACGTTCCGAGGCAGATGTTGCCGACAAACTCGGTGTCTCCTCGCTTTCCTCCCAGCAAAGGCTGATTGCGGGCATGCTCCCCCCGGCCAACCTGCTGGATATTGTCCGCCATTTCACGCTGTTTATGACCATGGGCGGGCAAACCATCAAATTGGTGTGCCGGTACCAGCAGTATCGGGCCGTCACACAAGCGGTCCAGCGCCTGAAAACCGGTAAAACCCGATCCGAGGACGGCGAACACGACCGTCGAGGCGGGATTATCTGGCACACCCAGGGCAGCGGCAAAAGCCTGACCATGGTATTTCTGGTACTCAAGCTCAGAACTGACCCGGAACTGCGCCGTTTCAAGGTCGTCGTGATCACGGACCGAAAAGATCTGCAGGATCAGCTGTCGGATACGGCAGAGCTGACCGGCGAGACCGTCAAAGTCGCCAGCAACACCGGCAAACTCAAATCATTGCTGGGGCAACCCGGACCAGGGCTTATTTTCGGGACCATCCAGAAATACCGGGAGCATGAAACGGCTTCTTCGGCTTACCCACCACCGAAGCCAGCACGTGGGCTGGTAACTGACCGCCGGGACGCGGCAGACAACCCTGAGGGTGAACCGGCGAAACCCATCCCCTCTCGCCCTCTGGGCCTGATCAATGAAAGCCCGGACATCCTGGTAATGATCGACGAAGCTCACCGCACCCAGGCCGGGGACCTGCACGCCAACCTTTTACAGGCAGTACCTAACGCGGCGCGGATTGGTTTCACAGGCACGCCCATCATCATGGGCAAGAAAAAGCAGACCAGCGAGATCTTCGGCGAATACATCGACCGCTACACCATCAAGGAAGCGGAGAACGATGGCGCCACAGTTCCGATCCTTTACGAAGGCCGCACGGCAGAGGGGGCGGTAAAGGAAGGCGCCAACCTGGATGACCTATTCGAGGACCTGTTCAAAGAGCGCACCAAAGAAGAACTGGAGCTGATCAAAAAAAAATACGCCACCAAGGGCCAGATCTTTGAGGCACCTCGCCTGATTGAGGAGAAGGCCGCCGATATCCTGCGCCATTACGTCACCAACATCCTGCCCAATGGTTTCAAAGCCCAATTGGTTGCCTACAGCAGACGAGCAGCCATCCGTTACATCGAAGCGCTCAAACAGGCCAGGTTGAAGCTTCTTGAAGAAGCCATGGCGCTGCCTCCGGAAGACAAGAACATTGGCGAGACTGAGCTGATTACCCGACCACCCAGAATCAAGGCGGCCATCAAGGCCTGGCAATATCGCGAGTTACTGCAGCAGTTAGAGTTCGCTGTGGTATTCAGCAGTAGCAACAATGATGACAGCGGCTGGGCCCAGTGGAGTGACCGGGCGGAGATCGAGCAGAACATCAAACGATTCAAGAAACCACTCTTCCACAAAGACCCGGAGAAGGCCGACCCGCTCAGCTTCCTGATC
>Ga0307943_1001287_pt1 | contig 13641 bp, 10 predicted proteins | sample OrgLakmetagen177_FD_203149 | JGI IMG/M metagenome (GOLD analysis project Ga0307943, IMG submission 203149) | Saline water microbial communities from Organic Lake, Antarctica - #177 | ecosystem: Environmental > Aquatic > Non-marine Saline and Alkaline > Saline | place: Antarctica: Organic Lake... | reverse complement strand
CGCTGAAGCCGCCCATGCCCGCCTGGACCCGGTCATGGGATGATGACGCAAAAGGGCGCGGAGACCGAAGCTCGCGGTGCCTCAAAGTCCGAGAGGCGGGCGAAGGTACGTGACCGGTCTCAGCCTATTATGGACGGTCGTGCCGGTCGCAGCATGTATAGGACCATCGACAAAAAGGGCGGAAACCGGACTTTCTCTGCATGTGCGAAAAAGGCCCGTCCGGGAAACGAAAGCAGACCTTCAGATCAATCCCGCGACAGTGCTCGCCGTGCATCGCCGCAAGGCAACTCAGAGCCCGTTTGCTGCAGGTGCACAAGCTAACAGGCATGCATGGTGGCACGAATTGATCAAGTTGATGCCTATTCCGCCTAAACTTGAACAAATCCCAGCAGACTTTTAGACGAGCGGATGTTCTTCGCGCCCGTCTAAAGCTTTAGAAGTCCTGCGCTATAAAAATGGCTACTTAACCAGTTCAGCCTTAGGCGCATTCCATGTTTTCATTTTATCGAGGTCAGGCTGATAGATGCGCATAATCACGTCTATACCGATGTCGGAACGTGTGATGGGCAGCCAGTTTTCTTTTGGGACACCTGCAGGCTGTTCAGCCGCAATATGGATCTCAATGCCGCCCTTATCGTCAAGTTTCATGCCGCCGTTGATGCCGACACTGTACTTGTTTTCGGCGTTTGGAATGAAAAAGCCCTGTTTGGTATCATACAGTGTCGCCGACCAGAACGCGATAGCCGGTGGTAACTCGTCCTTGCTCATCCGGATGACATAATCATTTTCAGCCGTCATCGGCTTGCCATCTGTAGTGGCAATACCGGGATACATTGCCTGTTGCGCAGGATTGCCCAGCGGGCCGACAACCGATTGCAGCACCATCGCATCTATGTCCATCTGAGGCTTGGGCTGAAAGATCGTGTATTCGTATTTTTTCTGTTCGTCCGGGTTGTTCCAGATTGCGTTGTTTTTCGCTTCCAAGTCGTTCATTGCCAACACCAGTCTTTTAGAGTCGACTTTAGTTAGTTTGGCCGCGTCAAATGGCTGATTGGGAACAATGCCAATGGATTTCATCGCGTCCAGCGCGGCCGCATCCATAGCGTTACCCGTGTCGAATGACTGATGGTTGGCGATAAACTGCATGACTTCGGCAAAGTTGGTTGAATAGACGCTGGTCGTATTGCCATAAGCCGGCATCGTTAGCGGAGAAATGGGCTTTGCGGGCTTGCCCTGAAATTCCGAGAGGGTCTGCATCTTAACTTTATCTATTGCTGCCAGATTGGCCTTAAACTTTGCGGGGTCATTTGCCTCTGGCATCACTCGCGCAAACGCTACAGAAAAATCGCCGGACATTTTCAGAATCTCATCGACCCCATCAATTGCGGTGCCATCATACCCATCTGTTCTGTCTGAGTAAAAGAGCACTGTGACAGGCTTTTGAAAATCACCATTGGAAGTGGCCAATGGAATATCGACAAAGTGGTCCATGGACGACGTTTCCAATGTCACATAGCGGGATTCAAAGGCCGGGTAGGTAATAACCACCGCATCGTCCCGCAGGTCCATCGGTGATAGAACGTAAAGAGTGTCATTGTTGGGGCGCGGCAAGGCCTTAACCGACGCGTCCATCAGACCCTTGGGATAAAAGGTCTTGTTCCATGCACCAGATGCAAAAGGGTTCTTTGGGTTGACCACGAAATTATTGATCGTGTTGAACAGCGCCACATACTGGTAGGAACGCTTGACCAGATTTTCCCGGTCGCTGTCGTTGATGTCTGCGACGCTTGCTGTCGGCAAGAAAACAGCGCAGGCAAGACTGAGCGCGAAATATATGTTTTTCATTGATGTACCTCTAATCCATGTGATGACACGCTCACGAACCCGCGTGCCGTTGATTCCAACACTACTACAGAGCAGGACAAACGTCTATGTGACAGTTTCCGCAAAAGCGCGAGGGGAACGTCAATCTGGAAAGCCCGTATAGTTTGAGCCCGCTTAGGCCTCAGCTTTGCAGTCGCCGTCAATGGCCGGTTTGGTGAAGCTGCTCTGCGGCGCTTGCCCGCAAGATAAAGGTCGGCTTTGGGCCGTCTTTGCCGCTCCAGGTGACGCTTGACCCAGCGATGCTGCCCGGCGGGAGAATGGCGGCAGTGAGCCCAAACGCGACGATCGGATGGACTGCGATCCGACAGGACGGGTCGGATTGTTTTGCCTCGATGCCCTTAGTTCGTTCGCTCGGCCTCCCGCAATCATGCACAGCCAAAACGATCGTCCACCTACGCTGCCACACCAGCGTTGCGGCGGGCAATATCGCGTGTTCGCCGCCTGAGCACTCACAATGTCACAATGGCCAGACGAACAGCAGCAGCGGCACGCTTATGGTGACCACCAGTATCTCCAGCGGAAGACCGAGTTTCCAGTAATCGCTAAAGCGGAACCCGCCCGGCCCAAGGATCAGGGTGTTGTTCTGGTGGCCAATCGGGGTCAAAAACGCGCTGGAGGCGCCGATGGCGACCGCCATCAGGAAACTATCGGGATTAACACCCAGCGTTTCGGATATTCCGAGTGCAATCGGGCACATGACGGCGGCAGTGGCGGCGTTGTTCATAAGGTCCGACAGGAACATCGTGGTGACCAGCACCACGACCAGCGCGGCTACCGCATTGCCCTGCGCCACCGTGTCGACGAGGAACCGCGCCAGCAGTCCTGCGGCTCCCGTGGCCTGCATCGCGCCTGCAACCGGGATCAATGCCGCCAGAAGGACGATCACCGGCCAGTCGATGGACGTGTAGACCTCTCTCAGCGGCACCGTGCGCAACACCATCGACGCCAGAACGCCAAGCGCGAAGGCCGCCGCTGCCGGGAGCGCGCCCAGTGTCACAAGAGCGATCGCTCCCAGCATGATCCCAGCTGCGACCATGGCCATGCGCTTGTCCGGGATGCGCAGTTCTCGCGTGCCAAGGGGCACGCAGCCGGTGTCGGTGGTGAACTCGGCCACGCTATCCGCCGGACCCTGGACAAGTAGTAGGTCCCCGGATTTCAGGTCCAGCGTGCGCAGCCCGGATCGCGGCGGACGCCCTTCGCGCGCGACCGCAAGCAGGTTCAGCCCGTAGCGCGCGCGCAGATGCATGTCGCTGGCCGAACGACCGACTATGCTCGCCCCCGGTAGAACCGCCAGTTCGCGCAGCACCATGTCGCTGCTGGCCTCCCGGTCGGATGTATCGTCCTCCTCGCGGTCCGGCTCACTCTCGGACTTGGCGTGCTTTGCGGTTTGCTCGGTGGCGGCGTCTTCCTCGTCGTCCTCGCTTTCGACAATGGACTGTTCCAGTTTGATGTCGAACACGGATAGCGCCTCTGCCAGCGCGTCGACCTCTGCCTCGAGAACCAAGATGTCATCTGCGCGAATGCGCCTGGCGCCGTGGGGGGCATTCACGTGGACATCGTTGCGGACCAGGCCGACGATCTGCACATCGCTGTCCTCGATCTCGCGCTCGAAGTCGCGCAAGCTCAGGCCAACGGCCTTGCTGTCTTCCGGCACACGCAGTTCCGTGAAATAGGCGCCCGTATCGAATTCCGCGCCCGCTGTGGATTCTCGCGCGGGCACCAATCGCCAGCCGGCCAGCGCGATGAAGATCACCCCGACAATCGCGACTGCCACACCGACCGGGGCAAAGTCGAAGATCGCGAAATGGCCGAGCCCGGCCTCGGCCCGGAAGCCAGAGACGATCAGGTTGGGCGGCGTGCCGATCAGCGTCGTCATGCCGCCGAGAATGGTGCCGAAAGCCAACGGCATAAGCATCTGGCCGGGCGACAAGTCCAGCCGTTCCGACAGTTGCACCGCGACCGGCATCAACAGCGCCATCGCGCCCACGTTGTTCATGATCCCCGACAGCGCCGCGCCCAGCCCCAGCAGCGCGGCCATGCTGCTCAGGCGCCCTGCATCGCGCGGCAACACGCTGCGCGCCAGCCAGTCCACGGCACCCGTGTTCTGCAAACCCTGGCTGAGGATCAGCACACAGGCCACGGTGATCACGGCAGGATGGCTGAACCCCGCAAAGGCATCGGCTGCCGGGACCAGACCTCCGATGACACATGCCATCAAGGCGGCCAGAGCAACGACATCGTGCCGAAACCGACCCAAGAGGAACAGCCCCATCGAGCCGACCAAAATGAAGGAAATCAGCATCTGGTCGGTGCTCATGGATACCTGCGTCTTAGATTGAATGCACTCAGCCCGCCCCAACTATGTCAAACATGCCGTGAAACGAAACAAGCATTTCTCGCGGTGCCAGCCAATGTTCGAAAGGTCCGCACTGCATCACTCGCCGTTCGAAAATGCTGCACGATGCACGAATGGCCGGTCTGGTGAAGCTGCACTGCGGCATGGGAACTGTCGGTAGTGGTCGGCTCTGGGCCGTGAGTATCCGTAGCTGGCTCCCTTCCGGGGCCGATGCTGCGTCGCATCGGAGGTTGGCTCCGAGCCCATACCTATCAAGTTCACTGGTGAATTTCCCGGTCATTCGTCCGTCATGCATCATTTCAGATGCCCGGCCCATGGCAGTTTTGCCATGACGCAAAGCTGTCGGTAAAAGCAGGACTACTTCACTTACTTGATCCGTGTCCAGACCTGGCTGTCTCTGATCGGGCCTTTGTTTCCCGACACTTTCAACGTATCGCCCGACAGCATCATCTTGCCCTTGGCATTGATGTTCAACAGCGGCACCCAGATCGTGGCGTTTTCGTATTTTCCACCGCCCTTGGCCTCGGCATCCCAGAATATCTGCTTCCCGATATTTTTGGTCATCACTTCCTTGCCAGAAGGATCGAAAGCTTTCAGCACCTTGCCACAGAATTTTTCACCGCATGGGCTGATCTGGATATGCGAGATCAGATCTTTGCGGTCGGGTTGGGTTTGCCAGATACCAACAACCGGATCAGCAGCAAAGGCCGAGACAGGCGCCAGCGCCAGTAGGCCGACCAGTAGGATTTTTTTCAGCATTTCAGTTCCTCCAAATTAGCGGACCACTCCCGTTCGCAGTAATGCATTATAATAGCTCGAATTGGTACTTAGTCCGCTCTGCCGACCTTCGGCCCCGAAAATGTTGCACGATGGATGAATGGCCGGTCTGGGGAAGCTGCGATGCGGCACCGGGCCGAAGCCGAAAGGCCGGCTCGGGGCCGATCACGTCGAGTAGGACGGCAATTGTTTGCAACTTTGCTCAGGCAGCTCTCTGCGCATTGCTGTCGGTCGAATCCGATGCGGCGAATCGCAGTTCCCCCTCACACTGCCATATTTCTTTGCTCTTTTCCCCGATCATTCGACCGGCTCGATCATTTCTGGCCCCTTGTTGCCCACAGCGCCCACGTCGCGCGACACCGCATGCCATGTCAGGCTCCCCACTGGCAGGCGGGGAACGGTGCCTATCTCGCAGCCGTCCAGCCAAGTCAGCGCGCCGTCGGGATCGACGATGACCGGCATGCGGTTAGCGCCCCAGAGCGCGCCTTTGCCGCCGTCAATGAAAAATCCGATGATTCCGAAGACGATCGCGCCTACGATGATGAATTCCAGAAAGGGTCCCTTTCCCATGGCGACACGGGGGATGTTCCCTCGTGGGTGTTTGCGCGAATGGCGGTTATTCGCCTGATTGGACGCCCAGCGCTTCGAGTGTCGCCCGATCAGGGGCGCCCGTAGCAGGCAAATCGTTTTGCTCCTGAAAAGCGCGCATCGCGTTGCGCGATCCCGAGCCCCAAATGCCGTCGGGTGTGCCGGCATCAAATCCGCCGGCGTTCAGCAGGGTCTGGATGGCGCGGTAGTCATCCCGCGAGAGATCAATCGTTGACCACCCGCAAGCTCCGGCGACAGCCTCAGCAGCATCCTGAATACCTGCGAGGTCAAACTCAGCATCATGGCGCTGGCCGTTTCCATCGGTCAGGCGGATGAAGAAGTCTTCCGCGTCGTAGAGATCGCGAAGGAGCTCTTCGGAACCCGAACCGAAGAGGCCAGCGCCCTTGTTCGTGGTCAGCTCATTCCACCGGGTCGATTGCGCCGATGCGCTGTCGATCCTGTAGGTGATATCAAACGAGTTCCGGCGGATGGCGCTCATCAGGAAATCGTCTTGGACGAACACGATCGATGTCTCGCCTTCACGGCACTGGGCAAGCAGGGCCGTGAGGCCCGAATAGCTGCTTGCATCATATGCTGAATAGTTGATGGCGATCACGCGTGGGCTGTCGTCGATCGCCGCTCTTTCTTCATTGATGACCCACCAGCCCGAAATCCGAGCACTTTCATTATGCGCCTGCTCGAACGGGGCGAGGCTGTAATCGATGTCCGGATGATCCGGGTCTGCCCAAGGCAGCGCCGCATCGGTCGCATCATCCTCTTCTGATGTAGCACCTGACGCTGGGGCCTCCGGCCTTACTGTCTGCGATGCTGTCATCTCGGGGGCCATCGGGAAGGCAATGCCATGGCGGGCCTGTAGATAGGCCATTTGAAGTTGGGCAAGCGCGAGCTTCTCGGTTTCGACACGACTGAGAGCAACAGCCTGGATCAGGCCCCCGGCAGTGGCAGCCTCCTGCTCTGCGGCCTCGACGCGCTGCTGCTGGGCGGCCATGTCTCCAAGCAGCTGTTCGGCGCGTTGGGGATCCGGCTTTACGGCCGGAACGGTCACCTCGATCGTCGCGCCGCCGGCTTCAGCCTGCTTCCGACTTTCCACGACCGTGCGCAACAAAAGCAGGGCCTCTCGGCGAGTCTCCGCGAGCGCGCGGATCAGCCCGCCATCATACCGTGAGATCGTTTCCTCGACCTCGGTGATCTGGCTGTCGATTTCGGCGATTTCAGCATCGAGCGCTGGGCTGTCCTGCGCTAATGCACCACCAGCGAGGCAGGTGCTGATCAGGAGGGACGCGGCGAGGGAGCGCAATTTGGTCATAGGGAGGTTCCTCTGGGCAGGGGGGTATTAACCGCGGCCGATGTCGTTGAGAATTGTGTGGCCACGCTCGGTCAAGCAGCGCTTCACGACGCGTCGCGGGCTGTAGCCGGCTACAGCTTAACCAGTGATCAGGCCAAGGGCCCGGGGTCTCGTCATAAAAATCATGAAGCAGCTCCTTTTCTGTTCCCGCGAGCAGAACGGAAGGGTTATGCTGGGGTGAGCCCCCAAGTTTGTGATACGTCTAATAACATGACGGGCTTGTCACGAATCCGATTTCTGGCTTTTCAAGGGTCCGTTTTTCCGGTTTGTGAGTCAATCAAAAAACTAGACGCATGCAATCATGCGACATATAGGTGAGGCTGCAGGGTGGCACGCAAGAAGGGTAAACAGCTGAATTGGGGCGTCGAACGTCGATACGAGTTTATCGAGTTTCGCCTGTTTTGGCAGGGGCGGATAAACCGGGGAGACTTGATGAACGCGTTTGGGGTTTCAACACAGCAAGCATCGCTGGACCTGAACGCCTACATGGAGCAGGCGAAGCGCAATCTCGTCTACGACAAGAGCCGGCGCACCTATCTGCGTGGCAAGCACTTCAAACCCAAGTACCTGAAGCCAGATGCGGAGGAGTATTTCGCGCAGCTTCGGGCGGTCGACCAGGGGCTGGTGAGCGCGGACCAGAGTTGGATCAACTTCTTCCCGAGTTTTGGTGCCACGCCAACGCCTGCCCGCGGCGTTGCACCGGAAACGCTACGGGATGTCCTCGCGGCGATCCGCGAGCCTGCAGCGCTGCAACTGATCTACCAGTCCATGTCGCGTCCTGAGCCCAGCGCGCGCTGGATCGAACCGCATGCCCTGGCCTTCGACGGGTTCCGTTGGCATGCGCGGGCGTTCTGCCAGAACGACGAGGTGTTCAAGGATTTCCTGCTGTCGCGGATTGTCGAAGTGGGTCACCAGGGACCTGTCACGTCTGAGCCCAGCGGAGATCTCGTCTGGCACACAGAGGTTGCTCTGAGTATCGGTCCACACCCGGACCTGTCGGATACGCAACGCCGTGCCATCGAGATGGACTATGGCATGGAAGACGGCAGGGCGCAGATTCCTGTCCGGCGGGCGCTTCTGTTCTATGCGCTCAAGCGATTAGGGTTGGACACTGATCCAGCGGCTCGGCGTCCGCAAGACCAACAAATTGTGCTGTTGAATTCAGATGACGTCGCCCGCGCCGCGGGAAGAGCAATGTCGTGACGCAACAACAACCCTACAAGATGTCCTTTGGCACAGGCGGGCTGCTGCTGAATGAAAGCGTTGAGGTCGCGCGCCTGCATGTACCTGAGGAGCCTTGGGAAGATACGATACGCCGGGCAATGGAGAAGGGTACGACCGCGCTGCCGAAAGCCAAGTCGAACCGTCGAACCCTCCGCGAAATCTCCAATCGCCTTCTCACACTGTCGGACGCCGAACGCGTCTTTCTAATCGAGCAAGCTGATCGCGCTGACCAACAAGCCCTCCTATGGCTGGCGTGCTGCCGCGCCTATCGTTTCATCCGGGAGTTTGCCGTCGAGGTCATCCGGGAACGATACTTGTCCTATCAGTACGAGTTGCCGCCGGAGAACTTCGATATCCTGCTTGATGCAAAGGCGGAGTGGCATGAGGGGCTGGCCTCATTGCGCCCATCGACCCGCTTGAAGCTGCGCCAGGTCCTCTTTCGCATGATGCGCGAGGCGGGTGTGATTTCCGCGGATGGGAAAATTCAGGCTGCGCTGCTATCCAGCCGCCTGAAGGGGATGATAGAGCGTCACAACAGGGGTGACCTCGCTGTTTTCCCCGGTGTGCCGGTCCAGGGAGTTTGAGTTTGCAAAAGGTTTTGACCCGGAAGGAGCGCGCCGAACATCTTTATCGCGTGGTGACCAGTCGGCGATTCCTCGACAAGCAGGGGCTTGGGAACGAAGTTCCGTTTTTCATCTACCCATATCCTGCGGCGGAAGGGTTGTGCGTCGAGGACGACCGTCAGGATCTTCTAACGCGCATCAGGCATGCCGGTGTCCAGGTCCTCGACTTGAGCCTGTATGATCTCTCCATCGAAATCCTTGCGGAGCGTGGCATTCTCGACCAGGTCATCGAGATGGAAGCCGACCGGGACAAGGCCGAGATCAAGGAGCTATTGCAGGGTGTCCTGGACCCTCACGCGCACCTGATCCCGAAAATCGGGGCGGCGATCGACGCGATACCGCATGACGTGATTTTCCTGTCCGGCGTTGGTGAGGTCTATCCCTATATCCGGTCGCATTACGTCCTGAACAACCTGCAGAGCACCGCAAAAGACGCCCCGACCGTGCTGTTCTTTCCCGGCAGTTATACCCACGCTCTCGCCACCGGCGCGTCGCTGGATCTCTTCGGCCTGCTTCACGACGACAAGTATTACCGCGCCTTCAATATCCTGAATTACGAGGTCTGAGCCGATGACCCAGCGTCTGAACGACATCTTCGAAAAGTCCATCGACCGCCCGATTGACGGGGTAATCAAGGCCGACGATGAAAGCAGCCTGCGGGTCGAGCTTGATGAGTATGTGATCACCGACGAGATCGGGCGGCGGCTCGAAGATTTTCTCCAAGCCTACAACAATTATGACACGTCGAATGGCGTTTGGGTGTCGGGGTTTTTCGGATCCGGCAAGTCGCACCTGCTCAAGATGCTGGCCCTTCTTCTCGAAAACCGCGCGTTCGATGGTCGCGATGCACATGATATCTTCGCCGAAAAACTGACCCACGATCCGATGCTGGCAGGCGCGCTGCGCAAGGCCGTTTCAATCCCTTCCAAATCCATCCTGTTCAACATCGACCAGAAAGCCGATGTGATTTCCAAGACAGACGTGGATGCGCTGCTGGCTGTGTTCCAGAAGGTTTTTGACGAATCCTGCGGGTTTTATGGCAAGCAACCGCATATCGCACAGTTCGAGCGCGACTTGAACAGTCGAGGAAAGCTGGAGGTGTTCAGGGATGCCTTTGCACGGGCGTCGGGCAAGCCCTGGGAGCGCGGGCGCGAACAAGCCCTTCTCGAAGCGCCGAATGTTGCCACAGCCTTTGCCGAGGCAACCGGGAGCGACCCTGCGGATGCCAGGGATATCCTGAGCCAGTACAGGAAGGACACGCGGGTCTCGATCGAGGATTTCGCCAGTACCGTAAAGGCGTGGATTGATGCACAGGAGCCGGGTTTCCGGCTGAACTTCTTTGTCGACGAGGTGGGGCAGTATATCGCCGATAACGTCAAGCTGATGACGAACCTGCAGACGATCGCCGAGAGCCTGAACACGAAATGCAAGGGGCAAGCCTGGATCATCGTGACGGCCCAGCAGGAGATGGGGGCGGTCATCGGGGATCTGACACAGCGCCAGGAAAATGACTTCTCCAAGATCCAGGCGCGGTTCAGCATCCGCGTGCCGTTGAATTCCGCCGACGTGGCCGAGGTCATTCAGAAACGGCTGCTGTCCAAGACCGCGGAAGGGGCCGTGACGCTCGACAATCTGCATGACCGCGAAGAGAACAACCTCAAGACGCTATTCGATTTCGCCGACGGATCGATCAAGCTCAGGAATTACCGGGATCGCGATCACTTCATCTCGAGCTACCCCTTCCCCCCGTATCAATACACGTTGTTCCAGATGGCGATCAGGACGCTGTCAGAACACAGCGCATTTGAAGGCAAGCACAGCTCGGTCGGGGAGCGGTCGATGCTGGGGGTCTTCCAGGAGGTCGCCAAGAAGCTCAAGGACGAACCTGTCGGCGGGCTGGCCACCTTCGATCTCATGTTCGAGGGCATCCGGTCGGCGCTGAAATCCTCGGTGCAGCAAAGCATCCAGATCGCGGAACAGAACCTCGACGATCCGTTTGCCGTTCGCGTTCTGAAGGTCCTGTTCCTGGTGAAATATGTGAAGGAGTTCAAACCTTCCGTGCGCAACATCAGCGTCCTTCTGCTTTCCGAATTTGACGCCGACCAGGTCAATCAGAAGCGCAGGATCGAAGAGGCTCTGGGGGTGCTCGAGCGAAACACCCTGATCCAGCGCAACGGCGAGATCTACGAGTTTCTCACGAGCGAGGAGAAGGATGTCGAAGACGAGATCAAGCAGGTTCAACTTGATCCGTCCGAGCATTCCGACGAACTCGTCACCCTCGCATTCGACACGGTCCTGCGCCACCGCAAGATAAAACATCATGCGACGGCGAGCGATTACCCGTTCACGCGCAAGCTGGATGACCACGCGTTCGGGCGGGAGTACGAGTTGTCGATCAATGTCATTTCTCCCTTCGGCGATGACGTTGGGCATGCCGAGGCCGTTCGCATGAAAAGCATGTCGCATGAGGAACTGGTCGTTCTTTTGCAGGCTGATGCGACCTTCGTCCGCGACCTTATCCTCTACAAGAAGACCCAGAAATTCATCCGGCAGGCGCGCAACGGCTCGCCGCAGCCCGGGCGAGACCGGATCGTTGCCGAGAAGGGCGAACAGAATGCCCGTCGGACCAAGGATCTCGAGATGCGCCTGCGCAGGCTGATGGGTGCGGCCCGGTTCTTCGTGCGCGGGGATGAGCTCGACGTCGGCGGCGAGGATGCGCAGGAGCGGATCATCAAGGCATTCCAGACCCTCGTCGACAAGGTCTACACCAACCTGCCGATGCTGCGCGGCGTCACCTATTCCGAGGCCGACATCAACAAGGCGGTTCAGGCGGAAAGCGGGCTGTTCGGCACAGATGGGACAGGCTTGAACGAGGCCGAGCAGGACGTCCTCAGCTTTATCAACGCGCAGGCACGCAACGGCGTGAAGGTCTCGGCAAAACACCTGACCGAGCGGTTCACCACGAAACCCTATGGCTGGCCCGTCACGGCGGTGCTCTGCCTTGCCGGGAGCCTCGTGGCGAAGGACAAGATCGAGGCGCGGGTCGACAGTACCGTGACAGAGGGCTTCGATCTGGCAAAGGCTCTCAATAACAGCCATGCGCTTGCCAACATCCTCCTGACCCCGCAGACCGAGTTCAGCGCCGGGGAACTCCGCAAGGCCAAGGAACTCTATCAGGAACTCTTCTCGAAACCCGCCGGGGGCAGTGATGCCCGGAGCCTCGGCGCCGAATGGGCCGTGAGCGTCGAGGAACTGGAAGCCGAGGTCGATGATCTGGCCCGCCAGAAACACGACTATCCCTTCATGGCAGCATTGGAGCCGTTCCGGGACCGGTTGAAGACCATGAAGGGCAAGCCCGCCGCCTGGTACATCACCGAACCCGCCAAAGCCGAGGATGCGTTGCTCGACGCCAAGGAGGACGTCTACGACAAGATCAAGTCATTCATGAGCGGTCCTCAAAAGGGCATCTATGACGACGCGCGCGACACCCTCACCCGGCAGGGTGCGAACCTAGACTACGTCGATCCGGACGCGGCACGGGCTTTGCGCGCGGCGCTGGACGATCCGGCCTGCTACAAGGGCACCGCGATCCAGTCGCTCAAGACCGACCTCTATGATCTGAAGAACAAGGTCGAGCTCAAGGTGCTGGAAGAGCGCAAGGCGGTCGAGGCCGCGGTGGACGAGGTCGCGGCCAAGGTCACGCAGATGGCCGAGTTCCAGGCGCTGTCCGAGGCCGACCAGCAGCGCATCACCACGCGGATCGCCACAAAGAAATCAGGGCTGGACCGGATCGATCTCATCCCCATCCTGCGTGACAAATCCAACGATGCACGGCAAAGCCTGCTGGCCGAGATCATCGGCGAGATTGACCGGATGACCCGCCCCGCGCCGGCTCCCACGCCGTCGGGCGTAAACGATCCACCAGCTCCCGCGCCACAGGCCCCGAGCTACGTCAACGCCTCGCAGGTCAGGGTGACGTTCGCCAAGCCCTACCTGTCGGATGACGCGGATGTGGACGCCTATCTCGAGGAATTCAAAAAGACCCTGCTGGCCGAAATTTACGCGGGCAAGAAGGTGATCGTCTGAATGGACACTAACGCATTGAAGAAATTCGCGCAGGCCGCGCGCAACCTGCTGATCGACCAGGTCACCTCGAAACTCGACCTGATCCTCGATGACGCAGCGCCCGCGCGGCGCGAGCATCCGCAGGCGATCAAGGATCTGGAAAACGCCATCCGGCGCGACGGGCGCGGGCAGGTCATTGAGCAGGTCGCCTATACCTGGTTCAACCGTTTCACCGCGCTGCGCTTCATGGATGCGAACGGCTACACGCAGGTGCGCGTGGTCTCGCCCGCCGACAATGCCACCCGGCCCGAGATCCTGGCCGAGGCGATGGCGGGTAACATCCCCGACGGCGCACCGGCCAGCATTGCCGGGCTGCTGGACGGGCGCACGCCGTCGAACGCGCCGCAGGCCGAGGCGTACCGCCTGCTGCTCGTTCATGCCTGCAACCAGTGGCACGGGCCGATGCCGTTCCTTTTCGAGGAGATCGACGACTATTCCGAGCTTCTGATGCCCGAGGATCTGCTGTCGCAGACCTCCATCCTCGCCGAACTGCGCAAGGTCATGACCGAGGACGCCTGTCAGGACGTCGAGATCATCGGCTGGCTTTACCAGTTCTACATCTCGGAGAAGAAGGATCAGGTCTTCGCGGGCCTCAAGAAGAACGTCAAAATCACGGCCGAGAACATCCCCGCCGCGACGCAGCTGTTCACGCCGCATTGGATTGTCCGCTATCTGGTGGAGAACTCGCTGGGGCGGCT
>Ga0307943_1001285_pt1 | contig 13658 bp, 14 predicted proteins | sample OrgLakmetagen177_FD_203149 | JGI IMG/M metagenome (GOLD analysis project Ga0307943, IMG submission 203149) | Saline water microbial communities from Organic Lake, Antarctica - #177 | ecosystem: Environmental > Aquatic > Non-marine Saline and Alkaline > Saline | place: Antarctica: Organic Lake... | reverse complement strand
CTCGCCGGTCCGTGATGTCGCTGACGTTGAAAAGTTGCCGTTGTCTTATATTCGTTTAGACCCTGATAACGTTCGAACAAGACACATCACGCTCGCGGATCCGACAACTAATTCGTTGACGCCTGACCATGCGGATTATTTGAGCAACCAGCTATTGATCGATGGGCTAATAGAATTCGCGGAGAAGCTAAAAACGAATCCTATTTTGCAGATGCCCGCTGTGTACAAGGCTAGTGGTAAGTATTACACAGCCTACGGGGCACGGCGCTTTCTCAGTTTGCTCATTGCCTTTGGCCCGAACGCTGCTGCCGAATTTAAGGTGTATGGTCGCAAACCTCAAAATTTGGCAAGCGTGCGTTTCGCTGAGAATAACCAGCGTGAAGATCTTCCGTTGTCGGGCAAGGTATTGGAGTTCGAGAATGCCTTTAAAGAAGCGAGTGGCCGCATCGTGAGTAGGGGGGACAAGCTCACAAACGAGGCGGTGGCGCAGGAGGTCCAGAAAAGTGCACCGCTGATAGCGGTGTATCGCTACGCCATTGATACACCAGTTCTATACGCCATGATTGCTGATGGACGCGTTAGCAGCTATGCCGACATCCAGGCCATACGCAAGGCAAAAGCAAAAACAGAGACGCAAATTATAGATGTGCTGAACGCTAAGGGAGGGGAGACCCCCAAAGCCAAACCGCAACCACAAAAGAGGGCGGGTGGTCGGCCCAAGACGAGCATCTCATTTCCGAAGGTACAAGATGTCAGTGTCATGCGCCGCGTCATAAACGGCGATCTCGCTAACTTCGAATGGAAGGAGTCCGACTTCGAATCTTTCGAGGCGCTGTCGGAGAAGCTGGCTCACTGTATCAAGGCTTTGAAAGATGGGACGTGAGCAGAGTCCTGAATATGACTTTGATGAAATGGCGAAGGCTTTCGGTATCATGCGGGCGTCTTTTCGTGCATATCAAAAAAAGAGAGGGGACCGACAACTTGATGATTTTCTGCATTCAGCGTCCCGTTTTTTTGATGGGTACCCAAACCCTTTCGAATCTGATGCCGATGACGCTTTCTTACCCGGCTCTCGAGTTATACCGGAGGTGGGTATTGGTGCGCCTTCCATGGATAGATTGCGGCAAAACGAGAAGGTGCTGATTCAAAAGCTTGAGCACCTGGTTAAGGTGCAGGCGGGGGCGGAAGAATACGAACGCTGGGAAACCTTACTGCATGAGACACGTAAAAAACTCCTGAAAATGGCCAGCGTTTGATACGCATGCGTATCACCTCTCGGTATGTAACCTCTCCTTATTGATGTGATTTCAGCGGTTGGCATCAGCTCCTTCTGCGGTTATTATACTTGCAGTACCTTTTTTATATGTGGCTTATCATGATTCGATCCTTATTTCTCTTCTTGGGACTTTGCCATGCGCTCGCGGCCAATGCAGAGCTTGGGTATTTTGTCGCTCCTGATACTGTGGTGGCTGACCACCAGGAGTTCTGGGCTGGCGTTGAACTAGACGGCTGCAAGCCAAGGGTTCTGGTCAATGAAGACGATGATGTGTTCTGCGATGTGCTTTGGACGCAGCTGCCGGAAGGTGTGGCATCGGACGCCACGGAAACGCTGCTTGGCGCGGCTTCAGTGGGGGAGGGCACACATGAAATCCGTGGCAGGATATTAAAATTCAACATTTCCGATCCTACCAAACCAATCGCAGAACAACCGATTTCGCACAGCCTGCGGTCCCTCCCTTTCGAGCCTGACATTCAGTTGAGAGGGCTTCCTCTCGACCCGCTCCGTGATAACGAGGTGTGGTTGGAGTCAGGCGACAACGCGACCACAAAGTGCATTTTTTACGGAGGCCTAGAAGTTGCAACGCCACCAGATAAGATTGAGGAAGGAAAAGTATTCTGTCGCATTAACTGGGAAAACATTCCGCCTGGTTTCGCGCAAATGCGAAAAGCCAATACAAACCTGCTCAATGGCAAACTTCTCAACGCGGACACTAAGCAGATTCTCGATACGCATTTTATCTTTACCATAGAGGTTGTAGTTCCATACCAACGCGTCATTGAATCTCCTCGCTACTCCATCGATGCAAGCCTTGACGTGTTGGATAGCCCCGAACTGGGATGGGAACGAAACCAGGACAACACTTTTTTTTTGAGTGATGAAGATAGGTTTTTAACTCTTTCAGTGCCGATAACCGTCAACAACCCTTACAACGAACCAATGCTCGTGCGTCTGATTGATGAAAACGATGCTTTGTTGTCAGAGCAATATGTTGGCCCGCCGAAGAACGGCGCTGTCGCTATTGCACACTTACCACTTAAGGAATTGTTACCAATCCCGAAAAGTATCGTTCTAAATGCCTATATTAGCGTTTCTTATATTGATAAAAATGTCCCTCCGAGTCAGCGTAATCTTCGGATCGTGAGAGTTCCAAAAACAGTAGGGATTACGCTTAGCAATGTATCGCGGGACCAAAATACGTTAAAGATAGACTACCAATTAAAAGGGCGTGATCCCGATGATGTATATCGAGCTTACCTTGCAGAACTAACCGATTTTGATTTGGCATTCAAACCTGACATAGGTCGGCCAACCCAGATCGCAGTCTCGGTGCCCAATGTCGTCAGTACGATGACAGTGGCCAACGATGACGAAGGATCCATTTCCGTAAACATCGCGGACCTCAATCACTCCCGTTACATAGTCAAGGTTGAGCAGCTTGGAATCGATGACGAAAAAGTCATTAAGGTTGGCCAGTCTTTGTCATCTCCGATAGTGGTATCAAGAGCGGAAGCGGCTAACGTTGGGGGTGCAATCACAATGCAAGTCGCACCAGTAGGAAGCTGGGTAGTTGTTCCCGACGCGGCGGGGGCTGCCTGGAGTAAAGCCGGCATCCGTTTGTCCCAGGCCAGCGATCCAATGAAACTGAATAAAGGCGGAGAATACGTAGTCAAGCTCTCGGAGAACAAGGTACTTCCTGTCGTTGCTTATCACCTGCCGGAAGTTCGGATTATTGCTCCTGGCATTGTTAGTTTGAACAGCAGCAAGGCCGCTCGCGTGATCGTCAACGGAGAAAAAGCCCTCCTTAGTGATTATGAACTTAACTGGTACGAAGTTGGCGAATATTGGGGTGAAAGCTCCGCTTTCCCCCTGGACTATAGTGATATCGGTGAGAAGAAAATCCGGATTGCGGTCTCTTCTCGTGACAATCCGGACTCGTTCTATATGAAATCCACGATTAAAGAGGCGATTATCGATGTTCAGCAAGAGCCAAGCGAAGAATAAGAGGAAGGATAAAGAAGCCGAAGCACACAAGAAAAAACAGCTTGCTGAGAGTCGCAAGTCAGCGCCTTTCCTGGATTTGGAAATGCGGTTCTGCAGCCATAGTTTGGTGACCAGTTTTCTTAAAAAGCAAAAAGCAAGCGTGGTCGCACTAACAACTGATGGTCTCTTCTTCTATTGTGACAAGGCCCAAAAGAAAGGAAGTGTTATCAGAGCAAGCCTTACCTATAAAAACAGCAACCTAGGTGAAGCTGTCTATTATGTCGTGGAAGCGACGGCAAAAGAGGGTGGAATATACATCGTAGAGGCTGAGCTGTTGCCAATGGCAACCACCGCCCTTGAGACTACCGTTGGGCACGGCGCGCTGGGCAGGCTCGCCTTCATGCTTGGCAGCGACCAAGCCTATAAGGCCACGGCTTAACCTTAAGATTTCGTTTGCACTTGCGACTGATTCAATGGTTCGGGCGATGCGCCTGAAAACCAGACGTGGCCGTTTCCTTCTAACTTCAGCATTACGACGCCTTCGTTGCTGAAGATCGCGTTTTTTACTCCGGTAAACTCAGCGCTGCATTCAACATCTGGAGTATAAGCGAGCAGGCATTTTGGATCGACGTGAATCGAATCGCCGCCGAGCCGAACTCGCATTACCGGGCCAGGGGCCCACAAAATAACATCTGAAATTGAGGTGATGTGTTGGAACAAAAATCCCGGGCCAAAGAAGCCGACTCCAGCCTTTGCTAAAACCTTAAACGAGACATCAACGGGCATTTTAGCCGCCACGAAGGCTCCGCGCTTGCATATAACGCCGCCCGATCTTTCGCAGTTAATCGACTCAAGAGTGCCGAGCTCTGGCGGGCCGATAACGATTTTCTTCTCGGACTGGGCGCCTACCGCCTGGCTCTCCAAAACCGCCATCGCGGCGCGCTCTCCAGAAATTTTTCGCTTGATAAGATTCCATGGTGATTTCAGCGCATTCGCGACTTTGTTGTCGGATAAGCCTCCAAGATAGGCGGTCATCCTAACCAGATCCTGCATCATGATAATTGCGCCGGGCTCACACGCATACCGGTCGCCCGGGCGAAGGACAATTGTTGCAAGTCTGAGAGAGCTTTCGTGAAATGTGATGGACATGATTTATAGCAACCTAACAAGGTATCGGAAGGGAACGGTTCGTTGGCCGTCACCAGTGTCCAGCTCAACACAAAAGTCTTCGGCCTTCTCCGCATCAAGATATTCGTCGGCATAGGAGGCCGGCACACAGCATTCGCCTTTGCCAAGGACAACTCCTTGTAATGCGGTAAAGCCGCCTTTGTCTGACTTTGCGTGAACTTCGATGCGGTCACCAATAAGAACGAGCCGGCGATTGATTCGCGAGAACAACACCGGGCCATCGTAAAAAACAATGAACGCGATGGGAAACATGCAGATTGCAATTGCAACTTTGGTAGACGCACCGAGCAGTGTCAGACAGAAGCCAAACAGGGCGATCAACGCCAAGCCGGCGGTTAAATCCAATGTTCCGGCGTGATTGCAAAAAAGCCTACGCATGACAATACCCTCTCGTTATACTTGCATTGCGTGTATTATATATGATCTTTCAGAAAAATGGGACGATCAGGAGGTTGTTGTGAAGATATTGGTCGCCACCATCCGGTTGGTGGTTGGTTTTCAGCTGATACTTGCGGCTAGCAGCGCTCATGGCTTTTATGGGATGGCTCCAGCTGCTTTTATTGAGAAACACTGGTCCGGGCAAAATAAGTTTTTAACCACCATTGTGGCTGCGGAGCGGGAGGGTTATTTACTGGACTACGGGGCCCTGGCAAAATCTCTCAGTCCTTGGCTGAGCGGAACTGACTCCTTGATAGGTGAGCCAGGTAATTCGCTCTATCGATCGCTGGTTACACGTCTACGAGTAAAGGAAACTGACTTTGTTAGGTTCGAATTTCCGGTTAATAAGGGGGTCACCTTCGATCTAAAGACTCGGCGTTTTCGAGTTTGTTTGTCAGATAGGGATATTTTTCAGAACGAAAGTATGGCGGTATTGAGAAATACAGTGCGCTTTCAAAACGCACAGAATGCCGGCGAAGAAGCGCTGAGAGATGACTGCAGTATGCCTGTAGCAATCGAGATGGATAACACTGAGTTCAAGTCTGTTCTTTCTGAACGTACGCGAGAAGGGGTGAGGGCGACCAGATCAATTTCGGTTAGGGGTGCCTTGACTAGTGTAGTGCCGACACGCGCAGTCCCTAGTATTATGGGGTATTACTGGGTTTTTAAGCTTACAGCCAAGTTGGACGTGAATCCGACAAGTATCAGCCTGCAGAATCGCTAATCCTCGATGTAAGATATTCACGATTCGCCTGGTCAAGTTCAACGTCGGATAGCAGCTCTGACACTGCTTTGTGACCGCTATCCAATTCAAAGCCTCGCTTCTTTGCCTCTTCCCAGCCTGAAATGCCAGACGCTTCCAGAAACGCGCGAATAGCGAAGTCGGGGCCAAGGAACTTCAGTCCCTGAGGCTTGCCATCTCGATCAACAACTCGATGGACAGGGTTGGTGTGTTGAGATATCGGCCATCGTTCCTGAGCCTGATTAAAGTAATTGGCGGCCTGCTCTTGGTTAATATGCTCTGGTAACGATCCAAGGATCTCTTCCAATGATTCAAAAGGCCCATGTGATTGAAGCCAGCAATGGGCAAATATCATCCAAGATTCCGGTTGGGGAGGTTCCCATTCATCCAGCATCAGGATTTCAAGGGCAGACTTTACGGCCCACCATGGAGCTCTTTGTTTTCTTCCCCATTCTTGAATTGTTCGTCCATATACGGCTTGCCGGGCCGGCGTATAGCCCTTGTCCACGGCGTATTGCGTCAACTCTTCTCCTAGTTCGGCTATGGTGAGACACGAGAGGTGATAGTTAAGTTGACTGAAAATCATAGCTCGGATAGCGTCGGCTTTTTTGCCAGCTAAAGGCTGGTTAAGTTCTTCTGTGGCCGGAGAATTCATGCTGTAAAGCGCTCCTGTGGGGCAGAGATCTAACAGTCTATGATAAATCTATGTATTATAATTGCAATGCATATTTTATATATAGGGAGCCACTACAAGTGAATTTCCAGACGCGCATCCAACTGCCCAGTGGCAAAACTGTTTCGCTCAACTGGCTTAATGATGATAAAGATCGAAGAAATACAATTCTAGCGCGAATCCAAAACCAGGGCGACCACGTCCTGTGTCGGTGCCGTAAAGAAGGTCTTCTCATCCACATCAAGCGTAATGGGTCGAACCACTTTCTTGCGCGCAACCCTAATTCAGCAGCGCTACACCATCCTCATTGTACCTTTTACGAACCATCGCCTTTGGTAAGTGGGCGGTTTGTTGACGATTTGGACAAGCGCCAAGCCCCGCGATATGTGGCCCACCAGTTCTGGGAAGCGGCCGGGTTCAATCAGTGGTCATCGGGAATGGTCGATGGGGAAGGGAAGTCTAAAAGAAGCCCAGGGCTTGCTTTGGCGTTAATATCCAAATTGATTGACCAGGCATGGACTGAGCGCGAAGAGGGCGAATGGGTTACAGGAAGACTGGACGGTGAGCGGATTACGATAGGGGTGCTTACGGAGGGGCTTATCAGTAGTGCGATCCGTCGTCACAGGGTTACTGACGAGGCGACTGTTAAGCGTTTGGCCAGTGGGTTGGCACAGGTGCCAATTTCTTCAGTCGCTGTTATACCGCCATTCCAGAAATGGGGCTGTGTAGCGGGGGAGGGCAGTGAGGCGAGGGTTTACACCTATCTGACGAACAAAGATCTATTGCCGGTGAGCAATAGCTGGGAACTGTCTCTCATTGAAACATTGTGCCAAAAGCACGACACAGTTATTCGCCCAATATGGTATTTAACTGATAAGCGAAGTTTCCCGTCCGCCATTATCATTCAAGAGCATCGAGGGACTGCAATTTTCATTGAGGATTATCATCACCGGGTTTCGTCCCAGGCGTTTGTGTCGAAATTCCATCTTACGGAACTGTGGATGCAACGTTAACCTGCAATCCCTTTAGACGCCTTTGCGCCTACGTATGCGTCTCCCTTGTCACGCGCCAAGGAAATTCGATATTCCCGGGTGCTTACTTTCCAATACACAGTCACGTAGAAGCCAAGCACGAGAGCGATCGACGCACCTTTTCCAGTTCCAGGATTCCATTTTGCCCCATCTACTACGAAGGGCTCTAGATGTGACTTCAAATCTTTTGAAAACGGGCCATAGTTTGGGAAGAAGAAGCTTTCAAAGAGATCGAGAGGCCAGTCTCTAGCAGCCCGGTCGTCACCTCCTTGGAAGAAAGGCAGTTTATACATTCTCGCTATGTTCCAAAGTGATTGGATAAGCCCGCTTCGGACCCTGCATAAATCTGGGTTAGCAACGAATATGCGGCGCTCGTCTTTCTTTGACTCCATCGCTGCCCAGGTAAGGTCATTGAACGCAATTTGGTAGAAACGGGGTTTCCTGACCTTGGCCGAATTATTTTCAGCATAAGCGCCAAACTCTTTAAAAAACGGTACGTCTTGGAGGTAGCGCCCGCCTAGAAGCTCCCTAGAGAAGGGGCCGTTCGGGTCACAGGTCAGAGTAAACGTTGACGCATTGATGCGCTCGATGGCTTTTCTTACGGAATCCCGGGAGCTGCCTGCACCTTTCTTTTGAAGCAGTGTGCAAATGTCGACAATATCGATGATGAATTGATTTGTAGTTCTGCCTGGGTTCCGAGGATCTGCGTAACCGAATATATCCTGAGCAATTATCTGGTCAGCTGTCGAAATGAACGCTCGAACGACTGCCAGGTCCTGCAGAGTCATCAGGGATCCTCTGGTACGGGAATCGCTGGTGATCGAGACAATATCAACCTGCTTGTATGTGAATCTCGCAGAGATGGATTGTCGGCGGTCGCTTTGATTTGTACGAAGCACTCGGTCCGTGTATCCGGCGAAGAATCCCTCTGTTCTCACGTGGTTAATACGCAGTTCGTCCAGGGAGTTAAATTGATCGTTCGCAGCTATCTCGCGTTTTTTGTCCTCAAGAGCAGATCTTTGGAATCGATGATCTTCCTCAAATACCGTTTGTTGCGGGCGAGTCTGTGTGGGCGGGCCAACTTCGTAAAGCGCACACACATGGCCAACTGTTTGCATCTCACCATGTTCTGCTGGTCGTTGGCGCTTGCATTGAATTTTCTTGAACAAGCCCATCGTTTTGAGCTGGCGAATTCTTTTTTCAATGATGGGTTTTGAGTGAGGCAGCTTGGCCTCGGACAGCTGTGCGGCCAGTTGCTCACTATCAATGACGCAACCTGGTTCATTGGCGGCAGAAGTAATTAGTATCTCAATGAATTGTTCGATTTCAGGCTTGGCTTTGATTGTATCGATCGACAGGAACGCAGCGAGCTGCTTGAGGCGAATTGGAGATGCCCGGAAGAATGGCGGTTTGCCATGATGTTGTAAGATTTCTATTTCGGACATAATTCGCATACTCCTTGCAGCATTGATCTTACCCAGTTGCCGGTAGGTGTGGTGTGAATAGCGACACATTACCGGTAAATCTTTTCCACAGCGGGGATTCTGTGGTCTTTTATACTAAGGGGATTACCGTTTGTATAATTGACGCACTGCAAGTTATACGGCAGTAGGCTTGGAGAGCAACTATAGAATCACATATGACCTAAAAAAGTTTGCATACGACCTAAACAAGCTCACATACGACCTAAAACGGGGATCGCATACGCCCTAAAAAAATACCGCATACGACCTATCTTTTTCACATACGACCTAACTCTAGAATATCTTTTCTGGGCGTTTTACTTGCAGTGCAACAAAAATATACCGTAAAATTCGAAGATATTATTTCGTGGGGAGCAGGACAATGGCGAGTAAAGAACTCAAGGGACTATGGTTGGAGCTTACAAAGGCCTGCAATTTAAGTTGTTCGCATTGTGGGAACAACAGCGGACCCCACCAGCCTTTGATTGACAAGATGGATTTTGATGACTGGAGGAGGGTAATAAGCGAGGCGCACAGCATGGGTGCCAATTACCTTCAGTTCATTGGCGGTGAACCCACGATTCACCCGAACTTGATGGATCTTATCGGCTACGCCCGGGAGGAGGGGTTTGCACAGATAGATGTCTTCAGCAATGCGACTCGAATAACCGAAGCCTCGGCGATGGAGTTCGCCAAGCTAGGGGTGAGTTTCGCTGTATCGGTTTATGGACCGACCCCAGAAATACACGCCCATTTTACGAGAAGTCACCGATCACACGGCCAAACTGAGCGTGGAATACGACTGCTAAGAAGCAGTGGTGTTCCTGTGAGGGCAGGGATTGTGATTGATGGGCAAACAGAATCGTCGCTCAACGCCACTAAGGATTACCTCGCTAGGTTGGGAGTTAATGACGTTCACGTAGATCGCATACGAAACGTTGGGCGTGTAGGCAACGATTCACCAGATGAAGATTTCTCACAACTTTGCGGGCGCTGTGGGCAGGATATGTTAAATATCACAGCCAGCGGTGAGGTTTATCCTTGCTTGTTCTCGATAAAATCACCGATCGGAAATGCTGTAACCGGATCACTGCGCGATATTATGGCAGGGAAGGAAAGAGGGCTGTTCAGGGATCGGCTAATTTCTGAGAAAACGACTCTTGAATCTCTTTGTCCGCCTTATAGTTGCAACCCCGATCATTCGTGCGTCCCGCATACAAGTAGCCCGCACTGCGGACCCGATTTTTGTTTTCCTGGGCGCAATCGAACTGAGACCGGGCCAGAGGATCGGATTTTCCATCGCTCTTGAAGGCGGGGATGTTAACTGGGTCGCCTGCCAATGTTCATTTGGCAATAAGGTCTTTGAATTTTAACTGGCAGAAACGCGGTGTGCCACTATAAGCCATGGCTTATCTGACGGGCCAAACCATTTACCTTAAGTGGGTTGATATTGTTCCAGCCACAGTATTCCAATGCGTGTAGATATGGCATGCCCTCAGATGCTGAAAATTCATATAATTACATCATGTAATGTCACCAATCGGTCTACAGTCGAATCAAATGAGGTGTAGTTGATGAACTCCGATCAGTTTTTATATGAACGCTTGGGAACGAACCCGGTAATACCGGAAAAGGTTTCAGGCCTCAAGGATGAGGCGATAAGGCAAATGCGTCGGGACGCGAGGCAGGTCGCTTTGCCTTTAGTGGTGGCCGCAGTATTGTTTCTAGTGGCTGTTTTGGCTACCCAAAAGATGGGGGCGCTGATATTGCCTGCCATAATAATTGGAGGCGCGGTAGTTTTCTACTTCTCGGCGCTAAACAGTGACATTTCGCGATTCGACAGTGCAGCAACCAAGGTCCCAGTCAGATCGGCTCCATCCGGGCTGCTTGAGGATTACGAATCAGATCCGAACGTTCGGGCGACGGTCAAGGCGTTGGCAAGCAAGCAGGATGGTGAACTTTATCGGTTCTAGTTCTTAGCGATATATCAGCAAAAGTACAAGCGGCTGGTGGAGAATGTTGAGGCCGATTTGGCGCAGTGATGATGTCTTGGCGTTGGGGTGAGCCTCTCCCTGACGTTAGCGTCCTCAGAGTTCGTTCAAGCTAGATATGGGATTTCGCTCACAGAGGATCTTTTGAAAGCAATGTCATATACTTGGCAGTATATGACATTGTGGGCTGTGGTTTATAAACTGGGAACGGTTGGCCGTGGTTTTTTCACACTGCTACGGTTGTCTAAAACCTGGGCTATAGTTTTAGTGTTGCACACTGGCACTGGGAACGCCTGTTAAATTTAAAGAGACTGAACGCATGGATAACTCAACGAGTGAAAAGCTCGTGCGCGACGGGCGAAAATGGAATACCCGAACCCTGACTCCAGAGATGAATGAATTGTTCAGTCAGTTGGCTTGGGATTCCCGGAACCTGGGGCGCGGATGGTTTTGGCGACTGTGCGAAAACGTCCGCTCACCGACAGCGAAGATATTCTGGGCGCTCGCTATTCGGCTGATGCTGGCATTGCGTATGTATAAGGTAATCGGAATGAGCCAGGACATCTGGTCAATGGGTGAGCGTGGACCCAAGTAAAGTGCTACTTCACCCGTTGTTCGATACGCCCAAGCGATTGCTTGAGGCCCAAATATCGTTGGGCGACTACCCTGCTCTCGAACAATACCTCAACTCTCGCCCTGTCCCTGCTCGCGATGATTGGAGCGTCTCTGCCCAGTACCTGACGGAGTATGCTGCCAGCTCCGGAACCTTTAACCGGTTTCGGGGCGAAATTCAGAGATTCCTTCTGTTCATCTGGAACGTTTCAGAGCGATCACTGGCCGACTGCACGTCGGATGATATCAATAAATACATGGCCTTTCTGAAAGCGCCAGATGAGACGTGGATCGGCGAGAATCCGATTCACGGGTTCACCACTGACGACAAAGGCTTCCGGGTTGGGAAAACTGGTTGGAGGCCGTTTGTTTCGAGAGGGAAATATGTCGTCCAGCAGACGACGTTGGATGCAGCTGGCAGGGCCTTGAACGTCTATTTCCGGACTCTGGTGACTCGGAAATACATTGATAGCAGTCCCATGGTTAGCGCCAGAAAATCAGAGCAAAAGGTAAGCAGAGAAGCTTTTGAAGAGGACAACGGTGATGAGCTCGCTCCGCGGCTAACCGATTGGCAATGGTCCTACTTAAAGGAATCGTTGCTGGCGTCCTGTGAGGAGGATGAGCAGTACGAGAGACATCTGTTCGTAGTAATGACGATGAAGGGCCTGTACCTGAGGGTCTCGGAGCTGGCTCCGCAAACGAATGAGTTAACCGGCGAAACCTATGCACCGACAATGGGGGCTTTCAAGCAGAAAGTCGTGACAGGTCATAGATACTGGCACATCAAAATACTCGGTAAAGGGTCCAAAGAAAGGTACATCCCCCTGCCCTCTGACTACATTTATTTCCTCAAAAGATTCCGGCGTTGGAGAGCGCTGCCGCCATTGCCGGAAAAAGGTGAGCAGGTACCGATGATCCCTAGAAAGACTGGTGCCGGCCAAGTTGGCAAGCGTTCCCTGGAGCGAATTGTGAAATCGGCGTTCCTGATTTCAGCCCAGCGAATGTACCAGCACGGGTACAAAGACGATGCCCTGGAGATGGAGCAGATCGCGGATCACACGCATTATTTGAGACACACTGGAGCAAGCATGGATATTGATGCTGGCCGCCCTATTCGCCATGTATCAGAAGACCTCGGGCATGAGTCTGTGGCATTCACAGAGTCACAGTACATTCGAGCGGATGCATCCGCTCGATATTTGACCGGACTGAAAAGGAAGCTTTGACGAACGAGGTTTCGTTAATGAGAAAAACGAAAAAGCGGCCGTAGTCGGTTTTATAACACCCCTTCGGTATCGGATAGATACTGTAGACAGTTGCAATAAAGGGGTACCAATGATGATTATCAAAGACACGGATGGCAGGCTTTTGTTCAATAGCTTTATGGCGCATATCCGCCTGAGTGATGGACTGTTTGGTTGGCCGGGAGAGGTTTGGCTTGCCGGCAACAAGGTAGACCTGATCGAAAGGGCTGTTGATCGTTTTCTGATGATGCGAAGCCGAGATTATTGGGCAACCGGCGCAGGTTTGCAGAGGTTGGAATCACAGCAGGGAAAGCCAATGATAAAGGCGGCGTTGGCCTGGGTTGATGGGGGTCTGCTGGGCGAGAGTTGGCTGCAAATTAATGGGTATTTGATGGCCGAAGCAGGCGATGATTACGTCTACTACCACGAGCACCAGAGCAGTCGTTTTAACAACGTTGAGAACGGCGCTCCCCGGAATGACGCTACGTTTTGCTTTCCGCTAAAAGACCGAAAGGAAATGATTCGATCGCTCAGAGCCGCCCTGAACATTCCGGATTGGGAAAAAGCAACAATCAATGGAGTGGTTAAACCATGAAACAAAACTTGCTGATAGAGTTTAGAGATGCTTACGCGGGGCCTTGGCCGCGAGCACTTCGTCACATCCTAATGATCGCTTGGCGGCGCTGGAAGCTGAAAAAAAGGAGCAGAAAAGTGGCTGATTTTGTGTTTCTGGATACCGAAACTACCGGCTTAGACGACGATGCCGAACTGGTGGAAATTGCCGTGGTGGACGACACTGGGGCGGTGCTTTTTGAGAGCTATTGCAGGCCGACCGTGCCGGTTGATCCCGGCGCCCAGGCCGTTCATGGCATCGGGCCGGAGAAGTTAGCAACGGCACCGGCATGGCCGGAGATTGCGGAGCGGGTGCGGTCGGCGCTGGAAGGCAAAACCGTGGTGATCTTCAATAGCGATTTCGACACCAGAATACTGGTGCAAACCGCCACGGCTCACACG
>Ga0307943_1001274_pt1 | contig 13740 bp, 11 predicted proteins | sample OrgLakmetagen177_FD_203149 | JGI IMG/M metagenome (GOLD analysis project Ga0307943, IMG submission 203149) | Saline water microbial communities from Organic Lake, Antarctica - #177 | ecosystem: Environmental > Aquatic > Non-marine Saline and Alkaline > Saline | place: Antarctica: Organic Lake... | reverse complement strand
GTGTCGGCGGTGTTAGCTGGAATGTTGTCAAAACTCATCAGGGTGGTGGCCTGGCTGACCGCCATGGCCAGGCTTGACGCGCCGCCCATAAAGGTGGCTGCGCCTGCAGCGGAGCCGATTTTTATCAGGCTACGACGCGAAATGGCTTTGCTGATCAGCCGGTCAAATTCAACCGGCTTTTCGTTATAGTCGGGCTCGAAGTGTGAATCGGTAGTATGGTTTGACATGGGTCAGATCCTCTTACAGGTCGGTTGGTCTGCACGTAAAAACGTGATTCAGTGTTGCCAATCGATGTGACAGGAGCGTGACGGTGTTGTGTCGATTGCATAACTTTTCGATGACACTTTGTTGGATTTAGTGCTCGCTGAACTCCGTCCAGCCGAGGTACCAGGGAGCGTTTGTTGCCGGATCGACGGCACCGGCATAGGTCGCGGACCGGTCCCAGAATATGTCATTGTCCGGTCAGGCTGATGTGTTACCCGTTGATAGTCGAGGTGTGAAATTAGGAGCAACCGGGTTGCTCGCTTGCGCGTTTAAAACATCGATGGCGAACTGGCTGACTGTGCTGAAGTAGTCGGCCTCAGGAAAGCCCTCGTCATTATTCTGGTCGCCCGGCTCAGAAGGCCAGAAAACGCCGGCACTCCGGCTATCGATGATCACCAGATGCTCGAAGCCGAGTGAGCCCTGATTGATCAGGCTGGTGGTCAATGGACCGCGAAAATCGATCGGGGTATTCCCGTAACCGGATACTATAACGCGGCTGAATTGTCCCGCCGTCCCACTGCGAAGCACCATTGCGGTGTGCCCAGGGTCTGAGCCGACCAGGGTTACATTGCTCATATGCGGAGTAGAGCGTGGCCGTGCGTTGTCACGCTCGGGTGAGTTGCCTCCCTCGAAGGCCCGGTCACCCGTACCAGGGTGTTGCTGGACGATCAGAAACTGCACCCTGCCATTCCATCCCAGATCCCAGTCGAGGCTGTCGTCGCGTGCACCAGTGATCAGAATGTTACGCATGCTGGCGGAACCACCAAAAAATTCGACACCGTCATCCAGAGCTTTGTGAACCTGAATGTATTCGAGTGTGGTCCCCGGACCGCAGCCGGCGACCGTTAAGCCATTCAATTCATTGTCTACAAAGGCCTCGTAACCAGCGTATTCGATGCGAACATAACGCAACGTACCGCATGTGCCGTCACTAACCTGTCCACCAAAGTGACCCCGGATGTCGCGTACGTCGACCCCTTCAACTCGGGCAAAGGCCTCGTTGGTCCGGTCGTCACCGAGCAAGACCACGCCGCCCCAATCGCTGCGTTCGCGCTGACCTACCGGTTGCGCACTGGTGAAAACAACCGGTGCTTGCGCAGTGCCTTCAGCGATCAGCTGGCTGCCTCGGGCAATGATGAGAGACGAACCGGGCATTCCCTGGATAAGGGTGCCCGGCTCAATGCGCAGTACAGCGTCACTATGGACGAAAACATCGGCGGGCAGCCGGTAAGTCCGGTCAGCACGCCACTGTGTGTCGATACCAACATCGGCTGAAATAATCACCCTGCCGGTCAGTGTTTCCCGCAGGCGCTCCCATTGGCTGAAGCCCAAGGTTGTAAGCAGGGTTAACGCCAATACAAGCAAGAACAGCCGTCGCAATGGCTTTGCCAGCACAGGTTTGAATTCCTTGGGCAACAACCCTTGCCGGCGCGCTTCTTCTATCGGGGATTCAGGGATGAGCGTGCGCTCCAGTCGGTGTGCCAGGTCCTGAATGCCGGGATCATCAAAAGTTTTGGCGTGATGAACGACTCGTTCCCGGTATTCCGGTTCACTCAGCAATCGTTCAAAATCCGCTTCCCATTGATGAGGCGCTGCGGTGAGACGCTGCCTGAGCGTCCAAAGGAGACCCACAACATTGTTTCTTGAGGTGTGCAAGGCAGGTGAAGTGAGTAAGGTCATGTGTGCTCCCGAACAACTGAAAGAGGAAGAAAGCGGAGAATAGCGGGGCAAGGTGACATTTTCGTTACTCGGGCCTTTTAACCATCATCCTTTATTGACAGTGTGTCTGACATACTCTACTTTATGTCTGACATATAGGTGATATACCAATGAATAAAAAAACAACATCTCCTATTCCAGATATAGCGGAAGCACTTGCCGAGCAGATATTCAGCGAGCAGATAAAAGTGGGTGAGTGGCTCCCTCGTGAAATTGATCTGTGTGACCAATTTAAAGTGAGTCGGGCAACTGTCCGCAGCGCATTACATACATTGGTTAACAAATGCATCGTGAAGCGTATATCTGGAACCGGGACTGTAGTTCGGCAAATGTCTGACTGGATGTTACTTGATCCAAAGGTTTTGGGTTGGATGACAAACTACGGTCGTTCAATTGAGCGTTTTGAAACTGAAATGTTCTCATTTCGTGTAGCTATTGAGCCTTTTGTAACCTCGCTAGCGGCTCAAAATGCAACTGCCTCAGATTTGACAAAAATCGAAGATGCTTTTGAGGGGATGAATGCTGCTTCAAAACAGGTTGATCTGATGTGGAAGGGGCGCAGCCACAATGATTACGACGTTGCATTTCATGAGGCCATTTTTGAGGCTACTAACAGTCTTATTTGGGCGCAACTCAGTCATCTGTTAAGGCCTTCAATCACCTACATAGTTGAAAAGTCAAATATGAGCGCTGATGAGCTCCAGGACAGCATGGAACGTCATCGTCAGGTCATGGAGTGCATTCGCTTGCGTAAGCCGGAGGCTGCTTATCAGGCGGCAATAAGAGTTCTGGATCGAACTGGACAGGACTTGGGTGTTAAAGAGCAAAATTTACTGTCACCACATCTGCTACTTGCTAGCAGTATAAAAAACAGCACTTAATTGCGTGCTGCCATTACAAAAAAGAGAAAGAGGATACAGCAATGAGAACAAGTAAAGCTAAGACTTTTCTACGACAGGTATCGGTAACTGCGATAGCCAGTTTCATGGCCTTAGGGGCATACGCAGAAGACTACAGCTGGACATTTCAAACCTCTGAAAACGCAGGCGAACCTCAGTTTGAAATGAAAAAACAATGGGCTGAGAAAGTAAATGTGATGTCTTCTGGAAGAATAGAGATTGAGATTCTCCCTGTTGGGGCTGTTGTCAATGCCAATCAAACTCTGCAAGCTGTTTCCTCTGGAATTTTGCAGGGCCACCTAACTGATCCAAGCTACTTTTCTGGTCGTGATCCGGCTTTCGGTATGCTGGGTAACCTGGTTGGTGCCTGGGGCGATCCTTTAGAGTTTCTTGAGTACATGAAGTATAACGGTGGTGAAGAGCTGTATAACGAATTGGTTGAGCCTTATGGTGTTCACCTGATTGGCGCCGCTGCAACAGGTCTGGAATCCTTTGTTTCCAAGAAACCACTTCGTACTGTTTCTGATCTGCAAGGTCTGAAGATGCGTGCTCCAGAAGGTATGGTTTATAATATCTTCCAGAAAGCTGGCGCAACGCCGGTAAACTTACCTGGATCTGAAGTCTATACTGCACTGGAAAAAGGCGTTATTGATGCGGCCGACTACACAGTGTTCTCTACTAACCAAGATCAGGGTTTGCACAGCTTCGCTCGCTATCCTAACTACCCGGGCTTTCACTCACTGCCAATGGTTGCCGTGTCACTAAACAAAGAGATCTGGGATGGGTTGCCAGAAGATTTGCAAACAATCCTGGAAGTCTCTGTTGACTCCATGGCCTATGAAATGGTGGCGTTGTTGAAAGCTCGTGACCTAGTTGCGGTGAATGCAGCACGTTTAGACGAAAATATCGAAATTATCGATATGGCCCCTGAGGAGCGCGCAAAATTCCGTAACATCGCTAAGTCTGAATGGGTTGTTTGGGCTGACAAGAGTGAAATGAATCAAAAGATTTATGACTCTGTTGTTGAGTACCTTATTGATCGTAACTTGATGTAGGTAAGTAAGTAGGGGGCGTTTAGTCCCCCGTTTCTCTCTTATATGTAGAGGATGTTCGATGCCCACAACCAATAATCTCCCTGATTTTGAACTGTCAGCTCGGCAATCGCCAGAAACGCCGGTTGCTTCAGGCGAGCGAAATGCTTTAGATCGTGCGATAACTAAAGCTGGTTCCACCATTGCATGGCTCGCATTTCTGATCATGGCTATCAGCGTATTTGAGGTAATTATGCGCTATGCATTCGACTCGCCGACTTCGTGGGTTCATGAGTCAGTTGTTTTTCTGGTCTCTATTCTATTCGCTCTCGGTGGTCCGGTTACACTTGCTAAAAATAAGCATATTCGTGTTCGCGTTTTATACGACTCAGTAGGTCCAGTAATAAAATTATGGCTAGATCGATTTAACGACTTGGCTACGTTTCTGTTTTGCATATTTATGTCTTATGCCGCATATACCATGTTCTGGAACGCTTCTCATAACCCTCTTGGTATGATTCAGCTGGAACGTTCTGGTACCTCTTGGAATCCACCTTTTCCCGCATGGACCAAAGGGATTATATTGATAGCCCTGGCGGTTATGGCTGTTCAATCGTTATTGCATTTGATTGAGTCTATTCGAGCATCTTCGCCCATAGCGGAGAAAAAATAATGGATATCGCACAAGCGACCTATTTGATGGTCGGACTTATATTTGCATTGCTTATCACCGGATTACCGCTGGCATTTATTACCGGACTAGTAGCACTTATATTTACTTTTGGGTGGTTTGGTGAAATGGCATTGCCATTGGTCACTAGCCGTGTTTATGGTTTTATTACAGAGTACTCTCTCGTTGCCGTCCCAATGTTTGTATTTATGGCTTCATTGCTCGATAGGTCCGGGATAGCCAGAGACCTGTTCAGTGCCATGCGCGTTTTTGCCGGTCGGCTTCCCGGTGGCGTAGCAGTTCAGACTGTTATTGTAGCGTTTTTCTTGGCAGCGATGTCAGGGATTATTGGTGGTGAAATCGTACTGTTAGGTATTTTAGCTCTGCCACAAATGCTGCGACTCGGATACGATAAGCACCTTTCAATTGGTGTTGTTGTTGCGGGTGGATCACTGGGCACGATGATGCCACCCTCGATTGTATTGATCATTTATGGCATGATCGCAAACGTATCCATTGCTGACTTGTTTACAGCAGCTATTACACCAGCTGTAATACTAATGAGTTCTTACATCGCCTATGTTTTATTCCGTTGTTTGCGCAATCCAAAGCTCGGACCACCGCTAGACAAAGAAAGTATGAAATCAGACTTCACCACTAAACGTGAAGCGATACGCGCAATTTTGGTGCCAGGTTTAATTGCCGGTCTCGTATTGGGGAGTATATATGGTGGTATTGCTTCGGTAACGGAAGCAGCTGCTATGGGTGTGTTTGGTGTCATGGTTGCGATTGTTTTTCGTGGTGAATTTTCTCTTAAAATAATGCAGCAAGGATTGAATCAAACACTCAGTACATGCGGTATGATTATCTGGATAGGTATCGGTGCCGCTGCGGTTGTCGGTGTTTACAATCTGATGGGCGGTAACCGTTTTGTATCTGGTTTGATCCAAGGTATGGACGTCGCACCAATTGTCATCATTCTGGTGATGATGATGATCCTTCTGATTTTGGGGTTGTTTCTTGACTGGATTGGTATTGCGATGCTAGCGCTGCCGATTTTTATACCGATAATTGTTCAACTTGGTTTTGACCCGGTTTGGTTTGGGATTCTGTTCGCTGTGAATATGCAAGTATCGTTTTTATCTCCACCATTTGGTCCTGCTGCATTTTATCTCAAGAGCGTAGCACCGCCAGATATTAGTCTAAAAGACATCTATATTTCGGTTTTACCGTTTATCGCGATACAGCTTTGTGTGCTAGCGTTGATGCTGACTTGGCCGAATATTTCTTTGTGGATGCTATAAGTTATGAAAATTACAGCACTGAAAACCTGGTTAGTTCCGCCACGCTGGGTGTTTTTGAAAATTGAAACAGATGCAGGTGTATATGGATGGGGTGAGCCGGTTGTGGAGGGCCGTGCTGCCACTGTTGAAGCTGCAGTGCATGAATTGTCCGATTATTTGGTCGGACAAGACCCACACAAGATCGAACATATCTGGAACATGCTTTATCGTTCTGGTTTCTATCGTGGAGGCCCTATTCTTATGAGTGCCATTGCCGGTATTGATCAGGCTCTGTGGGATCTGAAAGGGCGAGACTATGGTGTCCCGGTACATCAGCTTCTTGGCGGTGCTTGCCGGAACAAGATGAAAGTCTATGCCTGGACAGGTGGTGATAGACCCGGCGATGTTGCAGCCGGTGCCAAGGCGCTGGCGGATCAGGGGTTTAGCGCCTTTAAAATGAACGGCACAGCAGAAATGGCAATCGTCGATTGCCACAGTAAGATCGATGAAGCTGTGGCTCGCGTCGCCGAGGCGCGCGCGGCGGTGGGACCGAACGTCGGTATTGGCATCGATTTCCACGGTCGGGTGCATCGTCCAATGGCGAAAGTACTGCTGCGTGAACTTGAACAGTTTAACCCAATGTTTGTTGAAGAACCGGTGCTTCCTGAGCACTTGCAGTGTCTAAAACATATTGCCGGTAACTTGAGTTATCCACTGGCAGCCGGTGAGCGCTTACACACTCGTTTTGAGTTCCGTGACTTATTAGCTGACGGAATGATCGATATTATTCAGCCAGACCTGAGCCATTGTGGTGGTATTTCCGAAGGTTTGAAAATTGCCAATATGGCCAGCGCCTATGACATTGCATTAGCACCGCATTGTCCGCTCGGACCGCTAACTCTGGCAGCGTCACTCCAGTTGGATGCAGTATGTCACAATGCCTTTATCCAGGAGCAAAGCATGGGTATTCATTACAACAAAGACAATGATGTGCTCGATTATCTGGTGGATAAATCGGTACTGACTATCGAAAATGGCTATATCGACATTCCAACAGCTCCAGGCCTGGGCGTCGAGATTAACGAAGCCTATGTTGAGGAGCGAGCCAAGATCGGACATCGCTGGCGTAATCCGGTATGGACTCACGAAGACGGCAGCATTGCTGAATGGTAAGAAAACCCATGAACGATTTACACAGCCTGCACTATATCGATGCGTTGAACGATGTGCCACTGATTGCAATTTTGCGCGGCATTGAGCCTGGTGAGATTGAAGCAGTGGCAAGCGCACTTGTAAGCAGTGGTTTTCGTTTCATCGAAGTGCCGCTGAATTCGCCGGATCCATGGCGAAGCATTGAAATACTTCGTGCCTGTTGTCCGGAGACCATTATTGTCGGTGCAGGTACGGTGTTAACAGTTGAAAGCGTGAAAAGAATAGCGAAGCTGGGTGCAACGATGGTGGTGACACCAAACTCAGATCCCTCGGTCATCAGCGCTACACAGTCCGCTGGATTGACCTCATTTACGGGTTTTACCACGGTCACTGAGGCATTCAGCGCCATCGCAGCTGGAGCTACTGCGTTAAAGCTGTTTCCGGCCGCGCGCATGGGGCTTGATTACTTTGGAGATATCAAAGCGGTGTTGCCATCTGATGTACCGGTTTTCGCCGTGGGTGGCGTTGATGAAGACAGTATGGTCCAGTGGTATCAGGCGGGCATTCACGGTTTTGGTTTTGGCAGTAACCTTTATAAGCCCGGCCAATCAGCAAACCAAGTAAAGCAATCAGCCACCCGTTTGGTCGCGAAATGGCGTTTGCTGGAAGCTCGACGATGAATCCGGGTCCCGAGCAAGTTATCTGCATAGACTGGGGTACCACGAATTTCCGTGCCTATTTGGTCGATACGCTGAGTGGTAACTGCTTGTCTGAATGTCATTCCGAACAAGGACTATTGGCGTTGAAACCGAGTCAGTTTGCTGATTATTGTCAGGCGCAAGTTGGGCACTGGCGCGTTAAGGCAGACACGCCTATTTATCTTTCTGGTATGGTTGGATCAGACAAAGGCTGGGCAACTGCACCGCAACTGGAAGTGCCTGTCAGCAGCCAGTCTTTGGCTCGAGAATTGCTGGCGGCACCGGGCATGGAAAACGCCTGGATTGTACCAGGTGCCAAGATTGTCAGTGAGCACCATGTTGATGTTATGCGCGGTGAAGAAGTACAAACATTGGGCGCGATGGCGTTGTATAGCGGCAGCACTAAGGTATGCTGTTTACCGGGTACACACAGTAAATGGGTGAGTGTAGACTCGCACAGCATTTCTCATTTCAGTACCTCTATATCCGGTGAACTTTATAGTCTTCTATTGCAGCATTCTCTGCTCGGAAGGCCAGCGCAGGCAGATGCAGCTTTCAATGAAAGTGCTTTTCGTTTGGGTGTGCATCGGTCGTTGGACGAGGGCCTGTTGCACGCTCTCTTTGAAGCACGTAGTCGCTTCTTATATGCCGGACTGACCGCTGCTGAGATTCCTGGTTTTATCTCCGGTGTAGTCATCGGCGAAGAAGTTGGTCGCATGAGTAAGGTTTATCCGAAACTCAACACCCTGTTGCTGGTTTGCTCGAAGGCACTGTTTCAGCCCTATACGATAGCCTTGAGGATGGTAGACATACAGGCAACCTGGATCGACAGTCAAGCAGCAACATTGGCCGGTATATTGGCAATACACCGTCTGCGTTTGAGTTAGCTTTCAGTACCAATCGGTTTGTATAGCTAATCGTTTTTTTTGAGTGATTTTACGACTGCCGGAACGTCATGGCTATTTTTAATAACTGATTCTTAAAGATCAGATCGTGAAGTTGGGTATCAGTAAAATATTTGTCAGTGAGGTTCTGGTTTCATGTATAAAAAGATCCTTGTCATGGGGGTGTCGGGAAGTGGTAAGACACGTATCGGTGAAGAATTAGCTGAAAGACTGGGACTAGACTTTTTTGATGGTGACGATTACCACTCTGCGGGAAATGTTAAAAAAATGGCTTGCGGTATACCGCTTACCGATGAAGATCGTTTTGGCTGGCTGAAAACGTTAAATCAGCTCGTTAAGTCTAATTCAGGATTGGTCATCGCCTGTTCAGCGTTAACGACTGCCTATCGTGAGCTTCTTATTGACGGCAATCCCGAGTTGAAAGTCATCTATTTAAAAGGCAGTTTTAGAACAATTTGGTCACGCTTGAATAAGCGTACTGATCACTACTTTCATGGCGAGCAAATGCTTGTCAGCCAGTTTAACACGTTGGTAGAACCAAGCGCGTCCGAAGCCATCATCGTCGACATCGAGCAATCGGCCAAGCAAGTAGTCAATGAAATATTAGAAACCGTTGCTAAAGATGCAGCGGAGCAGCCATAACAATTGGCTTTGAAATACATTTTGCTTTATTTTTGGCCAATAGGTAATACAGCCATACAAGGCATTTTTACTCGCAGTAATGAATCTTGAGAGGGGGGAGGAGATAAACCCAGGCTAATGGCTGGATTGGTCGGGATTCACTATTAGACTCACCTAAGCAACTGATGTGGTCCATTTCATTCAGCATGCTTGGACACATGAAACCAAAAGCACCATCATAAAATAAGTACCCTATATTTCCGGTTAAAATAGGGTTACGAGACTAGGTTGGTGTTCACGAGTTTCCGTGCAGATGATAAAAACCCCGGCAGTGTGCACCGGGGTTTTGGGGTGATGAAATCGAGTTACTTCACTGGAAGTAGCGCACCAGTGTGGCATCCATACCAGTGCCGTAACGGCAATAGTAATAACCTTTGTGGCTGCCTAAAAGAGCGCAGCTGTAATATTCTTCAGGCTGTTCTTCCCAGTTGGCCTCACAAGCATCCCGTGAACGTACCAATGTGGTGGTTTGTTCCATGACATTGCCGTTCTGTGTCCACTTGTAGTCGGCCTGGTACAGATCGCATTGGCCGGTTTCGTCCAGTTCACTGAATGTACCGGTACCATCCGCCTTGATGGTTTCTGTGCCAGTGGCACTCCAGCTGCAATCTTCACCCAGAGTCGCGGACTGGAAAGTGCCGGTCGGAACGGAAAAATCCGTTGTCATCCTGCCTACATTGATTGCTATCGAGGCGTCCCAGCCCCGATCGGTATAGGTATCCCTGAAACTGCCGGAAATTGGCAGCGCAGCAACTTGCAGGATGCCTGCGTAGGTATCAACGCACTGGCTACTGCCCATGTTTGCACCCATCCCCTGGACATTGCTGGCTAGCATGGGTGACTCCATCGCTACCAGAGCGGCATCGCCGATGCGTTCATAATTAAAGGCAATAGCCGTAATGCCCTGTGTGTTGAGCGGTTCACCGGCCATCGCATCGGCGGGGGCTTTGGCGTTATCTCCGGTGTAAAGCACCAGGTGCTTGCCCTTGATGGCGGCAAACACGGGTTGTGGCACCATAGGCACCGGAATTTGCACGGCCGACCCGTTTGACGGAATGTTCATGCCAGCCATGCCGGGTACACTGGAACTGATCAGACCGGCCAGAACCTGAGGGTTCTCGGTACTGATTGAGACCAGAGCAGACCCCACTAAACCAAGCGGGCTGCTGCTGTCGGCATCGATACTGTACAGGGCTGCTGCGAGACCTTTAACGCCTTGCGCCATCGCGGTTGCCATACCCAGCATGGCGGGGTTGTTCTGACGCAGAGGTGCAATAGCCTGTGCCAGTGCCTGACACTCATAGTTGGTTTGGGTCAGCTGTGTCCAAAGAGCGGTGACCACGGGGGCCAGGGCGTTCACATCCAGACCAAGGGCTACCGCCAGCAGTTTGTCGCTGCCATTGGTGGCAAAAGCAGGCAGGCTGCCTGGCAAACGTGCCAGTTGGCTGGTCAGGTCGGTATTGGTCATTTCCAGAGTCATTCCGATACGCTGTGACAGACTGTCAGACGTGGCGGAGACGGCTTCAGTACCAAACACTAAACGTGGTATTTGCCGTGCCAGCTGATAGCCTTCAGATCCGCATTGGCTGGTGGCCATATTGGCATCCATCTGCGCGATCTCATCGGGCGCTAGCGCTTCAAGGTCGCGGCGAAGGCGGCTTTCTGTGCCGGTCAGCAGAGTCGCGGCCAGGCCATCGATGTCGAGAAAACCGCGAGAGTTCTCGTTGTATCCATAACGGTCGCCGAGGGCGTCCCAGCTACCCAGAGTGGCCAGTGAGCTTGACAGATCACTTAGGCCCAGCCGCTCGGCTTGTAACGCTGCGGTATCGGTATGATTGAACAGGGTTAGGGTAGCCAGGCCCTGATCGATCGCGATGGCAAGCTCGACCGTCTCGTCCGCATTGGCGGGCGTCAGTGTCCAGGTGCGCACTTCGACACCCTCAATCTGCTTCAGTACCGGTGCGGCATTCGATTCAAGGATGGCCTGATTCAGCGCGCTATTGAAGGCGTCGGGGTCGTCCAGAGCCAATCGTGCGACCGGCATAGCACCGTGCATATAAAAAGCACCGGCGGCGCCGGAAGACAAACCGTAGTGAGCAAGAACAGCGCGATAGCCATCAGACGACGCATCGATGTAATCGGCCAGAAGTGCTTCAGCCAGTGCGATTACTGGAGTGTTATCGGTGTTGATCTGGGCAAAGAGCTCTTGCATCTCACTGATGTCAGCCTGGTTTACCAGCGTCCATGAATCCATGATCTCCATGCCTTCAGTGATGGTGTGCCATCCGATGAACAGAGGCGTGTCAGCCGGGGTCCGGTTCAGTATGGATTCCATCGAGTTATCGGCACTGTCAGTGGAAAACAGACCAAAAAGATCAAAAGCATAGACACTGCCGAGGCTTGCGGTAACAACAGCCAGCGCAAAAAACACGCGTGTTATTATTCCTTTCATTTAAGACTCCATGAGGTTAGTTGGAAAGGTGCCCGACCCAGCGATGCGATGCACAGTTCGATTAATGATCGGCCTTGTCTGCAGGGCAACGACTTAGGCTAATAAAGTTGGAATTGTAGCAGGCTGGTCTCATGACTGTCTGTGTTTACTGCCTTGAACCGCTGCCGGGTGCCCCCACTGCCATAAGGAATGTAAATGAGGTCGCACAATGTGGGATGAACGCTACGCCGCAGACGAGTATGTTTATGGCACTGAACCGAATGATTACCTGAAGGCACAGGCTGACCTTTTTGCCCGTGGTGGACGGATATTGTGTCTGGCTGAAGGTGAAGGCCGAAATGCGATCTACCTGGCTGAGCAAGGCCTGGATGTGCTGGCGGTGGATTCTTCAGCGGTCGGGCTCGCCAAGGCTGAACGACTGGCCCGTGCCAGAGGTGTCACTGTCGAAATCCAACAGGCCGATCTGGCGGACATGGATCTTGGGCAGCAGAAATGGGACGGGATAGTGTCGATTTTCTGTCATTTACCACCCGAGGTTCGTCAGGCCTTGCACCAGAAAGTCTTCGATGCATTGAAGCCCGGAGGGCTGTTTGTGCTCGAAGCCTATCGGCCTGAACAATTACTGTTCAAAACAGGCGGCCCTCCCAGAGCCGAATGGATGATGACGGCCGATCAACTGCAACAGGAGCTGGCTCCTCTGCATTTTGAACAGCTACAGGAAATGGACCGGCCTGTGAACGAAGGGCAGGGACATACCGGCCTGGGTGCCGTGGTTCAGGCGCTGTGCATTAAAGTTTGAAACAGTCTGCCAGCATCCTGAAAATCCTTAGAAAACCGGCCTGAAAAGGACTCTACAAACGGTAGTGCTGGGCGAGCGTTAAGGTGTTAACGATTTTCGCACTAGTTACAAGCGAAGGAGGCTGAACAATTCGCGCAAAGCCTCGTGTGAATTGTTCAGCCTCCCAGGACCAGTTAAACGCGACGGGTGTCGTCAGCGATCTGTACTGACTTTAGGTGGCTGGGCAAAACGGGATGATTCAGACCCGGAGTCGATGAGGTTTAGTTGGTGATCGAGCCAGTGTTCCAGGCGTTGCAAGGCCCCTTGTTGCTGTTGGTAGAAAACGTAAGCGCGCTGGCCGAAGGTGTCACGCAGATCCTGTGACTTGAGCAGACCCATCAGGCGTTTTTCCAGGGTCTGGAGCGAGTCGGTCACGATGATGCCCTGATCAGTTTGCATGGCGTTTATAATCGACTGAAAGTTGGTGTAACTCGGGCCAGTCAGTACCGGTTTGCCCAGAGCAGCCGGTTCGATCGGATTGTGGCCACCACCGCCATTGAAGGTGTTGCCCATAACGGCGACCTGAGCGGCACCAAAAAACAGCATCAGTTCACCCAGAGAGTCTGCCAGGTAGACCTTGTCGTCTTGTCTCGGTTGGCGGCGCTTACTGCGCCGGCTGTAGGGCAGGCCGGAGGCGTTCACGATATCAGCGACAGTGCCGAAGCGGTCCGGATGTCTGGGCACCAGAATCATCAGCGTGTCGGGCAGAGTCTCGGTGATGCGCCGGTGCACTTCCAGCAGGTCAGCCTCTTCTCCCGCATGGGTACTGGCGGCAACCCAGGCAGGGCGGCCCTTTATGGAGCGTTTGAAGGCGGCTATGTCGCCGGTCAGTTGACTGGAAATGCTCAAATCAAATTTGATCGAACCGGTGACTTCGATGGCTGCCGGCTGCACACCTAATGCCTGAAAGCGTTCAGCGTCGGGCCCGTGCTGTGCCGCGATGCCGGTAAGCTGCTGCAACATTGGCCGGGTCAGCGCCCGGAACCGTTGATAGCCACGGGCTGACCGTTCTGATAGCCGGCCATTGACCAGAAATACCGGAACCTGTTGCCGGTCACAGGCGTTAATCAGGTTGGGCCACAGTTCGGTTTCCATGATGACCAGAGCTTTTGGCTTCAGCAGCGGCAGCAGTCGGCGGTATACGTGTG
>Ga0307943_1001267_pt1 | contig 13771 bp, 18 predicted proteins | sample OrgLakmetagen177_FD_203149 | JGI IMG/M metagenome (GOLD analysis project Ga0307943, IMG submission 203149) | Saline water microbial communities from Organic Lake, Antarctica - #177 | ecosystem: Environmental > Aquatic > Non-marine Saline and Alkaline > Saline | place: Antarctica: Organic Lake... | reverse complement strand
TGCAGCAGGCTTTGCGACAGCAGCCGGAGCGCTCCCACCTTCAGGCGGCAGATAGGCGATGGCGTTGCTCTCGCCGTAGCCGTTCTTCGGCGGCTTGATCTTCACCTGAATCGTCATCGGAATCAGATGCAACTCCTCGCTGTCGCTGACATGCATCCTGCCCGTCGCGTGGCAGATGGCAGACAGCGTGCGCTGCGCGATCTCGACCGTGGTCGGGTTCGGGTTCACCAGGTTCAACTGGTCGAAGATCTTCCGCCCCTTGTATGTACCGTCGAGAATGTCGAGCATCAGCCAGAGAAACTGACCCATGCCGTTGCGGGTGACACGCATCTCGCTCTCAACAATCTGGGCGTGGTATTTTCCGGCGGGCAGCAGCTCGTAGGGTGTGGTGGGTTCAACGTTGGTTGCGTCAAATGACGTATCAAAACGTGCCATGGTCGTGTCCTTTCAGGTGTATCATTGAGATTGGGGCATGGCCGCCATGAACTCGGCCCAGCTGAGCTCGAGCGTGTCCGGCAGGCCGTAACGGTTCTTGGCGAGGAAGGCGGGGCGTTCTTCGGTGTGCATCACACGCGCACCGGACCCGAGCGCCCGGGTCACCTTTTTGTTGAAGCCGACATCGGATTTGGCGACCGAGATCCGATAGTTCGCGAAGAGCACCACATCGGAATGCTCCTGCAGCAGCGCCGAGGCGCGGGCCTGCAGCTTGATCACGTAGCGGTCGTAGGGCTCGTGCTCGGGGCTATCGAACCGCTTGATATCGGTATGGGCAATCTGGATGACCGCCATGCCCTTGCGATCGCGCAGCGTGTTCAGCTTATCGAGGTATTCGCGCCAGACGATCAGTGCTTCAGCGTAGCCTTTGCCAAAGCCAGGCGTTTCGATCGACTGCCAGCCATTGCGTTTGCACGCTTCCGCCCAGATCAGCGGTTCCAGCCAGTCGACGCTGTCAATCACGACTGTGCCATAGTCGTGATCCTCGTCCAGCAAGGCATCCAGCGCTTCCGCCACTTCGACATAGCTGGTCGCAAGGGGGAAATGCGGGACCTGCAGCTTGCCAAGCCCGTCTTCGGTCATGATGAACACAGGCCGGTCAGCCTCCGCCGCGAAGGTGGATTTGCCAACACCGGCAACGCCGTGCATCAGAATCCGTGGCGGCGTCAGCGCCGTGTTGCTGCGCAGGGATGCGAGAGAAATAGCCATCAGTTTGGGTCTCCATCAGAATTTATGTCGAAATCAGGCTGCAGTCTGCCTGCCGGCGTTGAGGTCACAGCCCCGTAGAGCGCATCGAGCCGGTCAGCCTCAGCGAGGTATGCCAATGCCTCGCCCCGCGTGGAGCGCCGCTTTTCTTCGAGCAGATCGAGATCGGCAGCCGGATCGCGGGAAATGGAAGGAAGCGTGTTCATTGCGCAGCCTCCTGGCCGCTGAGATGGGGCAAATCGTTCTGGGTCAGGATGGCAGTGAGACAGTCGCCAAAGCGCCAGGTCGGGTTATCCACCCAAAACTGATCAGCCTGACGCAATGCTTCGCGCCATTCGCGCAAAGCCGCACTGTCATTGGCAATTTGGCGGTGCCGGATCTCGATGGCTCGGGCAAATTCGGTGCGCGTCAATTGGCGGGTCGACACCAGCGTCGTACCTTCAAGATCCATGGCAACGGCCGCTGGCAATGAAAACGGCAGTTCCGCCTGATCCGGCGCAGCGGCTTGCTCTGCTTTGAGCTTCAGGCGGCGTGCCCTTGTGTCGATACGGGTGACAACACCATCGATCCCGGCAAGATACTGCCCGTCCGCATCGATATCATCCCAACGCTTGACAGCAGCCTGGCGCTTATTGACCGCATGGCCAGCCATCACGTCACCGATAATCTCGGCGACAACATCATTCAGTCGCATATGTCCCATTCTGGACCTCCTGTTCGTAAAGGGTGCTGAAGTCATTGAGCCAAGCCGCCGCGCGCCGGATCGGCGCGGTGTCAACGGCATGACGAGAAGCGGGCGGTACGCGGCGTACCGCCTCCGCAGGGTTCGGTTGTTCATCGATGCGCTCGATGATCTCTTCGATCCGACCGCAGATCGCACGATCCTCTTGCGTTCCGAACACCGCGGTCTGGCGTGCCCGTTCCTCCGGCGTAAGCGGCGGCGGGCGATCTTCTTCAAGGCGCTGGACGCTGTCCTGCACCCGCTGCAGCCGGTCAATCGAGCGTTGCAGCCGATCCTCTGCCGCGCGGCGGACCGAAGACCGCGTGGGTTCTTCACCACGTTCGAGTTTATCGTCGAGCGTGCGGCGCACGATGCCGGGATCGGCAGCTTCGGCATCGCGCAACTGGCGGGCCTCATGGATCTCGCGCCGCTTCAGACCCAAGGCGGCAGCGCTTGGGACAACTTCGTTCACATCGCGAACGAGGTCAGTCCTCGCGCCTTGTTGGCCGACATCGCCGCGCGCTTGTGCGGCATCGTATTCGTCCGCCAGACGGCGCTTGGCAGCAGCCTCGATTTCCAGCGCATCAGCCTGCGCGCGATGTGCCGCTGCGATAAGATCGTCATGCGCGGCTTTGGCCCTGCCTAACCGGGCTGCGCGTTTCGCGGTGTCGTATGCAAGACCTGCAAATTCCCGCGCTTCGAGCACTTCCGCAGCATTCCTCGCTCCAGCCAACATACTGGTTGCACGATCAATCATGCCAGATAGGCTCAGATTGTTTACGGGAATGGGAAGCAGTGCCGTCATGCTACACCCCCGTTCGGTTCAAACCGAAACTTTGGCTTGCCGGTCCGGACCGTGCGCGCAGGCTCAAAGCCCTTGCGCCAGGATTCCGGCAGCGCCGTGTATTTACGCTCGGATACCGTCAGCTTGGTGTCGATGAACTCCGCCGGGTCTTCGCCAGACGAGGCGATGTTTTCAGCGATCTGGGCGAGCTTCGCCTGATCCCAATCGATCCGTTTCGCCAGATCAGTGATTACGGTGACGCCGTCATCTTCAAAGCGGACCGTGCCCGTGTCCTTGCACGCCTCAGCGCGGCATTCGGCAGCACGGTCAGCGTATTTCAGGGAGATGGCACCATCGAGCCAATCCGCGACTGTCTTGGCCTGGGTGAGCTGCTGATCGGCCGCATCCTTCAGCATTGCCAGCTGGTCCGCAGGCAGTGCTGCGATCTGGCCAACCGGCATACGGTGGATATCGGCCAGTGTGATATGGTTGGAAATTGTCATGTTGTTCCCCCTTACGCCGACATTGGACGGTGGGGCTCGTGGTCAGCGCCACGGATCTGCTCGGCCTCAAAGCCTTCGACATCTTCGAGCCGGTAGATGACCCGGCCGCCGAGTTTGATGAATTTCGGGCCTTCGCCCGTGTACCGCCACCGCTCCAGTGTGCGGTGCGAGATGTTCCAGCGAGCCGCCAACTCGATCTGGGAAAGGTGTCTTAGCGCCATGTGAACCTCCTTGGGGTTTTTGCGAACACTTGCGGGATCAACATGGCGGAGGGGGTGGGAGGCACCGTGGAGGCAGGCGGGAGGCAAGCTGGGAGGCGATGAAAATAGCTGGCTAAGAATGAAAAAAGCCGCCCCGAAGGACGACCTTTTGCTGAAATAATTTGAGGGTGGTGGATTAGGGGTCGATCCAGCAGTTTCCATCGTCAACCTTGATGAACCGCCATTTTTCGGCGCTGCGACCAAAAGCTTTCTTCAACGTGTTCACCTGGCCGCCATAACCCGCCTCTTCCAGAACTGTCGCCAAGCGCAGCACCTGTGATTTCGACCAGTAGGCTTCAAATAGAAACTGCAGAAAGCGGCGCTGTTTGTCCCCACCGAATGTCAGGGTTTCGTCCCGATGCCAGACGATCCCGCAATCGTCCGAGTGGTCGATGGGAAACCGCCGCTGCGCTTGTCCGGGGAACACACGCATCCCAACGGCCTGCGGCGAGATCGCCAGCTTGCCAGGTGCGCTGGCCACATCGGCAATGCTGATGACGATGTTACGCTTGTTCGCCGTCATTGGGATGCGATCACCCGGGGTCGATGTCAAAATCACACGCACCTCCTCAGGCGGCCTGCGCTCAAAGAGGGCACTGGCCTTTTCCCACACAGCAGGATCAGACAGACGTCGCGTGAAACAGACTGGCACCGGCGATTTCGCGCCCTTGAGCCGAATGGTGCCGATGTCCCATGCGACACCGTCAATCAACGGAGTCGGACGCGATGGGCCAGCACGCTCAAAACCGACCAGCATCTTGGCGAAGAGCAGTTGGTAATCAATCGCCAAGGCCGCGATTTCGTCAGCATCCACACAGATCCAACGCCCGACACTGTTAAGATAGCCGTACTGTCTGCGCTCAGGACACCACTCCGCCGGGATGGGCTCGTCCTCGAAGTTGTCCATCGCAGTGACGACCGGGATAATCCCGGACGCCACAAGCAGCTTGGCCGCGAGCAACTGATCCGTTGCTCGAGGCGCTATCTGCCGCAATGTCGCCCCTTGCACCTTGGCTGCACGGGTTTCCATCACCTGCAACAACAGGTCTACTGCCCGCTTACTCAATGAGGTCTCCGATATCTGCAGTGTCGGTCAGGATGCCCCAACGGCGCAGATACTTTTCGCCGATCAGACGCTCATGCGGGGTCATGTCCTTCAGGCTACAGCCATGCGGCATTGTGACGGTAAGCGTCAGGGATTTCCCCCGGCCGCCGCTTGCGCCCGGGTGGAACTTGATCGTGAACCGTGCGCGCGTGATGACCCATTCCGGCACTTCGGTCGCGACCGGCAGCACATGTCCGGTGCCGCCAATATCCAAGCCAATCCGCCGTTCGGCCATTTCCCAGATAGACCGATCGGCACCCGACATGGATTCCAGCGTGATGCGCTCGTTGCGCTCGCCAACTTCCATGAAGCGCAATTCCTTCACGGTGACGCCCATGATGCCGTCCTCGGGATCGGTCGCAAAGTCGAACGGCTTCAGAAGCATGCTGAGGTTGTATTCACGCAAAGGGATATGCTTTTCTTGGAAATTGATCCCAAGCAGATCGCGCGCCATGAAGGAGGTCAGGTCCTTCCGGTCCTCCAGCGTATTGGCCACCACTTCGATGACACCGGTCTCGGCCTCATAGGTCAGCGCCGCCTCAAAAACCGGCTTCACGATGCGGCGCGACAAAGTGCTGTTCGCATCGAAACCCAGCATGTCTTCCGGGCGACCCTCGCGATAGACGGCGACCTGAACAAGATCGCATTCCTGATCATCGAGGATGACCCGGTGGCGGTCGAAAACATCAACATGAACGTGCGGCGTCGCGAAACGGTCACGGATCGCCTTGGTAAAAGCCGCAACCGAAACTGCATCCCGGCGGACGGCGCGGCCTTTCTCCACTTCAAAGCCGTTCCACGACCGCCCCCGGCGCCGCTCATCGTTGTAACGGACCTCTTCTGCCTTACGGAACTGGTCCGGTTCATTGAGGAACACCCATAACGACCGGTTGTTTGCCCCCTCCAGCGTGTCGAACACTGTCCGGTCGATTACAACATTCTGCAGGGCATTCTGGCCGGGCTCGTCGGCCAGGGCGGCGACCTGACCAGCATTCATGACGACACGCTGTTTTTCGTCGTCGGTCATAGCGTCCACCGCCTTGATCAGCGGTTCGACAACCTCCGACTCAGGCTTGGTCCAATCGACCGGCGGAAGGGATGTGAACCCGGAACCGGTGAAATAGTCTTGCAGTCGGGTGACAGGGGTTTTGCGGAGGAAGGCGGCAATAGCAGTCATGGGAGCCCTTTCTTGGCCGTGTTGAGGAGGGAATCGGCGCAAATCGATACGCAGGCGTTCGGTCTATACCGAACAAGCCGCCATGTCTACTTGCACACTACCATTTTGTTCGGCATACCGAACAAACTTCCCGCAACCAAGGAAAACAAGGATGATACGATGACCACGTCCCTCGGCGCGAAGATCAAACGCCACCGTCAGGAAAAGGGATACTCCCTAGATAAGCTCGCGGAACTGACCGATTCAAGCAAGAGCTATATCTGGGAGTTGGAAAACCGCGACGCGCGAAAGCCGTCCGGCGAAAAGCTGACCCGCATTGCGCAGGCCCTCGAGGTCACCACTGATTATCTGCTGGACGAAAGCGAGGAGCCCGGCGACGCCGTGCTCAAGGAGGCTTTCTTCCGCAAATTCAGCAAGCTCGACCTAGACGACCAAGCAAAGATCAACCAGATGATCGATATGTGGGGAAAAAAGCATTGAGCCTGCCGACAACTCCAAAGGCTTGGGCAATCCATCTAACCAAGCTTGTTTGCACGGTTCAGCAAGCTCATGGGCTGCCACGGTTTCCAATCGACGTAGAGGCTATTGCGCGGGACTACTCGCGGCAGGTCTTCCCCAACACACCAATCACCATGGTCGGCGGGCTGGACCTTTCTAGGGGCGTTGAAGGCATGCTGATGCCGCATCCCGACGGATCAGGTGAATGGGGCATCATCTACAATGAGACCGTTCGGTCCACCGGGCGGCGCAACTTCACGCTCGCCCATGAGCTGGGCCATTACCTACTGCACCGGCACGCCAATCCTGAAGGAATCGAATGCACCAACCGCAACATGGCTGATTGGGATGAGGCGCGAAACAAGATCGAAGGCGAGGCCAATACCTTTGCTTCCTACCTGCTGATGCCGCTTGATGATTTCCGCGCCCAGATCAAGGGACGGGTCATTGATTTGGACGTGATGACCGAGTTGGCAGACCGTTATGCCGTGTCGCTGACCGCGGCGATCCTGAAATGGATGACCATTACCGACAAGCGCGCCATGATCGTGGTCGCCAAGGAGGGTTTCATCGACTGGGCGTGGTCCAGCGAGCCGTTGTTGAAATCCGGCGTCTTTTACCGGGCACGGCAGAACGTGACCGAGCTGCCGCCCGAGTCCCTTGCGGCACAAGAGGTAGATTGGGAGACCGGGCGTCATGGCCACCAGCACCCGGCGGGCGTTTGGGCGGGGTCCGAGCCGGTCCGCGAAATGACCGTGTTCTCGCCCGGCAACGAGATGTCGATATCCCTCTTGCTCTATCCTGACCGGGCCCCGTCACGTTGGGAGATGGCTGAGCTCGAGGAAGAGCCCACCCTCGATACCTTCGATAAATTCATGGGTGGTAGCGCAAGGTGATTCGCGGCACGAACCACATGCGGTGGATGTTCGTGCACCGGACAGCGTGCGCAGAAATACCCGGCGCTTCTCACAAGCCGAGCCTGTCCGCAAATTATTGAAAGGCTTGTGTTTTCCTGATTTCGCGATACCTTTTGGACATCACCCCAATCGCGAAAAGTCCCCATGTCACACCAATTTGAAAGCCCGATTTCAGGGCCCAATCCCCTATGCCCAGAGCGCATGTCAGCAGATGCGCGCCTCGCCGAGATCGGTCGCATCCTGGCGGCTGGCGTCGTTCGCCTGAAGGCCGCGCAGTCCAGCAATTTATCTGACGAGTGCGGAGACAGTTTCGTGGACTTCCCGTCCCGAAAGAGCGGTGGTCGTCGTACAAAACGTATCCGCATTGGAGGAATTGATGAAGCATCACAATAAGATAACCGCCGCGAAGCCAGGCACAGACCCAAACCTGGACCAGACGGTTCTGTCACGCCTGGCCGCCCTGAAGGCGATGTCGGTCAAGGACCTGAAGGCTGAATGGGAAAAGCTGATCGGCTCCTCGGCCCCGAACAACAGCCGCGCTTTTCTCGAGCTTCGGATCGCGTATCGGCTGCAGGAACTGACCTATGGCGGCCCCGACCGGGAAACGCGTCGTATGCTGGATCTGCTGGCTGACGAGGTCGAGGGTCATGCGCGGCGAAAGCATCAGATTGCCGATCCCCGCAATCCTGTGGCCGGTACGAAACTCCTCCGCGAATGGGACGGCGTCGAGCACACCGTGATCGTGCTGAAGGACGGTTTCGACTGGCAGGGTCAGAAGTTTAAATCGCTCTCTGCCGTCGCCCGTGAAATCACTGGCACCCGCTGGAACGGATATCGGTTCTTTGGGCTGCGTGAGCGCAAGCGGGAGGAAACATGATGCAGATCGACACACGCCCGAACCGCCGCCTGCGCTGCGCCATCTACACCCGCAAGTCGAGTGAGGAAGGGCTCGACATGGAATTCAACAGCCTCGACGCCCAGCGTGAGGCCTGCGAAGCTTATATCGCCAGCCAGAAATCCGAGGGCTGGGTTGCTACGCGCGACCGCTATGACGATGGTGGATTTTCTGGTGGCACCCTCGAGCGCCCGGGGCTCAAGCAATTGCTGGCCGACATCGACGATGGCCTGATTGACGTCGTCGTGGTTTACAAGATCGACCGCCTGTCGCGCTCATTGATGGATTTCTCCAAGCTGGTCGAGGTCTTTGACCGCAACGGCGTGACCTTCGTCTCGGTCACGCAGTCGTTCAACACGACCACGTCTATGGGGCGGCTGACGCTGAACATCCTGCTGTCCTTCGCCCAATTCGAGCGCGAGGTCATCGGCGAACGCATCCGCGATAAGGTGGCGGCATCTCGCAAGCGCGGCATCTGGATGGGCGGCTATGTTCCGCTGGGTTATGATGTGCAGGATCGTAAGTTGATGGTGAACGATGCCGAAGCCGCATCGGTCCGGCGCATCTTCGAGCGGTTTGTCGAACTCGGGTCCGCCACGGTTCTGGCGCGCGAACTCCGCTGCGACGGGTTCCGCAACAAGCAGGGAACGCTGATCGACAAGGGCTACCTCTATCGGCTTCTGAACAACCGCGTCTATCGCGGTGAGGCCGTCCACAAGGGCAAGGCTTATCCGGGCGAGCACGACGCGATCATCGACGATGACCTCTGGGATCGGGCGCACGCTATCCTCAAGGAAAGCCCCCGCAAACGCGCCAACAACAGTCGCGCGCAGACGCCAGCACTCTTGAAGGGGCTGATCTTCAGCGAAAATGGTGCCGCTATGACGCCGACCAGCACGAAAAAGGGCGCAAAGCTTTACCGCTACTATGTGTCCATGGACGTGATCCGTAACCGTGAAACCGGCGAGGAAACCGCGCCAATGCGGCTCGCCGCCGGTATGGTCGAGGACGCGGTCGTGACCGAGGTTCGGCGCATCCTGCAAACGCCAGAGGTCGTCACGCAGGTGTTGGCCGCCCTGAAACGTGACGGCGGGGGCGCATCCGAGGCGGATGCCATCGCTGCCCTGCACGCGTTCGATGCCCTCTGGTCGCAACTCTTCCCGGCCGAACAGGCCCGCATCATCCAGCTGTTGGTGCGGCGCGTCACCGTCACCGCCGCAGGGCTCGAGGTCGATATTCGCCGAGAGGGAGTTGCGGGCGTCGTCCGAGACATGGTTGCGCCGCGCAGGCTGGAGGCGGCGGAATGACCAAGCCGGACGATACGATCCGCGTGCTGATTCCGCTGAACGTTCGCAAGAAGAACGGGCGGCCGAAGATAATGCCACCTGCCGACTATCGGCCCAGCGAAGATCAGACCCAAGATCCGCACATCCTGCGCGCCCTTGGCCGCGCATGGGGCTGGCGGCGGCGCATGGAGGCAGGTGAGTTTGCTACGATCCAGGAACTGGCCGAAGCTGTTGGTTTGGCGGAACGACATGTCAGCCGTCAGCTGCGGCTGGCTTATCTCGCGCCGGAGTTGCTGAAGCGCCTGACGTGCGGGCGCGAGGCGTCGGCGGTCAGCCTGTATGATCTTTGCTTTCTGGGGGGGGAGGCTTGGGGGGAGCAGGAGACAGGCGTGTTCGATTGACGGCTGCCTTTAATCCTTCAACGAAGCAGGCGCCACGCCTGATTCACATGGAGCGGACGTTCATGCCTCCTGCAGCTAATGGCTCTTAAGAGTCCGTTTTACCGGATGCTGCGTCTCTTGCCTGAATTTACGCTATCACAAGAGAGCCAAGAATCTTCAACAAGTACTCAGATTTTGAATGGGGTTATTGGCGGCTTAACAGCGTGCACGCGCAGTTCCGCATGGATGTCATCCGTCGTCTCAAGTATTCGATTCGGCCCTGCGAGGCATGCCTTATCCAATTTCCTGCCAAACTGCTCTTGTTCGAAGGCGGCATGCCTACCGAAGCAATCATCCCCAGAGTCATCGCCGACCGACTGCAACCCAATGAGTCGGGGTGTCAACACGTCGAATTGAAATATTTTCATCAGACAGGTTCGGACGTGTATTTTCTTTTACTAATTCTAACACGGGGTATCCCAGCAACTTAGCGATGACCTCCAATCTTGTCCAACGCTCAAAGAACGGCACGTTGTTTGATTTAAAATGTTGTGCCAGAAAAGGAGGGGCTTCTGTGTCGCGGCTTTCTACGTCGAGGGCATAGGTTGCGGTGTCATGAGCGGCGGGCACAAAGACAAAACGCAGGCCGTGAACGTCATAACTAGCCGGCCCACGGGCGTCGTTACTAGTGATAACAACACCTCCGAAAACCCGCGCAATAATTGGATCAGCTGGTGATGCCACCATCAACAAAGACCACCTGACCTTGCATGTTCGTGGCACCTGAAATGACCAGATCAACCACTTTAAAGATGTTTTCATCATTAGATAGCTTGCCAGACGGCGTGCGGCGTTTAATCGTGTCCAACTGCTCGGGCCGTAGCACAGACGACATCTCGCTCTCGAAGAAACCAGGTGCCACGCAGTTCACAAAGATACCCGCTTCACCAACTTCGCGTGCCAAAGCGCGCATCATTGCATCCAGATACCCTTTGGAACCCGCATAGACCGACAGGCCCGCATAGCCACGTGAGCCACAGATCGAGGAGATATTGCAGATGTTGCCGCTGCCCTGCAGCAGCATGCGCTTGATCGCAATACGGGTCAGCAATGTGGGGCCAACAATGTTGATGTTCACGATCTGCTGGATCGTTTCAGGATCAGTGTGCATCAGCAACTGATCCTGACCGATGGCTGCGTTGTTCACAACACTGTCCAACTGGCCGCCAAACTTGTCACAAACTGCAGTCACAAAGGCTGCCACGCCGTTCACATCGACTGCGTCCAGCTGCGCAAAGTAAAAGCTGTCACCGTATTTTTCGCTCAGAACATCCATCTCTTTGGTGTGTGAACGCGCAAAGGTTGCTACTTTATTGTCCGCTTCCAAAAGCCGTGTAACCATATACAAGCCGAGCCCCCGGGAGCCACCACTGACGATGATTGATTGTCCGGTCGTGTGCATTTTTTTATTCCTTATTAATTTCAAGCTCGTGAAATCCGTGCGGCAAACTCAACTTTTTAAACTGGCTTTCATCGGAATATCACTGAGGAAATTCCACATGCGCGGTATGGCGAATTCAGCCAGACCAGCCTCGCAATGGGCCGTCAGCATCAGCTCGGCTGCCATCTCGTCCATCTGTTTGCGCAGCACGATGCTGGCCACGGGCAGTGCGCCCATCAATGGCGCCTTGCGTGCAACAACCCGCGCCCAGAGAACATCTTCATGCGTCATCAAGTGGGCCTCGATATCTTGCGGGAACGCTTTTTGGCCACCGACATTGATCATCGTGTTACCGGCACGGCCTAGAAAATAAATGCGGTCGCCACGTTGCTCGACAAAATCCTGCGTGTCGACCCAGCCCTCTGCATCCATGCGGTTGGTGTAAGGAGAGCGGATATACAAACGCCCTTCTTCCATCTTTATACCAATTAAACCGTCCGTGCGCTCCAGCAAGTCGGCCCTAAAACCCGCTTTGCCATCACTAACCACAATGGCCGCCCCCGCCTCGGAGGACGCATAGATATGACGGATGCGCGCCTTCGGATACAATGCCGCCAGTCGATCAAGAATTCCCTGATCTACGATCTCGCCCCCCATGGAAATGCTGCGCAATTGCGTCCGCGTCAATATATCCTCGTCAATCGACATCAACGCATGTCGCCAGAATGTCGGCGTCGAAGAAATCGCAGTGACCACACCACGTGTCAAGGAATCCTCAAAGCTGGCAGCCAGATCGCTGAAATCTCCGGGTATCAGGCCCTGACCCTCCCTGAACAGCCCTAGCGCCACCATCTGATACCACGCATACGACCCGATCTGGTAGGGCATGAACCATGTGTTCTCAGGCAGATATTTTACCCGGTCAAAGGTATTTAGCGTAGCGGCCGTGTGCTCAATTAGCTTGAGCAAACCCGTGGTGCCAGAGGTCAGTACCGTCACCCGGCCCCGTTTAATCTCACCCGCAGCAACCACACCACCCACAACAGTACCATCATGGGCATTGCGCAGTTGCACCGCATGTTCGAAAAATCGCCCCTCGACTTCGGGGGACAGGCGCGCTCGCTCGACCACTCCGAAATCTAAATCATGCGAAATGCCGTATGCCACACATCCCAGCGCTTCACGCACGCTGTCCACAACGAACACACACCGCTCGGCGCTCAAATCCTGAGTGCCCAGTACGGCGGCCGTTTCTTCGCGCAATCCGGCAAAATCCTCGCTGGCGTCGCCAAAATGCACAGGATTTAGACCATACAGGTGGGTCATACTGCTTTGGTGGCCTCTTCGAAGAAGTCTAGCACGTCTTTAACAGTTTCAATCTTACGCATAGAAGCCGCGTCAAATGATAGCTCGCTGCCTATTTTGGTTTCGATGCGCAGTGCTGTTTCGGAGAAATCAAGGCTCCGAAAGTTCACTTTGCGTGTGTTCTGGCTCTCGTCCGTGATCTCGGCGCGGCCTTTTTTGGTCATGATCATATTCATGATATTCAGAATTTCCGTGCGTTCCATGGGGCTCTTTCAATCAGGCGTTTTGCAAATAGGTTGGAATTAAAGGTCCAGTTCAGCGGCCTCAGCTTCGATCTCGGCACCCAGCTGTGCAATCCGCTCCCGGACGTGCTCGGGGTAGGCATCGACAAAGTGTTTGTGCCACGGATGGCGCGTGCGAGTTTCCATATGCATCATAAGACGCACAGGGCCAACCACATCGCCATCGGGGCCTGTGATCAACGCGCCGGTGGGGACCTGGCCGCTGGCAACAGCGCCAGACGCCACAAATGCCCCGCGCCCAATGCGTACACCCGGCATCAATTGGGCATTCACACAGATAGTTGCCATATCGCCGATGGTGACAGGATCGGCCAGATGAGACGGCGGCAGCGGATCGTTCATCAGCGTGGTCAGCGAAAACAACCAGACAAAATCACCAATGTCTGCTCCCTTGCCAACGTGAGCGTACCCGTGAATGCGCACAAAATCACCGATCCGTCCGCTACCTTCGATATCCGAGAAATTACCAACCCGCAGATTTTCACCAATCATTGATCCTTCACGGATCACAACATGGTGGCCCGTCTCAAGCATGGGACCAATGGTCGAACCTTCATACAACACTGCATGACTGCGCACAGTTGCCCTAGCACCCAGCACCAGCGGGCCGTTCTCACCGGGTCCGGGATGTCCGATCACACAGAAATCACCGATGGTACAACCATCCCCGATTTCTACGTTGGCATAGACACGTGTGCCATGGCCAATAGTGACATTGCGACCAATCTTTGCCGAAGGGTCAATCAAATTGTTCATTACACTTCCTTCTTACCGGGCACCTCGTTCCAGTCCTTAAAGGCACATCGTGAAGACGTCAAATTATGACTTGCAGCGAGTCCGCATCTCGATCGCTGCTGCAGCCTGCAGCTAATGACCCGACATTCCCCAAGTGGCCTGCGGTCTGGCAGCAGGTTCGCCTGAGTTTGCCATCTGATCAAGTGTTTTGCGCCCTGTGCGGCGCTTGAGTGCGCCAAGACGCCCGGATGTGGGCGGATCG
>Ga0307943_1001264_pt1 | contig 13793 bp, 11 predicted proteins | sample OrgLakmetagen177_FD_203149 | JGI IMG/M metagenome (GOLD analysis project Ga0307943, IMG submission 203149) | Saline water microbial communities from Organic Lake, Antarctica - #177 | ecosystem: Environmental > Aquatic > Non-marine Saline and Alkaline > Saline | place: Antarctica: Organic Lake... | reverse complement strand
ATGGGCAGAATACCGGTTTACTAAAAATATCGCCCTGAAAGTAGGCCGGCAACCATTGATTTATGACGACCAGAGACTCTTCTGCTCAGGCGACTGGCGAACCTTTGCCGAAGCACACGATGTAGCCCGGATGCTGTTTTCATCCAATGACAAAACCTTTCACTTCCACGTGGGGTATGCCATCAACAACGACGGAGACATTGAAACGAATGCTTTTTTAAGCGAATATTCACTCAAAAGCATCCAGTACAAAAATATGGTTTACGGACATCTGAATAAATCGTGGGCCAATGGTTTCAGCACTTCCCTGATAGGGGTCAGAGACGGATTTCAGGCTGAAGCGGTTGGTACTTCACAACCTGACCCGTCGGATGTAAATTCCCGTACCACCTTTGGCCCTTATCTCAAATATCAAACCGCCAACTGGCTTTTTTCGGCTGCCGGCTACCTGCAGCGAGGCACTGACCGCGATAATCGCGATATTAAGGGCAACTTTTATTCGGCCCGTACCGAATATAAATTCACGCCTAAAAATAGCATTATGCTCGGGTACGACCACTACTCGGGCACCGACTTTTCCTCCGCCGATGCCCTTACCGAATCCCGAACGTTTTCCACCCTCTACGGCCCCGGCCATAAATACCTTGGTTACATAGATTATTTTGGAGTGCCGGAGAATCATGGTGCCGGCATCAACGACCTACTGCTGACAGCCAACTTGGCCCTTGGCAAAAAAGGAGGTCTGGAGGCTACCATTCATCAGTTTAACCTGCCTGAAGCATTTCTTAAAAACGGCACCAAAGTGGATGAAAATCTAGGGCAGGAACTAGACCTGGTCTATAGCCGAAAACTGGACAATGCCGTGACAATTAAAGCCGGATTTTCCACATTTTTCTACACCGAAAGCATGGAACAGCTAAAAGGCCTGGATCCCGAACGGGGCGACAATGCCCTCTTTGGGTGGTTGATGCTGGCGGTGAAACCTACATTTTTCTCAACGGAGTAAAAACAATTTTTCATCACCTGATTTGGTGGCCGAAAATTAAAATTGCCACATGCCATCTGTTCGCCATCAGCAATGATTGGGGCGAGCAACTTTTTTGAATTAGCCGTTGCCGTTGCAATCGCATTATTCGGTTTGCAATCTCCTGCCGCATTGGTAACCGTTGTTGGCGTTTTGGTTGAAGTGCCTGTAATGTTGTCGTTAGTGGCATTGGCCAATAGGTGGAAATATTAAATGATATATTTCTCCACCCGAAATCTGCAACAGATATTTTTCCCTCACGCCAAAACCGAAATCAAATCACTTTTGTTAGAAAAAGAATAAAAAGTCCTATATTTGCACCGTGAAAAATAAAATTTATGCCATATCACTGTTACTATCGTTTTTGGTAGTATTAAGTCATGAGACGATTCTCCATCATCATCATGAGTCTGTGGCAGTTAATTTATTTGACGGACAAAACCAAGTTGATTCACCTGGTGAAAAAAATGAAGAAGGAAATTCATCCGAGGAACACCACCACCCTTTTCCAATTCATCATCATATTTCAGCTACAAGTGATTTTGTTTATGCAAGAATAAATATAGTTGAGTCAAATCCGCTAAATAAAATCAGTACACTATTTGTGGTATCAGTTGTTTTTCAGACTGATTTTTTTGAGCCACCTTGCCTTGTAATAAATCCGTTTAAGGATAAATCCTTTATAATACCTTCCAGTTATTACCCCGCAGCAAATGCTTTACGGGGTCCTCCTACTATTGTTTAAATTTTATGTTTCTCGATGAATGCCGGTCTGCGAAATCCAATTTCTGCAGAGAGTTGGCTGCATTCGAATATCATTTTTTTTTAATTTAAACAATGTTGATAATGAATATCAAAATATTAATATTTGCAACACTTGCTCTATTCTTTGCAAGTTGCACCAACAAACAATCCACCGAAACATCAGATATACATCATGACGAAGCAAAAATTCAAATTACGGCTTACAGCAATGAATTTGAGCTATTCGCTGAAGCCGACCCATTTATTGTGGGAAAAACGGGAAGTATATTGTCTCATTTCTCTCATTTACCAAATTTCACTGCTCTTGAAAATGGAAGCATGACTGCCCGGCTTATCGTGAATGGTAATGAAACCAGTCAGACACTTGATAAACCGACACGTAAAGGCATCTATAAGTTTTTCTTGAAACCTGAAACAGAGGGAAAGGGACAGCTTATTTTTGATATTAAAACTGAAAAAGGCACGTTTCAATTAATTGTTTCTGAAGTGCAAGTTTACAGCGATGAACACGATGCGATACATGCGGCGGAAGAGGTGGTTGTTTCATCAACAAACGCTACTGTTTTCACAAAAGAGCAATCGTGGAAAATTGATTTTGCCACAGAACACCCCAAAATTAAGCCTTTCGGACAGGTTATAAAAGCCACGGCACAGGTACAATCATCGCAGGGCGATGAAGTTTTAATTACCTCAAAAACCAATGGTATCATAACGTTATCATCCGACAATGTATTGGAAGGCAAAAACGTGTCGAATGGACAAGTACTTTTTTCAATTTTGGGAAGTGGTTTAGCCGACAACAATTCAACGGTCAGGTTTCTTGAAGCCCAAAATAATTTTGAAAAAGCCGAATCGAACTATAACAGGCTGAAAGAGCTGGCAGAAGACAAGATTGTTTCGCAAAAAGAATTGCTCGAAGCAAAAAACCGATACGACAATGCGAAAGTAATCTATGATAATCTGAACAAAAACTTCAGTTCATCAGGACAAAAAGTTACCAGCACAATGAATGGCTTTGTTAAACAAGTGTTTGTTAAAAACGGACAGTATGTTGAGGCTGGTCTGCCCATTGCAATTATCTCACAAAACAAATCATTGCTGCTACGGGCAGAAGTCCAACGTAAGTTCGCACCGGTTTTGGGCATGATTAATTCGGCCAACATTCATACCCTGCACGACAATCGGACCTATACGCTTGAAGAATTGAACGGAAAAGTGGTATCCTATGGAAGAAATACAAACGGCGACAATTATTTAATCCCGTTAAGTTTACAGGTTGACAACAAAGGTACTTTCATACCTGGCGGATTTGTTGAACTATTCCTGAAAACACTTACCAATACTCAGGCAATGACTATCCCTAATTCAGCATTAATGGAAGAACAGGGAAATTATTTTGTTTTTGTGCAGGTACATCCCGAACTCTTTGAGAAAAAAGAAGTGCAGACAGGAGCAAGCGATGGTTTAAAAACTGAAATTTTGAAAGGGCTTTCCCGGGAAGAACGAGTCGTTTCTAAAGGGGCAATCCTCATTAAACTGGCCCAGGCTACCGGAACTTTAGACGCTAATTCAGGTCATAACCATTAAATCGCACAACTATGTTAAATAATATCATAAAATTCTCACTGAACAATAAGTATTTAATTATACTAAGTTCGATAGTTTTGGTGGTTTTCGGACTGAGGACTGCCACAAATATGGATGTGGATGTATTTCCTGACCTGACCGCCCCAACCGTTGTTGTAATGACCGATGCACATGGCATGGCTTCGGAAGAAGTAGAACGATTGGTTAGTTTTCCGATAGAAACAGCCGTGAACGGTGCTACCGGGATTCGCAGGGTACGTTCAGCATCGTCGCAAGGCTTTTCTTTTGTATGGGTCGAATTCGATTGGGGCACTGATATATACAAAGCCCGACAAGTAGTTAGCGAAAAACTCATTGCTGTTTCTTCTGTAATGCCTTTGGGAGTAGGCCAGCCTACCCTTGCCCCGCAATCGAGTATTATGGGCGAAATATTCTTTATAGGATTGCAGGCCGACAGTACGAGCATGATGGACCTGCGCACCATTGCCGAATGGAACGTGAAGCCTTTGATACTTGCTACCGGGGGTGTTTCCCAGGTAACCATTATCGGGGGCGATTACAAACAATATCAGGTACTGGCAAATCCACAACTTATGAAATACTATGATGTTTCGTTGATGGAATTAGCCGATGTGTGCAAAGGGATTAGCCAAAACTCATCGGGCAGTGCCATAAGGCAGTACGGTAACGAATTTGTGGTTCGGGGTATCGCCCGCACTTCCGACTTAGAGGAGTTGGGCAATTCATTTATAAAATCCATAAATGGAAAACCTGTAAGGGTGCGGGATGTTGCAGAAGTGAAAATTGGGGCGGGCATAAAAATGGGACATGCCTCTGAAAATGCCTTACCTGCAATTATTATTTCAATATCAAAGCAGCCCAACACTAACACGCTTGAAGTTACGGAACGAATTGAAGAAAATCTGGCGGCCCTTCAAAAAACACTTCCGGCAGATATCCGGATGGACACGAAAATTTTCCGACAGGCCGATTTTATCGAAACTTCGGTTAATAATGTACAGAAAGCCTTAATAGAAGGTGGCATATTTGTAATTATCATTCTTTTTTTATTCCTGGGCAGTTTTCGCACTACCATTATTTCCCTTCTCGCAATTCCATTATCACTACTTGGCGCTATTTTAGTTTTAAATGCCCTGGGATTAAACATTAACACCATGAGTTTGGGTGGGATGGCCATTGCCATTGGCTCTCTGGTTGACGATGCCATTATTGATGTGGAGAATGTATATAAGCGTTTGAGGCAAAATCATCAAAAACCTAAGGAAGAAAGACAAACGTCATTTACCGTTGTATTTGAAGCCTCAAAGGAAATAAGGTCCTCCATTCTAAACGCCACTTTAATTATAATGGTGGCATTTTTGCCCTTGTTTTTCCTTTCCGGCATGGAAGGCCGGATGTTGCAACCTCTGGGCATATCGTTTATTGTCTCATTGTTTGTTTCGCTAATTGTGGCCATGACATTGACCCCTTTGTTAACGAAGTTGCTTCTGACCAATGAAAAGTATCTTACAAAAAACGAAAAAGAAAAATGGTTGGTACGTAAATTATCAAACTATTATGAGAAAACGCTTTTATGGTCGTTGCGTCATAAAAGTCTTGTTATTTTTTCCACGCTTGCTTTGTTTGTTGTTTCCCTCTTTGCATTTTCCTCGATGGGACGGAACTTTTTGCCCGAGTTCAATGAAGGCTCCCTGACTTTATCGGTGGTAACCCAACCGGGAACTTCGTTAGAAGAGAGCAACCGCTTGGGCAATTTGGTAGAAAAAGAATTATTATCCATTGATGAAATAGAAACCACGGCAAGAAGAACAGGCCGGGGAGAATTGGATGAGCATTCGCAAACAGTGAACAGTTCAGAAATAGATGCAAATTTTAGCCTGAACGAACGCAACCGCGAAGAATTTATGGCAGACGTTAGGGAAACCATTGCACGCATACCCGGTATTGCAGCAACGGTTGGTCAGCCTCTTGGTCACCGCATCGACCACATGTTGTCGGGCACAAGGGCAAATATTGCCATTAAAATTTTTGGTACGGACTTAAATAAAATGTTTGCACTTGGCAATCAAATTAAAAGCTCAATTATCGACATTGACGGGTTGGTGGATGTAAATGTTGACCAGCAAATTGAAATACCACAACTTCAGATAAGAGCCAATCGCGAAATGTTGGCATATTACGGAATTACGGTTGAACAATTCAATGAGTTTATTGACATTGCTTTTGGGAGCGAAAAACGGGCAGATATTTATGAAGGCCAACGAAGGTTTGATTTGGTGTTGCGGCTGAACGATAATTATACAGAAACCATAGAAGGTGTGCGTTCGGCTTTAATTGATACCCACGACGGTAAAAAAGTGCCACTGGAAGAAATTGCTGATATAGTTTCCGTTTCAGGTCCCAGTTCCATAAGCAGGGAAAACGTTCAGCGCAAAGTGGTAATTGCAGCCAACGTAGCAGGCCGGGATTTACGGGGCGTTGTTGAAGAAATACAGGAACGGGTAAATGAAAACATTGAGTTCCCCGAAGGATACAGGGTAGAATATGGCGGACAGTTCGAAAGTGAGGCAAAAGCATCAAGAACCTTATTGTTCACTTCCATTCTGGCAATATTTATAATTTTCCTTTTACTGTTTCAGGAATTCAGGGATTTCAAACTTGCCGGAATCATTTTGCTTAACTTGCCTTTGGCCCTCATTGGCGGGGTGTTTTCCATTTATTTTACTTCGGGAATTTTAAGTATCCCTGCCATAATTGGCTTCATTACCCTGTTTGGTATCGCAACCCGTAACGGGATTCTGTTAATTTCAAATTATCAACGCTTACAGGCGCAGGGAGCCTCGTTGGATGAAACCGTTATCAAAGGCTCTACCGACCGTTTGAACGCTATTTTAATGACCGCGCTAACGGCAGCCCTCGCCCTGGTTCCATTGGCGATACAGGGCGACTTGCCGGGCAACGAAATTCAAAGCCCTATGGCACAAGTTATTTTGGGAGGTTTACTTACATCTACCTTGCTAAATATCTTAATCGTGCCAATAGTTTACAGCATTTTAAACAATCGTGGAATTATTAAAACCAAGAAAGCATGAGAAAAATAATTATAGCGGTAATTTGTATCGTATCATTCAATATATCCCTTTCCGCTCAAAACAATCTTGATAGTGTTTTAACCGAGATTGAAAGCAATAATACGACGATTTCTGCTTTAAGACTAAAAGCAGAAGCCAACAAACTGGGGAATAAAACCGGCATATACCTGCAAAATCCTGAGATAGAATTCAACTATTTGTGGGGGAATGATGCGATTGGTAACCGCACAGATTTTAGTGCAAAACAGACCTTCGATTTTCCAACCGCTTATGGGAACAAAAATCAAATATCGGATATTAAAAATGAACAGGTAGTCCTTGAATTTCAAAAGCAACGTAAAGATTTACTTTTCAATGCACGTTTGGTTTGTTACGATTTGATTTATACCAATGCCTTAATGGTCGAGCTTTCCAAAAGAATTTCAAATGACGAAAGCATTGCCAACTCCTACAAAGCAAAACTCGATGCGGGCGAAACAAATATTCTGGAATACAACAAAGCCCAGTTAAACTTGCTGAATCTCAGAAAGGCGAAGGAGTCGCTTACCATTGAAAGAGAAGCTTTGCTTGGAGGATTGGCCCGGTTAAATGGAGGAATTCCCCTTGAATTTACCCGGGGTGAATTTCCGGGCAAAACAATTCCTGCCGATTTTGAACAATGGTACGCACAAGCCGAGCAAAGTAACCCCTTGTTGAATTGGTTAAAAAAAGAGATAGAACTCAACCAAAAGCAAGTTAGTCTGAACCGGGCAATGAGCCTGCCTAAACTTCAGGCAGGTTACATGAGCGAAAACGTAACCGGACAAGATTTCCGGGGCGTAACCTTTGGCCTGTCAATCCCCCTATGGGAAAACAAAAACAAGGTGAAATATGCGAAAGCAAACGTATTGGCCACCGAAAATTTAGCAAGCGACAATAAGATGCAATTATATAATCGTTTAAAAGTTTTACATACTAAGGCCACTGGCCTTCAAAATAACGTAAGCGATTATAAATCGAAACTGCAAACCATTGATAATTCGGAGTTGTTAACAAAAGCGCTGGATAAAGGCGAGATTTCTTTGATTAATTACATGCTTGAACGCTCCATTTATTTCGAAAGCATAAAAGCCTCACTTGAATTGGAAAGGGAAATGAACAAAACTTTGGCAGAATTAAATCGATATTTATGATTGAATAAAGAAACGAATACGGTATAATTGCCATATTATTTTGAAACCAAAGGAAGGTGATTGTCGTGTATAAAGCTTGCCACCCCACCGCGTAAAAAACGGAGAGTGGCAAGCTTCGTCACCCAAAAAAATAAGTGTTATTTAATACTCAACTCCACCTGTTCAAACATCAGGTGTAAAAAACCATGTCCGGTGCCCGTTACGGGGTCGGGGTTTCCGGCCACATCCTGCGGCGGAAGAATTATATGTGTTTCCACCTTGTCGGGATTCGTATCCGACAGGTTTTCATCCGCACTTGTGATTAAATTAAGATTTTCATCCCTTACCCGGGCACTTACCATAATATGGACTATACGGTTCCGGGCAATAACAGTTCCCGAGCCATCTTTTAGGTCGGCTGTACCCCAAAGGGTGATGTAGCTGGTCATCATGGGCATTAGGTTATTGCCAATACCGGTGCTTCCATGCATCTCTTTATCCAGGCCTATCCCTCCGAAAAAAGTATGATCGCCGGTTCCTTCGGCTTTGTGGATCACCTGTACATTATCTATGGTGAAAGTCTCCCCGTTTTGGCGGATATAGGTAAGCTCAAAATTGGATACCTCATCCAGGGAAGCCTCCGAATCCACTTCGGTCAAATCCTTAACCTTGAGGGTATAACTGCCGGCCCCAATACCAATCTTATCCGAAAAAGGGGTAGGGCTCATAGCCGGATTAAGCGCTGCCGGTCCGGGCAAGATCTCATAGGCCAGTCTCCAGTCCCTTTCTCCGTCTGATAGAAAAACATCTTCAAACATCATATGAAGAAAACCATGAGGTGTTCCGGGAACAGGATCGGGATTACCCTGCAAATCCTGTGGAGGAAGCAAGATATGGGTCTGTGCTCTTTTAATATCATGATCCGACTTGTCCTCATCCACACTTGTAATCAGCTTCAAATCCTGATCACGCACGTTGGTAGTCGTCATGATATGAACAAGCCGCCCCTGGGCTATCACCTCTCCGGTTTTGGCATTTTTAAGATCGGCAACTCCCCAAAATGTAATGTAAGAGAGCATTGTAGGCATTAAACCATTGCCAATGCCCGTGGAACCGTGCATGGTTTCATTACGGCCCACACCGCCAAAAAAGGTGTGGTCACCGGTTCCCGCTGCCTTGTGAATCACGTTGATCTCATCAATGAGATACTCTATGCCGTCACTTCCCGTAAAGCGGATATCTACCGATTGGACAGCGTCTTGTGAGCTTTCCGAGTCTTCTTCATTAACATCTGACACTTCCAAGCTATACGAACCGTTGGTCATATTTATGTTATCCGAGAAAGGGGTAGGGTCCATATCGGGGTTAATGGCTGCCGGTCCGGGCATAATCTCATAAACAGCGCCGTTTTCGGAGCTGGCACTTCGTGTAAACTCTACCAAATTGAGATAACTGGCGGTAGAAAAATTCTCAATAAATAAGGGTTGGTCGATGTCGTTGTCGTCCTTCTCACATCCGTAAGCAGATACAAATAAGAGGAAGGATAAAATTGTTAAACTTTTCATATTTCTGTTTTTTTATAATTTATAAATTCCACATTCAATTTCAATAATGCCTTGTTCTGTAGGCGCATGATTGCAATCACTTATTATAGTCGTAGCTAAAAAGAATTCCTGACAAAAAAAATTGATTTTATATTCTGTCGCTGAACACACCTCTGATGAGGTGCCGACAAGCCCATGCCATCGATCTGCCTCAAAAAGCACTGATTTTTGTATAACAATTGCAGACGACAATCATTGAGGCTGCCGCAATGGGCAGCCTCTTTTGGTATGTCGGGCATGAAAATCGTTCTATGTTTCAGCCAATTATGTATATGGTTCCTGATTCGGGATGATGAAACTTTTAATGTTGGCAATCCCTCAATATCCAGCACTTCAGAAACCGTGAATATTCATTCGGAAGCGGTACCTTTTACTCCCACTTTGTTTTTAACGTTGGGGATATGATACAATTATTAAAACAACTTTGAGTGAAATATTCCCCAACAAACGGGGAAATTTCTCCACACTTGGAGCACCTTGAATACCCCCCCCCCCATTAACATACTTATTACGAGATAATTGGCGTTTGTTGATATTTGATGAATCATGGCACGGTCTTTTCCCTACTTCCAATAAACAAAAAAAATGCACCGAAAACAATTTCTAAAAAATTCGGCAAAAGGAGTTGTACTGATCACATTACTTCCATCGTTGGCTTTTTGCACTACCAATGGCCAACAAAAAACAATTTCAGGGAATTACGAAGTATCAAAAAATTTTGATCCCGATTTTGATATCGAATTAACAGCCACGCCATCAGAACTTCAACTATTCCCCGGCAATCAAACAGAAATTTATTCCTACCAATCAAAATTACTGAAAGGGGAAAAGTCTGCGCTTGAAAAACTGCCGGGTTCCTATCTCGGCCCCGTCATCCGCGTGAAGCAGGGAAAAAAAATCCGTATTCGCTTTAAAAACCAGCTCCCGCGCGAAGGTGTTGTCCACTGGCACGGGCTGCACATCCCGCCCGAAATGGACGGGCACCCCATGTATGCCATAGAAAATGGGGAACAATACATCTACGAATTTGAAGTGAACAACCGCCCCGGCACCTATTGGTTCCACCCCCACCCCGATAAAATCACCGGGCCGCAGGTATACCAGGGGCTTGCCGGTTTATTTATTGTTGAAGGCGAAAACGATGATTTGCCGTCCGGCGAATACGATATCCCATTGATTATCCAAGATCGCACGTTTGATAACAATAACCAACTGGTTTATTTGCAAAACAACCGAATGGGGCAAATGCAGGGTTTTTTGGGCAACCAAATCATGGTGAACGGCTTCCCCGAACGAACCATGGAAGTTTCCAAATCGACCTACCGGTTACGGATTTTGAATGGTTCCAATTCACGAATATACAAATTGGCATGGAATGATGGCAAAGATGTGATTGTAATCGGCACGGATGGCGGACTTTTGGAAAAACCAATCAAAAAACCTTACCTGATGCTTGCTCCGGGACAGCGTGCCGAAATCTGGAAAGACTTTTCAGATGCGGAAAACACCGACGAAATTCAGTTGCAAAGCCTCGCTTTTACAGATGGCACTTCAATGGGAATGGGCGGCGGAATGATGGGCGGAGGCATGATGCAGTCCGACGGTGTTGAAAACGGCATCGGTTTTAATGTGGCCCGGTTTAAAATCGCTAAAAGCGGGGGCAACAGCAAAACATTGCCTGCTTCCTTTTCAACAATAGAGAAAATCGATCCGGCAGGAGCGGTAAATTCTAATTCGCCCCGGCAGTTTTTTTTCTACAACCAGCGTATGGAGTGGGTCATCAATGGCGAAACATTTGGTATGACCGAAGTGGCCGACTGGGAAAAAGTGAAACTGAACACCACTGAAATCTGGGAATTTATCAACGGCTACAATGGGCACGGTAGGGGAATGATGAGTGATATGATGCGCATGCCGCACCCCATCCACCTTCACGGTTTGCAATTTCAAATTATTGACCGCGATATTTCCGGTATGGATCGCGCGGTGTGGGAAACGGTAAAAGACGGTTTTATGGACGAAGGCTGGCAGGATACTTTTTTGCTGATGCCGGGCATGAAAGTAAAGATAGTGATGAAGTTTAAAGATTTTCAAGGGATTTATGTCTATCACTGCCACAACCTGGAACACGAGGACATGGGAATGATGCGCAATTATGAAGTAGTATGACGACAAATAAAATAAAAAAACGGTATAACCGCATTGCCGGTATATACGACCTGATGGAGATGCCCATGGAAGGCTTGTTCGCCAAATGGCGAAAAAAATGCTGAAAGACATTTTCGGGTAAAACATTGGAAGTTGAAAATTTATGGCTCGATATTGTAAGACTCATACGGATAAATAATATAAAATCATTTAAAAATTATGTAACACCTAAACAATTAATTATCACGTAATTTGTATAATAATAATTTAAAATTAAAAAAATGAAAAAGTTAGTAATTATCGCAACAGCCCTCTTTTTTATAGCAGGGTACACGGCAAGCGCCCAAACGGGCCATGACCACAGCAACAAACAAGATCAAAAACAAGGCATGATGATGCAAAAAAGCGGAATGATGCAGGATGGAATGATGCAAGGCGGCGGAATGATGCAGGGCATGATGAACAACGGAAAATGTCCCATGTGCAGGCAAATGATGGGTCAAAACATGCCCATGAAAAAGTACGGGATGATGGTGAACCACCTACCCAACATGCAGCAGCAGTTATCGCTGAACGACAACCAGGTGGGACAACTGTATGACTTGCAGGCTGAGTTTAAAAAACAGCAAATCGATTACCAATCGGAGTTACGAAAAAAGCAAATGAAGTTGAAAAATCTGCTGGATGATATGGCCCCTGCAAACCAGGTTGAAAACCAGATGAAGGCTTGTGCCGACACCAAAATAAGCATGAAAGTGGCCGCTTACGAAACCGCCGATAAAATGAAAGCCGTGTTGAACAACGACCAAAAGGAACAGTTGAAAAACATGATGATGCAACAGCAAGGAATGATGCAGGGACAAGGAGGCATGATGAACCAGGGCGGAATGATGAACCAAGGCCAGGGCGGAATGATGCAAAACCAGAATAACAAATAAAAAGAAAGGAGAATATTATGATGAACGGATATGACGGACACGGATGGGGAATGGGATGGGGAATGGGCTGGTGGTGGATCATCGGTGTTATCGTGCTGATTGCCATTATCTGGCCCATGTCGCAGAGGTTCAACCGTAACAACAACGTCCCCAGAGAGCCCGGAAAATCGGCGCTCGACATTTTAAAAGATCGGTATGCACGGGGCGAAATTGATAAACAGGAATTTGAAGAACGCAAAAAGGATTTAATGTAAAGGGAGCCTCCCCTAACCCCTAACCCCTCCCAGGAGGGGAACAGGAGGCAAAACGAAAAAAATAGAACAGATGAAAATTACAATATTAGCTACAAAAAGTTGCAACCACCGGCCAATCCTCGAAGAACAGTTGCAGGATGCCGGGTTGCAATACGTAACAAAGTTTTTTGAAGAACACCCGGAACTGGTTGAAAAGTATCGGTTAAAAAGATCGCCCGTGTTATTGGTGAACGATGAAGTGGTATCGGTAGGAATGCCGGGACAGAAGAAAATAACAGAATTAAAAAATACAGAATCATGAAGTATTATATTGAAAAAACGACAAACTACTCTTTCGACGAAGCCGTTGAAAAAGTAACCGAAGAATTGAAGAAAGAAGGCTTTGGAATACTTTCAGAAATAAATATTCACGACAAACTAAAAGAAAAGCTGGATGTGGATTTCAGAAAATACCGGATTTTGGGAGCCTGCAATCCCCCCAATGCCTACAAAGCCCTTCAGGCTGAAAATAAGATAGGTACGATGTTGCCCTGCAACGTAATTGTTCAGGAGTTGGACAATGGCAAAACAGAAGTTGCGGCGGTTGACCCGGTAACCTCCATGATGGCAGTGGAAAGTCCTGAACTCGAAACCATTGCGAAGGATATTCGGGAAAAACTTCAGAAAGCCATTGAGAGTTTATGATCCATAGGCAGTACGCACTGCCGTGACCAACAAAAGTTTAGGAATAAAGCAGAATTTTTTGGATATCGGCATGTCCAGGCCTGAATACTAAATTTAAAGAAACCAAATATGGATATTAATGAAAAACGAACACCAAAAAGAGGTGAGACACAAATGGTACCTCAGCGGGTGAAAGACGAAACAGGGTTGGTTCAGGTAGATACCACATGGGGAATAATACAACCTATGCAGGTAGCAGAAAATGTCCGCACTGTAGATGAGATCGAAGTAAATGACTGGCTGGGAAAAGGGCACCAGGTAATTGACGGGCGTACCCCTGATTTCTACAATAAGTCAACCATCCCGGGGGCCATAAATATTCCGCATACCCAAATTGTAGAACGCATGGATGAGCTGAACGGCGTCCAACCGGCCATCTTTTTTTGCAACGGGCCGCAATGCCCGCAGTCGCCCACGGCCATTCACAATTTACTGGAAGCAGGTTACCCGCCCGAAAAAATATTGTACTACCGTGGCGGCATGCAC